>Ga0315282_10015809_pt1 | contig 11091 bp, 10 predicted proteins | sample YL17G07_20_MG_FD_203693 | JGI IMG/M metagenome (GOLD analysis project Ga0315282, IMG submission 203693) | Sediment microbial communities from Yellowstone Lake, YNP, Wyoming, USA - YL17G07_20 | ecosystem: Environmental > Aquatic > Freshwater > Lake > Sediment | place: USA: Wyoming | collected...
GCACCAGGAAATCGAGGGTGATGGTCGCGTGGCTGATACGCACCAGCAAGGTGTGGGCCGGCGCCGCCTGCTCGACTGAGCCGTAGCCGCGCACAACCAGGAAAACAACGGTGTTGTAGATGAGCAGGACCACAGCGCAGCCGGCCAGGCGCGGAATGTCGAGGCCCTCGATGCCCACCAGGTACGTGGCGGCCAACGAGCCCACCACGATGCCGCCCGCCACCAGGAAGCGCACCCAGGAGAACAGGTACAGCCGCTCGCCCAGCAGCAGGTCGTGCCACAGCAGCGCTGAGGCTGCCGCCAGCTTGGGGTGCCGCAGGACGGTGGTTTGGGAACTTTGCACCGCTTCCGTCTCCGTCTGGCCCACAGCGTGTCCGGCCGAGCGCCTGAAACCAAGACTCAGCAAATCCGCGGCAGTGGGTCGCCCTCCAGCATGATAAGCGGGCGCAGGCCGCCTATCGTGGTGTGCAAGACTACGCCGGCCGACCCGGCCTCGACGCGCCCGATCTCTGCCGCCTCACACCCCAGCGGATGCGAACGCAGTGCGGAGAGGAAGGCATCCTTCTGGGTTTGCGGCACAACCGCCAGCATGCGCCCTTCGCTCGCCACATACAACGGGTCTATGCCGAGCAGTTCGCAGGCCCGCCGCACGGGCAGGCGCAGCGGCACGGCATGCTCCTCGATTACGATCCGCACGCTGGATTGGCGAGCGATCTCCACGAGCGCGGTCGCCACGCCGCCTCTGGTCGGATCGCGCAGCGCATGCACGCCGGGCGTAGCGGCGAGCGCCGCCAGCACAAGCTGCGAGAGCGGCGCACAATCGCTCCGCAGCTCGGTCCCGCCAAGACCCAGTCCGTGGCGCGCGTTCATCACCGCCGCACCGTGTTCGGCGATTGTTCCGCTCACAATGACCACGTCGCCGGGGCGCGCATTGGCTCCCGAGACGTTCACGTTGTCGGCAATCCGCCCGATGCCGCTGGTGGCGATGAAGAGCTCGTCGGCCGCGCCGCGCTCGACGACCTTCGTGTCTCCCGTGACGATTCTCACGCCCGCCTCGCGCGCCGCAGCGGCCATGGAATCAGCGACGCGAGAGAGAGTCTCAATGGGCAGCCCTTCTTCCAGAACAAACGCGGCCGAGAGGTACTCAGCGCTTGCGCCTTTCGCGGCCAGATCGTTCACCGTCCCGCACACCGCCAGCCGCCCGATGTCGCCGCCGGGGAAGAACAACGGCTTCACGACGAAGCTGTCCGTTGTGAAGGCGTAGCGCCCCGCCTCAGTCGGCACTTCAGCGGCATCATCGCCGGCGCCGCCGGGCAGCGCGCCGAAGCGCGGCAGGAAGATCTCCTCGATCAGCCGGTGCATCAGCCGGCCGCCGCTGCCATGAGCCATGCGGACCAATTCGGCCATCACCGTGCTCCGTACAGGTAATGCGCCGCGCAAGCGCCCTCACTGGAGACCATACATGGCCCCACGGGTGTTTCCGGCGTGCACGTCTTGCCGAACAGAGGACAATCGGCCGGTGCGGCGCGGCCCGTCAGTATCTCGCCGCACATGCAACCTTTCTGTGGCGCGGGTTCGGGCAGGTCCACGGGGAATCTGCGCGCTGCATCGAACAGTGTGTACGCGGGCGTCAGCGCCAGGCCGGACGCGGGAATCGTGCCGAGTGCGCGCCACTCGGCATCACACGGCGCGAAGACTTCCGCCAGCAGCGCCCGTGCGGACGGATTGCCATCGGGCGAAACAGCCCGGCGATAGGCGATCTCGACCGCCGCGCGGCGTCCGTGCATCTGCTCGAGAAGCATCACCAAACCCTGCAGGATGTCCACCGGCTCAAACCCCGTGATGACGCACGGCACGCCGAATTCCGCCGGGACGAACGCGTAGGGCTGCGTGCCGAGCACGACGCTGACGTGGCCGGGCAGCAGAAAACCGTCAATTCGCGCTTGCCCGCCGGTGAGAATCGCGCGCAATGCGGGCGGCACGAGTTTGCAGAGCGACAACACGCTGAGGTTCTCGAGCCCCTCTGTGTGGGCGCGCTGGAGCGTGGCGGCGATTGCCGGCGCTGTGGTCTCAAAACCGATCCCGATGAAGACGGTCTGTGTCGCCGGCTCCGCGCGGGCGGCTTCCAGCGCCGCAAGCGGCGAGTAAGCCGTTATCACGCGCGCGCCGGCCGCCTTGGCCTGCTCGAGACTCCCCTGCGTTCCCGGCACGCGGAACAAGTCGCCGAACGTGACGACCTGGACCGGATGCTGCGTGGCGATGGCGACGGCGCGGTCCAGATCGCGCTGCGCGGTCACGCAGACGGGGCAGCCGGGCCCGGAGAGGAGGCGTATGTTCGCGGGGAGCAGCGAGCGCAGCCCGCAGCGCGCGATGGACATCGTGTGCGTGCCGCAGACCTCCATGATGGCAATCTCGCGCCCCGCCTCGCGCGCCAGGACCGCGATCCGTGCGGCCAGGCGGCGGGAGAGCTCAGGGCTGCGGTAACTCTCCAGGCGCATAGGCCTCCTCCAGCAGGCGCAGTGTCTCTTCCGCCTCCTCCTCGTCCATGACCGTCAGCGCGAAGCCTGCATGCACAATCACGTACTGGCCCGTCCGTACTTCCGGCACGAGGTCCGTGCGAATCTCCAGTTGCACGCCATCCAGGTCCACGCGCGCACGCCGGTCTGGCAGCAACTCCACGACGCGAGCCGGCACGGCAAGACACATACGCTAACCCACCTTCCTTGTCCGGGCAGCGAGCCACACCTGGCCCAGGGATATGCCCCCATCATTGGGTGGCACGAGATGATTGAGGAGCACGGAGAATCCGCGCGCGCCGAGCTTCTCCCGCGTCAACTCGGTAAGGACCCGGTTCTGGAAGACGCCGCCGCTCAAGCCCACGACACGCGTGCCCTCTTCCTGCCGGGCCCGCTCAGCGATACGGACGATCATCTCCGCCGCCCAAGCGTGAAAGCGCGCCGCCAGACGCGCCGGCTGACCCGCATCCGCCACCATCTCGCGGACGAGCGGCTCCAGCAGCACATCCGCAGGCCAGCCTTCCGTCAGCGCGCACGGATATGGCGCAGTTTCCTCGCCGCACGCGGCCTCGAGCCGCATCGCCGCTTCAGCTTCGTAGTCGGCCGCCGGACCAAGCCCCGCGAGAACCGCCGCGGCGTCGAACAGGCGGCCCATGCTCGATGTCGGCGGACAGTTGGCGCCGCTTTCGATTATCCAGCGCACGGCCGCGCGCTGCTCTTCAGGGACTTCGGCCATCGAACCGACGGCGCGATCCGCCATGCCGCAGTGGCAAAGAAGCGAGAGCGCGGCGCGCCAGACCTCCCGCGCGGCCACATCGCCGCCGGGAAGAGGGAAGTACTGCAGGTGCGCAACGCGCCGTATAGCGCCGGAAGGCTGGAACACAAAGAACTCGCCGCCCCAGAGCGCACCGTCCGAGCCAAGGCCTGTGCCGTCGAAAGCCACGCCAAGCACAGGCTCCTTGCTTTGCCAGCGATGCTCCGCCAGGATCGAACCCACGTGCGCTTCGTGGTGCTGAACCCTGTGCAGGGTGAGACCGTCTCGGCGAGCGTAGTCCTCCGCGAACCGCGCGCTCAGGTAATCCGGGTGCAGGTCGCATGCGACGGCTTCCGGCCGCAGATCGAGCAACCTCAGGTACTTCTCGAAGGTCTCGGCGTAGAAGCTCAACGTCCGCTCGTCATCGAGGTCGCCGAGGTAGGGCGACAGCACGGCCTCGCCGCGCCGGCTTAAGGCAAACGTACTCTTCAGCTCCGCGCCCGCGGCGAAGACACACTGCTCCACATCCGCCGGAATCGCTTCCGGCACGAAGCCTCTCGCGCGCCGGATGACCTGCGCCACACAACCGTTACCAACTGCGCGGACAATCGAGTCGTCCGCGCGGTTGTGAATCTCGCGGTCGTGGAGCAGGAAGCCGTCCGCAATGTCCGCCAGCCGCTCTTGGGCCTCAGCGTTTGTCCCTGCAAGAGGCTCGTCGCGCCGGTTGCCGCTGGTCATCACCAGCGCCGGAAAACGGACGCCGGTCTCGAAAAGCAGCACATGCAGCGGCGTGTAGGCGAGCATCACGCCGAAGTCAGGCACGCCCGGTGCGACTTCCGCCGCCAGCGGCGCCTCCGCTCGCTTCCGCACGAGGACAATGGGTCGCTGCGGAGCATCCAACGTGCGGCGCTCGTCTTCCGATACGTGAGCACAGCGTTCAACGTCCGCCACGGAACGAACCATCAGCGCGAACGGCTTGGCGGGCCGATCCTTGCGCACGCGCAGCCGCCGCACGGCTTCGGCATTCGTGGCGTCGCAGGCGATATGGAAGCCGCCCAGACCCTTGAGCGCCAGTATCCCGCCCGCAGTGAGAAGCTGCACGGCGCGCTGCAATGCCGCCTCGCCGTGCAACGGCCTACCCGCGGCATCGCGCCAGGAAAGTGTTGGGCCGCACACCGGACACGCGATCGGCTCGGCATGGAAGCGCCTGTTCGCCGGGTCGCAGTATTCGGCAGCGCAGCGTTCACACATCGCAAACGCGCGCATCGTGGTGTTGGGCCGGTCGTACGGAACCTCCTCGACGATCGTGAAGCGCGGCCCGCATTGCGTGCAGTTGATGAAAGGGTAACGGTGACGGCGGTCCGCCGGATCGAGCAGCTCGCGTTCGCACTTCGCGCACATCGCGACATCCGGCGGAATGGCCGCCCGGCCGCCGCTTCCACGGGCGGGGACGCCCGTGCCACTGCTGGCCAGTATCCTGAATCCCCGCTCGCCCCGCGGAACGCGCTCGCAGACCGAAATCCCGGCGATGCGCGCGAGCGCCGGACATTCGTGGCGCAACGCTTGAGCGAAGCGTTCGAGCGCGCCTGCGTCGCCCTCGGCCTCGATCTCCACGCCGTCGCCGTTGTTCAGGACCCAGCCGCTCAGACCGTGGCGCGTCGCTTGGCCGTAGACGAACGGCCGGAAGCCGACGCCCTGCACCGTGCCCGTGACCGTGAGATGCCGGCGGATCACCGCGCTGCCCTCGCCGCAAGCCATTTCGCCAGGCCCGCGATTCCCGCGCCGTCGCGCGCGGACACGCGGAACACCTTCGTCGTGCGCCTCAGCCGCCTCAACTCGGACGCCACGCGCGTCACGTCGAACTCGAGATGCGGCAGGAGATCGGTCTTGTTGAGAGCGAGAGCATCGAGGCAACTGAACATGGTTGGGTACTTCGCGATCTTGTCGTCGCCTTCGGGCACGCTCAGGACGCCCAGCCGGAGGTGCTCGCCGAGATCGAACTCCGCGGTGCAGATCAGATTGCCGACATTCTCGATGAACAGCAGTCTGATCGCGCGGAGGTCCAATTCGGCAACGGCCGCGGAGACCATGCGCGCGTCCAGGTGGCAGCCCTGGCCGGTGTTGATCTGCACGACCGGTACGCCCAAGGCCCGAATGCGCTCCGCATCGCGCGCCGTGGCTTGGTCGCCTTCGATCACCGCGACGGGAAGGCGCTGGCTCAGCACCGGGATCAGCGCCTCAAGCAGTGCCGTCTTGCCCGCGCCCGGCGCGCCGAGCACGTTGATAGCATAGACCCCGGCTCGATCCAGCGAGGCGCGCACTTCGTGTGCGATTTGCGCATTGGCGGCGAGCAGCTTCTGAACAGCGATGATCTTCATTGCTCTGTCAGTCCTCGACCTCGATGCTCTGGAGCAGCAGCTCGCGTCCGCCCTCGATGGTCACATCGGCGCTGCCGCACGCCGGGCAGCCGCCGAAGACATCGTCGGTTCCGGTCTGTTTCCCACATGGCCGGCAGCGGCACAGTGCCTTTGGCTCGGCAATCTCCAGACACGCGCCGGCGACCACTGTCCCCGGCGCCAGCCGCTCGAACGCGAAGCGCAGCGCCTCGGGGCTGACACCCGACAGCCGCCCCACGGTCAGTTCCAGCCGCAGCACGCGCCCGTGCGCGCCGCTGCGGGTAAGTTCCGTCTGGGCGACGGAGATGAGCTCCTCGGCAATAGCTGCTTCGTGCATGGCCGCCTCACAGACAATTCATAATTCAGAATTCTGAATTATGAATTCATACCTCTGAATTCCGTCGCGATGATTCTCTCCACCGCGGCGGGCACGGCCGCCCGCACCTCCGCAGTCATCTCCATGCCGAAGGTGTAGGGATCGGCGACTTCGACAACGTAGACGCGCACGGCCTCCGGAGTCTGAAAGCCCAGCCGCCGAGCCAGCTCCAGGCCTTCGAGCAATCCAACTTCATGCGTGCCTCCGGTGCGTTGCGAGCCGCGTCCGCACTCCCAGTCCAGGCGATAACACTCGCCAACGCGCCCGTGTTCGCTCTGGATCGCGTCCACGATCACAGCATGATCGTAACCCGCCAGGCGCTCCACAAGCTCCAGCCCGCCTGCGGCCAGCTCGCACAGTTCCACATCCGGCCGCGCCAGCCGCGCGTGGACTGCCCGCGCGACGACGAGCCCGACGGCATCGTCGGTGCGGATGGGATTGCCGAGGCCAACGATGAGGGCGCGGCCGGTATAGAGTACAGCGGCTTGTTGCCGCTGACACAACGCGCCGGAATTGACAGCAGACGAGCCGCATTCCATACCCTGGCCTCCTGCAAGGCCATATCTCATCAACGCCGCACGATCTCGCGGAGTTTCCGGTCCGCGCCGTAGATGCGGATATCGAGCGGCGTCTGACCCACAGCATGCGTCGCGCAGGCGTGGCAGGGATCGTAGGCCCGGAAGGCCATCTCCACCGTGTTCAGCAGCCCTTCCGACACCTTACCGCCCTTGATCATGCCCTTGGCTGCCTTTTCGACCGACATCGCGATTGGCGCCGCGTTGTGATTCGTGGCGACGATGAGATTGACGCGCTTCAGCATGCCTTGTGCGTCGGTCCAGTAGTGATGTATCAGCGTGCCGCGCGGCGCTTCAACAATACCCACGCCCTCGTCCGGCGTCGCGGTCGGCACGCGACGGATGTCGGTGCCGGTGATCTCCGAGTCCTGCAGCAGTTCCAGCATCCGCTCGGCGCCCTGGAGCGCCTCGATGAGCCGCGCCCAATGGAACGCCAGCGTCGCATGGGCAGGTTTGCCGCCGAGTATCTTGTAGAGTTTCTCACAGGCCGCCTGCGCCAGTGGCGTGGCCATACCATCAGCGGCGTTCAGGCGTGCCAGGGGCGACACGCGGTACACGCCGCTCGCAGGTCCGTCCACGAACCCCTTCCAGCCCACCTTTTTCAGGTAGGGATAGGTGATGTAACTCCATGTCTCGACGTGCTCGGCAATGTGCTGCGTGTACTCGCGCGGCGCGAACCTGGCGAATTCCTTGCCGCTGGGGTCCACCACGCGCACCTGGCCGTCGTAGAAGCTCACGCGGTTCCTCTCGTCCACCAAGCCCATGTAGTAGGTCTGGTGCGCGTAGGTGTCGCTGAGGACGAGGTTGACGTAGTCCTTGTTCTTCAGCACGACGTCGTCGAAGAGCTGCAGTGCGAACTGGGCGAATTCAACAGCATACTTCGCGGTCGGGAGGTATCTCTGCCGTTCCTCTTCGCTCATGCCACGCGAGACGCCGCCCGGCAGGCCGAAGACCGGATGGATCACCTTGCCCATCATGGTCTCCATCATCTGCCGGATTTCGCGGCGCACCCTGATGACCTTCCCGGCAATCTCCAGGCCCACTTTTGCGATCACGCCAAGGATGTTCCGCTCGCCCGCGGGAGCCATCGGCCCAACCACGAAATCCGGCCCGCCGAGGAAGAAGAAGTGAATGTAGTGGTCCTCGACCATGAAGGCATTGTACGCCAGTTCGCGCAGCTTCCTGCCTGTCGGTGTCGGCTCCACCTTCCACAGATCGTCCAGCGCCTTGGTGGAAGCCATGTGGTGGGCGGTCGGGCAGACCCCGCAGATGCGCGGCGTGATACGCGGCATCTCCTCCGCGGGGCGGCCGAGACAGAACGTCTCGAAGCCGCGGAGTTCCGGCACCTGGAAGAATGCCCGTTCCACGTCGCCTTTGTCGTCCAGGAATATCTCGATCTTACCGTGCCCTTCCAGGCGCGTGATGGGGTTAATGGTGATGCGCTTGCTCATCTTGTGCCTCTCACTGCGTCTTCACGCGCCGGCGCCTGAGCAACGACTTGGGCAGGCTGAAACGGTAGAAGGTCCCTACGGGGTCGGCCAAGGTGTCCGCCACGGCCCGCGCCTCTTCTTCTGTCTTGGCCTCCAGCATGGAGCCCAGCGAACTCAGGAACTTCGTCCCCTGGTCGCGCGCCTCCGGCGTCGGGCCGAAACAGCCGCGGCAGGGCATGTTGCCCTTGATGCAACGCTCGCCGCAGCCGGACCGCGTCGCCGGGCCCATGCAGACATAGCCTTGGGCCAGGAAGCACGTTTTCGGGTCAGGCGTGGACGTAGCCACGCGCTTGAACTCTTTGATCGCAATCTTCTCGGGCTTGGTCGCGTTCAGGGAGCAGGACTCGCAGAGTGATTTTACCGGCGCGAGCACGGTGCCCTGGGGCGGCAACTCGCCCTTCAGGATCGCGGTGACGGCCGCCACAATCAGGTCCACCGGCGGCGGACAACCCGGCAGGTAGTAGTCTACCTCGATGACCTCGTCCAGGGGCCGCACATCGTTCCAGAGCGCGGGCAGTTCGAGGCTGTAACCGTTGACCTTGCTCTCCGTCTGGGGCAGGAGCTTCTGCGGGTTGTCCACCGTCACCGACCGGTGGTACTTGTTGGCCAGGATTTCCTCGCGCGTGGTGCAATTGGCTAGGCCCGGAATGCCGCCGAGGTGCGCGCAGGAACCAAACGCGACCACCAGGCCGCTCTTCTCGCGCAACAGCTTGACCCACTCTTCATGCTCCGACAGCCGCACGGCTCCGTTGATGAAGGCGACGGCGATCTCCTTGGGTTTCATGGCCTCGATGTGATGCTTCTTGAAGTCGAGCGCCACCGGCCACAGGACAATCTCGATCGCCGCGACCACATCGAGGATCTTCTCGTGCAGATCAACGACTGCCTCTTCGCAGCCACCGCAGGAGGCGCACCAGTAGAACGCTACCTTGGGCTTAGCCATGGGCCGCGACTCCCTCCGGCGTTCTCTCGCGTGTCGGCCACTTGAGCGGGCCCAGCGCCCGAATCTGCTCAGTCATCTCCGTGACCACCTCGGCGAACCTGTTCCCCTCCGAAGCGGAAATCCATTCCAAGCGCACGCGTTCGCGCTCGATGCCGAACTGGTCGAGGAGCTTCAGGAGGATCGGGTAACGGCGCATGGCTTTATAGTTGCCTTCGGAGTAGTGACAGTCGCCGGGGTGGCAGCCGGCAATCAGCACGCCGTCAGCGCCGTCGGCAAACGCCTTGACAACGAACGTCGGGTCCACGCGCCCCGAACACATCACGCGGATGGCCACGAGGTTCGCGGGATAGTGTATGCGGCTGGTGCCGGCCAGGTCCGCTCCAGTGTACGAGCACCAGCGGCACAGGAAGCCGACGATCCTTGGTTCAAAGTTACTGTCGGGCATCAGCCGCTCCTTGGCTACGCCAGCACGCCCGCAATCTCCGCGAAGACCTGGCGGTCCTCGAAGTTCTCTTGCTGCGCCGCGCCGGAAGGACAGCCCGCCACACAAGTCCCGCAGCCTTTACACAGTTCCCGCGCCACCACGGAAATCCGCTTGTCCGCATCGTAGGTGATTGCCTGATACGGGCAGTTGCCGATGCAGAGCTTGCAGCCGGCGCACAGCTCTTCCTTGATCTCGGCCGTCACCGGCTCGAGCACGAACTTGCCGCGGTCCATGAGGGACAGGGCCCCGGCGGCAGCCGCGCCGCCCTGAGCCACGGCGTCGGGGATGTCCTTGGGCCCCTGGCAGGCGCCGGCGAGGAAAATGCCATCTGACGCCGTATCAACAGGCGCCAGCTTGGGGTGTTTCTCCAGGAAGAAGTCGCCCTGAGAGCAGGACAGCGCGAACGTTTGTGCGACCTTCTCCGCACCCTTTGCCGGGCGCAGGCCGGAGGAGAGGATGACCATGTCCACGGGCAGCCGCCGCGTCAGGCCGAGCAGCGTATCCTCGCAGACGACGATCAGCTTACCGCGCTCTTCCGGAGTCTCCGCGGCATCGGTCACTTCCGCCGCCTTGCCGCGGATGAACTGCACGCCCTCGCCCAGCAAACGCTTGTAGAACTCCTCATAACCCTTGCCGAAGGCGCGAATGTCAATGTACAGGTTGTAGACTTCGGCGCCCGTCTTTTCCTTGACAAGATGCGCGAATTTCAGCGAGTACATGCAGCAGACGCGCGAGCAGTACTTGAGGTGGTTTTCGTCGCGGCTGCCGATGCAGTGCAGGATCGCCACCGCGGCAGGCACCTTGCCTTCCCTCGTCACGATCTTTCCGCCCGTGGGCCCGCTGGCGTGACACAGGCGCTCGAACTCCAGCGAGTTGAACACGTTCTTGTAGCGGCCGTAGCCGTAGCGCGGCATCTGGCCGGCATCGAAGAGCGAGAAGCCGGTGGCGATGACGATCGTGCCGACGCGCAGCTCGCGGGTCTGCGGCTGCTGGCTGTGGTCAATGGCCTTGGCGCCGCAGTTGTCCTCGCACACCTTGCAGCCGCCGGTCTTGAAGTTGATGCAGTTCTCCCGGTCAATCACCGGCACGCGGGGGACCGCCTGCGGGAAGGGAATGTAGACCGGCTTGCGGTGCGCCATCCCCATCTCGAACTCGGACGGAATCCTGGTGGGCGCGTGAGGCCGGATGCGCAGGTGCTCAATGGCCTGCGTGGGGCAGATCGAGCTGCACGCGCCGCAGGTCAGGCACACCTCCGTCGGCTGGCCGAACGGCGTGGTCACGCGGCGGCGGATACCGCGGCCCTCGAAAGCCAGCGCGCTGATCCTCATGACGTGATCGCAGAGCCGCACGCACATCCCGCACATAATGCATCCGCTCTTGCCGACGATCGTGCTGCTCAAGCCGGGCAGTTGGCGGAAGCGGGTCTGCGTGACGCCCACCTGGGCAGCCAGTTCGCGGACCACGGAGGAGTCCGGGCAGCGTGCCAACATCAGCTCTGCCAGGATGCGGCGCGTCTTTCGTACCCGTTCGGATTGAGTCTTGACCTCCATCCCCGCG
>Ga0315282_10015811_pt1 | contig 11090 bp, 9 predicted proteins | sample YL17G07_20_MG_FD_203693 | JGI IMG/M metagenome (GOLD analysis project Ga0315282, IMG submission 203693) | Sediment microbial communities from Yellowstone Lake, YNP, Wyoming, USA - YL17G07_20 | ecosystem: Environmental > Aquatic > Freshwater > Lake > Sediment | place: USA: Wyoming | collected...
AACTTCATACTTCGTTCCTGTTGTTCTTCTTCTATCAATTGCAGTTTTTCTTTTATGGTTTTTCTTTCCTGAGGCAGGGAAAAACTTAATTACCTGGGGTGCAAAATTTATTCCATGGATAAACCCGAGTCTTAATAGAGCTTCGATGGCGATTTTCGCATCTATTGCGACACTTGTAATCGCTTGCCCTTGCGCTCTGGGTCTTGCTACTCCAACTGCTCTTATGGTAAGCGGTGGGCTCGGAGCAAAAAATGGAATTCTTATAAGAAATGGAGAGGCAATTGAGACTATGAAAGAAGTTGATACAATCGTATTCGATAAAACAGGAACTTTAACTGCTGGAAAGCCTGTTGTCACGGATATACTTGACCTTACAGAAAATAAAACCGGGTTCGGGTTATTAGCTTCACTTGAAAATTATTCCGAACACCCCATTGCAAAAGCTATTGTTGAAAAAGCAAAGAATGAAAAAATTGAACTAATGGCTGTAGAAGGTTTTACTGCAATACCAGGCACAGGAGTCAGGGGTTCTATAGAAGGAAAAAAATATTTTGCAGGCAAATCAAAAGAAGCGCTCAATGAAAATTCAGGCTGTAAAGAACTTGAAGATTTTGTTGATAAACTGGAATCAGAAGGGAAAACAGTAATAATTCTCAAAGAGAACGACAAACTAATCTGCGCTGTGGGAGTGATGGATACAATAAAAGATGATTCGAAAAATCTGATTGACATGATAAAAACATTCAATATAAAACCTATCATGCTTACAGGTGATAACAAAACAACAGCAAATTTCATAGCAAAAAGAGCAGGTATAGATGCTATTTTTGCAGAGGTTCTACCAAAAGACAAGCTGGACATAGTGAAAAAGCTACAGCAAGAAGGTCATATTGTTGCCATGGTAGGAGACGGCGTGAATGATGCCCCTGCCATAAAACAGGCAAACGTGGGCATTGCAATGGGTTCAGGAAGCGATATTGCAATTGAAGCAGGTGATATTGTACTGATCAAAGGAAACCTTGCAAATGTTCTGAAAGCAATAAAACTTTCAAGGGCGACATTTAGAAAAATAAAACAGAATCTATTCTGGGCATTATTTTACAATATTATCGCAATCCCAATAGCTTCTATCGGCTTTCTTCATCCAATTATCGCTGAAATTGCAATGGCTTTTAGTTCAATAAATGTAGTAACAAATTCAATAAGATTAAACAAAGTCAATTTATAATTTTTAAGGAGGTAAAGATGAAACATATTGATCCGGTTTGCGGAATGATTGTTAAAGAAGAAAATGCAGAAGGCAGTTTCGAGTACAAAGGAAAAACATATTATTTCTGCAGTGCAAACTGTCTTGAGGAATTTAAAAAGGACCCTGAAAAATACTTTAAAGATGGATCTCTAAATAAAATGCCAAACAAATAAAAAAATATTCAACATAAGCCCCATACTTTTTAAAAAGTAAAAAAATAGATATAATGAATAACGAATTTTGCATCTTTAACATAAAAGTGGAGAATAAACAAAAAATATGGGGAATATGGATAGAAAGAAAAAAATAGCCTCAGTTAACACTGGAGGGCAAAAGTCAAAAAATAGAAATAAACTCAAAGATATTTCAGATGATAGAATAAACCTTGATATTAGAAACTTAACTTATAAATTAAACTCAGAGTGTACAGGAATATATCACTTTAAGCTCCAAAGACCCCTTGATATTAAAGCTCTTGCAAAAGATTTAGAAAATGGAATTCTTAAAAGTATTTGTATATATTACAGCGCAATATTTTCTCACACCATATTGAAAAATAGGAAAAAAATAGAAGGCAAGCTTTTTTCTGAAATATTTAGTACAGAGGAAATAAAAAACCTCATCAAAGATTTTGTTAAAAACGGTTTTAAAGCCTCTGGTTTTATCAAACTAAAAATCAACAAACAAAGAAAGGATTTCTTCAATTCCCTGGAAGGGATAATACAAAATAGTAAGCTTACAGAAGTTTTCGGGACTCTCATCGAAATATCAAAAGGAAAAACCCCCTTAAAAAATATTGAAAAACAGGCAGATTTTTTTAAAAACCTATTTCAAAGCAATCCCGAGGCAGTTGTTTACCTTGATAAATATAGCAGAGTAATCGACATAAACCCACGCTTCACTGAATTATTTGGATATTCAATCGAAGAAATAAAAGGAAAAGATATAAACAATGTTGTTGTACCTGAAGATCTCGTAAACGAGGGTAAAAATTTTGATAGATTAGCTCTTAAAAAGGGTTACTCTAATATCGAGACAATCAGAAAGAAAAAAGATGGAGCAACATTCCCTGTATTAGTCTCGGGCTCCCCGGTAACTATTAAGGGGGGGAAAATAGGCGTAATAGGCATGTATGTAGACATAAGTCAGCAAAAGAAGATTGAAAGCGAAATGAAGATTCTTGCAACCCATGATATGTTAACAGGGCTACCAAACAGGACTCTTCTTGTGGATAGATTTAATACTGCTCGAGGCCGTGCTTTACGAGCTAACAAAAAAATCGCTCTGCTTCTAATAGACCTATATCAATTTAAAGACATAAATGATACATTCGGGCACGACATCGGAGATGAAATACTCCAAAAGACTGCTCAACGCCTCTCAGACCAATTCAGGCAATATGATACAATTACCAGATTCGGCGGAGACGAGTTTGTCGTCTTGATAGAAGATATCTCTGGAGTAGAAAATATTTTAAGTATCATCAATAAAATTATCTCTTCTTTTAATAGACCAATTGTTCTTGAAGACAAAGAATTTGATGTAAAAGTAAGCATTGGAATTGCAATTCTTCCAGATGATTCAAGGGATCTACCAGATCTCTTAAGAAAAGCAGATATTGCAATGTACAATGCAAAGACAAAAGGTCCAAATACTTATGAATTTTACACAAAGGGAATTGAAGCAAAAAGAAGAACTATGCAGGAAGAGCTTAAAACAAGAGAGATACAATTCCAGACAATTTTTGAGAAGGCACCAACAGGAATAATGCTCATAGATAAACACTCAAACATATTTAGGGTTAATACCACAATTTTAAAGATGCTTGGTTATGAAAAAAACGAACTTGTATCAAAGAATTTTACAAATTTTGCAGCTAATGAAGAAAAAGATAGATTATCAAAGATTGGTGAAAAATTTGAAAAGGGAGAAATAAGTAACTTTACGGGTGACGTAAAATTAGTAGCAAAAAATGGAAATTCAGTTTTATCAAAGATATCTTTTTCATCAATAAAAGATTCGGACGGAAACATAAATTATTATATTGTAATGTTGGATGACGTCACTGAAATTAGAAAAGCCCAGATAGACCTAAAAGAAAGCGAAGAAAAGCTTAAAAGAATAATCGAGAGTTCACCTATTCCCATGGGTGTGATAAATAGTGACCATAAAATCGCTCATTGGAACAGTGCAATGGAAGCACTAACTGGCTTCAGTAAAGAAGAAATGTTGGGCACTAATTATCAATGGTTAGCATTTTATCATGACAAAAGACCAGTACTTGCAGATCTTTTAATCGACGGAACAAACGAAAAAAAACTTTTTGAAATATACGGTGATAAAATTAAAAAATCTTTACTAATTGAAGATGTATATGAGGGAATTGGTTTCTTTTCAACAGAAAAAGTAAAAGGAAAATGGCTTGAATTTAGTGCAGCACCTATAAAAGACTCTCAGGGTAAAGTAATTTCTGCATTAGAGACAATAATTAATGTTACAGATAAAGTCAAGAATGAAAAAACACTCTCTTCTCTTTATCAGATCTTAGAAGCAGTATTTGAAACAAAAGACCTTATTGAACTCTACAAATCTATTCAAAAAACGGTGCAGGGACTTATGTTTGCAGAAAATTTTTACATAGCGCTCTATGACGAAGAAAAAGATTTTATAAGCTTCCCTTACTTCGTTGATCAATACGATAAACCTCCTGAAGCGAGAAAAACGAGAAAAGGAGCAACAGAGTATCTCTTAAAAACTAGAAAGTCCTTGCTCGCAACCGAAGAAACTTTTGAAAAACTTGAAAAAAATGGAAAAATAGAAAAATTTGGAGAAAACCCCATTAGCTGGTTAGGAGTGCCTTTAGAATTAGAGGACAAAGTTATTGGGGCTGTTGTAGTTCAGAGTTATACGACAAATGTTTATTACGGGAAGGAAGAAAAAAATATCCTTGAATTTATTTCAAAAGAGATAGCTTTAGCAATTGCACGTAAAAGATCAGAAGAAAAATTACAAGAACTGCTAGATCTTGAGCGCAGGGCACATAAAGAAAGCGAAACTCTCGCAAGTGTCATCTCAGTCTTATTTTCAAAAGTTAATCTCTCCGAAGTGTTCCAGGAGATATTAAGCCAGGTAAAGCTAATTACACCTTGTACCTCGGCAAACATTGCGCTAATTAAGGAAAATGTAGTATATAACGCATACTCTGAAGGTTACGAAAAATACAATGCAAAAGATTTTGTAGAACAATCAATGCAATCAGTAGATGAATACAAAATCCCATGGAAAACAATCTTCGAGAAAAAGCCGTTGTTAATTAAAAACACTGCGGAGGAACCAGACTGGAAGAAGATCAAAGAAACGAAATGGATTAAATCTCATATCTCAATACCTATTTTCTTAAAAGATGAACTCATAGGGCTCTTGAGGCTTGATAGCGATGAACCATCTCACTTTACTGAATATGATATAAAAAGGCTTGAGCCATTTGCAAATGCAGCCGCTATCGCAATAAACAACGCAAGATTATTTGAAAAGATACAATCAGAAACTAAAGAAAAATAATAGCAAGATCAATTCAAGAAATAAACTTAGTCGACCCTGATTAGACAAAATTAATCTTAATTTTTCATTTTATTATTCCATACCCTCCGGATATTGGATCTTTAAACAGAAAATTATGCGGCGGAAGATAGGTAAAAAATAAGAAAGCAATCAGTATGAAGAGAAGCAAAACCTTGAAGGTCGACCTAATTGTCTTTGAAAACTCTTTAGAAACAAGAATTTTATAACTTACTATTTGACCCATTCCAACTGAAAATACAAAAATAAAAATATCCCAGAACAATGAATCTTTACGTAAAATTATAAGATAGAGATAAAACAGAACAATTATAAGCAATGGCATAACATAGAAACTAAGGATTTTCGCAACAGAAAAATTTTTTACCTTATTACTAATAAAGGGGCATTCAAACGATGCAAAAATAATTGCGGGAAAGAAAGCAAGTTTTAGGTGTTCCCAGGTGCTTTCGTTCACAGCCGCAAAAAGTGCAACCCATGAGAGCCTGCCTGACCACTCAAACACAAAATGAAGCATAGACCCTATAACTACAATGAATAAAAATCCTGCAATCTCCCATTTCAAAACTGACTTTCTGCTGACCAAAGAATATGACATATTTACCTCCTGTCTTAATTATATAAAAAGAGCTATCTAGAAAAACTAAATTTTTACTTCTTCAGGCCAGGCTTTCTCCAAACACTTCGACCAAACTTTATCGATGTAATTAAGTATAAAATAATTCTGGATAAGGTGAACCCAGAAGGTACCTTTCTTGGTAAGCGAAATATTATCTCCTGCACGGGTAAAAAAACCCTTTATTTCGAGAATTCTAAAAATCTTTAAAATTCTCCTATCTCGATTAAATACCTCTTTTAATTCCTCAAAAGAAAAATAAGTGTTGTAAACCTGCCAGTAAAACCAGTAATATCTCGACAAAGATTCTGAAATATCCATCTTTAATGCTATAGGAAAAGAGCCTTCTCTGAGCGCTTTTAAATATTCTCTTACTGAGAATGTGTTAAAATAAAAAACATTGGGGAGCCTTGAGCCAGCACCGGCACCAAGACCTATATAATAATTCCTCGTAACCGATGAGAACCTTTTTGAGGGTCCCTTTTTAAATCCCCACACTGATACTCTTTCAAAACCTTCCCTTAAAAGAAAATCATAGATTGCATAGAAAAAACTTTTCCTCCTTAATATTCCAGGCATTTTTACCCTTTTCAAAGATTGCCTTTCTCCCGCTAAAGAGTAGGAAAAAGTAAAAAGAGGATAAACAGTCAACTGTGTTGCACCTCTTGCTATTGCTTCCTTTAAATCAAATAGTAGATCATTAACAGTCTGCCCTGGAAGGTCAAACATAAAATCAATGTTAAAAGAATCGAAATTGGCAGAAATAGCTGTTTCAACTGCCTTATAGGCGTCGTAGGAAGAGTAATTTCTACCAAGCATTTTAAGAAATCTATCCTGGAAACTCTGCACTCCCAGGCTCAGAAGATTGATACCATAATCTTTCAATTTCTTCACCACTTTCTCATCAACATCATATGGACTCGTTTCAATTCCTATATTACCAGTAATGAAAAAAACTTCCCTTATTTTCTTAAGAACTGTTCCAAGTTCATCTATAAGATTCGTTGGGGTTCCTCCACCAATGTAAATTGAGGAAATTTCTACTTTTCCTACTTTTGCTTTGCATAAATCTATTTCTTTTAATAAGGCCTCAAGATATTCAGAGGCAAGCTTTTTATCATATGGGATTCTGCAGTAGGGACAATAAGGGCAGAGACTTTTGCAAAAGGGGATATGCACATAAAGCCCGACCTCTGCTAAACGAGTAAATTTTATACTTTCAGGATCAGCTCGCCTGAACGTAAAATCCTGTCCTGAACCAACAAGGTATTTTCTAATATTTTCTGTTATAAATTTAGAAATCATCTGCTACCATAAATTTGTGCTTTAAACAGCCTATTAAGTTTTATAGATACCTCTCATTATAAAAGGGTCTCTTTTTAGAAAAATATTTAATCTGCAATTCCAAATCCCTTCAAGAAATTCTGGAATTCTTCCTCAACTTTATAGTAGTTTATATCCACTATCCATACCAAATTCCTCATTTTCACTGGCATATTGAGGAACCTGCGGTATTGGTCTTTCTACCGATAAGATACAACCAGTTAACAGAAAAATCACGACTAAAAAGAAAGAGATTAGAACTAACAAAGTCTTTTTCATAAGCCCTCCTCAATGTTTTGTGTCATTTCTATACAGTTTTAAAAACATTATTTCAGGTTTTCTAAACTTTAAATTGACGAAAAATCTTTAAAAATTCAATAATCGCCACACAAATATTCAGGATTAAACATTATTTACGTTTATTTTTGAGCGCTGTCTTTATGAAGCTACTGAAGAGTGGGTGAGGCATATCAGGACGCGACTTAAACTCAGGATGTGCCTGAGTGGCAACAAAAAATTGGAGCCTGCTTATCTCAATGAATTCAACAAGCCTACCATCCGGGGAAACTCCTGACAGAGTAAGGCCCTTTTCTTCAAAAATATCTTTGAATTTATTATTTACCTCATATCTATGCCTGTGCCGCTCGCTGATTTCTCTTTTTCCATAAATCTTATTCACAAAGCTCCCTTCTTTAAGAAAGGCTGTATAAGCACCAACACGCATCGTACCACCTTTATCTATGATATTCCTCTGTTCGGGTAGAAAGTCTATTACAGGATACGGAGTTTCTGGATCAAATTCTGTGGAGTTAGCACCCTCAAGACCACACACATTCCTTGCAAATTCTATGATTGCACATTGTAAACCAAGGCAGATACCAAGAAAGGGGGTATCCTTCTCTCTTGCATATCGAACAGCTTCAATCATCCCTTCAATACCTCTAACACCAAAGCCACCCGGGACAAGGATTGCATCAAGTTTGTTATTCTCTCTTTCTCTGTCAAGAACTCCACAGCAACCTGATTCCTCAAGAGTCTCAGAACTAATCCAATTTAATTTTACCCTTGTATTGTTATCAATTCCACCATGGGTTAAAGCTTCAATAAGACTCTTATACGCATCTTTTAACTCGACGTATTTCCCCACTATTCCTATAGTAACCTCATGGTCAGGATTCTTAATTCTTTTAATTATACTATTCCAGTATTCGAGCTCAGGATTCCTCTTTTCAAGTAAAAGTTTATCTAAAATCAGATTACCAAGCCCCTGCTTTTCAAAATTAATCGGGATTTCGTATATGTATTCAGTGTTCATTGCTTCTATCACTGCTTCCGGCTCAACATCGCAGAAAAGTGATAGTTTCTCCTTTACCTTATCGGCTAATGGAACTTCAGTTCTTGCAAAGAGTATGTCGGGTGTGATGCCCAAAGCCCTTAATTCCTTTACGCTGTGCTGAGTCGGCTTTGTTTTTACTTCATCTGTTGTCTTAATATACGGAAGCAGAGATACGTGAACATACAAAACATTTTCTTTGCCGAGGTCTTTTTTCATCTGTCTTATTGCTTCTAAAAAAGGTTGACTTTCAATATCTCCTACTGTCCCACCAATTTCAACAACTGTGAAATCAAAATCATGCCCCAGGCTTAAAAGGGAACTTTTTATCTCATCAGTAATATGCGGGATTACCTGAACTGTCTTACCAAGAAACCTGCCCTGCCGCTCCTTTGTGAGTATATTCCAGTAAATCTTTCCCGTGGTAATGCTATTCTGTGCTGTAAGGTTCATATCGAGAAATCTTTCGTAATTTCCAATATCTAAATCAGTTTCCCCGCCATCGTCTGTTACAAATACTTCTCCATGTTCATAGGGAGACATTGTGCCTGCATCAATCTGAAGGTAGGGGTCTATTTTAACAAGGTTGACCTTAAAATCCCTTGCTTTCATCAAAAGCCCTATTGATGAAGCGATTAATCCTTTACCAAGTGACGAAATTACTCCACCTGTTACAAAAATAAATTTCATCTTTTCTCTCCTTTTATACCGAACTCATTATAACCAAATTCCTTAAGCCTCCATAAAAACAGCCTGTTCTGAAACATTAAAATGCTCAGAGATTTCATGAATAAATTCATTATTCACGTCATCGAATCCAGATGCAAGAAAAATATCGACCGCGCCTCTTAAAACAAACTCTGGAAGCAGTAGCTCTGCTGTCATTCTATTAACGACCTTCTCCTGTTTAAAATTAGTATCCCGAAGAGAAAATAAAATAGGTTTATGAGGTTTGTCTCTGCTCAGCAAAAATTCAACAAGCTCATGGGCCATCGTCCAGTGCATTCTTCTCTTGCTATGCCTTAAATTTACAGCAATAAAGGGCTCTCCTTTTAGATAAAGCAGAAAACCATCAATACTCTCAGGAAATTTATAAAGGTAAAGATGATCAAGTCCAATAAAGTGAACTATTGCTTTCTCGATATCTATTTGATAAGGTGGGTTTCCTTTAGGAAAAGCATTAATGAGCTCTTCTGTCCTCATCTTTCTTCTCCATCAAAAACTCTATGAAAGCTTCCACTGCCTTGATATCCTCTTCAGAAAGTCTTTTATTTTTCCTCAAAAGTATGCTGACTTCCGCACCATCTTCTATAAAGTAAGAAGGAAAAACATCAAGAGCGTCTGCAATCTGTTTCAAAACTTTTATTGTAGGGGTCTTTTTGACCATAAGAAGCTGCGAAATATATGCATCAGAAAGGTTCGCTTTTTTCGCAAGTTCCCTCTGGGAAATTTTCTTCTCTTTTAAAAGCTCTTTCAGTCTGATGCTAAAAAGTTCCTTTGCTTCCATTTGCTATAGTTTATTGACATCCTCTCTAACCTCAGAGGTTAGAGATTCCAAAAGGGCAGTACTCGATTGCTCTTTCCTGCTGGTTCCTGCTTCACAGGGAGGCTTATGCCCTTTCCCTCCACAGGCTTCCACCGTGTGCCCCACCACGTCAGGGTAGTTTGAGGTGTTCTCTACCAGACCTAGCTCCTTTAATGTTTTTTTCCTTACATTTTCCGCGCCAACCCAGTCTGCATTGTGCATGAAACCACAGGACTTACAAGCAAATACTACTTGAGATTCACGGTTCTCTTTGGAGACATTACCACATACAGGGCAAGTAAGAGAAGTGTACTTTGCAGATACAGAAACAAGCATACCACCAGAGTAGTTGAGTTTATACTCGAGCATCTCTTTGAACATTCCCCACCCCTGGTCAAGAATTGCTCTGTTTAATCCGCTCTTTGCTCTTACGTTGTGTCCTGGATCCTCTATCGTTCCTCTTGCAGACTTTGTCATATTCTTTATCTTCAAGTCTTCTACTCCAACTATCCCGTGGTTTTTGGCAATAGCAGTAGAGGCTTTGTGCAAATAGTCTTTGCGTATATTTGAAATATCCTCGTGAATCTTTGAAATTCTATTCTTTTGCTTTATCCAGTTCTTTGAAAACTTCTTCTTTCTTGAAAGCTTTCTTTGAAGATGTGCAAGCTTCTTCTCATATTTTTGCAGTGGAGAAGGAAAGTCTATGAACTGCTCATTGAGCGTTCCATCTGAAATGGAAGCGAAGTGTACTATGCCTACATCGATACCGATGATTGAGCCTATTTTGGGATGAGCTTGCTCAGGTATTTCTTCTTCAGTTTGTATTGATACATACCAGTGAGAGTTTTCTTTCTTAATAGTCACATTCTTTGGAATACCTCGTATATCTCTACTTTTGAAGAAGCCAACCCATCCAATCTTAGGAAGAAATATGCGGTTGCCTTCTATCTTAAACCCTTGAGGATACCTGAAACTATTATACATGTCCTTTTTCTTGAACTTTGGAAAACCTTTATCATGATTTAAAAAGTCTTTAAATGCTTTTTCAAGATCTTTAAGAGATTGTTGAAGAACCTGAGAGTGTGCTTCCTTAGGAAATTCATACTCTTCGCTCTGTTTCCAGAGTTGAAGAAAACCAGCCATATCATTATACCAAATCAGAGGAATTTTATGCTCCAACCGTTCTTTGTTGAGTGAAAGGGCTTTATTCCAGACAAAGCGAGTACATCCAGACTGTCTTCCAAACTTATCTTCTATCTCTGGATTAGTCTTAAGCCTAAATCTATATGCTTTGAGAATTTTCATAATTCTTACTCCTTTATATTCGTTGTTCCTTTACTACGAATATTTCCTCTAATGATATTATACTATCAGTATATAGAACTGTCAACTACAATTCATCTCCCTCTTAGAGAAGATGGAGTCTTCTTGCTAAAATTAATAAAATCAAACAAATTTACAATTA
>Ga0315282_10015812_pt1 | contig 11090 bp, 7 predicted proteins | sample YL17G07_20_MG_FD_203693 | JGI IMG/M metagenome (GOLD analysis project Ga0315282, IMG submission 203693) | Sediment microbial communities from Yellowstone Lake, YNP, Wyoming, USA - YL17G07_20 | ecosystem: Environmental > Aquatic > Freshwater > Lake > Sediment | place: USA: Wyoming | collected...
CGGAGGGGGGCTCCGTCGGCTTTTCCGACGGGGGGAACCGACGGGACTGGTTCCTCGGGGTCCGGGGGCTACGAACGGCCTAAGCGCCGCCTCTAGGTTGTCACCTTATTTATTGCGTTCATATTAGAATAGAAAAACAAATCTCCTCTTTCCCCGATCTGGGACTGGGGTTAAAAGGGGATTTTCGGCTCGTTAATTTAGGCGAAACGTCGATGATCAGCCGGTCTTCTTCAATTCCTTTTCCAGCTTCATCCGTTCAAGCTGGCGCTTTCGGGCTTCATCCCACTTCGCACCATATCCGTTCGCCAATTCCACGTAACGGGCTTCTTTCTCTGGATAAAGCTTGGCCTGGACGTTGATATACAGAATCTTCATGTAAGCATAGGATTCGGCCAGATTGGAGTCGATGTCAATGGCCTTGAGCAGGGCTTTTTCGGCCTCGGCCCCGCATTTTTCTCGCTCCGCTTGGTTCAAAAAATTCTGAAGCTGATAAGCTTTATTAAAGCGGTTGACACCGATCGTGTAATAGAGTTCGGCGCTGTCCGGTTTAAGCTTCTGTTCCAGCTCTTCGTAGTATAAAGCCCGGTCGAATTTATCCTTATTGTCGGCGGTCAAAAGCTGGTCATAATAGTTCGCCATGTAGGCGTAGCCCTGGACGTTTTCGGGGTCGGTTTCGATCCTCCGCAGGTACATGCTCTCGGCTTTGGCTTTCAGTTCTTTCTTTTCGCCGGCGTAGCGCTTATAAAATTCGGCGATGACATAATAATTGTTCATGTTGCCGGGTTCGAGGTCGATGATCCGGAGATACAATTTCTCGGCCTCATCGAAGTTTCTCATTTTGTCGTACATGTCGCCCAGAGAATAAATGATGTCCTTGTTATTTTGGTCGAGATCATACGCTTTTTTTAAGGCTTCCAGGGCCTTGGCTGCTTTCTCCCTGTTTTCCGGAGTATCCTTGGCGGGAACGTAGAGGCTTTTGTAGCTCTCACCCAGAAACCGGAAGGCATCCTTAAGTTCCGGGTTGCTTTTTAGAGCTTTTTCGTATTCAATGATGGCTTTGCTGAATTTGTTGTCTTTAAAAAGCTGGTTGGCGTTAGAAAAATGATAATTGGCCGTGAGTCGACTCACACTCAATTTTTTACAGCCGACGAAGGCGAAAATTACGACGAGTGCGATCATTCCAGCGAGAAGACGATGGGTCCGTTTGTGAGACATCCTGACCTCCTTAGATATCCAATTCTTTCTTTGGAATAGACTAAATTTATAAACGAAGACCATGGCAAAGTCAAGAAAAACAAAGCCTCGCGCCGGGGAACCTTTTGAGGCGAATTTTCGTATATTAGCGTGTCAAGGATTAACTAATACAAATGCATTAAATATCGTTACCTTGTCATTGCGAACGACCGAAGGGAGTGTGGCAATCTCATCCTGTTAATCACGAGATCGCCACGTCGCTCCGCTCCTCGCGATGACACTTTTGTTATTGCGTTTGTATTAATATGAATGCCATAAATAGGGTGACGACCGAGAGGCGGCGCTTAGGCCGTCCCTACGGGGATGTCACTTTTATTAATGCGTTGATATTAGAAAATATGAAAGAAGACTTTACCTGAGTGACATTAAACCCGCTACCCCCTTACACAATTAAGGGGGATTAAAAGGTCGGAGGTCAAAAAGCATGAAAAGATTGGTTTTCGGAATTGTGATCTGTTTTTTGGTTATGGCGATCACCGCATTCTCCGTCACGGTCCAAGAGGGCCGGGAGAATAAAACGGAGATCATCGAAAAAAGTTTTTCCATGGATCCGGCCCGGCCGGCGCGCATCGAATTCCGCGACGTGGACGGGAATCTTTACTTTTCCTCCTCGCCCGACAATACGGTCAAGATCAAGATCACCAAAGAAGTCAGAAGCCGCAGCACCAAAAAAGCCGAGCGGCTGCTTCGCGACACGAGAGTTGCAATCTCCCAAAACGGCAATTCCGTGGATGTCCGGATCAAATACCCCAGGTTCAGAGGCATTTTCTTCTGGCTCAGCGATTACCAAAGGGTCAAAGTCACTACAGAAATCCAGGTTCCCCAAAAGGCCAGCTTCAAGGCCGATCTGGTCGATGGATCGATTAACGGAAACGATTTCGCCGGAGATCTGGAATTGGACACGGTTGACGGATCGATCCATTTGAACCGCGTCCAAGGGTCGGTCAAAGCCCATGCCGTGGACGGCGACATGGTTTTCCGAGAAATGGCGGGCAGCGTCAAAGCGCAAACTACGGACGGGAAAATTCAACTCTCGGGCGATTTCAAAAATTTATGGCTGAAAAGCGTAGACGGGGATATTCAAGCGGAGCTTCTGCCCTCCTCGGCCATGGAATCCGACTGGGAGATCCGGACAGTAGACGGAGATGTGGATATCCTCGTGCCCGCAGATTTTTCGTCGGATTTTTCGCTTCGGTCAAGCGACGGCCGGATCCGGAGCGAGGTTCCTTTGACGATAACGGGAAAAGTCTCGGAAAAAAGACTCGAAGGCAAACTCCGAAGCGGAGGGCGCCTTTTTTCCATCAGGACCGGCGACGGACATATTTCGCTTCGGAAAAAGTAAGCGGCCGAAAAAGCCGGAATTTATCGATCTAAATCCTTCCTCTCCTTCCTGGGCCTGACCTTAAACAATCCAAGTCCGTACAAAATGGAAGAGAACCTGAAAAAAGCTAGTTGTGCGTCTCACGAATTTCTTGCCATAGTTGATACGCGAAGAGACGCACAACCGCCGGGAAGTTTGAGGGGGGCGGCGTGGCACCCCTCAGGGGGTCAGCGGAGCGAAGCGAAGCGCCTAGGGGGGAGCTTGACTCCCCCTAGGAAGTGTCCCGTCTCTGCAGAATACAATGACAAGGAACTTATGAGACGGGACACTACTTTGACCTTAAATAAAGCTTGATCGGCGTTCCCCAGAGATCGAAGGCCTCCCGCATCTTGCGGACGAAAAATTTCTCATAGGCCGGAGCAAACGCCGCCTTGGAATTCGTGAAAAGAACGAAGGCCGGCGGCAGGCTGCCCTTCTGCGTCATGTATTTGATTTTGAACCGTCTCCCCGTTTTCGATAGAGCCGGATGTTTGACATTCATCGATTCCAAAAATTTATTCAAGAGCGAGGTCGCGATCTTTTTCCGTCCGTTTTGATAGACTTTCTCGGCCATCTCGAAGATTTCAGCCACCCGTTTTCCGGTCAGAGCCGAGACCGTCGCCAGCGGAGCGTAGCTAATGAAGTCCAGCCTTTGAAAAACAAGCTCTCTCGCTTCCTCCGGCGTCATGGCGCCTTCAGGCACCAGGTCCCATTTGTTCACGACGACGACAAGCGGCTTTCCCGACTCCAGGGCCGACCGGGCGATCGCCGCATCCTGCCGGGTCGGAAATTCCCGGGCATCCAGAACAAGGCAGACGACATCCGCCAACTTTATGTTTTTTTTAGCTTTGATGACGCCTGCGCTCTCCCGCTCGTCCGAAACCTTGACCAGCTTCCGGATGCCGGCCGTATCGACGAGCGAATATGCTTGGGAGCCTTTCCGGATCAAGACATCCGTACTGTCCCGCGTCGTCCCCGGAATTTCACTGACAATAAACCTCTCTTCGCCGCACAAACGGTTGGCCAGTGAAGATTTCCCGACATTGATCCGGCCGACAATGGCGATTTTGAGCGGCTTTAGCTCGAGGCCAACCTCGGCCGCGCCGGAATCCGCGGGCACATCTTCAGCAATAGCTTCTTCCACCTCGGCTAAGTCGATGTTATGCTCGGCGGAAATAAAAAAAAGCCGTTCTTTCCCCAATCTAAAAAAATCTCCGAGGCCGGCCTTTTGAGTTTCGGAGTCGATCTTGTTGACGACGACCAGAACCGGCTTCCCCAATTTTTTGAGCGACCGGTAGAGGTCTTCCTCGTCGGGGAGGAGTCCGCGTTTTCCGTCCAGGACAAAAAGAAGGAGGTCAGCCGCTTGTGCGGCCTCCCAGGCTTTTTCCCGGACCTTGGACGAAAGAAAATCGGCCTGGCTGCCAAAAAAGCCGCCGGTATCGACCAGCTCGAATCTCTTGCCGTCGAGTTCGCAGACCGCGGCCACACGGTCCCTGGTCATTCCCGGGAGCGAATGCACTAGGGATTTCTTCCGACGGAGGAGGCGGTTGAACAGCGTCGATTTTCCTACGTTCGGAAAACCAACGATCACAACCTGGAACATTTAATCTTTAGCGACGAGAGAATAGTTTGGTAAGAACGCCCAGTCGAGCCTGATGTGCCCGCCCAAGGTTTCCTGTTCCTCTCCGTCGATCAAAATGAAGACTTTTTTGATGGGCTTAAAATTGTAGGTTAAGGTATTGACGATCGCAAAGACCGTCGAGATTTCCGCGGCCGAACCCGACGGATGCTTGACTGTGAGGTCTTTTGAAAAATCCGCGTAGGCGACCCCCTCTTTTGTAACAAAAAGCCGCCACAGCTTGGTTTCCGGCGGAAGGGCGGAAACAAGACCGCTCGTCGATCCCTTGATAAGCTGAGCGATCGTTTCCTCGGCTTCGCGAGTCACGGCCGCCTCGGACCGAATTTCTCTCTCTTCCGGAATCAGAAGGCCGTCGTCCTCTCGTAGAAAAAAGAGCGTGACTTTTTTCGTTTGTTCCGCTTCGGCCGGCTGCTCGGAGGGAGAGTCGGCTGACACGGCGGACGGTTTAGTGATATGTTCCCGGCCGGAGCTAGCAATAAAGTCAAAAATCAGAAAGGCCAGCAGGAGGAAAAGCACAGCAAGAAGCACAGCTTTTGATGTCGCCATGGATGATGTCAGCTTTGACCGTAAATCTTTATATATCTCACCAGGCCGCTGTAGATGGCCTGGGCGACGCTTTTCTGGAACTCTTCATTGGCCAGCTTCTGTTCTTCCTGGGGATTGGAGATGAACGCGATTTCGACGAGGACGGCGGGGCAGGCGACGCCGGTCAAAACCTTGAAAGGAGCCTGCTTAATGCCTCTGTTTTCAATGCCCAGGAGCTGGTTGAGCTCCTGTTGAATGATTTCAGCCAACTGGCCGCTCTGTTTGATATAGGCGGCCTGGGCCATGTCCCAGAGGATCATTTTGACGTCGTCCTTATTGTCTTCGGCGATGCGTTTTTCAAGCTCCACGGCGCTGTTCTCCATGTAGGCCAGCTTCCGAGTCTCCTCATCGGTGGCGTTCAAATTCATGAAGTAGGTTTCCGCACCCTGGGCCTTATTCCGGAAGGATCCATTGGTATGGACGCTGATGAAGAGGACGGCGTCGTTATTGTTCGCCACCGCCGACCGGTTCTCCAAGGACATGTCGATGTCCTTGTCCCGGGTTAACATCACGCGGAAGGCTAGATTCTGTTCGATCAGAAAGCTTAATTTGAGGCTGACGGCCAGCGTGATATCCTTCTCGAGGCTTCCGAACTTTCCTTTGGCGCCGGAATCGAGACCGCCGTGGCCCGGGTCGATGACGATGACTTTCATTTTTTTCAAACCCGCCGCGGGGGCGACGCCGGCCGGCCAAACGAGAGCCAGCCCGATCGCAAAAAAAGCAACCAGACCCAGAATTAAAAACCTTCTTTTTCGCGCCATGAACGATAAATTTTTTGGAGGCGGCGGGAATCGAACCCGCGTCCGAAGACATTCAGCCAACAGCCGCTACATGCTTATCCTCTTCTTTAATCTCGTTCCGCGGAGCCCGAAGAGGAAGGACGCCGCGGGACCAGCCTCGAAAAAGGTTCGCGCCCCAGGCTCAAGGCCGACCCGGTTGGCTATCCTGCTTGTCGACGCTTCTCAAGAACCGCAGGAGAGAACCTGAGAAACGGCATGCCTATTTTTTAGGCAGCAACAGGCAGATTTTCTGCACTTAATTGGGTCCACCGTTTTACGAGGTGGATGGGATCTCGACATGGACCGTTGGCCTCACTATCTCCGTCGAATCCGTTCGCCCCCATATTTAAATTTTTCCTGCGTGGATTATTATAATGCAATTCTCGGCATATTTCAATCGTTCTCGGGGTAAGATTAACGGGACACTACACTAGATGTTGCACTGTCTAACAGGTTCGCCCCTTATTCTTAAACATAAAAATAAAATACATAAGAAACATGTTCTGCGCCATTGAGCTCAAAGCAGTAATTATTTAGCAGAAGAAAGGAGTTTGATGTATGGAATGTTTGTGGAAGGCCGTAGAGTTATTATCGATGGATGACGACTTTTGCAAGTTCCAAAGTGACTTACCGTAAAAGCACGGCAAACAAAACAAGCAACTTCATACTGCCCTCCAAAGTGCAAGCTCCTCAGTAACAAGTCCTATAGATTCATTCGTGATCGGGATGCTACTGCGCGCGTTCGCCATCAGGCTCGCAGCAGTTTTTCCGCGTCAGGCCTAATTGGAAAGCTTTGGCCAATTCGCCTCGGCCTTTTGCAGCATAGACTCAGGGTCCTTCAGCCACACTTCCCGACTGGAGAAGCTGGGATCGCGATGGAAGAGGTAAAGTTTGCCATCCCGGATGACAAAGCTCTCCGGGTCGACTTCAAACCGCCCGTTGACCGCGACACCATATGAGCACCATCCACCGTACTGCGGCAGGTATTTGCTCGGCGCGGCCTTGAAACGGTCAAGGTTCTCCTGTGTTGCGAACCGGTAGGTGACGCCGTCGGACTCGAAGCTAAGCTTAAACAATCCCTTCTGAGGGCGGCCGCCCCCCTCAATGAAATAGGACACGGGGTCGTAGCCGACGAGTCCGATCGATTCACCGGTGAGGTTGTACCGGTGATGCAGATCCTTGTTCTGGGCCGCAGCGGGAAGGACTCCGAGAATAGAAACGAACCCCGCAAAAAGAACAATTCTGAGCATTTTTCGCTGAACCATGATTTCCTCCTCAGGTGGTTTTTCCCACCTTGATTTCCTGAACGGTATGAACGGGATGACCAAAAATCCTTGACCTCCTTTTAAACTGATCTTGGCGCCGTTTGACGCAGAGGCTGAGTCAAATCAGCACCGAGAGAATCATCGCTCTACCATACTGTGCTATTAATTTAGCACATGAAGAAACGGAAGTCAACAATCCGAATCGAGCTCGGGGTAAGTCCCTCGAAAGACGCGGATTTTCCCCTGCAAAGATAGGGTTGTTTAATTCTGTAACCGTGATGGCTTGGCGAAGGCCCGCCATAAAAAGAATGCGGGAATGCCGAGCAAAACAATCGCCAGGCCGGGCCAGGTGTAGCCGGGCTTGAAAAGCAGCAAGTCGACGGCGATAGCGACGCAGATGAGGACGTAAAGCGCGGGAATGACCGGATATCCAAACGCCCTGTAGGGCCGCTCGGCCTCCGGCTTCTTTTTTCGCAGGATGAAAATGCCGCTCACCGTAAGGCTGAAAAAGATCAGCACGGCGAAAATCACATAGTCCAGGAGGTTGCTGTATGTCCCGGAAAGACAAAGCAACCCGGCCCAAATGCCCTGGATGATCAGAGCGATTCCTGGAACGGATTTCTTGTTCAGCCCGCCGACTTTTTTAAAAAACAGGCCGTCGCGGGCCATGGCATAGTACACCCGGGCGCCGGCTAGGATCAGGCCGTTAATGCAACCGAATGTCGAGATCATGATCAGAACGGCCATGATGACGGCGGCCGAGGGGCCGAAAATAACGGACGCGGCGGCCGTTCCCACCCTGTCGCTCTGGGCGAACTGTATGTCTCGGAGCGGCAAGATTAAGATATAGGCGAAATTAGCAAGGAGATACAGAAGGCTGATAAGGCCGGTTCCGATCAGCAGGCTCAAGGGAATGGTTTTCTTGGGGTTTTTAACTTCGCCGGCGGCATAAGTGATGTCATACCAAGCGTCGCTCGAGAACAGCGACCCCACCATGGCCGCGCCGACCGCCGCCAGGACCATCAGGCCAGCCAGCGATTCGAAAAGGATTTTGCCGTCCGCCTGGACCCAGCTTCCTTTCCAGAAATTGGCGAAATTGGCCTTGATCGCGGGAGCATTTGCCCCGAGGGCGATGCCGAGGACGATAAGCCCGACGAGCACGGCGATTTTCGTGACCGTGAAAAAGTTCTGGACGAGCTTTCCGGAATGAACGCCCCGCAAATTGACATAAGTCAGAAAAGCGACCACCACAATGCCCAAAAGCTGGGCGGCGGATATTTTAAGGCCCAACACGGCCAGGAGGATATTCTTTTCGCCGAACCAGGGAATGAGAACGGCGGTGAATTTGGCGAAGGCCACGGCCACGGCGGCGATCGTTCCCGTCTGGATCACGAGGAAAAGCGTCCAGCCGAAAAGAAAGGCGATGAGCGGCGAAAACGCCTCGCGAAGATAGACATAGATGCCTCCGGCGTTGGGCATCATGCCGGCGAGCTCGCCGTAGCTCAGGGCGCCGATGATAGTCACGAGGCCCGTGATCAGCCAGACGAGAAGCAGGTAGCCTGGAGACCCGACGGTGCGGGCTATATCGGCGCTGACGATGAAGATGCCAGAGCCGATCATCGACCCGATGACGATCATCGTCGAGTCGAACAGGTTCAGGTCGCGCTTAAAATGGCGGCCTTCTCCGCTCGTTCCTTCGATTCCTTCAGCTTTATCCATATTGCCCTGCCTTTCTACGGAAATTTTTAAGGAAATTATGGCGAATTTCGCGCCGTAAAAGCAAGGGGTTTTTCGCCGGCCCGCGCTGGCTGAGAACGCGCGGCATTTTGTCATTGCCGAATGATTAAAAAACGCCAAATATCTTGCTTGCAATCAAATATGGATAATTTTAAGATAATCCTACAATTTAGCGGGTACGGATCTATGGGGAGGATCAACTGAAGAACTTATAAAATCCGTGCGCAGATTGTACGCTCTATTTCCAAATGATCTCAGGATAGCGTTTGATCGCGGTTCGGGAAATGCCCTCAAAGTGCTCCACGACAAGTGGAGTTTTTGTACGTCCTCTTGTCTTCATTTTCTTCCTCCCTCGACAATCATTACCTCATCCTCAGTCAGGCCGTATAGTTCATAAACCAGTCGATCAATCTCTCCATTTGTGGCATCAATCTGACGTTGGATAACTTCTTTTTGTGCTGCAGACTTAGAGGCTATAAATTGCTCATAAAGGGACAATGCTGAATCGACAAATCTTACCATACGGTTATGATTATCAATGTCTGCATTATTGGAAAAGTCGATACTACGGATTGGGAGATTTTCAAGCGTGTCTTGGATTTCGTACCATTTGTAAGCTCCAGGCTTGCGTCCTGCCCATTCCTTGCCTTTCCAATTCTTAGGTCTAGGTACCAATCTTTCTTTGAAACGAGAGAGATGCTTTTCAATTGCAGGATAGTCTTCGATTCGAATTCCGTGCCGGGCAAAAATGAGATATCGTTCGTGCAAATTGATATAGCTAGAGCTACCGGTTGAAAAGGTAGAAACCATCCAGTGAAAACGCGGCGGCTGTCTCCAGCTGGGAAGGAGGCGAAACAACCCTACGGTAAATTTGAACCGGCACTGGAATAAAGCAGTCCTCGGAGCGCCCTAGGCCCAGGGAATTTTCAATGTTACCTCCCCAGGCCCATACAGATAGATCCGAGCGGACGGCAAGACTGTGGATATAGCCTGCAGCAATAGCTACGACATCGTTTAACCCGGAGACTTTCGCCGCGGTTCGTCTGGAACGGTTTGACCCGTCGCCCAGCTGACCGTGCGAATTCCCCCCCCAGGCCGAAACCGTCCCGTCGGAGCAAAGAGCCAAGCGGTGTGAGCCCCCCGCAGCGATATCGACGACACCGGAAAGACCCGGCACTCGGAGGGGAGTACGCTGGATTTCCGAAATGTCAGTCCCGAGCTGCCCCCACTCCCACACAGAACCGTCCTCGCACAGGGCCAGGGAATAACTATGCCCTGCTGCCACTTTGACAGCCTTGCTGGTTCCCGATAACTGAACAGGGATAGTGCGGTCGACAAGCGTGCCGTCTCCGAGCTGTCCTTGGTCGTTGCGGCCCCATGCCCAGACGTTGCCGCCGCTATCCGCTGCGAGACAATGAACGGGTCCGGCGGCGATCGCCGTGATGTTCCGTAGTGCTTGGATCCATATAGGGGAGTTTTGGCTGACGGTGGTGCCATCTCCGAGCTGTCCGTAGCCGTTATCGCCCCAGGCCATAACCGTCCGGTCCTTCCGGAGCACGAGGCTGTGGTTGCCTGCGGAAGCAATCGCCGCCCCTTCGTATCCAACGCCCATCACTTGATTGGCTTTATTGGATTTCGCTCCTGGAAGTACCGCTTCCGTTGTTCCGATGCCGAGCGCACCACCATAGTTGTTGCCCCAAGCCCATACCGTGCCGTCCATCCTCAGGGCCAAGCTGTGCTGGCCACCGGAGGCCACGGCCACAACGGCCGCCACTCCCTGAGTGATGATCGGCGTGCTGCGCCGCAGCTTCCATTCGGCCGCCGAAATGCGCCTCCCGGTATCTTCCTCGCTTCCTCGCGGGGCGGCGCCCCAGGACCATACCGACCCCCCGACCGACCAGGCCGCCGAGCGGTGTTGTCCGGCAGCAATAATCTGGAAATTCGGACAGGTGTTGTCCCCGGACCCGTCTTCCCAAAGGGAATCTCCATTCTGGGAGAAATCCACTTCCATGCTGTCGTGGACCATTACAATCAAACGGTTCCAGCTCTGACGGGAAGGAAGAATGACAGTGGTCGTAAGCATATCCTGCGACCAGAGTCCCTGCAGGGGCTGGTCCTGAGGATACATCAAACGAAGAGGCTCGACGCCCTGGCCGTAGGCCACGTTGTAGAACAAGTAAGGCCGGTCCTCGACATCCGATTCCTGGACGGTCAGCTCGGCAAAGCCCAGGCGGCCGGATTCTTTCAAGAGGCGCACCTTGACGATTTTGGGGTCGTTCTCCGGCCTCAGTGTATGGCGAATACCCCGGTTGTGGAGGATGGCTTTCAGTCCATGGACCAGCTCGGTGTCGCCGCCGAACTCATTCAGCCAGAATGTCCAGAAACTGTCCTGGCGCCACTCGCCTTCGTCCTCGTCGTTGAGGGCTTCGGGCTCTTTCTTGATGATTTTCCAGATCCGGTCCAAATTGGGA
>Ga0315282_10015813_pt1 | contig 11089 bp, 9 predicted proteins | sample YL17G07_20_MG_FD_203693 | JGI IMG/M metagenome (GOLD analysis project Ga0315282, IMG submission 203693) | Sediment microbial communities from Yellowstone Lake, YNP, Wyoming, USA - YL17G07_20 | ecosystem: Environmental > Aquatic > Freshwater > Lake > Sediment | place: USA: Wyoming | collected...
AACTGAACTTCTTGTGGTTATCCACACCCACATAGTACTGCATAGCGCACCCCCCTGTTGTTGGTTAGTAGTTTATTCCATACTAACACAGGTTTTAGTGCGCTACATTATCATTGTAACTCCTTATTGGCAAGGTAATATCCTGCGATTTAAAAGTAGGATCGAAGTGATTAGAAAGTATAACATAAATTCAGGCGGTTTGTCAAGGAAAGGGCTTTCTTTTATGCTTTGAACCAGGATATAGTCCGCCTGAGGCCCTCCTCCAGGGAGATGGCGGGCTTCCAGGAGAGAATTTTCCTGGCCTGGCTTATATCCGGCTGGCGCTGGCGGGGGTCATCTTCAGGCAGGGGCCTGAACACTATCCTGCTTTTTGATCCGCTTATCTTTAAAACAAGCTTAGCCAGCTGCATTATGGTGAATTCACCAGGGTTGCCTAAATTCACAGGCATATTTGTTTTTGATAACATGAGGCGGTATATCCCCTCTGCCATATCGTCAATATAGCAGAAACTCCTGGACTGTTGGCCTTTGCCGTAAACAGTCAGAGGCTTATTCCGCAGCGCCTGAAAGATAAAATTGGGGACAACCCTGCCGTCAGTGGTGCGCATTTTAGGGCCGTAGGTGTTAAAAATACGCGCGATCTTGGTATCCAGGGAATGGACCCGGTGATAGGCCATGGTAAGGGCTTCGGCAAAACGCTTAGACTCATCATAGCATCCGCGCACCCCCACGCAATTGACATGCCCCCAATAACTCTCCTTCTGGGGATGCACCAGCGGGTCGCCATAAACTTCGGAGGTAGAGAAAAGCAGGAATACGGCCTTCTTCTTTTTAGCTAACCCTAAGGCATTATGCGTACCCAATGATCCGACCTTAAGTGTCTGGATGGGAAAATCAAGATAATCCGCCGGAGATGCCAAAGAGGCGCAATGTAAAACATAATCCACCTTCCCCGGCACATCTATATAATATGAAACATTATGCACGTCAAAGCGGAAATTTTTATGCCTGATGAAAGGTTTGATATTCTCCAGGTCTCCGGTAATAAAATTGTCCAGGCAGATCACGGTGTAACCCTTGTTCAGCAGTTTCTCGCACAAGTGCGAACCGATAAAACCTGCCCCGCCGGTGACTAGGACGGTCTTTCTCATAGCCTCTCCACCTTTTCTTTACGGAGCCCCTTAAAAACATTCCTGCTGTCAAATATCAATTTAGCGTTCTTCAATAAAGCCGGGTAATCTACCAAAGAATGGTCGGCGGCTATCAAAACACAGTCAAATTCCCTGATTCTCTTGCCATTCAACACAATGGATTTCAAATCAATACCATCCAGCTTAAGAAATGGAATCAGGGAGTCTGAATAGGAAACCGCGGCTCCCCGATTTTTGAGCAGCCTGATCACCTCAATACCCGGGGATTTACGCAGGTCCTTGACATCCTTCTTGTAGGTAACACCCAGGACCAGTATCTTTGCCCCTTTAAGTTTCTTGGCTCTTTGGGTAAGCGCCTCTTCAATTCTTTTTAGGATATATTCGGGCATATGATTTATTATATCCGATGCCAGTTTGATAAAGCGCGAATTAAAACCGAAGCTTTTTGCTTTCCAGTGCAGGTATAAAGGGTCTTTGGGGATACAATGCCCTCCTACACCGGGGCCAGGATAAAAAGGCATAAAGCCGAATGGCTTGGTAGCGGCTGCAGCGATCACCTCCCAGATATCAATACGCATCTTATGCGCCATCATGGAGAGCTCATCAATCAAGCCGATATTGATCAGGCGAAAGGTATTTTCAAGCAGCTTGACGGTTTCGGCGCAAGCCGTGCTGCTTACCGGAATCACCTTTTTAATGATAATCCGGTAAACCGATACCGCAAGTTTGGTAGCCTCCGGGCTTATGCCGCCGACAACTTTAGGGATCCTATGAATGGGGAACTTCTTATTGCCCGGGTCAATCCTTTCAGGAGAGAAACAAAGATAAAAATCCTTTCCATGCCGCAGGCCTTGCCTTTGGAAGATCGGCAGGATCTCCTCCTCCGTAGTCCCGGGATAGGTGGTACTCTCTAAAACCACCAAAGCGCCTTTTTTTATATGCAGCGACACCTCTTTTACCGCGTTCTTTATGAAAGAGATATCCGGCAGGTTTTTTCTTTTAAGCGGGGTGGGGACACAAATAAAAACCGCGTCAGCCTCTTTAATATCGGAAAAATCCGCGCTTGCCTTAAAATTTCCCCTGGCTAAGGCAGCCCTTAACTCCATACTGGTGATATCGGTAATATAAGAGCTCCGGTTGGCAATGGCTTTAAGCCGGTCGGCGTCTATTTCAATGCCGGTTACCTCAATGCCTTTTCCGGCAAATTCCAGGGCCAGGGGAAAACCCACGTAGCCTAAACCAACTACGGCGATCTTAAGCTGCCTCTTACTCATTTCCGCGGCCCACCCCTATATAGGTAAAACCCATCTTCTTAAGCAGCCCGGGTTCATAAATATTCCTTCCGTCAACTATAAGCTGCCGCTTTAACGTTTTTTTTAGTTTCAGGAAATCCAGCTCTTTGAACTCATTCCACTCTGTCGCAATAATAAGGCAGTCAGCAGCCCTGGCAGCCTGATACGGGTCTTTACAGAAAACCACGTCTTTCAGGATTTCCTTGGCCTTAGCCATTGCCTTTGGATCATAGACCCTTATCCTTGCGCCCTCCTGGATCAATCCCCTGATCAATCCGATGCCTGGAGAATTCCTGATGTCATCGGTGTTGGGCTTAAAAGCAAGGCCAAGCACCGCTATACTTTTATCTTTTATGATCCAGAGGGCATCCTTGATCTTTTGTAAAACGTAGGACATCTGCTCTTCATTGGCATCCCTTACTGCCTTAAGTATCTGGAAATCATATCCCAGTTTGCCCGCGATAGTTATGAATGCCTCCAGGTCCTTGGGAAAACAAGAGCCGCCATAGCCGATCCCGGCATGAAGAAAATGCCGGCCGATACGGCTATCCAGCCCCATACCCTGGGCCACCTCTTTCACATCCGCTCCCACCTGATCGCAGATACGGCTAAGCGCGTTGATAAACGAGATCTTGGTAGCCAGGAAGGCATTAGAGGCGTGTTTGATCAATTCAGCTGATTTTATATTGGTAATCAAGATCGGCCGGTTCAACGGTTGATAGAGATTAACCATTATCTGCTTGGCCTTCGGGCTTTCGGCGCCGATCACGATCCTGTCGGGGTGGGTAAAATCATTTATCGCGCTTCCCTCCCGCAAAAACTCAGGGTTTGAAACTACGTCAAATTTATGGCTTTTCTTAACGTAGGTGGCGATAGTCTTTTTAACCCAGGCGCAGGTCTCCACCGGAACAGTGGATTTTTCAACGATCAAACGATAACCGTCCATGTGCCGGGCAATGCTGCGGGCAACTTTCTCTATGCCGGTCAGATCCGCCTCCCCGTTTTCAAGGGTAGGGGTGCCTACGGCAATAAAGATCACCTCGCTTGCTTTGACCGCCTCCCCTATGCTTGAAGTGAATTTCAACCTCTTATTTTCCAGGTTATAGGAAATAAGCTCTTTAAGGCCCGGTTCATAAATAGGGACCAGGCCTTTCTTAAGCCCGGAGATTTTTTTGACGTCATTGTCCGCGCAAATAACCTTATTTCCTAATTCGGCAAAGCATGCCCCGGTAACCAACCCCACATAACCTGAGCCGATAATTGAAATATTCATTTAAGCCTCTCTCTACTGAACCCCGGATTTCACCCTATGCGTAGTCTGGTCAAATCCGAATTCATTTTCAGGGAAGGCCTTAAGCCTAAAGGTAAAGTAAATGGTTGAGCCTTCGTTCTTTTTGATGTTGTAAGCTATATCCACCTCCCAGCAATGCAGGTCGCGGGTTAAAGTATATTGCTGCTCCTGCGAGCCGCGGTTAAGCGCGGATGTTTTCTTAAAATTATAACGCTGGTAAACAGAGAACTTCCACTTAGGGCTTAAGCGCCAATTAAATCCGGCGGTAACCTCATTCTTCCCTTTTCTCTCATAGCGCTGGCCGATGGAAAAAGAGCGGCCTGGGCCCAGATCAAAAGATAGATCATAGTTAGCTAATGAAAATTTATTGTAATTGACATTGGTTTGGTCTGAATGCTCAAAAGTAGCGTCGGCTTCCCATCTTACCCAGGAATATGGCAGAACCTTCAATTTGAAGAGGATATCCGAATAATCGCTTTTCAAACTCTCCCCTGGAAGAGGGGTAAGAAAAGCATTATCTCCTGTTTTGGGGCGGATCACATAATCTGTAGTAACCAGGAAATCCACTAAATCCACGCTTTGGCCGTTGCGCTTGGTCTGCAGTTTATTTGACAAACCCACGGCAGCGGTATTCCCTCGGTTTATGGAATCCACGCTGTCAATCTGCCTTATATTGCTTCCCGGGATAGTGGGGACATGGGTATACAGGTATCCTATGGTAGGGGTAATAATATGGCGCAGGGCGTTTATATCCAAACCCAGGAAATTCGTCTTAAGATCAAAGATGCGGTAAAACTTGGTGCTCAAATCCACACCGCTGGAAAAAATTGTCCGGACAATTCCCGTTTGGCCGTTTGCCCCTTTGTCATAAAATGTCTGCCGGCTGGAGGCAAAAGGCTTAAATTCAATAAAACCTACTTTTGTGGGCAAGGAGAGCTTATTCGTGGTATCAAAACGGGCAACTGTAGTATCATCATTCATCGTTGAACCCTTTTTATTAAAATTGGCAAACTGGCTGATATCCTCAAAATAAAACGGGCTTCCCCCAAGCTCCAGGCTCGGCAGGCTGTAGTTTATTTCCGGCTGTTTATCCAGCTGGTCAAACCAGTGATTGGTGCGTTTTTGCAGGAGTATATCAACGCTGGAATAATTAAAGGCGTGATGAAAAAGCAGGTAACTTAACGGCTGGGAATCTTTTTCGTATTCGCGGAAGAAATAATCCTTAAGGATCTCGTGGGTAGAATCAACCTTTCTTCTCTTATCGGTGATCTTATAGAACTCTGCCGTAAAATTAGTGAACGCGTCAATATTCCATTTATGGCGCCAGCGCATAAAATAACGCGTAAATTCCGTGGGCGAGGAACCCTCCGGAAGATTATCGGGCTTCTCTTTGGTATAGTAAAACTTAAAATCACCCTTGCCAACCGGGGATTTCGCGTAATTTATTTCAAACCCTTCGGCAAAACCAAGCTTAGAGCGGTAATCCAGTGAAAGCAGGGCGTTAACATTCTCGGTAAGATTATAACGCCAGGTATTCAGGATGTAAGGGCCCCAATCCTTTCTCTTGCCCGGCTCTACCTGCACATGCATTATCGGCTCTTTCATTGAATAATTAAACTTCGGAAGATAGAACAGCGGAACACTTCCAAGGTAAAAAACGGCATCCTGCGTCTGCATTTTTTCACCGGGAAACATATTTACCTTCTTGGCAGCGAAACGATAGTGCGGATGATCAAAACTGCAGGTGGTCAAATAACCTCTTTTAGCCACGAATTCCGAGTCGCTTACCTTTTCAACTTTCTTGGATTTTCCGAAATAAGGGTTGGCGCGGAAATCCGCGTTAATGATTATCCCGGTTTTATTCTGAAAGTCATAAATGATCCTCTCGCCGGTAATTACCCCTTTGGCGTCCTCCAGGCGCGCGTTGCCTTCGGCCAGGCCTTCTTTTGTCTGCATATTGACCTTCAACTTATTACAGGTCAGCTTTGCCCCCTTGTAAATAACTTCAATGTTCCCCGTAGCGGTCACCTCTTTGTTATCGGTAGAATATTCAACATTGTCCCCGTTAATTATAATCGGAGATTCCCTGGGCTCTTCGGCAAAGGCTAAACCCGAGCATAAAATAAAGGCCAAAAGGAATTGGGGTGTTTTTTTGGGCATTACTTTGGGGGAATTTTCTTATAGTCTTCCAAAAACCTGTTAATCCCTAAGTCGGTCAGGGGATGCTTGATCAACTGCTCTATTACCAGGTAAGGTATAGTACAGATATCCGCGCCGATCAACGCGGCCTTCACCACATGCATTGGATTACGCACCGAGGCAACGATTATCTGGGTCTTAAAACCGTAATTTGCGTAGATTTTCTTTATACTGCTGATTAGATCCATACCCTCCTGAGAAATATCATCCAGCCTGCCGATAAACGGCGATATATAAGTTGCCCCGGCCTTGGCAGTTAAAAGCGCCTGCCCCGCGGAAAAACAGAGGGTAACATTGGTTTTAATCCCTTCAGCGGATAATATCTTTACCGCCTTCAAGCCTTCCCTGGTCAAAGGGACCTTAACTACTATATTCTCCGCAAGTTTTACCAGCTTACGCGCCTCCTCAATCATCCCCGCCGAATCTGTGCTGATCGCCTCTGCGCTGACCGGGCCGCTTACTAAAGCGCATATCTCCTTTAACACCTGGTCATGGGGCTGACCCTCTTTAGCCACAAGGGTAGGATTAGTGGTTACCCCGTCAATAAGGCTAAGCGCTGCTGCCTCTTTGATCTCTTTGACATTTGCCGTATCAATAAATATCTTCATCTAACCTGTCTCTCCTTGACTAAATATCCCGCTCCGATGATCCCGGCGTCATTGCCTAACCTGGCTTTAAATATCTTTACCCTCTTTGCCTGTACGCTCATCGCCCGCAGCAAAATGGTTTTGCGCACACTTTCAAACAAAACTTTTCCGGCATCAGAAACCCCTCCGCCGATTACAACCGCGTCAAGATTAAGCAGGTTTATTATGCCGCTTAAGGCTATGCCCAGACGCTCTCCCACTTTAAGCCAGAGATTTATCGCTCTGCTGTTATTGACGTTGGCTAAATTGCTTACCTTCTCAAGGGTAATCCGGGGGCCGAATAGTTTACGCGCCTCTTTGAGGATGCTGGCATTGCCGATGTATGACTCAAGACAGGCGCTGCCTCCGCAGGGGCATAGCGGGCCTTTTTCATTAATAGGCACATGGCCGATCTCGCCTGCCGCGTTATCACTGCCCCGGTACAGGCAGCCGTTGATGATCAGTCCTCCGCCGACGCCGGTACCCAGGGTCAGGCATAAAGCATTTTTATATTTCTTTGCCTGGCCGGCCCTATACTCTGCCAAAGCCATAAGCTTGGCGTCATTATCAATAAAAACCGGGAGGCTGGTTTTGCGCTCCAGGATTTTTTTAAGCCCCACCTCTCTCCATCCCGGTATATTCGGCAGAAAATGTACCACTCCCTTAAGGGTATCCACCGGACCGGGCAAACCTATACCCACCCCTGAGACAGAACTCCTGGATATACCGTGCCGCAAAATAAAACTATTTACGGAGTCAGCGATCCCCTGAATAAGCTTAAGCTTATTATTAAAACTCTTGGTGCTGAAATAATTCTTTGCTTTGATCTTTAAATTGTTATCAAGCAGGGCGCATTTTAAGTTGGTACCGCCCAGGTCTATCGCGATGATGAAACTTTTGGCCATGTGTGGTATTCTATATTAAAAAACGCCGTTTTTCAAGGGATAATCTTTAAATTTTAGGAGGGGGAAAACAAACTTTATTCTTTCCTGTTTCTTTTGCCAGATAAAGCGCCTGGTCTGCCATTTCAATCAGATCGCGCAGGTGCTCCGAATTTTCCGGAAAGGCACAGACACCGATACTTACGGTAACTTTTAGATTTTCATCATAAATCTTGATCACATCCGAGGCAACTGCCTGCCGGATACGTTCGGCGGCGAAATTCGCCTGCTCCCTGTCAGTCTCGGCCAGGACAATAGAGAGCTCCTCACCTCCGTAGCGGCCGACAAAGTCTATCTGCCTGATCGTGTCACGGATGGTTTTAGAAACCTGCCGCAATATGCCGTCCCCCACTAAATGCCCGTAACGGTCATTATACTGCTTAAAATTATCTATATCGGCCAGGAGAAAACACATGCGCAGTTTATTGTTCCGGCAACGGCGCAATTCCTCATTGAAGCGCTCAAGAAAATATCTCCTGCTATAAACCTGGGTTAAGGTATCGGTAATGGCCAGCTCGCTTACCTTCTGATAAAGGACTGCCCTTCTCAAACCTATCAGGAATTGCTGCGCCAGGATAGAAAGCTTATCCCTGTCTTTCTCCGAAACATTATCACAGGCCAGATAGCCTATAGGTTGGGGAACCATGGTTTGGCTTCCGTTAGCCAAAGCCATCGGCTGGTTTTCCGAGCTATCCAGGGGCAAAACTGTATAATTTTTATATTTGATCAATTCCGCGCTGTTTTTGATATACCGGCAGTCGGTTGCCCCGATATGTTTCTCCAGGTTCTGGCGGAATATGTTAAATACCTTTTCCTCATCCAGGCTCTTGCAGATATCCTTGGTCATCTCATAAAGCTCCAGGGTCTGGTTAAATTCCTGGTTAAGCCCGCAGTTTTGCGCCTCAAGCTCACCTCTATCCTTAAGCAGCCTGGCATTCTCAATAAAGAGCCTGTCCAGTTCAGCTGTTTTAGCGCCTAAGCGCTGCGCTAGAGAATCTCGCAGCAATAAAAACCAAACGGCTGTTATAATTAGATATAACACTATATGCAGCATACCCGATTTCTTCCTTTTTGCTTGGCGTTATACATGGCCTTATCGGCTTTGAGCACCAGGTCATCTTCATCCTTTGTGTCAAGCGGCATGCTGGCAACGCCGATAGAAACGGTTACCGTGGTATCCTGGCGGCGCAGGGTTATCTTTTCTTTTTCAATCCTCCGGCGCAGGGCTTCGGCAGCCTGCAGGGATTTCTTTTTATCTAAACCTGAAAGCATAACCAGGAACTCCTCCCCTCCAAAACGGCTGACCAGGAAATTAAACTCGCTCAATGATTCTTTCATTAGTGAGGCGATCTTTTTTAATACTATATCACCGGCGGTATGCCCGAATTTATCGTTGTATTGTTTAAAAAAATCTATGTCAATCATCATCAGTGAAAGGTTGAGGTCGAGCCTTAAGCATCTCTTGGCCTCGTCATTGAGCCTAGCCAGGAAATAATGCCTGGTATACAACCTCGTCAGGTCATCATGGATAGCCAGGTCCTGCGTTTTCTGAAAGAGCAGGCTGTTCTCCAGGGCAACTGCCCCCAGGTCTGAGACTAACGCCAGAAAACGCAGGTCATCCTGCGTAAAAAAACCGCTCTCCTTGTTTTCCAGCCTTAATAAACCCAACAGGGAGTTATGGCTGATCAAAGGGGAACTGATAATGGATGAGAGCCGGCGCAAGGCTGGGCTTGCGGGAGAGTCGGTGTCAAAGCGGAAATCTTTTTTTAGATCTTCTATTAACAGGGGGCTTGAGTGCCTCAGGACCCATTGGTCAAAGGTGTCACCGTCTTTAGCTAAGATCACCTCGTCACTGTCCTCTTTTATTGAGCGGATCAGCTCAAGCTTCTGCGTCTGGTTATTGACAAGAAAAAGCAGGGCCCTCCCTCTCCCGGCAGAGATCAGGGAATAGACTGCCTGCGTCAAAACATCTACGACAGAATCCAGCAATAAGCTGCGGTTAAGGTCTTCAATGATTTTTTTGAGGTTGTCGTAACGGGTAATCCTGGATTTGAGGCTTGCGGCAATCTCCCTGTTCCTGGCGTTTTCAACATTAAGAATATTGACCTGCTCTTCGCAATCTTCAATAAGCGCCTGGGCCTGGTAGCTCTTGAAGGAAAATGACCGCAGATGAAAAAACAAGATAAGGATGTTGGCGGCCGTAAAAATAAAAAGGCTGCCTAATTGTATCTTTTGATGAAAAAAAATTTGGCTTGTTAAGAGAATGGCGATAGAGAGGCCGGCGAGGGAGGAGCAGATTGTTTTCCGGGCGGATTTTTGACCCATAAAGGTCCTGATCTGTTTGAATCTTGGAGCTTAAACGATGGTTTCTTCGGTATTCTTGTCGAAGAAATGCACTTTACTCATATCAAAAACCACATCCATTTCCTGGTTGACCTTCGGGCGGTCATGCGCGCCTACGCGGGCGATAAAGGTATGGCGCCCTGTATTCAGGTAGAGGTAAACCTCCGATCCCATGGGTTCAAAGACCTCGCAGTTCACCCGGACGATATTTTCCGGAGGGGCCTCGGAAACAAACAACTTATCATAGATATCCTCCGAACGGATGCCGAAGAATACCTCATTCCCGAGATAATCAGTCATTTTCTTATACATGCCTTCAACCAGCTTGACCTGGATCTTTCCTTCGTCAAAATAAAGCCTGCCCTCTTTTTTTATGATCCTTCCCTGCATAAAGTTCATAGGCGGGGAGCCGATAAATCCGGCGACAAATTTATTCTTAGGGCGATCATATACATCTATGGGGTCGGCTAACTGATTCAAGATGCCGTCTTTCATGACCGCGATACGGTCCCCCATGGTCATGGCTTCAACCTGGTCGTGTGTGACGTAAATAATGGTGGTCTGCAGCCTTATGTGCAGCTTATGGATCTCGGTGCGCATCTGCACGCGCATCTTGGCATCAAGGTTGCTTAAGGGCTCATCAAAGAGGAAGACCATCGGCTTCCTGACAATGGCCCTTCCTACCGCCACCCTTTGCCTCTCCCCTCCGGAGAGTTCGCGGGGCTTACGGTGCAGCAGGCGTTTGATCCCGAGAATATCGGCGGCCTCATTTACCCGCAGGTTGATCTCCTGCTTAGGTATGTGGGCCAGCCGCAGGCCAAATGACATATTCTCAAAAACAGTCATATGCGGATAAAGCGCGTAATTCTGAAAAACCATGGCGATATCCCGGTCCTTGGCGGGGACCTCATTAACCAGCTTATCCCCGATGTAAATATCCCCCGAGCTTATCTCCTCTAAACCGGCGATCATCCTTAAGGTAGTAGATTTACCGCATCCGGATGGGCCGACCAACACCATAAATTCCTTATTCTCAATGCCTAAATTTATATTATTAACCGCCGTGACATTGCCGGGGAAAACCTTACAAACATTCCTTAAGCTTACTTGAGCCATTAATTACTCCCATGATAATGTAGCGCAAATAGTTTTTTACGCTACTTTGTTCTTGTTTATATTTATACTGCCCTCAAATAGGGAATGACACTTAGGTCAATCTCCCATTCGTGCCCTTACAAGACACACA
>Ga0315282_10015814_pt1 | contig 11087 bp, 7 predicted proteins | sample YL17G07_20_MG_FD_203693 | JGI IMG/M metagenome (GOLD analysis project Ga0315282, IMG submission 203693) | Sediment microbial communities from Yellowstone Lake, YNP, Wyoming, USA - YL17G07_20 | ecosystem: Environmental > Aquatic > Freshwater > Lake > Sediment | place: USA: Wyoming | collected...
GATAAGACCTTCCCCTACCTCAAAATAAGTGTTAACGAGGTGTGGCCCAGGATTTACGTGACACGGCGCCTGGAGGAGGATGGCGCTCGCTACTTCGGGCCATTCGCCAGCGCCGGCTCGGTGCGGCAGACGCTGCATCTCCTGCAGAATATCTTCCCTTTTCGCACCTGCTCCAAGGAGATTACCGGCAAAGACGCGCGCCCCTGTCTTGAATACCATCTGGGGCGCTGCCTGGCCCCCTGCACCGGCACCGCCAGCCGCTCGGAGTATGCCGAGGTCATCAGGGAGGTGGTGCTCTTTCTTGAGGGCAGGCAGGAGAGAATCGTCAGGGGGCTTGAGGCCAGGATGAACCAGGCCGCCGAGGCCCTGGACTACGAGAAGGCATCGCGGCTTCGCGACCAGATTCAGGCCATCAACCGCGTTGTAGAGGGGCAGCAGATTGCCGCCGCCGTCAGGGGCGAGCAGGACGCCATTGCCTTTGTTCAGGATAAAGACCTGGCCTATGTGCAGGTCTTCTTCGTCCGCGATAATAAGCTGATTGGCCGGGAGGGCTTTCTCCTCCAGGGCACCCGCCATGAGGAGCCGAAGCAGGTAATGGCTAGCTTTATCAAGCAGTTTTACGCCTCCAGCCCCCACATCCCGCCCCGTCTTTTACTCCAGCACCCGGTGGAGGATGTCCGGCTCCTGGAAGACTGGCTGCGGGGCAGGAGGGGGGGGCGCTTTGAGCTCCAGGTACCGCGCCGCGGCCATAAAAAGCAGCTGGTGGACATCGTCGCCGAGAATGCCCGGCAGGGTCTGGAGCGCCTCAGGATAAAGGAGCTGGCGGCCCCCCGGGCGCTGGATACTGCCCTAGCCGAGATAAAAAATGAACTAGGCTTGAAAGGCCCGCTCGTGCGTATGGAGGCCTATGATATTTCCAATATACAGGGCCGTGCGGCGGTGGGCAGCCTGGTCGTCTTTGAAAATGGCCGCCCCAAGACGGCCCACTACCGGCGCTTCAAGATAAAGACGGTCGCCGGTGCCAATGACTACGCCATGCTCCAGGAGGTGCTCCGGAGACGCTTCCGGCGTGTCGGTGAGTCGGCAGCTTCGGATGCCTGGGCGCTTATGCCCGACCTGGTGCTTATTGACGGCGGCAAGGGGCAGCTCGGTGCGGCGCTATCAGTGCTGGAGGCGGCGGGCGTGTCCGTTCCCGTCGTCGGTTTAGCCAAGGAGAACGAGGAGCTTTTTCTCCCTCATAAGAAGGAGCCGGTTGTCCTGCCCAAATCATCCCCCGGCCTCCAGCTTTTGCAGCGCCTGCGTGATGAGGCACACCGCTTTGCCATCGGCTACTTCACCAGGCTGCACCGCCGCGAGGCCTTCACCTCCGCCCTGGACGGTATCCCCGGCATCGGCCCCCGGCGCAAGCGCGCCCTGCTGCGGCATTTCGGCTCGGTGCCGAAAATCAGGGAGGCCTCCGTGGACGAGCTGGCCGCCGCCGCGGGTATTACCCGTCAGCAGGCGGAGAAGATAAAGGGGCTTTTATAGGCTACCTTACACCAGAAACCTCTTTATTGCCGCCGCCAGGCCGTGCTCCTCCACGTTCAGGGTGATGTGGTCGGCGATTTTCTTAAGCTCCTCGTGGGCGTTGCCCATGGCGATGGCCAGCCCAGCTGCGGAAAGCAGCGATATGTCGTTCTGCCCGTCCCCCACCGCCGCTGCCTCCCCCAGTGATATGCCCATGTGCGTTGCCAGGGCCTCCAGCGCCCTACCCTTGGAAACATTTGGCGCCAGTATGTTGATGAAGGTGACATCGGGGAAGGTCGGCACCCTTACCTGTGAGAAATGAAGGCTACCGGCGAATTGTTTGGTAAAGTCTTCTAAGACAGCTTCCTCCGCAGGGCTGGTAATCACCAGCCCGCCTTTGATAAGCCTCTCCTGCTGCCAGAGCCGGTTGAAATCGCTTATGGTAGCCTCAATGCCGAAGAAACGACGGTGCGCCTCGGTGGACCAGTTCTCGCGCTCGGCGAAGTAGCTTTTCGTGGAGTAGAGGTCAAGCGCGATATCGTGCCCGCGGGCGAATTCAACCATCTGCCTGGCCGTGGTGGGGCTGATGGGCTGGGCATAGATTTCCTCACCCGTGTCCGGGTTGCTGACCAAGGCGCCATCAAAGAAGATATGGTAGTTGTCCAATGATAGCTCCTTGATAATGCCCAGGCAGGAGTTGAGGGAGCGTCCGGTACAGAGGGAGACCTGGACGCCGGTGTTGTGGGCCAGGGCCAGCGCCTCCTTGTTCTCTGCCGAGATGTCCCCGTATCTATCTATCAATGTGCCGTCAATATCAATAACCAGGAGCCTGTAGCGCAGTGTCAATTTCTCCTCCTGTTCTAATTCTAACATCTAATGGGTCGTTTTTAAACCTACCCCCTTAATCCCCCTCCCTTTCTTGACCGTTATTCTCTATATCCGATATAGTGAATTTGGTGGCTAATTAAAACTAATAAAATAAAAGAAGGAGCTGCCCGAATTATGAAAATAGCCGTCCAGTGTGATTTTGATGGCACCGTCACCGAGGAGGATGTGAGTTTCCTTTTGCTGGAACATTTCGCCGAAGGCGACTGGAGGGCGATATTGCGGGACTACCAGGCAGGTAGGATACCGGTCGGGGCTTTTAACACCCAGGCCTTTGCCATGGTGAAGGCGGATAAGCAGACTTTGGTTGATTTCGTCCTCAAGAACGAAGAGGTCAGGGTGCGCCCCGGCTTTACGGAGCTGGTGGGCTACTGCTCCGGGCGGGGCATCAAATTCGTCATCGTCAGCAACGGGGTTGATTTCTATATTGAGGCGATACTGGTGGCTATGGGCATAAAGGGTATTGAGGTTTTTGCCGCCAAGAGCCGTTTCAAATCCGGGGGGATGGGGGTGGCCTACATCGGGCGGGACGGCCAGCGTCTGGAGGCCGGGTTTAAAGAAGCACACGTCGGGCGGTTAAGGGAGGCCGGCTATGATGTCATCTATGTCGGCAACGGGATGTCGGATATCTATCCGGCGCGCCTGTCCCGCCACGTCTTTGCCACCGGCGACCTGCTGGAGCGGTGTCGGGGGGAGAAGCTGGTCTGCCTGCCCTTTAACGACTTCAGGGATGTCCTCAATGGCCTGAAGGCACTGCTGCCAGGCTGATGACAGCCTGTCCCCTTACGAAATATTCAGGGTGATGCCCACCGGGCAGTGGTCGGAGCCCATGACCTCGGGCATGATGAAGGCGCTGGAGACCGATGCCAGCAAATTCCCGCTGACGAAGAAGTAGTCAATCCTCCAGCCCACGTTCCTCTCCCTGGCCCCCGACTTCAGGTCCCACCAGGTGTACTGGTTGGGCTCCTTATGGAAGTGGCGGAAGGTGTCCACGTAGCCATGGGCGATGAATTTGTCTATCCAGGCCCTCTCCTGGGGCAGAAAACCGGAGATTGTAGCATTCTCCTTGGGGCGGGCCAGGTCTATTTCCTTATGGGCGGTGTTGACATCGCCGCAGATGACCAGCCCTTTGCCGCTCTCTTTTAGCGAGTCGGCGAACTTAAGGAAGGCCTCGTAGAAGTCCATCTTGTATCTCAGGCGGCTCTCATCCTTCTTGCCGTTGGGGAAGTAGATGTTGAGGAGGGTGAAGGCGGGGTACTCAGCGACGATGACCCTGCCTTCCAGGTCAAGACTGGTATTGCCCATATCGTAGCTTACGGAAATGGGTTTTTCCCTGGTAAAGGTGGCCACGCCGCTGTAGCCCTTCTTTTCGGCTGAGTTCCAGTAGGTAGAGTAGCCCGGCGGCTCCTTCAAGCTAGTATCAAGCTGGTCAAGGTGGGCCCGGGTTTCCTGTAGGCAGATGATGTCTGGGGACTCCTTGTAAAGCCAATCCAACAAGCCCTTTTTCTGTATGGCCCTGATACCGTTAACATTCCAGCAGAGTAATTTTATCTCTTTCATATCATATCGCCCTCTGTCCGGATTTGATAATCGCCGTGCTTATTTATTATACTAGAAAAATATTACCTTATATAAGTCTACACAGGAGAGGGCTTAGCTCATGCCGGAAAAAGTTTTTATTAACCTTACTAATGGCGGTCCGGTACAGGTATATGTCAGGGACGGGAGGATAGTCCGTATCCGTCCCCTGGTCTTTGAGGGGAAGGATGCCGTACCCTGGAAGCTCCGCGTCAAGGGGCAGGTATTTTCGCCCCCGGCCAAGGCCTGTGTCGCCCCCTTTACCCTGGCCGAGAGGGCCAGGGTCTATTCGGAGGCCAGGCTCAAATACCCCCTCCAGAGGGTGGACTTTGACCCCAAGGGCGAAAGGCACCCGGAGACAAGGGGTAAGTCCGGCTACAGGAGGATAAGCTGGGAGGAGGCCCTGGATATTGTCGCCGGGGAGATGCAGAGAATCCGGGAGAGCTATGGCCCGGAGGCGGTTTTGTCGCGGTGTTCCTCCCATCATAACTGGGGGAACGTTGGCTACCGTATGGGGGCCTGGGCCAGGTTTTTCCACCTGCTCGGTTTCACGGACGTGCTGGATAACCCGGACAGCTGGGAGGGCTGGCACTGGGGGGCGACCCATGCCTACGGCTTCTACTGGCGGCTGGGCATGCCGGAGCAGTATGACCTCTTAGAGGAAGCCCTTAAGCATACGGAGCTGGTGGTGCACTGGGGCAATGACCCAGACTCCACCCGCGGCATCTACGGCGGGCAGGAGTCGGCTTGCTGGCGCTACTGGCTCAGGAAGCTAGGGAAAAAGCAGGTCTTTATTGACCCCTTCTGCAACTATACCGCTGGGATTCTTGCTGATAAGTGGCTGGCCCCCCGCCCGGGCACGGATGCGGCCCTGGCTGAGGCCATTGCCTATGTCTGGCTTACCGAAGGCACCTACGATAAAGGCTATGTGGCCACACATACCGTCGGCTTTGAGGAATTTAAGAGACATATCCTGGGTGATGATGATGGCATCACCCGGACGCCGGAGTGGGCGGCGGCGGTATGCGATGTGCCGGCCTATACCATCCGGGGTCTGGCCAGGGAGTGGGCCGCGCACCGCACGATGCTGGCGGCCGGCTCGCGGGGTGGTGAGTCTGGTGCCTGCCGGCAGGCCTACGGCACGGAGTGGGCGCGGCTGATGGTGCTGCTCCAGGCGATGCAGGGGCTGGGCAAGCCCGGGGTCAATATCTGGGGCACGACCATGGGGGTGCCTTTTAATAGCTCCTTCCAGTTCCCGGGGTATGCCACCTTCGGCCCGGCCTTCTTGAACAAGCTGGCCAAAAAGCCGGTGACCAACCCGGTAAAGCAGCGCATCTACCGCCTGCTCCTGCCGGAGGCCATTCTCAACCCGCCGATAAATTGGCTGGGGGAGACCTTCTGCGGCAAGTCCCTGGAGCAGCAATTTGTGCCTTTTACCTACCCCGCCCCCGGCTATAACGAGGTGAGGATGTTCTACCGCTACGGCGGCTCTTTCCTCGGCACTATGACCGATACCAACCGCTGGGTAAAGATGTACCAGAGCCCGAAGCTGGAGCTGGTGGTCAACCAGGACTGCTGGTGGTGCACTGAGACTGGCTTGGCCGATATCATCCTGCCGGCCTGCACCAACTTTGAGCGCAACGATATTGCGGAATGGGCCAATACCGGCGGCTATACCCATCACGGCTCCAATGCCTGTAACCGGCGTGTCGTCATCTACCAGCAGAAGTGCCTTGAGCCGCTCTACGAATCAAAGTCCGATTACCGGATTTTCTCGGAGCTGGCCGAGCGGCTGGGCGTTAAAGATGAATACACTGAGGGCAACTCTGAGGAGGACTGGGTGGAGAAGGTGTTCTATGTCTCTGACTTGCCCAAGTATATCTCCTTTGAGGATTTCAAGAAGAAGGGCTATTTCGTCGTGCCCGTGCCGCCCGATTACCAGCCGACACCGGGCCTGCGCTGGTTCTACGAGGGGAGGGACTGCGATACCCCTGACCACCTTAACCCCAAGCGGCATACCCAGAAGGGCAGGGAGCTGGGGACCGATAGTGGCAAGGTGGAGTTCGTCTCGCAGAGCCTGCTGAGGCATCTGCCTGATGATGAGGAGAGGCCGCCCCTCCCCCGCTACATCCCCAGCTGGGAGGGGCATACTTCGGAGCTGGCGCAGAAATACCCCCTTCAGCTCATCACCCCCCACCCGCGCTTTTCCTTCCATACCCACCATGATGCCAATACTTCATGGCTGGGGGAGATACCGGGGCACCGTGTCCTGAAGGACGGCTACTACTGGCACCCTGTCCGCATCCACCCTTCGGATGCCTCGGCGAGGGGCATCGGGGATGGGGACATTGTCCGGCTCTATAACGACCGTGGTAGTGTCCTGTGCCTCGCCCAGGTTACCGAGCGCATCAGGCCGGGGGTGTTGCACTCGTACTACGGGTCGGGGAAATATGACCCGCTGGAGCCGGGTAAACCGGGTAGCACCGAAAGGGGCGGCTGCGTTAATATCCTGACCTCGGCGCGGATGATGTCTAAGAATGCCGCCGGCATGGCACCTAATTCCTGCCTGGTGGAGATAGAAAAGTGGGCAGGGTGATTTATTGATTATAAGACATGAAACGCCTGAAGACGCCGTTGCCATCACCAATGTCAATGATGCGGCCTTCGGGCAAAAAGTAGAAGGGGAACTGGTCGCCAGGCTCCGTGAGCGGGGTGCCCTGGTGCTTTCCCTCGTTGCCATTGAGGATGATAGGATAGTCGGGCATATTGCCTTCAGCCCGGTAGAGGTGGAAACGAGCCATTCCCGCTTCAAGGCTATCGCCCTGGGCCCTATGTCCGTCCTGCCGGCATACCAGCGCCGGGGTATAGGCTCCAAACTCGTGCGCGCCGGCATTGAAGAAATCCGCAAGCTTGGGCACGAAATGGTCTTTCTGGTCGGGCACCAGGATTATTACCCGCGCTTCGGTTTCGTGCCGGCCAAACCGAAGAACTTTGTCTGTGAGTTCGCCGTGCCCAATGAAGCCTGGATGGTTTTAGAGCTTCGGGAGGGTGTCCTGGAAGGGAGATGGGGCCTGGTCAGGTTTCAACCCGAGTTCCGGGAAGCCGGTTGAGGGGAGAATGGAGCGGAAGACGAGATTCGAACTCGCGACCTCCTCCTTGGCAAGGAGGCATTCTACCACTGAACTACTTCCGCCCGTTCTATGGTGCCGAGGATCAGAATCGAACTGATGACACGCGGATTTTCAGTCCGCTGCTCTACCAACTGAGCTACCTCGGCAATACGTGTAATATTTTACTTTACTGCTTAGCGGGCAGTCAAGGCGGGGGGTTTTTACTCTATCACTGCCATAGTAGCTCTCTTCCCTTGTATCTGCTAAAATACCTATAACCATGTCTAAACGCGCCCTGGCCGTTTTAATCGCTTGTTTTTTGACCGTCTTTGTCACCTACTCCATCCGCTACGGCTACGGGGTGCTGCTGCCGGGGATGCTCACGACGCTGGCTATCTCCAAGACCGAGGCGGGTGTCATTTCCGCCGCCTATTTCGTCACCTACTCTATCCTCTCGCCGGTGCTTGGGCTGGTGGGGGATAGGTACAGCTCCCGGGTGCTCATCGGCGTCTTTACGGTGGTAATGGGGGTAGGGACGTGGCTTATGGCCTATGCCTCGTCGGTGGTGGGGGCCAGTTTCTTCTTCGCTCTGGCTGGGGCGGGGGCGGCGGCGGGGTGGGCGCCGGTAGTGGCCCTGGCGCAGCGCTGGGTCAGCGATAAGCGCCGGGGCATCGCCCTGGCCTTTGTTGATGTGGGCAGCGCTCTGGGCATTGTCTGGATGGGGACGGTAGTGCCTTTAATCGTAGTGGCTTACGATTGGCCGACAGGTTGGCTGAGTCTGGGCACCATGGCGCTCGTGGTGGCGGTAATGGGCTTCATCCTGATGAGGAGCCGCCCGCCCGGGGAGATGCCCCGCCCGGAGGCGTCAAAGGCGCCGGCGCTGAGAGCGGTCTACGGGAGGCTCCTGCGCGATGGCCGGTTCTGGCTTCTGGGCCTGGCCTACCTGCTCACCGGCTTTGCCATCATCATCCCGTTTACCTTTCTGACCACCTATGCGGTACAGGAGCTGAGGCTTCCTTATGAGGTTGCGGCCAGGCTGTGGATTATTATCGGTATCGGGGCTATATCCGGCAAGCTGGCGCTGGGCTATCTCTCCGATAGGGTAGGTAGGGTTAGCATCATCGTGCTCTGCATCGCGCTGATTGCTGCGGGTACCTTGGGCTTCATGTATGCCCGGGGCTGGCCGATGTTGGCCCTGTCCGTTGCTGTTTTCAGCCTTGGCTACGGGGCGGTCTGGCCTCTGTATGCGGCGGCGGCCTCGGACTACTTTCCCCGGGGGCTGGCCGGCAGCGTTGTTGGCTTATGGACGATGTACCTGGGCTTTGGCTCGTTGCTTGCCCCTGTTATCGCCGGCTGGGTAGCCGATACCACCGGCACGCTGGCCTGGTCTTTTTTTGTGGCGATGGCCGGTGCTGTGGTGGCGCTGGTTCTGCTTCTTCCGGTCTGGAGGGGAAAGCGCAGCCTTTCCGAACATCAGGGCAGATAGGTTTTTTGACCTCACCTTCTTTGGGATTTTCCCAACCTATCCCTCTGCCCCCTTCCCTTAGCAAGGGAAGGGGAAGGATTTACTTGAGGGGCTAGCGCCCCTCAAACTCCCTCGTTGTGTTAAGCATCCTCTTGAAGCTTGGGGGTCGCTTCTAGTATTATCATAAGCAGGGGGAGATGTAGATAAGGGAGGAGTTTACATAAAATGATAGTCAGCATGAAGAAGGGTGTTACCCAGGCCGAGATTGACGGCGTGGTGCAGAAGGCACGCTCTTACGGGCTTGATATCCAGCTGAATGTGGGCACCGATAAAACGGTGGTGGCCCTGCTGGGGAGCAACACGGGGCAGCTGCCCACGGATGTCTTCGCCGTGCTGCCCGGTGTGGAGAGCGTCACCCGTATTATGAAGCCCTATAAACTCGCCTCGCGGGAGTTCAAGCCCCGCGATACCCTGGTATCCTGCGGTGGGGTGGAGGTCGGGGGCAGGCGTGTTGTCGTCATGGCCGGCCCCTGCGCTGTGGAGAGCGAGGAGCAGCTCATGGAGGCGGCCGTTTCGGTGCAGAAGTCCGGGGCCAGCATCCTGCGCGGTGGCGCCTTCAAGCCGCGGACTTCACCTTTTAGCTTCCAGGGCCTCAAGAAGGCCGGCCTGGAGCTCTTGGCCAGGGTCAGGGACGAGCTGGGGATGCCTGTGGTCACCGAGGTGGTTGACCCGCATGATGTCAAGATGGTGTCCGGCTATGCCGATGTGCTCCAGATTGGCTCGCGCAATATGCAGAACTTCCCGCTTTTGACCAATGTGGGCAAGCTGAGGTGCCCGGTGGTTCTCAAGCGCGGCTTTTCCTGCACCATCACCGAGTGGCTGACCGCCGCCGATTACCTGCTGGCGGGGGGCAATGACCAGGTCATCCTCTGCGAGCGGGGCATCAGGACCTTTGAGGATAGCGTGCGCTTCTCTCTGGATGTCTCGGCGATACCCGTCCTCAAAAAGTTCAGCCACCTGCCGGTCATTGTTGACCCCAGCCATGCCGCCGGCCACTATTCCCTGGTGCCGGCCATAGCCAAGGCGGCGGTGGCCGCCGGTGCCGATGGTCTGCTGATTGAGGTCCACCCCAACCCCAAGGAGGCCCTGGTGGACGGTCTCCAGTCGCTGACCCTTTCCGATTTTGCCCGGCTGATGAAGGAGCTGGGGGCTGTTGCTAGGTCTGTGGGCAGGGACATCTAGATAGATTGACCGGTGAGCCGGCAATGGGCTATAATTAAATAGTCAGGTTTCTCAAGACGAAAAGAGGCGGGTTGAGCTTGCACGAGTCTTGCGGAGTATTTGGCGTCTATTCCCCGGATGAAGATGTATCCCGCCTTACCTTTTTCGCCCTCTATGCCCTGCAGCACCGCGGCCAGGAAAGCTCCGGCATCGCCACCTCCGATGGCAAGAAGATACATGTCTTTGTCGGTATGGGGCGGGTGTCCCATGTCTTCAGTGAGGAAGCACTGAGCCGGCTGCCCGGTTATATCGCCATCGGTCATAACCGCTACTCCACGGCGGGTTCCAGTCGGGTGGCCAATGCCCAGCCTATTGTGGTGGGTGATGATAGTAGCACTATGGCCATCGCCCATAATGGCAATATCATCAACGCCAGCTACCTCTATGAGGAGCTCGCCGCACAGGGCTATACCTTCCGCACCTCCACGGATACCGAGGTTATCGCCAACCTCATCATCTCCTGCCCGGACAAGAGCTGGATAGACAAGATAAGATATGCCATGCGCCGGCTCCAGGGGGCGTATTCCCTGGTCCTGATGACCCCCACCGGGCTATTTGCCGTCCGAGACTCGCTGGGGGTGCGGCCCCTGTGTTTGGGCCGTGTTGACGGGGGCTGGGTGGTAGCCTCCGAGACCTGCGCCTTTGACCATACCGGCGCCGAGTTTCTCCGGGAGATTGAGCCGGGGGAGGTAGTCTCCATAAATGAGAATGGGGTGGAGGGTTATCCCGGCGAGCCGAGCCGGAGGGCACTGTGCATTTTTGAGTACATCTACTTTGCCCGGCCGGACAGCGTCATCAACGGGCGGCTGCTCTACCCGGCGCGGCAGGCTATGGGGGCCCGGCTGGCACAGGAGCATCCTGTGGCGGCTGACCTGGTCATCGGCGTGCCCGATTCGGCTACGGCTGCCGGTATCGGCTACGCCCAGGAGTCAGGCATCCCCCTTGGTGAGGGGCTTATCAAGAACCGCTATGTAGGGCGCACCTTTATTGAGCCCGACCAACGCCTCAGGGACCTCGGTGTGAAGCTAAAATTCAACCCCCTGCCCCAGATGCTGGATGGCAAGCGGCTGGTGGTGGTTGATGATAGCATCGTCCGCGGCACCACCACCCCCAGCGTGGTAAAGCTGCTGAGGAAGGCCGGGGCCAAAGAGGTGCATATGCGCATCTGTGCCCCGCCCATCCGCTACCCCTGCTTCTTCGGCGTGGATATGGCCACCCGTCGGGAGCTGATTGCCGCCCAGAAGAGCGTACCGGAAATCTGC
>Ga0315282_10015815_pt1 | contig 11087 bp, 5 predicted proteins | sample YL17G07_20_MG_FD_203693 | JGI IMG/M metagenome (GOLD analysis project Ga0315282, IMG submission 203693) | Sediment microbial communities from Yellowstone Lake, YNP, Wyoming, USA - YL17G07_20 | ecosystem: Environmental > Aquatic > Freshwater > Lake > Sediment | place: USA: Wyoming | collected...
CGTGGTCGCCAGCGCCTTGTGGCGTATCGGCCAGTGCCGCCGGGAGGAACTGCTGGCCACGCTCGCCGCCGCGCGCGCCGTGCCGTTCAAGCCCGGCGTGAAGCCCGAGGAGATCGCGGCCGCCACCAAGACGATCGAAGACGCCGTCGCCACATTGCGCCAGACCGCCGAGTACTTCAAGGCCGAGGCAGGGAAAGCGGGGACGCCGGCGAGACCGGTGTCCCCGGTTTCCCAGGACTTCGATGCGCGTCTGCGGATGCGCTACGAAGCGGCCTGGTGCTATCGCGCGCTGGCCGAGATGGAAATCGAAGCCGCCCGCCAGAAGCTTTCTAGCCAGGCGCTGGCGAAGGTGCTGGCCAACCTGAAGAAGAACGCGCCAAACCAGCCGGCGCCGGCCCTCAACCCGCCGGACATCCCCCTGGCCGCCATCCCCGCGCAGCCCAGCGAAAGCGTCGCGCAGGAGCAGTACAAAGCGCTCCTCGCCGCCGCGCCCGGAAAGCCGCTGACGCCGCGAGTGCGGCTGGAACTCGCGGAACTGCTCAGCCAGCGCGGGCAGAACGACCAGGCCCTCGAACAACTGGGCGCGGCCCTGGAAGACAGTCCGCCCGCGGAATTGGCCGACCGGATTCACCTGCGCATCGGCGGCTGCCTGCTGGCGAAGGGCGACCTGAAGTCTGCCCTGGCGCGGGCGCAGGCGGCGAGCAAGAACGGCGCGAGCATCGTGGCTGCCGAGGCCCGCTACCTGGAAGGCGAGATCCACATCCGGAACAAGGACTGGAACAACGCCATCACGCAGCTTGTGGCGTTCCGTGACCAGGGCCCGCTGCAGAACCGGCCCGAGCTGAGCGACCGCGCGCTGCTGCGGCTGGGGCAGGCCTGTGCCGAAGCCAAGCGTTGGGACGAGAGCCGCCAGGCGTTCGAGACCCTCAGCCAGCGCTTCCCGCAGAGCCCCTGGTTTCCAGAGGCCCGCTACGGCGTCGGCTGGGCCTGGCAGAATCAGAACCAGTTTGACAACGCGTGCAACGTCTACACCGAGGTGACGCGCAGGACCGCCGGCGAAGCCGCGGCGCGCGCGCAGCTCCAGATTGGCCTCTGCCGCCTGGCGCAGAAGCGCTATCCCGAAGCGGCCAAGGAGCTGCTCGTCGTTCCCTACACCTACGATTACCCCGAGCACAGTGCCGTGGCGCTGTGCGAGGCCGGACAGGCGTACCTCGAGCAGAAACTGCCCGCTGAAGCCAGGAAGCTCTGGGAGACCGTGCTGAAGGACTACGCGGCGAGCAAGGCGACCGAAGCGGCCAAACAGCGTCTGGCCGCTCTGAAGTAGCATGGGCGTCCCGCCCATGTCCGTCGTGGTGGGGACTGGTGAACGTGAGGAAGACATTCTACACCTGCGGTCTGCCCGTGCTGCTTGGCCTGGCGGCCGTGCTCTGGCTGGGCCGAAGCGCCTGCGGCTACATCGAAGCGGCGTATTCGCTCGGCAAGGCCATGACCGAGTCAACGAACATCGTCCACATAGTCGTGGAGTCGGTTGACAAGCAGAAGAATATCATTATCTACCGCAAGCTGAAGGACCTCAAAGGCAACCACCCCGGCGATACCATCAAACACAACATCGGCCAGGCAGGCTTCCATCCGCGCGAGTGGCAGAACATCATGGCCTGGGCTGAGCCTGGCAAGACCGCCGTGATGTTCCACAACGGCGGCGCCGCCGAGACCTGCGTTGACAATTACTGGTACCAGACGTCCTTGAGTGGCGACTGGTGGAACATGACCCACGCCGAACCCTATTGGCTGCGCACTTTTGCCGGCAAACCCGACAAGCTGGTTGTGGCTGTTACCGCAATGCTCGCCGGCAAAGAGGCCATCGTCCCGTGCATGGTGGATGGCGACAAGAACGCGCTGCACCTGCGCACCGCCAGACTGCAGCGCATGAAGGTCAGTCTGGCGCTCCAGGAGTACAACGCCCAACGCGATTTCGTGGACTTCAGCGCCGGCGGCGATGAACTCCGCGCTGTCGCCGGCATGCCCGGTTTCACGCACGAGCTTGTGTTGAACCGGCTCGGCGCCGGCGCCGTGGGCGTGGCCACTGCCGACATCAACGGCGACGGCCGGCCCGACGTGTGCGTGTATGGCGTCAACCAGCTCCTCCTGTTCCAGAACAGCGGCAACTCGTTCGAAGACGTGCGCCTGCCCGTGACGGGCGGCGCCCGCGCAGCCGCCTGGGGCGACTACGACGGTGACGGCAAGCCCGACCTCCTGCTGGCCACGCCCACCGGCCCGCGCCTGCTCCACAACACGGGCAAACAGTTCGACGACGTCAGCGCCGGCCTGCCGCGTCAGGGCTACTACAACCTGCGCGCCGCTGCCTGGATAGACTACGACGGCGACGGCCGGCCGGACATCCTGCTCGCCGACGGCTTTCAGGGACTGCGCCTGTACCGCAACCTGGGCAAGCAGGCGCGGGCGGCTGCGCCGGGCGTGGGCAAATGGTACTACGCCGGCCCGTTCGACAACCCGAACCAGCAGGGCTTCGACAACGTCTACCCGCCCGAGCAGGGCGTTGACCTGACCAAAGAGTACGTTGGCAAGAGCAACCAGAAGGTGGTCTGGAAGGAAGGCAACTTCGTGGACGGCCAGCCGAACAGCCTCATGCTGTTCACGCCTGCATGCAATGAGAACGCCGTCGCGTACGTCTACCGGGAATTCAACGTCCCAGGCGCGGTCGAAATGCCCATCGGCCTCGGCAGCGACGACACGCTCACGGTCTGGCTGAACGGCCAGAAGATCCTTGCGCAGAACGTGTACCGCGGCTGCACGCCCGACGAGGTCCAGTTGAAGCTCAGCCTGCGTCCCGGCAAGAACGCCCTGCTCATGAAGATCTGCCAGGGCTCCGGCGAGTGGTCCTTCTGGTTCTCCGCCAAGGCCGCGTTGGCTACGGTGCCCGCGCTGTTTGAGGACGTGTCGGACGCCGTGGGGCTGGGCGCGAACGGCGTCGGCGGCAGCATGAAAGGCGACCACCTGGCGGTCGCCGATGTCAACGGCGACGGCCGGCCGGATTTCCTCTACAGCGCCGGCGACGGCCTGCTGGTCCTCAATACGCCGCAGGGTTTTGTCGAGGCGAAGGACTCTGGTCTTGCCTACCGCACGGGCGGCGTGACGCCCTGCTTCGGCGCTTTCACCGGCGACGGGCGGCCCGATCTGTTCATCCCCCAGGAAGGCGTCTGCAAGCTGCTGCGCAATGACGGCGCCGGCCATTTCAGCGACGTGACCTCCAAGGCCGGCGACCTGGCGCGGCCCGTGGGCGACGCCCGCTGCGCCGCGTGGGTTGATGTCCGCAAGGAGCGGCCCGACCTGCTGATCGGCTGCTGGAAAGGACCGAACCGCTACTTCCGCAACAACGGCGGCGGCGCCTTCAGCGACGCGACCGAGGACCTCGGTCTGCTGGGCCGCATCTTCAACACCTCCGGCCTGGCCGCAGTGGACCTGAACAAGGACAAGGCGCCCGACTTCGTGTTCGCCAATGAAGGCCAGGACTCGTTGCTGCTGCTGAGCAACCCCGCCTGGCATGCCGAGAAGACGGCTGAAGAGTCCCGGCGGCCCGCCGAAGCGGCAATGAGAGCCCGGCTTGCCACGAGCGCTTCCGGCGGCTCCATCGCGGCGTGCGTGCTCGCAGTGACCGCCGCCGTTGTCATCGCGCTCTTTGTCGCGCGCTCCCGCCGGCGTCGCGGCGGCGACACTGTGTCGCTCGTAGTGTTCGCGATACTGCTGGCGTTCAGCGGCCTGCCGGATCGCCGCACGACTGCTTGCGCGCTCGAGGTCGCCGCGGCGGATTGGCCGACGGCCCGCGGCAATCCTCAGCGGACCGGCACTGTGGACGATCTGCCTGGTCCGAAGGTGCCCATTGTCCTGTGGGTGTACAAGTCCAGGGAGCATTACGTGGCCTCGCCGGTGCCCGGCGGCAACGCGATCTACGTCGCGGCCGTTGGCGCGCTGAACACCGGCATGTTCCGCGCCCTGGCGCTGGCGCACCAGGCGCCCGACCGCGTGCTCTGGTCGAAGACCGCGCCGTACATCGTGCGGCCGACGGTCTGCGCCCCGGTGGTGAGCGGCGGCCTGGTGATCTTCGGCGATGGCATGCACCAGACCGACGACGCGGTGCTCTACTGCGTGCAGGCCGGGAGCGGCGTACCCGTGTGGCAGTACCCCTTGCCGGGGAAACTCGTGCACCTGGAAGCCGCGCCGACCATGGACAAGGGCCGCGTCTACATCTGCGGCGGCGACGCGGGCGTGCTGTGCCTGGACGCCAAGCGCCTCACGCTCGACGGCAAGGACCAGGACGTCGGCGACGTCATCCCCCTCCAGACCAAACGTTGGGCCGACTTGACCGCCAGGTACGAGCAGGACAAGAAGAAGGACCCCGTGCTGGCCATTCCGCCCAGCGAGGACGCGCTGCCCAAGCCGAGCCCCAAGCTTGTCTGGCAGCAGGGCAAGGGCGCGTGGCACATTGATGCGCCGGCGGTGGTCGCCGGCGACTTCGTCCTCGCCGCTTCCGCGTATCTCGACGACGAGAAAATCGGCAAGCGGAGCCTGCTGTGTCTCAAGGCCGCCGACGGCGCTCTCGTCTGGGAGGCGCCGCTGAACCTCAACCCCTGGGCCGGGCCAACCGTTGCCGGCCCACTCGTGCTCGTCGGCTGCAGCAATATCCGCTTCGACCGGAAACTCATCGGCCAGGCGCGCGGCGAGATCGTCGCCGTTGATCTGGCCAACGGGCAGGTCCGCTGGCGGCAGAACGTTGGCGGCGGGGTTCTGTCGCCGGTCTCCGTCAAAGGCGATGTTGCCGTCTGCACCAGCACCGACGGCAAGGTCACGGCGTACAATCGCGCGAGCGGGCAACCGGTGTGGACGTATCAGGCCAAGCAGCCGTTCTTCGCGGGCCCGGCCATCGCCGCCAACACGGTCTACGTCGCCGACCTGAAGGCCGGCGTCCACGCCCTGAACCTCGCCGACGGCAAGCTGCAGTGGACCCACGACGTGGCGGCGGACCCTGCCGTGCAGGCGCAGAGCATGGTCTACGGTTCGCCCGTGCTGCATGGCGGAGAACTGTACCTGGCGACGTGCAACGTGGAGGGCGAGGCGAACCAGCCCTGCTACGTTGTCTGCCTGTCCGACAAGGGCGCAGTCGCCGCGGCCGCAGTGCCGATCACCATCAACAGGGAGAAGCGGTTCGTCAGCATCCCCTGCCGTGTCGCGCCCCGCAAGCTGCCCACGTTGACGGAAGTCTACCCTCTCGAGGTGATCGCCACGTATCCCTCGCCGCGCGGCGAGAAGGCCCACGAGACGGTGGTGGTCTTCGACTGCAGGCCCAGCGACGTGCACAAAGCGCTCGAATCGCTGGCGCTGAAGCCCGGCAAGCCCGTCAGAGGCGACGACATGGCCACCGGCCCCGAGGTGAAGATCTCGCTTGAGGTCCCCGGCGTCACGGGCACGCCGCGCGTGATCCCCATGGACAAGATCCTGGTGGATACGCGCACCGGCAAGACCATGCCGCCGATGACGTGGCACTTCACGGGCTCCGTGCGGCGGCAGCCCGACCCGCAGAAGGAGGACACGGTCTACGGCGCCGATCTGACCGGCACGCTGATCAGCCTGCTGCCCGTCACCGACGAGACCGTCTGTCAGGCGCATTTGACCATGACGGAGGGGAAGGTGTTGAGGCTGGACACCAACAAGAACCTGTTGCCCGAGGAAGGCGCGCCTGTGAAGCTGATCATCGAGGCGAAATAAATGCCGGCAGGATGCCGGCGCTACGAGGTGCAAATGTCTGTTCCGGTCCGTATTCGAAGCATTGCGTTCGTCACCCTCGCGCTTGTCCACGCTGTGGGCATGGCCCACGCTGCCGACGCTGTCGCCATGCCGCCGCTGCCTCCGCTGGTCACGGCGCCGCAGCCTTGCAGCACCGGCGTGCAGTCCGCGGCCACGGCCAGGTCCTACCTGCCGCCGGCCGTGACGGTAACGCCGCGCCTCGCCGATGCGGCCCGTCAGCGACCGATGCGGTTGCGGCCGGCCGCGGACCTTCCGGCGGTCGCGTGGCAATCGGGCCTTGCCATGTCCGCCCCTCGTCTGGTGCCTTCCGGCGTACTGGCTCGCGCCCCCTCGCCCGACGCCGCGCTCCTTTCCCGTCCCGGTCCCGACACAGCTCCGGATGCTGCCCGGCCAGACACGGCAGCCGACCCGGCGCGGGACCAGATGTCGCTGCTGCTGCTGGCCAAAGTGCCGGCGCTGCGGCAGAAAGCCGCGCCGTTCCTGCGCCTGGTGATTCCCGACCCCGTCGAGTTGGTCGCACTCGTTCGGTTGCAGAAGCACCCCCCCGATAGCGACGCCCCGGTTGCCGTGACCGATCGCCCGCCGCGCCCCGTCCTGCCCACACAACAGGCGCCGGCCAAGAAGTAGTGTCCTTGAGGCGCGGAGGCAGCGTCGCCGGCGTAAGCCCCGACGCCATCCGCGAATTCGGCGGGCCTACACGCTGACCTGCCCCTTCAAGCCCAGCCACGCCTTGTGCCTCTTCAGCACCGGGCGGACCTGTGAACGCAGGAACTGCGTCGTCTGCTGCGCGGCCAGGCCCGTGTAACGCCGCGAGTCCATGATGTCCTGCAGCTTGTCGCGGACGCTCGCGAAGGCCGGGTCGGCGGCAATGCGCTCGAGCAGATCGTTGGGCTTGCCGTGCAGTTTCACCTGTTCGGCTGCGGCCTGGCTGTGGACGCGGATGCGTTCGTGCAGTTCCTGCCTGTCGCCGCCGCGCTTGACGGCCTCCAGCATGATGTTCTCCGACGCCATGAACGGCATCTCCGCCGCCAGATGCGCGCCGATGACCGCCGGATACACCACCATGTTCTGCGACACGTTCAGCCAGGTTTCGAGGACCACGTCGGCGGTGAGGAACGCCTCGGGCACGGAAAGCCGCTTGTTGGCCGAATCGTCCAGCGTCCGCTCGAACCACTGCTCGGCCGCGGTCATGGCGGGGTCGAGCAGCAGGACCATCAGGTGCCGCGCCAGGCCCATGATGCGTTCCGCGCGCATGGGATTGCGCTTGTAGGCCATGGCCGAGCTGCCGATCTGGCTCTTCTCGAACGGCTCTTCCATCTGTTTCAGGTGCGCCAGCAGCCGCAGGTCGTTGGCGAACTTGTGCGCGCTCTGCGCCAGCCCGCACAGCGTGGAGAGCACGCGGAAATCGAGCTTGCGCGTGTACGTCTGCCCCGACACCGGCAGCACGCGCTCAAAGCCCATCCTGTCCGCCACGAGTCGTTCCAGCCGCTGCACCTTCCTGATATCGCCGCCGAACAGTTCCAGGAAACTCGCCTGCGTGCCGGTTGTGCCCTTCACGCCCAGGAACGGCAGCGTGCGCCAGACCAGGACGATGTCTTCCAGATCGAGGAGCAGGTCCTGCAGCCACAGGCAGGCGCGCTTGCCGACCGTGGTCGGCTGTGCGGCCTGGAAATGCGTGTACGCCAGCGTGGGCAGCTCGCGGTGTTGCTCAGTGAACCGCGCCAGCGCCGCGACGACGTTCACGATCTTCTTCGCGACCAGTTCCAGCCCCGCGCGCATCTGGATCAGGTCCGTATTGTCCGTGACGTAGGCGCTGGTGGCGCCGAGGTGGATGATGCCCTTGGCGGCGGGCGCCTGCACGCCGTAGGCGTACACGTGCGCCATCACGTCGTGGCGCGTCTCCTTCTCGCGCGCGTCGGCGACGTCGAAGTTGATCTCGTCAACGTGCGCGGCGAGCTGCGCGATCTGCTTCCGGGTGATCGGCAGGCCCAGCGCGTGTTCGCCCTCGGCCAGCGCCACCCACAGCCGCCGCCACGTGGAAAACTTGAATTGCGGGCTGAAGATGTACGACATCTCCGCCGAACCGTAGCGGCTGGTGAGGGGGCTTTCGTAGGTGCGGCGTTGCACCGCCTCTGTGTCCCTTGTCATCTTTGATCCTTCTCTGCGTCTCTGCGTCTCTGTGGTGAGCCTAGATGCGTTTCCACATCTCAATCGGCCTCTTCACCTTCGCCGGCGGCCTGAACGGCAGCTCGATGCGTTCGCCGCGTCCCGCGCTGGCGTAACCAGCCCACAGGATCGAGAGTACCTCGCGGCCGTCGCGGCCCGATTCCAGCAGCGTCTCCTTGCCGCGGATGGCGCGCGCGAAGTGCGCGAATTCCTGCGGGAAGCCGTAGTTCCAGATTTCCTCGAAGTTCGTGTTGGTCCAGCCGGTCGTGGCGCCGGCCTTCTCCGCGGCGTAGCCGTAGCCGACTTTGGAGTACGTTCGCAGCGCTGAGCCTTTCATCAGGTCGGCGGACGTGTTGCCCATCGAGCCGTAGATTTCCGCGCGGTCGTCAATGCCGCCGAGCTTCGCCCAGGAATTCTCGATCATGGCCGTCTGCGGCAATCCCGCCTTGTCCTCGAACTCCACCACCAGCAGGCTGTGGTCTTCGCCACGGGTCTTCTCACGGTGGACGTACGTGGCGAGGCTGGCCCAGACGCGCTTCGCCGTGGGCTTGCCGAAAATCCAGCGCGCAAACTCCAGCCCGTGGCAGCCCATATCCAGCATCGCGCCGCCGCCGGAACGGCGCACGTCCCAGAACCACGGCATGTGCGGGCCGTCGTGCTCTTCGGCCTGCTTGACCAGAAACGGCCGCCCCAGCGCGCCTTCGTCCACCAGCGCTTTCGCGCGCACATATTTTGGCGCGAAGCACAGCTCCTCGGCGTAGCACAGCAGGACGCCCGCCTTTTCGCAGGCCGCGAGCATGCGGTCGGCTTCGGCGAGCGTCACGCAGAGCGGCTTCTCGCAGATGACATGCTTGCCGGCCCTGGCGATGGTCTCGCACGCCCAGCAGTGCTTGTCGTTCGGGATGCCGATGGCCACGGCGTCCACATCGGCCTGCGCCAGCATCTCGTCCAGGCTCGTGTAGGCGGCCGGAATGCCGCGGCTCCTGGCGAACTTCGCTGCTTTGCCTTTGCTGGGGCTGGCGACCGCCACCGCTTCCATCTCACCCGGGATCATCCTGATGGCGTGTGCGTGCAGATCGGCAATGAAGCCGGACCCCAGCAGTCCAATGCGGACGGGTTTCATACCACCTCCTCGCGCGCGGCGTCGTCTGACGGCGGCAATTGTGTGGAGCGCGCGCAGACTGTCAAGGGGCGATGGGAACCTCGCGTTCACTTGCCAACGCAGTACAGGTTTTGCCCAGTACGGATGAAGAGCTGTTTCTGCGCGATGGCGATGGACGAATAGCAGACGCCCTCGCCGAACGGCACCGTCGCCAGAATCTTGAACTCATCGCCGGCCGCCAGCACCGTGACTTCGCCGGCTTCGTTGATGCAGTACATCCGCCCGTCCGCCGCCGTCAGCGACGCCCAATACGTCGTCGTCCCGGGAACCTTCCCCGTCCACTTCTGCGTGCCGGTCTTCGGGTCGAGGCACACGACGGTGCGTTTGTCGGCGAAGCCGGCGAGGACGTACAACATGTCCTTATAGACCAGCGACGTGCAGACGTCGGGCGCGAACTCCTTGCCGAGTTTCCAGGCGACGTGCGTCTGCGTGACGTTGCCCGCTCCGCCGGCCTTCGCCGCGAAGAACGGATTGCGGTGTTTGGGCGGCGAGACGAACACAAGGCCCGCGGTGGCCACCGGCGACGGCACGATGCGCAGGTCGCCCTGCCGCGGCGGGTTGAAGCCGCCGCAGCGCCAGTATTCCTGTCCGTTCTCAGGATTGTGGCCGCTCACGTAGTCCCCGCCGATGATCAGGATTTCGGCGCGCTCGGGCGCTTCGTACGGGATGGGCGTGGCGTAGGACTCCAGCGTCTCGCCGACCGCATCGGACGGCCGCACTGCTTTCCACAGGTCCTTGCCGGTCTTGGGGTCCATAGCCAGCAGGAAGGATTCGCGCGGCGTGCCGCGGTCGGCGCCGCCGGCATAGACCTGCTTATTGGTCTGCAGCACCTGGACGTACAGCCTGTCCTTATACAGCAGCGGGCTGGAGCCGTAGCCCCACATGATCGCGAAGCTGCCGAGGTCCTTCTGCAGGTTCCGCGCCCAGAGTTGGTTGCCTTCGAAGTCAAATGCCGCGAAATCGCCCGTGCCATAGAGGAACCAGACGGTCTTGCCGTCGGTGACGGGCGACGGCGCGCACATGTTGTTGTTCCTTCCATCCAACGGCCTGCGGTCGGCTGAGGGCGCGATGACCTTCTTCCAGCGGACGCTGCCGTCTTTGCGGTTGATGCAGAGCGCGACGAGGTCCTTGCTCTTCGAGTCCGCCGCACTGATGAAAACGGCATCGTCCCAGATGATCGGCGTGGCGCCTGCGCGGCCGGGCAGCGGGCAAACCCACGCGACGTTCTCGGTCTTGCTGAACGTCGCCGGCAGGCCGGTCTCTGTGCTGGAACCGTTGAACGCCGGACCGCGCCACTGTGCCCAGTTCTCGGCGCGCGCGCCGCTCATGGCGCAAGCCACGCCACCAGCCAGCAGCATGCCCAGCCCTGTGTGCTTCATCAGCGCCTCCATTGTCGTGCTGACGTATACACCGTCACGCGAATTCACGTGTCAGGTTTTGCGTCTCAGCTCCGCGGTGAGCGCGGGCAGGACCTGGAACAGGTCGCCGACGATGCCGTAGTCCGCGACCCGGAAGATCGGCGCCTGCGGGTCGCTGTTGATCGCCACGATGCACCTGCTGGTGCGCATGCCCGCCAGGTGCTGCAGCGAGCCGCTGATGCCGCAGGCGATGTACAGCGCCGGGTTGACGGTCTGGCCGGATTGGCCCACCTGCACGGCATACGGAGCGTAGCCGGCATCCACGGCCGCGCGCGACGCGCCCACGGCGGCGCTCAAGCTTTCGGCCAGTTCGCAGACGGCCTTGAAGCTCTCTGCGGATCCGACGCCGCGCCCGCCTGCCACAACAATTGCAGCGTCGCTCAGTGCCGGCCGTGCCTCGCCGGCGCGCTTCGCCTCGACAATCGCGACGCGCGCATCGTCGGGATGAGTCTCCACGCGCAGCGGCACGATCGCCCCCGCCGCCCCCCGTCCTGCCCACATAACAGACGCCGGCTGCT
>Ga0315282_10015816_pt1 | contig 11087 bp, 10 predicted proteins | sample YL17G07_20_MG_FD_203693 | JGI IMG/M metagenome (GOLD analysis project Ga0315282, IMG submission 203693) | Sediment microbial communities from Yellowstone Lake, YNP, Wyoming, USA - YL17G07_20 | ecosystem: Environmental > Aquatic > Freshwater > Lake > Sediment | place: USA: Wyoming | collected...
GTGGATTTGCTAAAATGCGTACAGTGATCCACAATGAGTAAATCATATGGATTTTTTACGAAAACGGGTCCCTGAATAACAAGGAGACCATTATCAACGAGACGACTATGGATTTTTCGAAGGAAAACACCCGGGTTGAGAATATGTTCCAGAACATGCACCATGGTGATGCAGTTAAATGTCTCCTGAATGCAATCCGGCTGACTACAGACATAAACTGAACGTACCTGGGGAATTGATTCAACTTTGTTTTTATATTTATCATTCAGTTCTGTGCCATATAATATCCAGTCCGGATATTTCTCGTGATATTGCAAAAGCAATGCACCATTGCCGCATCCAATATCAAGCAATTTTCCGGTTTTTGGTAGTTTTAAGATCGGATCGATGTAATTCAATAATTTTGAGGATCTTGAAGAAGAAATGCCGGATTCCTGTTCAAATACTGCCTGTTCCAATCCATCGCTTTGGTAATAAATCGAATATACCCTGTAAATCTGTTCAGTTTCAGAGTACCACAGGCTATCGATCAGTTTTTGCACGCACCCGCAAGAATGACATAATGCTAGGCTGCCCCCGGCATTCCAAGGCTTGCAGTCGGAAGTAACGCGGTGAAACTGAGAATATTTTTTAAATAATTCGAGATTTGAATTTCCACAGATATGACAGGACAAATTCACGGTATCACCCAAATGCCGAATCAAGAGTTGCCCAAACATCCGGGGGGGTCAATCCAAACTCCTGCTGGAGTCGGGACGTGTCAAGTGTCGTGTGAAGGGGGGCATGTTCGAGAACTGGATTGGCTGAATGGCATGAGATGGGATGGATCAGATCTGCATTGCATCCCATCCTGTCCGCAATATATCGGGCGGCATCCGCGTATGTGATATCTCTTATGCCGGAAACCTGGATGATCCCGGTCGCCTTGTCATCTGCTACACGCATGATCACTTCGCCAGCAAAAGAAATGGGGATCGGGGCCATGACCATATCATAAAAAGGATAAATCTTTTTGTTTTTCTGAAGATCGCGTATCCACGAGTGAAACAGAGGGGTTTCGGGACTCAAAATTTTGGAGAACCGAATTATTGCAATTTTGGATCCCCATGATAATAGTTCCTTTTCAACAATTGCTTTTTGTCGACCATATTCTGTTTTTGGGTTAACTAGGGTTTCGGGAGAACAGTTTGACAGTATCCCGTCAAAAACTAAGTTTGTTGAAGGAAAAATTACAAATCCATTTTTATCTACAATTTTTTTAATTATCTTTATTGTATTCGTTACATTGATATGCGATGTTTTTTCAGGAAAAACGGAGCATTCAGAAAGTCTTGTTTCAGCGATTCCAAAAAACGCACTCTCAATATTATCAGGACAGTTAAATGTCGGTTGTTCTGTTGACAAATCGAGAGCAATTAAGGTATTTGATTCATTAATCTGGATCTTCCTTGTAGTTCCAATAATTTGTGTACCTTTCTTTATCAGCTGCCGGTTTAATTCCTGACTAATTTTGCCATCGATCCCAATTATAAGAAAGGATTTTGACATTATGACATTACGTCCCCGATATTTATCATAGTTGATTCGTTTTTATTAATGAGATGATTCGCGATCAAATATTGCGATACGTAATCAGCTGCCAGTCGAGTTCCGTTAGGAGACCAGTGAGAATCTGTTTTCAGGTACATTCCATTATCTTTATTGGTATAGAATAAATCTGATAAATCAACAACATGTACTCCTTCCCGCTTCAATCGGGTTGTAAGATCTTTTGGATAGTTAAGTGAATACTCATCGGTTAAGTCCGCATACATAACACTACGATCAGGCATAAGAACAAATACCAATAAATATTGTTTTTCTTTCAGATATTTATCATAATTTGCGATCATCTGGATCTGTTCCACTTTGTTCGTTTCATTATACATGATCCTGGCATATTTACTGAGCATATATTCATTGAGATCATTTGGATGCCATAACTCCGAAACCATTGTTTTTAATCGATCCGCCCGAATTCCGAATGCATTATATCTTTTAAGCGGGGGAGAGATTGCAGATTTTATCGGGGGAATATACGGAGTATCCCAAGACCAGTTTGTAAAGAAAAACGATTTCGCATTAAGCTGGCCAAGATCGATAACATGAACAACAATATTTACGTGCTTGTTTGAAGGTTTTTTAAATACATTTGCAGAACCCGCGCCTTTGGCCCCATTAAACACCGGAATTTTCAGATCTTCAGCGAGTAGCCAGGGAAATGTTTCATTATCACTCAACCCAGAACCCCAGGTTTGAGAATCTCCCAAGACTAATATTTTGTAATCATCGCTTGGATAAGGTACGGTTCTCCACCCATCTTCATCACAAGATACATGAGTATACCACGATTCCTGAAATCTAAAAAAATACATCCGTGATGAACTTCCCTGTTCATAACCATCCCATACAATGGATGGTTTATGGTAAACAACCTCCGGAAAATATTCCCACGAGCGAAAATAGAACGCCTGAGGGTTTATTGAAAAAATGAATAAAGGAATTGCTGTTGTACAAAAGAACAACAATAGCAATCCGATGACATACCATTTTGACTTATTATACTTATTCTCTTGACTGGATTTCAATGGTGTTTTTTCATCTATTGACTTATTTTCTTCACGCTCATCTTTATTCATATAGTTGGTCCCTTCGTCATCAATATGATAATTTATTGAGATCAATTAATTAGAGTTAATCGCATCATGTAATTAAAACTGGTAATAGAGGAACACTTTGACGTTTTCCATCATATCAAACGATAACACGGCAATAATGCCGATAATACAAAGGCACAGCAATGAAGGCTTCCATAGAATTACTCTGTGTAGAATATTTGTATTTCTTTTCTCTTTAAAATCAATTGCGGGGGAGTAATTCCGCATAATTTCTTGCGAATTCGGAAAAAACCAGCATACGATAAGTAATAGAAGAAAGAGTATCCAACTCCAGCGATTAAATTGGACAATTGCGAAAATTTGAGAGAAACTCGTCGAAAAACCATTACCGCCGACCATCCCTTTCCATAGAATAGCAACTTCATCTAATGAATGAGCGCGAAATACTACCCACGCAAAGATTACCGCAATAAATGTAATAATTCTTGCAGACCATTGTCCGGATAATTTTAAAACCGGGTTGCTGATTTCTCTACCATTGAGGAATATTTTTTCCAATCCATGATTAACCATTAAGAAAAACCCATGCAACCCACCCCAGAGGACAAAAGTCCAGCTGGCACCATGCCAGAGTCCACCGATCAACATGGTGAGGAAGAGGTTCAGGTAGCGACGGGATATTCCTTTTCGATTTCCCCCAAGGGGGATATATACATAGTCTTTGAGAAATCTGGAAAGAGTCATATGCCAGGTTCGCCAGAATTCAATGATACTGGTTGATTTGTATGGTGAGGAAAAGTTCAAAGGGAACTTAACATTAAAAATGCGGGCCAACCCGATTGCCATATCAGAATACCCGGAAAAATCAAAATAAATCTGGAAAGTGAATGCCAGTGCTCCCATCCAAGCAGTAAGAAAAGAAATGCTTGCACCCGTCCCTGCAAGACCAAAAACGGCATCTGCATAGACTGATATGGTATCTGCCAACACGACCTTTTTAAATAAACCGATAAAAAAAATTGTCAGCCCCACAGAGATATTTTCAAAATTAATTTCCGAAAAAGTTTTTTCCAGAAACTGCGGCATTATCTCCTTATGATAAATAATAGGGCCTGCAATAAGGTGAGGAAAGATCGTAACAAATAAAAAATAGTTCAGAATTTTATGATCTGGTGCTTTATTACGATAAGTGTCAGCGAGGTACGCGATTTGTGTAAATGTGTAAAAACTGATCCCTGCCGGAAGAAGTATGGCAAGAAATGTAAATGATGTTCCTATTAATGCATTAAAATTTGAAATGGCAAAATCCGCATATTTAAACAACCCCAACAGGGCGATATTAAATACAATTCCTAAAATAAATGCCCATTTTGATTTTGATGGGCTGATTTTTTGATATTTTCTAATTAAGAAAGCGATCGCATAGTTTGTGCTGATAGATAAGAGAATGAGACTGAGTAATACGTACCATGGTGAAAAATCATCAATTGCATAAAAGTAAAGTGAACTGAGAATGAACCATACTATTCCCAATCGGCGATCAATTTTTACTGTGCAGAAAAAGCCAATGGCCGCTATCGGGAGAAATATAAAAATAAAAAAAGGGGTATTGAAAAGCATTTTAAAACGGTCTATTGTTTGTGGATATATTCTTTGGGTTCGCGTTGAATCTCGATCCAACAATTATTTATCCAGTTTATTACACCAAGTATCCCATCATCAAAAGAAATCTCCGGTTTCCACTGTAAGTCATGTCGTGCTTTTCCAGAATCAAGAGTATAGGTTTTATCCTGACCTAATCGCTCGGATACAATTTCTACCCCCTCCTCATAATCAATGGACATAAGTGTACATATTTTTTTCACTACATCTTTTACAGCAACACCTTCCGTGGGGGAGAGGTGATAGATAGAATTCTTTGCCCCCTGCTCCATAGCCATCAATTCTCCCCGTGAAATATCCCTGATATGGATAAATGATTTAACCGCTTCCCCCCCCCCATGGAGTGGAATCTTTTTCCGTAATTTCAGATATATAATCGAACGGGGGATGATTTTATGTAACTGTTGATGAGCACCATATACATTCGTTGACCTGATAGTAATTAGAGGAAAATCGAAATTTTTCACGAGTGTCTGCAACATCAAATCTCCGGCCGCTTTTGATGCTGCATATGGGGTGCTGGGATTCATAGGTGCTGACTCATTGACAAAACCCTCGCAGGTTCCGTAAATTTCAGGGGTTGAGATTTGGACATATCGTTCAAGCCAGGACTGATCCTTCAGAAAGTTGCCGAGCCTTGCAATGGCAACAGCATTGGTCATGAACCACTGTTCGGGATGTTCCCAGCTTGGCCCAACTTCACTTTGAGCTGCAAAATTGATGATATATTCTGGTTTGATATCGAGAAGAAATTTTTTTAACTTCATCATATTCTGATTCAGATCTATCTGATGAAATGAAAACCGTTTTATGTTCGCCTTTTCTTTATAAGGGAGAAACAATGATGTTTTTTCCGGAGATCGGCTTATTCCGTGAACGAAATAATTTGTCTCCATTAATGCATGATCAATAAAGTCACTTCCCGAAAAAGAATTACTCCCGATAACAACAATTTTTTCCATCTTTAATCACCTCTTATCCGGTTTTTTAGTATGAGAAATCATTAGTTAATTCATTCAAAGTAAATGAACGAATAATCCCCGGTATATCCTGTTTTTTCAAACCACCACTGCCATTCATCAGGAGTGAAAAAACATTCACAGGTTAATTGCCAATAGAGCAAGTTAACTTTTTCTTCTTCGTTCCTGTACGATTCAACAACAATATACTTGTTTTTTTTCCCAACACGTTCAATTTCTTTCAACGCTTTTTCAAGATTGAAACAATAGAGGTTATGTAACGTCGTTATTGAGATAACAAGATCAAATGTGTCATCTTCAAACGGTAAGCATTCTGCTCTCCCTTCATGTAAGAACGGTATCACTTCCTCCTTCGCATGAGTGAGTGCATAGCGGGATACATCAATGCCATGGATCTCAACTCCCGGAATTGCCACCATCAGGTCGTAGAGCAAAAAGGCCTTTCCACAACCGACATCAAGAATTTTATCCCCGCTTTTTAAATGGTAATGATCCCGTAATGCACAAGCGACATCTTTCCAGCGACCGTCGTAATGAAAACCACCATACCCAAATTTCCTATCTCCGTCCCAGTAATCAAAATCAAACTTTTTTGCAATTGCTGCAGCTTGTGCCTTGGGATATTCGCATACCCGTTCAAGATAATTTCGTTTTGTTTTTTTATGTACTGAAGAGATAAAATCAATTTCCGGCATATCTATCCTCACCGTTCCTGAGATTCGAAATGATATTAATTGCTTTTTTCAGTTGTTCTTCCTTGTTTACTTCTGAATTTTGCGTATTTTTCATAAATGCCCTACGGGATCTTCCTCTCGGCAGGAATTCATTGAGAACAATACAACACCATTTAATCTTATACACAGGCAACAACATCTCGATCCTCTGTCGCTGCATACCCGGATTACCCAGATTCTTCACAATTTTTTCGATAATATATGGATAGAACCGTCGTGGTATTGGAACCTGAGGCTGACAAAAGAGATCACAGACCATTTTTGCCGGATCATCCCTGCCGGCATATTCGAAATCCACAAAGAATAATTTTCCATCCTTATCCGCCAATGCGTTATGGAAACCAAAATCAGAGGGAGACAAACATTTATCACTATCCGGGATCACGTCATCCATAACAAGGTTAGCCTTCTCCGCCTTGAGACATGTGGAATATTTTACACGCTCCCACATCGGCAGTAATTCTTCCTGGATATACTGTTCGGCTCTTTTATCGGTTTCTGATCGCCCCTGTATTTTTTCCAGGTTCTGGACACGGTTTTCTGTCAATCGGATATGTTCAGCAAGGGAAAAGCAGGCTTCAGATGCATCCGGCAGTACCCTGGCATCTGCTGACGCCCGGTAAGTATTAATCGCAAAATAAAAATCAATCACCTGATCGATATGCTGTCCGGTAATTTCAGAATGTACCATCTTTTTTCCATCAATATACTCGAAAATTGCAAGATGATGAAGAGGATCAGACGCAATGGGCATAGGTATCTGGTGTATACCGTGATCCCAGAGAAACCGTGAGAATCCATAATCTGAAGATAACCTGTCCCGCACGTCATTCCTGTTGTGATAGTACTGTTTGACTACTGCGACGATCCGGTTTTCCTGTAGTACGAGAAATATCCGGTTATTCACCCCCCCCGCTAGCGGCTTCAGTTCAAAGGATTCGCAATGTCCTGCTGCATTCAGGAGTGCCGTAACACGGTTAATAATGATTTTCGACGTCATATCAGGCAGGATTTTGTTCTGATAACCATTCGAGTAATTTTAACCAGGATCTTACCTGGGTATCGGCATCTGCATCAGCATGCAGGTGGTGTGGATCGAAAAGTATCCGCTGCACACCCCGGGGAAATGCCGGTTCGGATAAGAATTCTGGGAGGTCATCGATGAAATGGGTACACTTCTGTATGTTAATCCGCTGAATTTTTTCTTCTTTTGTCAGTTCAAGAAAGACTGTATCTGACAAATGAGCTGCATTCATACCATACAGTGCATGTTTTGCAATCCAGGTAAGAGCAACGGTATGAAGATCATACGGTGTCCCTCTGTAAGGAAACCGTGTTTTATGGCTGATAATAAAAACCGCAATGCCAAGATTATGGCATTTTTGAAAGAATTCAACAACACCTGAGAACGGTTCCGCATCATCCATACATGCCCCATACACGAAACCCTGGAGCTCTGTCCAATCCTCTTCTTGTCCGTTTTCCCGCAGATAATTCCGGATCTCATTTTTTGCCTGAGGGATTGATGGTGGGATCAATCCTTTTGACAAGGCACCGTGATAAAAGGCGTGATCATAACAGACAATGGTATTATCAAAATCGACACCCAGTATCATCAGAACCTCTTATTCCCGGGACATATCAATTAAAGGACGAACGACACGACCAACGGCTAAATCCGTGAGCGCCTGGTTAATATCATATAATGAATACTGAGGACTCATGAGAGGATCAAGATTCAATCGTCCATATTTTACGAGCTGGCAATACCGAGGGAAGTCGATATCCGGATTGTTGTCGCCTCCCCATGTGCCACGCAATTGTTTTCCGAGATTCAACTGCCTGGGATCGATCACCAACCGGTCGGAAAATTTTGCATTGCCGATTACAACCGCTATGCCCCCTTGGGCATGTACTGATGTAAGTGCCATATTCATTACGTCAGGTATTCCGGTTGCTTCAATTGCAAAATCAATGCCCCCCGGACAAATCTTCATGATTTCTTCGACAGGGTTACCCGTTTTTGAGCAGATGAAATTTGTTGCCCCCATTTTTTTTGCAACTTTTAATTTTTCGGGATTAATATCGACTGCAATAATTGGAGCGCAGCCGGAAATTGCTGCACCGGCAACGGCACACAGACCGATCCCACCGGTCCCAAATATTGCTATACTCTGACCCGGACGTGGCTGTGCAGTATTGAGAACAGCCCCCATTCCGGTTGGCACAGCACACCCTATTAAGGCCGCCACCTCCATAGAAATGTCATTTGGGATCAAAGTTAACCGGTTTTCGCTGATCACCGACTGGCGGCTGAATGTTGTTACTCCTCCGGCATTTACTTGTTTATTCCCCCATTGATAAACAGTACTGGAGACATCAGCGCCCGAACCTTTTATCCAAGATATAATTACCCTGTCCCCTACCTGTACTTTTGTTACTCCGTTTCCGATCTCACGGACAACGCCACTCCCTTCGTGACCGAGGCAATGAGGGAGAAACTTATCTTCTCCTCGGTTTCCTTTGCACTCCGATAACTGGGTATGGCATATTCCGCTATAAGAAATATCAACCAAAACCTGACCTGGTTTTAATGAAGGTATTTCAATACCTGAAACCACAAGTGGTTTTTGTAATTCGGTCAATATTGCAGCATCCGTTTTCATGAGATAGTTCCTTTATTATTATATTGGCTTTCAATGGCATTTGCAATTTTTTCCGGTGAAAGTGCATAATAATCCCGTGCTTCAATCTGGCTGATTGTCGTATATAAAAATTCATCACGGGTCCCTAATCGTAATAATTTTACTCTTCTTTCAGAATTATCAACATACCATTCGGCTACGGCACTCCCTAATCCCCCGATAAGACTATGCTCTTCAAGAGTAACTACCAGATCAAATTGTGAAAAAATTTCGGATAGTGTTGTAAGATCCAGCGGTTTAACTGTATGAAAATGAACAACCCTGACAGAAATTTTTTTCCCTTCGAGTAATTCACGTACTTTAAGAGCATTGTGAAGAATTGTGCCCGTTGAAATAATACAGATATCTTTACCCTTTTTACAGGTTATGGCTTTTCCGATACGGAAATCAAGAATTTCTTTGTGGATCACCGGCTCGTTTTTTTTCCCAATGCGGATATAGGTAGGCCCCGTTTGCTTCATGGCACCCCTGATACAACAACGAACTTCAACAGCATCCCCCGGACAAAGAACGGTCATATTGGGTAACGATCGCATTATCGCAATATCTTCACAGATATAATGGGTTGGTCCTAGCGGTGCATAGGTTAACCCCCCTCCAAGTCCGATGATGACTACCGGAAGATTCTGGTAACAGAGATCAACACGAATCTGCTCAAAACAACGTGCCGTGTCAAAGGCTGTGAATGTGTAAATTAACGGGCGCATACCGCAAATTGCAAGTCCGGCGGCCATGCTTACCATGTTTGCTTCTGCAATTCCGCAATTGATAAAACGGGAGGGAAATTTTTCCTGGTAATCATCAAACATATGATTTCCTATATCCCCAATTAAAAGGATGACTCTCTTATCTGATGATGCCAGATCGGTTAATTCCTGAGCAAATGCGGATCTCATAGTAATCCGAGTTCTTCTTTTGCTTTTTTGACTTCTTCAGTATTAGGAATCCTGTAATGCCAGTTATTATCATCTTCCATGAAAGAGATCCCTTTTCCTTTTACAGTATGGGCAATAACGGCGGTGGGTTTTCCTGGTTTATCGGGAGATGTGGAAAGGATCCGTATAAGTGCGGATATATCGTGCCCGTCAACTTCATGGGCATCCCATCCAAATGACTCCCACTTTCCTTTCAGGGGATTTAATGCCATAATTTCTTCACTTCTGCCAGTAGCCTGCCAGCGGTTAAAATCGATTATAACTATTAAATTCTCCAACTTCAGTGCAGGAGCAAGCATCGCTGCTTCCCACACACTCCCTTCATTACATTCGCCATCACTCATGATGACAAATACCCTGAAAGGTAAATGTCTAATCCGTCCTGCAAGTGCCATCCCAAGACCCAATGAAAGACCGTGACCCAGAGAGCCGGTTGTTGCCTCTATTCCGGGCAATGCACCCAGGTTTGGGTGTTCCGTCAAATGACTTCCGGTTTTATTGAATGTTTTAAGCAGGTCTTTGGGAAAAAAACCCTTATCGGCAAGTACCGTATAGAAGGTCATCGAAGCATGCCCTTTACTTAAAATTACGCGGTCTCTTGATTCAGAATGAGGATTTTTAGAATCGATATTGAGATACCCTCCATAATAGAGAGCTACAAGCATCTCTACACACGATAACGACGAACCCAGATGCATGGCATCAGCAGTATGAGACATTTCCACGAGCTCACCCCGTATCCTCAAGGAGATATCTGCAAGATCGACAGTTGTGCAAATCCTTGAACTCAAATTTGAATCTGTCATAGCAATAGTTCTCCAGAACGTTAGGTGTGCTTACGCTTCAGAATATTTTATTTAAAATTACCTATTGAATATTTTTGTTGGCAGTCTGTTTTTTTAGTGCAAATAAAGGATGGTTTCCTATATTAAGCATATTGGCATATCTCAAATCAAAAAACCAAATCATCCCTTGTTTTTTTTCTTATAACCTGGATTTCCTCATTGGTTATCCCCCAAAGTTCTGCGGTTCGTTTTATTCGTTCTCTTGAAAAATTTATTCTATCCCATTCATATGCCCGGAGTATGCTTACATCTTTGTTTGTCCATTCATTTGATGTGATCACTCCATAGCGCCAATTTATTTCAATATCGCAATTATCTCTCGATAAAAGTCCTTTTTCTTGGGCTATCTGATATAATTTGGTGCCTTTAAGAGGAACTGCAACAAATATTTTAATATAATCTGCTCCGCAAAATTCTGAAAATTTTATTGTATCTCTAATCTCGTCCCAGGTTTCACCAGGAAAACCAATAATGAAATTCGCAAGACAATACATGCCTCTCGATTTTATTTTTTGAATAATTTCAGGAACTCTTTTAAGATCTTTTATTGGTTTTTGGACAATTTCTTT
>Ga0315282_10015817_pt1 | contig 11086 bp, 7 predicted proteins | sample YL17G07_20_MG_FD_203693 | JGI IMG/M metagenome (GOLD analysis project Ga0315282, IMG submission 203693) | Sediment microbial communities from Yellowstone Lake, YNP, Wyoming, USA - YL17G07_20 | ecosystem: Environmental > Aquatic > Freshwater > Lake > Sediment | place: USA: Wyoming | collected...
GCGCGGCGGAGGCCGACGCGCTCTCGACCGCATTCTTCGTGATGGGAGTCGAGGGCACGCGGCAGTATTGCCGCAGGCATCCCGAAGCGGGAGCGGTGCTGGTCACGAAGCCCGGAGAGTGCGAAGTGATTGGCCTGAATCATAGGGAGGTAGAACTGTGAATACAACAACGAAAGTCTTCCTGGTGCTGCTGCGCATCGCCATCGGATGGCACTTCCTCTACGAGGGTGTCTTCAAGATTGAGTCGGACCAGGGCGCGCAGCGCTATCTCACATCCCGGTACTTCTTGCAGGCCTCGACCGGCAGGTTGCGTGATTTCCTGGGCGCCGCGGACATGGAGTCTGCGCAGGCGGCAATCGACAAATGGAATGACGACATCGCCGGCCATTTCAAGGCTCAGAACAATGAGTTGAGCGAGGAGCAGAAAGCGCGGCTGGCCGTGGTGCGCGACAAGCTCAAGCGAGACCCAACCATCAACTTCGACTGGTTCACGATCCACGAGGAAGTCTTGAAGGTGGCCTCCGAGCAGGAGGGGCAACAGCACTTCACGTCGCTCGCTTACTTGCAGTCTTCGACCGGGCCGTTTCGAAGCCTGTTCCGCGGCCTGGCCCCGGATATCGAGGGTCTGGAGCGGCTGACCAGGCAGTCTGCCCAGGCGCGCCTCGATGAGCGCTACCGCCAGATCATCGAGCACTTCCAGGCGCGGGGCCATCCCTTCAGCACGGAGCAGCGGGCCAGGCTGGCGGGAGTGCGCGAGAGCCTGAAGCAATCCATCGCGGCGACGCTGGACGATGCGGCGTTTCAAGCGCGGCTGGCGGACTACCAGACGATGCTCGCGCGGGTCCGCCAGAACGCGGCCGCGGCGGGCGCCGCTTACTGGCAGGAACGGCTGGACGAAGACCGCAAGCGCCTGGACACCGTGGGCGGGGAACTGCTGGGATTCGTCGAGGAGCCGCTGGCGGAGCTGACGCTTCAGGCGCAGTCGCTGGCGACGGTGGATCAGATGCGGGCCGGACCGCCGCCCAGGCCGAAGCAACAGACCGAGCTGATTGACTTGCTGGTGAAGTGGGGCCTGACCGCCATCGGCCTGTGCCTGATGCTGGGGCTGGCGACGCCGCTGGCGGCGGCTGGTGCGGCCCTTCAGTTGGCCATGTTCTATTTCGCCACCCCGCCCTGGCCGGGACTGCCGGCGCTGACCACCGAAGGGCACTACTTGTTCGTGAACCGGAATCTCATCGAGCTGATTGCGGTGCTGGTTCTGATCGCTGTCCCCACTGGCCGGTGGGCCGGTTTGGATTTCTGGATCGGCAGGCGAAACCGCCTGCCCCACAAGATTGCTAGCAAAAGGAGCTGGAAATGGTACTTACCGAAGAACAACGACAGATTGGTCGAGACAATTTCACGGACGCACTGAAATTCACCCGGCGGGAGCTGTTGCCCGGCCTGGCCGCTCTCCCCGCGGTGACGGCATTTTACTGGGGATACGACCGCTTCAAGGGCGATCCCGTCCGCGCGGGAATCATCGGCACGGGGGGCCAAGGCCGGGCGCTGATCAATTCCGCCAACCCGGATTTCATCAAGCTTGTGGCCTTCTCGGACATTCGCCCGAGCAATCAGAAGAAGGCGCGGCAGGCGCTGGAGTCCAAGTACGGCAGCCAGGCCGGGGCGATCGAGCTGATCGAGAACTATCACAAGCTGCTGGACCGCCGGGACATCGAGATGGTCATCATCGCGCTGCCCTTGCACTTGCATGCGGCGGCCTCGATCGAGGCCATGCAGAAGGGCAAGCACGTGCTGTGCGAGAAGCTCATGGCCAAGACCGTGCTGGATTCCAAAAAGATGGTGCGCACGGCCCGCCAGAGTGGGAAGCTGCTGGCCATTGGGCACCAGCGCCACTACAGTTACCTGTACGCCAACGCGCTGGAGGTGGCCCGGCAAAAGGAGATCATCGGGGACATCCGGCACATCCGGGCGTTCTGGCACCGCAACCAGACCGGCGGGGGCAAGCCCGGGGCGGAGAAAGGGGAATTCGACGGTTGGTTTGCCAAGGTTGCTGGGGAAGACAAGAACGTGGATTTCGCCCGCTATGGCTACAGGAGCCTCGAGGAACTGGTCCGCTGGCGCCTGCACGGGCGGACCGGCGCCGGTCTGATGGCCGAACTGGGCAGCCACCAGCTTGATGCGTGCAGCATCCTGCTGAGCGCGGTATTGGGCACCAAGGGGGTCCATCCTCTGGCGGTCTCGGGAGTGGGCGTGAACTCATTCTTCACCGACGGCAGGGAAGTCGAGGACCATATCTTCCTGACCTACGAGTTTCCGCGGCAGGTGGTCGTGACCTACTCGTCAATCACCACCAATGAGATGGAGTCCTACGGCGAGCAAGTCATGGGCACGCGGGGGACCCTGGCCATTCTGGCCGAGAAGGACGTCTACCTGTTCAAGGAGAAGACCCTCAAAGACACCCGCATCACCTGGGCCGAGAAGCGCATCGGGCAGCCCGTGGCGACCTCGACTTCGACGGTGCAGTGGAGCACCGGCCTGGGAACTCCGGACACGTTCGCGAGCCGGGGATACCGGGAAGAACTGGAACATTTGGCCTGGCTCATCCGGCATCCTGGTCAGGGCCAACCCGCTGTAACGGTGAAATGGCCCTGGCGGATGCGGTGGTCACGCTGGCTTCCAACCCGGCGGCGCGGGAAAAGCGGCGCATCGAGTTCAAGCCGGAATGGTTCGAGGTGAACTCCGACGCCGCGCCGGCGTAAGACATGCTTCAGCTTGTCAGTGGAAGCGCGTCCTCGAACTCCCGCCACAACTCGGGCGTTGGTTTGCGGTTCCCCCAGTCGCCCGGCAGGACCTTTCCCTGGCGGGCCAGGGCCAGGATCTGCTCGATCACTTCCCGGCGGCAGGTGGCCGATTCGAGGAATGTCACCAGCCGCTCGACGTGCGAGCGGAAGGCGCCGGATCTGACGGTGTGGCCCTCGGCCAGGAAGCAGAGCAGCGCAAGAATGGTAGCCAGCGCGCGTTCCTCGTCCGTGTCGCCCGGCATCCCGCCATCGGGCTCGATACGGGAAGCCAAGTCGAGCAGGACATCTGCGGCTGCGTACTCCGAAGGTCGCGGGACTTCGAACGCGACCGTTTCGGCCTCGACATCGGGCGCCGCACGGCAGAGATCCGCGGCCAGATCCTGCAAGAGATCCTCTGGCCCTGGAGCGGCGTAGCGGGCCATGCGGATGGGAGGCTGCTGGGGACGTTTGGCGTGTCCAGCCATGGCAGAGGCGGCGCCGCGCACAATACTGCGCAGAAAGCCTGGAGTGGAGAGCGGGGCGGCCGCGTAGCATGCGGTTGACGGAGGAGCAAAGTAGGCGGAGAACGCAGTATCCTGCGCCATGCCGACCGGGACGATCCTGGTCTGAGGGAGTTCGCCCGGGCGGTCCCCGGCGCGCTCGACCACCGCCACCAGGGCCATGCGGCGGCTGGCCAGGCCGTAGGCCAGGCTCAGGGCTTCCAGCCGCTTGGCCACGCGCTGCTCCTGGCGTTTGCCCGCGGCCCCGTGCTCTTCAGCGCCCGTGAAGCGGCTTTCGAGGTCGGTGATGAGCCGGGCACCTTGCAGCAGGCGCAGCGTCTCACCCGCTTTGCTGTCGCGAACGACCAGAGGAACTTCGAGGTTCCGGCGCTGGTGGTTCTGCTCAAAGGCGAGCTCGAGGCGGCCGTCCGCGGCCCCGTCGCACTCGCCGAAGACCACCACAGGCGTGTCGGCGAACACCGCCCGCGGCGGTTCCGGGGCCAGGCTGGCGCCTGGGACGCCCTCGGCAGTCACTGCGAGGCCCGAGGCCACCGGGCGTCCGATCGACGCAAACAGGTCCACCGCCGGCAGGTCCACTCTTTCGCGCGGCGTCAGAAAGCGGCTCACCCCGCCGGTTTCGCGCGCCAGCAGGGAGAGGAACCGATCCTGGCTGGCACTGCCGATGCCCAGGCAGTGGATGCGAATGCCAGTTGCTCGCGCCTGCTCGAGGATGGCCTCGGTCCCGAAAACCTGCCCATCGGTCAGAACCATGAGGTCGCCTCCCTCGCCGCCGAGAAGCCTGGCGGCTTCGCGCACGCCCGCGGCCAGTTCAGTCCCGCCCCGGGCGTCAACCCCCTGCAAGAACTGCCGGGCCTGCTCACGGCTCTCGAGGGTGCCCTCAGCCAGCTTTCCGCGGAACGTCTCGACGCGGTCATCGAAGGCCACCAGGCCGAACCGATCGTCCTTGGCGAGCGCGCCCAGACAGGCCTCGACAGCTTTCCGGGCCTGCTGGATGGGGGCGCCGCCCATCGAGCCCGACCGGTCCAGAACAAAGACCACCTGCCGGGGTCCGCCCGAGCGGTCGCCGAAGCTGGTGGAAGGCACGATGGCGGCGAACCGCCCCTTGCCGGTGTTGTCCAAGCCGCTGACGAGGGTGGGAAGCTTGTCCTGCGTGCGCACATCCAGCACCAGGTCGCGATTCGGCACGTCCTTCTCGGTCGCCAGAAACACCCGGCTGGGACGCCCGTCCTCCCGAAGGACCCGCAGGGCGTGGGAGGGCGAACCGATTTCGGCGGTCTTCTGCGCCATCCAGACCGACAGGTCGAAGCCCACTTGGTGGAGCGCCGAGGGGTCGGCCGCGAATTGGGGGAGAATCAAGTCGCCGAACTCGTCTTCCGGCAACTCGATCTCGCCCACGCCGGGCTTGACCTCCGCCACCCGCGCCTTGGAGTGGTAGCCGGGGGCCAGGGTGAACGGGAACCGGAACCGGATGCCGTCATCGTGAGTTTCCACGCCCGCCAGCACCTCCAGGGAAACGGTGACCTCCTCTTCGGGGCGGATGTTGCCCAGGGTCAGGTTCACCAAGCCGTCGCCGTACTGCTTGACCAGGGTGGACAGGCGCCCGGCTTCGATGCCAGCTTCGTAGGCTTTCACGGCCTCGTCCACCGGCTGGAGCTCCGAGCGGACCGAGAAGCCCTCCCCACTGACCCGAAAGCGGCGCAGGGCCGCGTCCCGGGGCAGGCCGAACGCGTAGATCACTTCGATAGGCTTCTTCTCACTGGATCGAAAGGTGTGGCGCACCATCAGCCTGGCGCCCACCGGGAGGATGCGGCCTACCAGCCAGAGTCGCTGCATGGCCAGGTCCATTTCCTTGCCGGTGTCGGCGCTGACGGGTTGGAAACCGGGTAAAAGACTAGTCGCTGTCACTGTTGTCGCCCTCCTTTGCGGGCATGCTCCTCAGCCGGGCTGCCATTTCCTTGATGGCGCTCCGGACCTGTTTCGTTCGCCAGGGACTGGTGCCGGTGCGCACCCAGACCAGAACATCCTCCTCGATCGGATAACTCCACCAAGCGGAAGGTTCCGGCAGGCCGCGCTCCGCCTTCCTGCCCTCCAGCTTGCCGGCGATTTCAGCCAGCATCAGCCCCTCGGCCTGCCACTTCTTGATTGCCAGCAGGCGCGCCAGATGCTCGCTCCCGTAAGCCGCACCCCGCCCCGCACTCAGCGGAGGCGGCAACAGTCCCCGGGCTATGTAGTAGCGAATGGTTCGCGCCGGCAGGCCCGCCTCGGCGGCCAGTTCGTGCAGGGTCCGTTGCTTGTCTGGATTGCTCATCACCCGCCTCCAGCATACGCCAAAAAATCGACAGTGTCAAGTACTGTTCCATTAAATGCAATACAATTGGGAACGCATGTGATTGCTGATCCGAGTGCCGGCAAGCTGATCGGACATTACCGCATCATCCGCACCCTGGGTGTGGGCGGGATGGGGACAGTGTACCTGGCCGAGCGGGCTGACCGGCAATTCCGCCAGCAGGTGGCCATCAAGGCCCTGCGGCCGGGCCTGGAGCACGGCGAAGTCCTGCGCCGTTTCCTGGTGGAACGGCAGACCCTGGCGGTGCTCGAGCATCCCAACATCGTCCACCTTCTGGATGGAGGGAGCACCGAGGACGGACGGCCATACCTGGTCATGGACTTCGTTGAGGGCCAGCCCATCGACGAATATGTGAGGAACCGGGGCTTGCCGGTGGAAGAACGGCTGGAGTTGTTCCGGACGGTCTGCGCGGCGGTGCACTACGCGCACCAGAACCTGGTGGTCCACCGCGACCTGAAGCCGAGCAACATCCTGGTGACCGCGGAGGGGATGCCTAAGCTACTGGATTTCGGGATCGCCAAGATCCTTTCGCCGGATCCGGAGCGGACCGCGATGACGGTGGCGGAGTCACGGCCGATGACACCGCTGTACGCCAGTCCGGAGCAGATTCTGGGGCAACCGGTGACCACGGCCAGTGACACCTACGCCCTGGGCGTGCTGCTGTACCGGCTGCTGACCGGCTATCTGCCCTACAAGATCACCACCGAGTCGGAGCTGGCGCTGTACCAATGGATTTGCCACATGGAGCCGGAGAAACCCAGTGCGATGGTGCGGCAGATGGCGCGCGAGCTGGGCATGAACGGGCGGGCGGAGGCTCTGGCGCGGCGGCTGAGCGGCGATCTGGACATGATCGTGATGATGGCCCTGCGCAAGGAGCCGCAGCGCAGGTATTCCTCGGTGCAGCACCTGTCCGAGGACCTCCGGCGGCACCTGACCGGGTTGCCGGTGACGGCCCAGAAAGACACCCTGGGCTACCGGGCCTCCAAGTTCGTTCACAGGCATCGCGCCGCAGTGGCGGCCGCGGTTCTAGTGGCCCTGTCGCTGGTGGCCAGCACGGTGGTGTCGCTGCGCGAGCAGCGCCGCGCCGAACGGCGCTTCCAGGAAGTGAGGGAACTGGCGCGGTTTGTGCTGTTCGACTTCGACGATGCCATCCGCTCGGGGGTCACCCCGGCCCGCAAGAAGCTGGTGGCCAAGGCGCTGGGCTACCTGGACGGGCTGGCCCGAGAGACTCAGCGGGACGTGTCGCTGCGGCGGGAGCTGATGGAAGGCTATTTCAAAGTGGGCGACGTGCAGGGCAACCTGTACGGTCCCAACCTGGGGGACTGGGCGGGCGCCCGCCAGAGCTACAGCCGGGCGCTGGAGCTGGCTGAATCACTCCAAGCCGCCAATCCGCAGGATCCGGTGGCGCGGCGGGACGTGGCTCGCGCGCAGGTCAAGCTGGGCGACCTGGTGGCGCTGGGCGGCAACCGGGCGGAGGCCCTCAAGGACTACCAAGCGGCCTTGCGGGTGCTGGATGAGCTGGCGGCCTCCGACCCGAACGCACTCGAGCCCCAGCGCAACGTGCTGAGCGCCGCCAACAAGGTGGGCTTCACCCAGTACCAGTTGGGCAACTTGAACGCGGCGCTGGCCAGCTACCAGCGCTGTCTGGGCCTCGCCCAGGTGTTGTTCAAGGCGGATCCTTCCCGGGCTGGGGCACGACGCGCGGTGGCGGCGGGCTACGAACGAATTGGCGAAGTGCTGGCCCGGAGCGGGCGGACCTCGGAGGGACTGGCCAATCTGCGCACCGCGCTGGACACCTATCAACAGCTTGCTTCGGCCAACCCGACTGACGCTCAGGCCCAGCGCGACCTCTCCAACACCCACACCATCTTCGGAGATATCCTGCTGGCCGCGGGCAAGACCTCCGACGCGCTGGCCAGCTACAGCCGGGGCTTGCAGATTGCGGAAGCGCTGGCCCGGGACGATCCCCAGAACCAGCAGTCCCGCACGGACCTGCACCTCAGCCTGGGGCGGCTGGCGGAGGTGTTGTCGGCGGCTGGGCAGAAGCAGCAAGCGCGGGCCATGACCGAGCGGGCGCTGGCCTTCCTCAAGCCGCTGGTGGATCTGCCGGATGCTTCGCAGTACGACCTCCAGAACTATGCCTGGATCCTGGTCACCACGCCGTTTGCCGATCTGCGCAGCCCGGCCCGCGCCGAACAGTACGCCCAGAAGGCCGTCGAGATGACCCAGGGAAGCGATCCGGGGTTGCTGGACACGCTGGCGCGCGCCTACGAGGCTGGAGGGAAGCTGGCGCAGGCGGTCGAGACGGAACAGAAAGCCTTGGCACTGCTGCCGCCGGGGGTCTCCGACCTGCGCAAGGAGCTCGAGGCCAACCTGGCGCGATTCAAAGAGAAGCTAGCCCGCGCGCCGGCGGCGCAGAAACGCTAGACTCAGCAGGCCACAGCCCAGTAGCAGCCAGGTCGCCGGTTCCGGAACCGTGTAGGCTTGGTTCCCGAGGCTTGTGAAACTCGCCGAACCCCCAGCACCCACCGGACCACCGTCCAGCGTGATGGTGTGCCATACCCCGAGGATGGAGGTCGGGTCGAACATGATGGAATCCGTCAACTTGTTGTCCGGGTTGTCGGTGCCGTAATGAGCGAGCTGCAAGAGCAGTTGCGGCAGACTGACCTCGCCGCCTCCTGTACAGTCGGGGAAGAACCCGCCCACGCACAGCCAGGTGTCGATCGTCACAGACCCCGGGGGATGCGGCGTCTCGGCAAACATCTCCTCCTCGAAGCCGCGAATGATGATGGGTGGGGGATCGATGTTGTAGATCAAGTCGAGAACCGCCTGCTGGCCGGCGACGACAGAGAAGGCCGTCGAGGAGAAAAGCAGGTGCGGGCCCTGAGGGCTGACGAACGGTCCGACGAGTATCTGCGACTCGAGTATCGGGAAGCCCGTGTGCGAATACGAGAAGTCCTTGAAGATCACGTCGCCGATGGCACAACTTCCTTCCACCAAATACACGTCCAGCGTCTCTTTCAGACAAGGGCCCGAAGGACCTGCCAGAACCGGCCCGACCAACGAAGCCCCCAGCACCACTGCCAACAGCCAACCTCTGCGATCCATTCGTATCCTCCGGCTAGAATTGCGCAACAGGATTGAGTTTAGTCCTGCTGGAGAGCAGTGTCAAGGCGCCTGTGGTACCGGTGGTACTGGTATATTGTTCCCCTGGGAGGCGAGCCGTGTTGCACCATGCTTTGGTCCTGCTGGCTGCGCTGGCGATTGGTCCGAGCCAGCCGCGCACCCTGCGTCTGGACTACTTTCACACGGGAAACGCTGCGGAGGAGATTTTCGCGCTGGACGGGGTGGTTTTGGAAGGCGCGTGGCCCGGGCGTTTGGACCGGACGATTGACGACACCAACCTGGGGAAATACCTGTTCGAGGTGGTGGATCGCAAAACCAGCCGGGTTTTGTATTCCCGCGGTTTCGCCAGCGTGTACGGGGAATGGGAATTGACCGGCGAGGCCAAGACCATGCGGCGCACGTTTCACGAGTCGCTGCGGTTCCCCGAGCCACCCGGCCCCGTCCGGGTGCTGCTGAAGAAGCGCGACCGCCGCAACGCTTTCCGGGAAGTGTGGTCTGTGCTGGTGGATCCCGCCGACCCGATGGTGGACCGCAGCGGGCCGTCATGGCAGGCCAGGGTGTGGGCGGTGATGAAGAACGGAGAGCCGCGCGACAAGGTGGACATCGTGCTGCTGGGAGACGGCTATACGGCCCGCGAAATCGAGAAATGGCGCCAGGACGCCCGGAGCATGGCTGCTTTGTTGTTTGCGGTCGCGCCATTCAAAGAGCGGCGGAGTGATTTCAACGTGTGGGCGGTCGATACGCCGGCGGAGGAGAGCGGGGTGGCGCGACCTTCCGATGGAGTGTACCGGCGTTCGCCCTTGCGCGCCAGTTACGATGCACTGGGATCGGAACGCTACGTTCTCAGTTACGACAACAAGCGCATGCGCGAGGCCGCCGCGGCGGCGCCCTACGAATTTATCGGGATCATCGTGAACGAGCGCAAGTACGGGGGCGGGGGCATCTTCAACCTGTATGCCACGGTGGCCGCGGACAACGCCTTTGCGCCGTACATTTTTGTCCACGAGTTCGGGCACCACTTTGCGGGCCTGGCGGACGAATACTACACTTCCGACGTGGCTTATACGAGCACCAGCGAGCGGCCCGAGCCCTGGGAGCCGAACGTCACGGCCGATCCGCGGGCTGCCAAGTGGAGGGGCTTGATCCTGCCGGGGACCCCGCTGCCCACGCCCTGGGCCAAGGAGGCCTTCGAAGCGGCTGAAAAGGACAGCCAGGCCCGGCGCCGGGAGATTCGGGCCAAGAAGCGTCCGGAGCAGGAGATGGAAGCGCTGTTCCGAGAAGAACGCCAGCGGACCACGAAGCTTTTGGGAGGCAGCGCCAAAAAGGTGGGAGCGTTCGAGGGCGCAATGTATGAGCCCCGAGGCTACTACCGCCCGCAAAGCGACTGCATCATGTTCACCCGCGACGAGGTGGGTTTCTGCGCCGTCTGCCGCCGAGCCATCGAAAGAGTGATCGGGCTGTATGCGGGCGGGCGCTGAGGGTGAGGGGTTTCCCGCCCGTGCTAAGCTGATGTTCAGGAATCTGGGTCTGTGAAGTCAATCGATGATGAAGCGTGCGGTTTGGTTTTTCACATCATGCGCTTCTCGCTGCACGATGGGCCGGGAATCCGCACCACGGTGTTCCTGAAGGGGTGTTCGCTGAGTTGCTGGTGGTGCCATAACCCGGAGAGCCAGAGTTTCGAGCCCAGTTTGATGTATTTCGAGGACCGCTGCCGGCGCTGCGGCGACTGCCTTGCGGTCTGCCCCTCGAGCGCGATCAATTACCCTGACGGCAGGATCGGCCGGCCGATCACCTGCCAGGGGTGCGGGGCCTGCGTGGAGGCCTGCGTGGCCGGGGCGCGGGAGCTGGCCGGGCGGCGCATGACGGTTTCCGAAGTGGTCGGCGAGATCGAGAGGGACGTGGTTTTCTTCGACGAGTCCGGCGGCGGGGTGACGCTTTCGGGCGGTGAGCCACTCTCACAGCCGGTTTTCACCGAGGCGCTGCTCGAGGCCTGCCGCGCCCGGAGGATCCACAGCGCGCTGGACACTTGCGGCCTGGCCGAGCCGGACCTGTTGCTGCGCGTAAGCGCGAAGGCGGACCTGGTTCTGTATGACTTGAAACTGCTGGACACCGCCAGGCACGCCAGCTACACGGGTGTGCCGAACACGCTGATCCTGAGGAACCTGGAATCGCTGGTGGCAGCAGGCCGGCCCGTCAGGGTGCGTTTCCCGCTGATTCCCGGGGTCAACGACGGCGCTGAAGAGATCGCGGAGCTGATGCAATTGCTGGCCCGGCTGGGGCTGCGGCATCTGGACCTGTTGCCGTACCAC
>Ga0315282_10015819_pt1 | contig 11086 bp, 12 predicted proteins | sample YL17G07_20_MG_FD_203693 | JGI IMG/M metagenome (GOLD analysis project Ga0315282, IMG submission 203693) | Sediment microbial communities from Yellowstone Lake, YNP, Wyoming, USA - YL17G07_20 | ecosystem: Environmental > Aquatic > Freshwater > Lake > Sediment | place: USA: Wyoming | collected...
AAATCCTTAGCAAACATCACTCTTTTAAACAATGGTGATTGCAAGGATAAGCTGGCAAGCAAATCAGTTACGGCAATTCGTGAATGTTGTCGCTGGCTCGCCAAGTCTGCAGTTTTAGCCATAATATTTTCTAACGTAGGCCCAGCATCTGTGCCTGCTTTTACGGCAACAACAAAATCTTTAATAGCTAACCCCGCTCGCTCTAAGGCAAAGATAATTTTTGGGTGCTTTAATAATTCAAAAATCAACGCTTGATCGAAATTTAATTGCTGATTACTTTTAGTTAAAGCATTTTTCAGCACTAACGCGGATTCAAAATTTAAATAATCAGCCAAATTAATTTTGGGGTTTTGCCAAATGTCAATTAAATTCGCGACTAAAGGCGGGCTTAACAAATAGTCCGCAAAAAACCAATATTTAATTTTGATTCCAAAAATCAAAATTAAATCCAAAATCAACCAGCCAAAAATTTGCTGATTAGTCAAAACGTTAATTCCGGGAATTAGTAATACTAATAACGCCATTCCTGCCGACCAAAAAACCACCTGAAAAATATTCAGAAACTTAAAAAACTTTTGCCACTTTAACGCTGGATAAATTATTGATGATTCTAAATCAAACATAATTAGCTTGTCATCCTTGACTTCTCTATCGTGTCATCTTCGGGCATTGACCCGAAGATCTCGTTTGATTTGATTAGATCCTTTGATCAAGTCAGAGGATGACAGCGATAGATTATAAATTTATTTAATCAACCTCACAGCGTAAATTATGCCAACAACGATCAATAACGGCGAAATCAGCCAAACAACAAAAAACACCAGCCCTAAAATCAAAATCGCGATTTCAAAAAAAAGCCCGAGTAAAATTACCCAACCCCTAACAAAAGCGCCGATTAGACGCGAAATCAAATTCATCACCAGCGATTCCAGCCACGCTTTAGGATCAAACCCGCTACCTGATTTAGTAATATCCCTTTTCCATGGCGCGAACAATGTCTTAAACAAAAGACCAATGGAAAAAAAATTCCAGCCAAAACTTAAAACATTGCGCCGAGTTTTTAAAATCTTTTTTGGCGCGATGGTGTAATACCATCGTAAAAATAGAACCATTAAATTTTGTGTTTTTAATGGGGGCATTACTACAATTTTACCATAATAAAAATGCGTTGACCAATTTTAGCCAACGCATTTAGCGCAATCACAATATATCCTCATCTTCCTTTAGAACAAAGTGTTCGCTTCTTTGCCCTGTATCGCGATCAACTGTAACCGCGTAGGGTTGACCTATCCCCACATAGCCAGCTTTGATAACCATATCGTTATTGGTAATCGCGCCAGCTTCCTTGAAAAATTCAACTGCCTCTTGAAATTGCAATTGACAAGCCAACCAACAAAATAGATAAAAAACAAAAACCGCGAAACAAATATCAGTTATTTTATCCCTCTGAAAATGCCGTCTTATAATAATATTCATTACTCGCCCCCATAAATCAAAAGCTAAATCCCAAAACCACCTCAGAAAGCACTACTCAATGATAGCACATTAAACTATAATTGTCAACTACTGCTCGCTGTATTCCCCCAAAGTCGCTGACACGGTTTTTTCCGCGCCTTGGTGCCAAATCTTTAAACTAATGGTTTGGCCCGGTGAATACTTTTGTAATAATTTTGGTAATGTATTATCCGCATCAATTTTCGTGCCATTAATTTCTAAAATAATATCATTTTCCTGAAGTCCGGCTTTATCAGCAGCAGATCCGGGAGCAATGGCTACTTCGCCAGAATTTTGACCGCGGGCGATCAAAGCGCCGTAATCAAATGGCAAATTATTTGCCTGCTTAATCGCCGCGTTAATTGCTAAAAAACGCACACCTAAAAACGGGTAAGAAATTTTGCCGTTTTTGATCACATCATTTATAACTTTTTTCGCTTTGTTAATCTGCAAGGCAAAACCAATATTGTCCGCGCCCGAAGCTTTAGCAGTGTTGATGCCAATAACTTCGCCTTTTAAATTGAGCAACGGCCCGCCAGAGTTGCCAGAATTAATTGCCGCGTCGGTCTGGATCAACTCTTCTAAAGTTTCTTGCGCCCCGCCTAATTCTGAACCAGCTTGGACGGATCGCGATAAACCAGAGATTACACCAACGCTAACGGTATTGCGAAATTCGCCCAAGGCATTGCCAATGGCAATCACCGACTGGCCAATTTGCAAATTATCAGAATCGCCCAAATTTAAAACCGGCAAATTCAAATTTTCAACTTTTAAAATCGCCAAATCATTAAATGGGTCTTGAGCTAAAATTTGAGCGCTATATTTTTGACCATCATTCGTCACCACTTCATATTCAGCCGAGATATCACTGGCCACGTGTTTATTAGTCGCAATTAAATTTTTTGAAATCACAAATCCAGTACCGCCGCCAATTTCTTGACGTTCAGCGCCTTGCTGTTTTTGTTGAAACGGCTGGAAAAAATTCCAAGGGTCAAAAGTATTGCTATAAACCGGCATATTTTTATAAATAAAAATACTGACCACTGATGGCGAAACATTTTTTACGGCTGACATCACCGCTGCTTCTTGAGTGGTTTCGGGATTAACTGCTGATAAAACTTGGCCTTGAACATTAGCGCCAAGCTGGTTTGCAGTCACGCTTACACCCTGTTGTTTCATCACCCAAGGCCGCACGTAATCATACGCCAAAACCCCGCCGACAAAACCCACAAATAAAGCGACCAACGCGTTAATGCCGATAAGTTTGAATAATAATTTTTTGGATAAATCCATAAATTTAATGCTAAGAATCAAGAATTAAGAATTAAGAATTAAGAATTAAGAATTAAGAATTAAGCGCGACCCCCACCCTAACCCTCCACTTCGACGGCGCCTTAACGCCATCGAAGCATTAGACGGCCCTTAGGGGGAGGGAACCCTTGCTTCTTGCTTCTTTATTCTTTATTCTTGATTCTTGATTTTATAATTTTCAATTGCTTTTCTCAACGCCCGTATTACCATTTGCGCGCAATGGACTTTGACTGGCGGCAAAAAGCCAAGTTCTTTATTAATATCCTGAAAATCTATTTTTTCTGCTTGAGCCAGGGTCTTACCCTTAGCAATTTCAGTTACCATCGAAGAAACCGAAATGGCAGCCACGCAACCTAATGTCTCAAATTTAATATCCGTAATTTTTGAATTATCTATGTTTTTTTGATTTTTGTCAATCTTTAAATATAAACTAAAAACATCTCCGCATTGCGGATTGCCCACTATTGCTTTTGCATCCGGATTTTTTATTTTCCCCAGATTCTTCGGATTCGTAAAATGCTCCATTATTTTTTCGTTATACATTGTCATAACATTGACTTATTTAAAAATTTATGATATTTATAGAATGACAACCAATTAGCCTTTAACGCCCACTAATTCTACGTAGTCGTTCGATGATCACCGGTAAAATTTGCAAAAAATAATCAACTTCTTTTTCAGTATTATATTTTCCTAAACTTACTCGCAAACTGGAATGCGCCATTTCAGCTGAATGCCCCAAAGCCATTAAAACATGCGATGGCTCAAGCGAACCCGAAGCGCAAGCCGAACCAGTGGAAACCGCGATGCCTGCTTGATCCAAGGCAATCATTAAACTTTCCCCTTCCACGCCACGAAAAGAAAAATTGGCGTTATTGGGCAATCTTTTTTCTCGTGAGCCATTAAGTTGCAAATTAGGCACTGATTTTAAAACCCCGTCTATTAATTTATCCCGCAATTTTTGTATACTTTGCGTTTTTAGCTTTTCACTTTGCACTTGCTTTAGCGCTTCCGCCATTCCCACAATTCCCGGCGTGTTGAGCGTGCCTGATCGCAACCCATATTCTTGATGTCCGCCATCTTGAATGCGAGATATGACTGTATTTTTTTTAACATAGAGCAAACCAATGCCTTTGGGTCCGTAAATTTTATGACCAGACAAAGACATTAAATCCACGCCTAAATTTTTAACCTTTAGACCCAAATAATTAGCTGCTTGTACCGCGTCCGTATGGAAAATAATTTTTGGTAATTTTTGCTGGCTGCGCTTTTGATTGATCTCTGCTAATTTTTCGCCAACTTCAACAATTGGCTGGATTGTACCTACCTCATTATTAACATACATTACTGACACTAAAATTGTTTCATTCCGAATCTCTTTTTCTAAATCCGCCACGCTAACAATGCCCTCCTTGCTTACTGGCAAATAAGTTACACTAATCCCTTGTTTTTCTAAAATTTTGCAAGTATCTAAAACTGCTGGATGCTCAATGGTGGTGGTAATAATATGTGGCTTTATGTCATTCTGGGTCCGGACTACGCCTTTTATCGCTAAATTATCACTTTCCGTAGCCCCTGAAGTAAAAATAATTTCTGAAGACAAACAACCCAAAATATCCGCGACCTCTTGCCGCGCTTTTATCACTGCTTGTTGGGATTCTTGACCAAATTGATGCAAAGACGAAGCATTGCCATATTTTTCGGCAAAAAAAGGCAACATCGTATTCAAAACATCCTTGTCTACTGGAGTAGTCGCCGCGTGGTCAAAATAGATTTTATAACTATTTAGCATCAAAGGTTAAATTGGTTAAAAAGTTAACGGGTTAACGAGTTTACGGGTTAGATTTTTCATAAAGCGTAAATCAAACTCGCCAACCCGTTAACTCGTTAACCAAATAACCTAATTAACTAATTACCATCTTGTATAACTTCTTTAGCTCTTTCCCAAAACCGATCATCTCCTTGAGCTTTACGCCACCACCACCATTCTGCCCCCCAAAGATAGATTTCGTCAATACCTGTTTTAGAAGCATAGCTTAAGGCCTCATTAAACTTATCAAAACTCATTGATTTATCCTGTTCTTGCCAACTAATATCCTTTAATTCGCTCTGGCCTGGCGCCCAAGGCTCTGCTTGCATTTCAGTCACAATTACCTTATCCACAAATTTATTAATATAATACTGTTTCCAACGATAAAAATCTGGCGGTAAAGGATAAATCCGATAGCCATGATAAAACCAATAGCCAGACCAGACCGTCCGATAAATACTAATACCTAAAATATCGGCCAATGTCCCTTCTTGCAACCACGTGGATAATTCGCCGCTAGTCGTTAAAAGGACCGGCCGATTATCTAAAGATTTTACTAACGCCATTTCAGATTTTAAGGTGTCCCGGTTGCCCGGCGGACATTTACCAAAAATCTTAAGTAGATATTCATTCTCTACCTGCCAAGCGACAATATTACCATATTTTTTAAAATGTTCAACCTCTGCTTTTAACATATTAATTCTTGCTTGACGTTGGCCAGCAGAGTCATATTCTTTTATCCATTGTGGCGCAAAGCATTCTGGATAGCGAGGCACACGATAACCAATAACTAAAATGACTGAAACATTACGCTGACCGGCTTCTTCAATCTGCCAATCTAAATCTGAAAAATTATAACTATCGGGGTTGTCCGGCTGGACCATATCCCAGTAAGCCATCAGGCGCACTCGTTTGACCTTTAATTGATCTAATGTTTCTAAATAAGCTAATTTCCAGCCCAAACCAAGCTTTTCTTGAGCGTAATATTGGCTAAAATTGACACCCCATTTAACTGGCGGATGCGGTTTAAAATAAACAAAATATAAATGCTCTAGGCCCGCGGCCAAAGTTGCCAAAACGATAATAGATAAAATTGTTAAGATAAACTTACGCCAAAACATAATATTCTTAATTAGCCAAAAGGTTAAATTGGTTAAAAAGTTAACGGGTTAACGAGTTTACGGGTTATCTCTTTTAATAAAACAAAAAATAAACTCGTTAACTGGGCAACCGGTTAGACTGACACGTTTTAGCATATTGCCAGGCACTTGGCCGAATGTGTCGTTCCATTGTCCGATAGTTAATTTCTATCAGGCCAAAACACGGGTTAAAACCATCAGCCCATTCAAAATTGTCCATTAACGACCAATAAAAATACCCTCGCACGTCTATGTCTTTTTCAATGGCTTGATGCAACCAAATTAAATGATCGCGGATATACGGCCAGCGTTTTTTATCGGACGCGTCAGCCAAACCGTTTTCCGTGATATAGACTGACAAATGATATTTTTTTAAACGTCGTAAAATCTGATAAATCCCTTTGGGATAGATTTTCCACCCCATATCAGTTTCCTCAGCATTATCATCCTTGGAGTTTCTTTTAGTGTTATTCTCGCTTTTAGTGTTATTCTCGAGTTCTCTTTTTATGTTATCCTCGAGCTCGACTCGAGGATCTCGTTGTAATTTTACGGATGATGAAACCCAAGAATCCATAACCCTACTACCAATCCCGATCAATCGCCTCGTATAATAATTAACCGCTAAAAAATCCACAAACTTTTTATTCGGCCGCAAAAACATTCCATTAGCCCACAAAGCCAACTTCGCTATTAACCAATCAATCGGCGAATATCTATTTTTCGGACTAAACCAAGAAAAATTAACTGGCAAACTAATTTGGGCGCTTGGTTGAATTTTTTTAATGATTGAGTATGCCTGCTGGTGCGCTTTTATTAAATTTCTTTTCGCTTGCCGCGCGCTAAACAAATTTTTTTTAAACGGCGGCCATTTGGATTTTAGATAGCCATTTAATAAATAAACTTCTGGTTCGTTCAAAGTTAGCCAAAATTTGACTCGACCCTTTAGATTGCCCACCACAAATTCCACATAACGGCAAAAATAATCAATGCTTCTAGAATTTTGCCAACCACCCTCCATGGCCAACCATTGCGGTAAAGTAAAATGCCACAAAGTGACAAACGGCTCCAGATGCCGCATATGTAAAGCGCTCAAGACCTGCTGATAATGTTCTAATTCGTGATGATTAAATTGACCTGTTTTTGGCTCAAGGCGCGACCATTCAAGAGACAACCGATGACTATTTTGGCCCAGCGAATGCGCCAACGCGAAATCTCTGTCATAAAAACGGTAATGTTCGCAAGCGCGGCCTGGCTTAGGCACTCGCTCATTCTGCGCCCAATCACAATTATTAATGCCACCCTCAACTTGATAGGCTGACGTTGCCGCGCCCCACAAAAACCCATCAGGAAATTTTAAAACTTTCTTGTCTGGCATAGAATCATTATACCACGAATCAATACTCCAACCAAAAAACCCGCCCTGGCCAATGCCTTAGCGGATTTTTTATTGTTAAAATATTTATAAAATATGCTAAATAATGTTATTTTTTCTTACGCTCTCGCCTAAATTTAATTGGCAGAAACGCAGAAACCTCACTCTGTGAATAACCACACTTCTTAAAGAAATCTAAAACCTTGGTGGTTGCCGCCTTGCTCGCCTGCGCGTCTCGAAAAGCAAGAACCCGCTCCGCAATCTCCGAATCAAAATTATTCCACAATTCCTCATCAAGATGAAGCTCGCCTAATCCCTGCTCTTTTTCAATGATGTCAATGGCGTCAAAAAGATCAGCGAATGTAGCACCTTTAGCAATAGATACATTCAATTCTCGTTCTTCACCTTCTACATCTCCTTCCCTCTGTGCCCTTTTCTGCTCTGCTTCCTTTTCTTCGCTGGCGTGCTTCCATTCTGCCACTTCTTCCCTTGTGCCAATCCCCATACTTTCCATAAATCTAGCAACAAAACCATAATTCTGATTTTTGATCTCCTGCGCGATAGCATCTTGTGCAAATTTATCGAGCTCCTGTTGCGGCACGCCCATCGCTTTCCCCTTATTATAAATAGAAAAATACGCGTCGCCTTGCTTCAAGCCCTCCCATTTTGCCTTATCGTAAAATTCCGGGAGTATCGATCTCTCAGGCGTTCCTTCTGCATCCTTCATGGGTTCCTCCTTAAATTGTTCGGGCGCTCCGCCCATTTGTTCTGGTGATTTCATAAAATTACCAATAACAGATTAACATAAAAGTTTTATTTTGCAAAATGTGGACCTAGCGAGAATCGGACTCGCGTCTCCGCAATGCGAATGCGGCGCACTGCCACTGTGCTATGGGCCCAACATTAATTTTCACTTTTAAATTTTTAACTTTTAGACTAGCTTTCGCAAATCACAAAAACATTTTAAACTTTCTGGTAGTTTTTTATAAAGCTCTTTCGCAAACTCTTCATTATACGTATGTACTGCCTCATTACGCCAATCAGTAATTCGCAGCCACAAATCATCATATTCAACTAGACCGACTTTATAGGCCTGGCGCCAACAATCTTTAGGCGAAGCGCATAAAACACCTTTTTCTTCAGACAAAATTTCTTTAATCAATTTCCAGGCCAAATCAAAACAAAATTCAAACCGCAAAATCGCTGAATCCCGCGTGAAATCAGTTTCTTCTTGAGATAAACTATCCTCAAATCTCTCCAATGCCCGTTGATATTGTTTTTTAATTGCTTGTAATTTAGTCATTGATCAATAATTCTAAATGTTGTTTGGCTACTTTTTGAAAATCATCGCTCGCTGTTTTAAAATCAATTACATCAATCGTATAAAGCGTTGGTAGGTTTTTTAATGATTCTCTAATTTGCCCAACAATTTCTATGGGTATCGCTCGTGGCCCCTCAATGCCAATGTCAATATCAGACCGCTCATTGCCTTGACCGCTCACCCGAGAACCAAAAACAAAAACTTGATATTTTTTAACATCCAAGTATTGACTAATAATCTGCAAAATTTCCCGTTTAAGTTTTTTTTCTGGATAAAATTTTAATTTCATAAAATAACTTTCACGAAAAATCTTTTGCCTTTTTGGATTAAAACCTCGCCTTTAATATCAATTATTTTTTGCCAGTTGTCAATAACAGCGCCAGCAACTTTAACTGATTTTTGCTCTATTAATCTTCGAGCATCTGATTTACTTTTAGCCAGTTTTGTCGCCACCAAAATTTCCATGAGTGGCATTTGCGCTTGGCCTAATTTAATAATTTTAATTTCATCTGGCGCCTGTTTTTTAGAAAAAACTTTATCAAACTGCTCTTGGGCTTTCTGCGCCGCCTCTTCGCCTTGTAATTCTTTAACAATTTCAAAAGCCAGACGCGCTTTGATGTCTCGTGGATTAACTTTGCCCGACTCAAGATCCTGCTGAATTTTTTGAATTTCAGCTAAACTTGCAATCGTACAAAGCTCAAACCCCGGCACGATCATGCCATCAGACCAAGACATTACTTTACCAAACATTTGATCGGACGATTCGTCTAAATTGAGCATATTGCCTTCGGTCTTGCCCATTTTTTTGCCCGAAGCGTCGGCCAATAATTTCATGGTCAAAACAAATTTTTCTTTATTTTTTAAGGTCTTCATTAAGTCCCGACCACACATCATATTAAACGTTTGGTCATTGCCGCCAAGTTCTAAATCAACATCCATAGCTACGCTATCATAGGCCTGGGCTAAAGGATACAAAAACTCGTGTAAATAAATTGGCTTATCATCCGTCATTCTTTTTTGAAACATATCGCGGATAATCATTTGGCCAACTGTAAAATTAGACGCGATCTCAATTAAATCCGCGAATGTCATTTTATCGTGCCATTCGCTGTTGCGCATAATTTTAGCGGGATTGACACCGTCAAATTTTAAAATTTTACTTGCCTGCGTCTGATAATCTTTTAAATTATTATTAACCTCGGCGCGAGTTAATTTTTGCCGCGTAGCGGTTTTGTCAGTCGGATCGCCAATCATGGCTGTAAAATCGCCAATTAACATAATTATTTCGTGACCCAAGGCCTGAAATTGCGCCAGCTTTCGCAAGCTAATGGCATTACCTAAATGCAATGACGCTGCGGTTGGGTCATACCCGCAATAAAGTTTTATTTTTTTGCCAGACATTAAAACGCGCTCCAAGCTTGCTTTGTCTGGATAAATCCTTTCTACGCCTTTAGTCAAAAGTTCTTGTATTTGATTCTGATCGGTAATGGTTTTCATATTACCCTGATTATATTCTAAAACCCTCAAAAAAACAATAAAAAAGTAGGGAACAAAAATCTTTGTTCCCTACTAAAAAGGTCAAGTCGCAGATCCCTTAGGACGAAAGCTTGACATTGGAGGTCAAGCGAAAGCTTGACATTGTAACGCGAAACAGGCGCGAGCTTTCGCTCGCTACTCCTATTTATTGAAACAGGCGCGAGCTTTCGCTCGCTACTCCTACTTATTCGTCAAAGCCCTAATGCCTTCCATCACCTCCACCGGCAAAGCAAAAATAATTGTTTTTGAGGGATCGGGTTGAAGTTTATCAATCGTGCCCAAGGTGCGCAAAGACAAACCGCCGGGCACGCTACCCAAAATCCGAGCGGCAGCGCTTAAGTTTTCCGCGGCCTTGACTTCGCCTTCGGCCTTAATAATAATCGCTCGCTTTTCCCGTTCGGTTTCGGCTTGAGCGGCCATAGCCCGTTTCATAGTCGCTGGCATTTCAATGTCTTGCATTTTAATCGCAGTCACATCAATACCCCAGGGATCGGTCTCTTGATCCACAACTTGTTTAATTTCTTGGGCAATCCGATCACGTTCCGTTAAAAGCGTATCTAGCTCCACGCCACCGACAATATCTCGCAAAGCGGCCAAGGCGTATTGCGACACCGCGTAAGAGTAATTTTCTACTTTTAAAACCGCGTCTTCAGCTCGTAAAACCCGAAAATACAAAACCGCGTTAATACCAATCGTCACGTTATCTTTAGTAATCGTTTCTTGGCGAGGAATATCAATCGTCGTAATTCGCATATCAATTTTAATCATTTGATGAATACCAACAAAAATCCAAGTCAGTCCTGGCCCACGTGTGCCTCGATATTTGCCTAAAGTCAAAATCACGGCTCGTTCGTATTGATTAACCACCCGCAAACCAACTAAAGCCAACAAAAAAGCCAGCGCCACTAAGCCTGCAAAAAACAACCAAATGCCTGTTTTAGACGCCATCACGCCTAAAACAATTAAATACGCCAAAAGAAAAACAATTAACCCCGCGATAGGATTTGAATTTTTTGTTTGTGTCATAAGTTTTTGTTAAGTTACAAATTGTCATTGCGAGGAGTCCCGCACCCCGCAACTTTTATTAAAAGTGCGGGGTGCGG
>Ga0315282_10015820_pt1 | contig 11085 bp, 7 predicted proteins | sample YL17G07_20_MG_FD_203693 | JGI IMG/M metagenome (GOLD analysis project Ga0315282, IMG submission 203693) | Sediment microbial communities from Yellowstone Lake, YNP, Wyoming, USA - YL17G07_20 | ecosystem: Environmental > Aquatic > Freshwater > Lake > Sediment | place: USA: Wyoming | collected...
GGAGCACCTCGAGCGTATCGCCGGCGTCGTACACCATGTTGCGCTCGCGGCCGGTGCCGGGGACCGGCAGCAGGTGGTGGTGCAGCATGAACACGCGGAACCAGGCCGGCGTCGCGAACTGCTCGTCGAGCCAGCGGTAGCGGGCACGCCCGATCGTCCCGTAGTCGAGGTCGGGCTCGGTCGAGTCCACCCCGATGATCGAGATGCCCCCTTCGTGCATCACGCAGTAGCGCTCGCCGAAGAGCTCCTCGAAGTGAACGTAGCCGACGTTGCGCGAGTCGTGGTTACCCGGGATGACGAGCAGCCGCGGACACACGATGCGCTCGAGATACTCACGGGCCACCAGATAGTCCTGGCGGAACCCCATCTCGGTGAGGTCGCCGGTGCAGACCACGGCGTCGGGGGCGAGCTCGTTGATCTCGACCACCGCGCGGTCCATGAGACTGGGAACGAAGTACGGCGAGCCGGCGTGAAGGTCGGAGATGTGCACCAGGGTGAAGGCGTCGGGGCGTGCCGGCGCACGGCCGGCGCCGGTTGCGGCCTGCGGTGACGACGATAGTGAGGACGGACGTGGCATGGACGCTGCTCGCGCGAAGGTGGTGACGGATGACCGGCGGGCGAAACCCCACGCCAATACTACCGCCCGCGGGCGAGGAACGTAAACTCCGCCGGACGCCGAGCGCCGCTATTCGACGACGACCACGCGCACGCCGCCCTGCTTGTCGCGCACCGAGAAGGTCGTCTGGTTGCCGTCGCGACGGAAGCGAAGGTCGAGCCGCGAGCGACCGACGCGCAGGTTGTCGACCTCGACCTCGCCGAGCCACTTGGGAAGCAGCGGGTTGTGCACGTAGAGCACGTTCTCCTCGGCGTTCGCGTACAGGCCGAGGATGGCCTGCAGCATCATGAAGACGGAACCCGCCGCCGAGGCGTCGACGGTGCAGGCCATGGGGTAGGCGACCGGCTTGTTGACCTCCTGGCGGGTGAAGCCGCAGAAGAACTCGGGCAGGCGCGAGTACTCGTGTGCCATGGCCGCTTCGAACATGGCGCCGGCGATGCGGTTGGCCTCCTGGGCGAAGCCGTGCTTCTTGAGCCCGCGGACGATGACGGCGTTGTCGAACGGCCACACGCTGCCGTTGTAGTAGCTCATGGGGTTGTAGGCGACCGCCTCCTTGCTCATGGCGCGCACGCCCCAGCCCGAGAACATGTCGGGTGCCGTCAGCCGCCGCACCACGGCGGGGACGTACTCGTCGGCGAGGATGCGCGCCCACAGGCAGTGGCCGGCCGTCGAGACCACCGTCTCGACCTGACGCTTCTCGCCGTCGAGGGCCATGGCGATGTACTGCTCGTCCTCCATCCAGAAGCGCTCGTTGAAGCGTTCCTTCAGGGCCTGCGCCTCGGTCTGCAGGCGTTCCGAAAGCTCGACGTCACCGAGGCTGCCGAAGATGGCCGCCAGGCGGCGCTTGGCGTGGTACACGTAGGCCTGCGCTTCGGCCAGGGCGATCGGGCCCTCGGCCAGTGTGCCGTCGGCGTGCACGACGGAGTTGTGCGAGTCGCGCCATCCCTGGTTGATGAGGCCGGAACGCGAACGGCACTGGTACTCGACGAACCCGTCACCGTCGAGGTCGGCCCCGTCGATCCAGCGCAGGGCGGCCTCGATCGGCTCGCGCAGCAGTTCGAGGAACTCGAGGTCGCCGGTCCACATGACGACCTCGCAGATCAGCAGCAGGTAGAGCGGCGTCGTGTCGACGGCGCCGTAGTACGGCGTGTGCGGGATCGTCTTCAGGGCGGCCAGCTCGCCCTGGCGCAGCTCGTGGAGGATCTTGCCCGGCTCCTCGTCGTGGAAGTCGTTGTCACCCTTGCCCTGCAGACGCGTCAGGACCTGCACGACCTCGACCGCCGGACGCGCGTCGAGCATCAGGGTCTCGAGCCCGGTGATGATCGCCATGCGTCCGAAGGGCGCCGCGAACCAGGGCAGAGCGGCCATTACCATGCGGCCCTGTGGCGTGCGGGCGAGCAGCATGCGGATGTCGCTCTGCCCCCGCCGCAGGACGGCCGTTGCGCGCTCGTTGTCTGTGTAGATGTCGGCCTCTTCGGCGAACCAGTGCTCGTAGTCGTGGCGCACCTGACCGAGCTTGGCGGTGAAGTCGCCCTCTCCCAGCGGCGGCGCGTCGGGGACGACGACCTCGATCGAGAAGTGCAGGACGCGGCGCTCGTGAGGCGCCAGAGGCAGGCGGAAGACCACCGTCGTGCCGTCCACCCTGGCAGGCGACTGCCCGAACGCCACGATCGTCTTGCGCAGCACCTCGTCGAGGCCATAGTAGGCCAGCGTGAGCGTGTCGCCGTTGAGCTTGGGCGCCAGGCGCGAGCCGTGCTTGCGCCGCCGATGACCGCGGACCTCGAACATGTCGGCGAAGTCGGCGTCGAACGTCAACTCGATGATGACGTCGACCGGCTCGGAGTGGTGGTTCTTGACCCGCAGGAGCTCGTAGACGCGGTCCGCCACCAGGCGCGTGCGGCGCACGTGGATGGTCGTCTGCGGGATGCGGCGTCCGTCGCCGCCCTTCGTCTGCAGGTTTGTGAACTCGACCGCGCACACGTAGTTGCGCTCGGCGGTAGATGACAACAGCACGGGCGGCTTGCCGCCGATCGTCATCTCGTAGCGGCTGAGAAAGCGCGTGTCGCGGAAGAACAGACCCAGCGGCGAGTTCTCGGTCGCCGGCATGTGCCCTTCCTGGTCGGTGAAGAGGAAGAGCTCATCCTCCTTGACGAGGAGACGCGGCTGCTTGGGGACAGTCATGACGAAGCGTTCGGCGCCCTGGAGCAGCTGTGCCTGCTCGTCGAGCGGTTCGAAGCGCTCGTCGCCGATGACGATCTCGTCCTTGCCGGGGATGCGACTCACGCGCTCGGCCTCCGGTCCATGGTCACGTTCCACGACCCCGACGCCGTTCCTGCCGCGCGCTCATCCGTCCGCCTCCAGGAAGCGCGCGACCAGGGCCGGCCCGTCGGGCACGATCAGCCCGGTCGCGGCCGCGGCGCGCTCGGAGAAGGCGGCGGCGGGGGCCGGGCCGGTGGGGCCCGACCCGCCCGGGCGGGGCCGGGGCGCGCGGGGTGAGGGGGGGGGGGGGGCGGCCGCCGGCGGCGCCGCCCCCGCCGCCGCGGTACACGAAGGGCACCGGCCACCCCACGTGCGTGCGCAGGCGGATCGGCGTCGGGTGGTCGGGCAGCACCAGCACGGCCGGTCGCCGCCGGTCGTCGAGAAGCGGCCCTAGCACCTCGGCGTCGACACGCTCGATGGCGCGCACCTTCTTGCCGACATCGCCCATGTGGCCGGCCTCGTCGGGCGCCTCGACGTGCACGAAGACCACGTCGTGGCGTCCGAGGCAGTCCAGCGCGGCGCGCGCCTTGGCGCCGTAGTCGGTGTCGAGGTCGCCGGTGGCGCCCGGTACGTCGACGACCTCCATGCCGGCCAGCCGCCCGATGCCCTTGACCAGATCGACGGCGCCGACGACGGCGCCGGACACACCGCGCAGATCGCGGAAGGCCGGCAGGCGGGGGGCGCGACCCTGCCCCCAGAGCCAGATGTCGGTGGCCGCCGACAGGCCGGCGATCTCGTCGTGCGCCCGCGCCATGAGCCGCCGCAGGGTCGCGCCCCCCGCCCCCTGCGGCAGGTACTCCGCGACCGGCCGGTCGAGGATGTCGTGCGGCGGGGGGGGGGGGGGGGGGGGGGGCCCCCCGGCCCCCCCCCCCCCCCCCCCCCCGGGTGGGGGGGGGCGGCGGGCCGCCCCCCCCCCCCCGCCGCGCCAGACCATGAGGTTGCGATAGGACACGCCGGCGTGGAACTCGAGCTCCGCGCTTCCCAGTCGTTCCTGCAGCCGCGCCACGACCCGCCGCGCGTCGTCGGGCGCTATGTGGCCGGCCGTGAAGTCGCGCATCACCCCGTCGTCGATCGCCACCAGGTTGCAGCGCCAGGCGGCGTCGTCGGAGCCCAGATCGACGCCGATGTTCGCCGCCTCGAGCGGCGCGCGGCCGGTGTAGACCGCCGCCGGGTCGTACCCCAGCACCGCGAGGTTGGCGACGTCGCTGCCGGGCGCCATGCCCGCCGGCACCGTCTGCACGAGGCCCATCGTGCCGGTGGTCGCCAGAGCGTCCATGCCCGGCGTCACGGCGGCCTCGAGGGGCGTGCGGCCACCGAGTTCGTCGAGCGGCTCGTCGGCCATGCCGTCGGGGACCAGGAAGACGTGCTTCAGCATGGCCCGGGTGACGAGCGGCACGGTCGTGCGCTCACCGGGTCTCGACGCCCTCCAGACGGATGACACTGGGCGTGCCGCGCACGACCGGCAGGGCCGACACGCGCTCGAGGGCGCCGAAGAACGCCGCCTCGCGCACGGGGTGGAAGACCAGCACCAGCTCGGCGTGCTCGGCGGCTCCCGTCTGGGTCATCGACTGGATGCTCACGCCCTCCTCGCCGAAGATCGCCGCGATCTGCGCCAGCACGCCCGGCCGGTCCTCGACCTGGAGGCGCAGGTAGAAGGTCGAGACCATCTCGCCGTTGGGGAACATGCCGTGGTCCTTGTAGCACGTGCAGTTGCGGATGAAGCCTCCCTCGGCTGTGTTGACGATCGAGATGATGTCGCCGATCACCGCCGAGGCCGTCGGCGTGCCGCCGGCGCCGGGACCGAACAGCATGAGCTTGTCGAACGAGTCGCTCTCGAGGAACACCGCGTTGTAGGCGCCCGACACGCCGGCCAGCGGGTGGTCGACGGGGATGAAGCACGGATACACGCGGACGTTGACGCGGTCGTCGATCAGCCTGGCGATGCCGAGCAGCTTGGGGACCAGGCCGAGGAGCTTGCCGTGCGCGACGTCGGCGTCGCTGATCTTCTCGATGCCCTCGTGCTCGACGTCGGCGAGGCTGACGCGGCTGTGGAAGGCGATCGACGCGAGGATCGCCATCTTGGCGGCCGCGTCCTTGCCGGTCACGTCCTCGGTCGGGTCGGCTTCGGCGTAGCCCAGCTCCTGCGCCTTCTGCAGGGTCGGACCGTATTCGGCGCCGGTCTGCGCCATGGCCGAGAGGATGTAGTTGGTGGTGCCGTTGACGATCCCCATGATCCCGGTCACGTCGGCGGCCGCCAGCGACTCGCGCAGCACCTTGATCACCGGCACGGCCCCCACGGCGCTGGCCTCGAAGCGCAGGTAGGTGCCACTGTCCTCGGCCGCCTGCAGCAGCTCGGCGCCGTGCTGCGAGAGGAGCTGCTTGTTGGCGGTCACCACGGCCTTGCCGGCCTTGAGCGCCGCCAGCTGAAAGGTTCGCGCCGGCTCGAGGCCGCCGATGAGCTCGACGACCACGGCGATCTCGGGGTCGCCCGCGATCTCGTCGAAGTCGGTCGTCACGGTGACGCCCTCGGGCACCAGGGCCTGGCGGTCGGGCTTCTTCTCGAGCACCTTCCTGAGGTAGACGTCCTTGCCGGTCGCCAGACGGATCTCGTCGGCGTCCGTCTGCAGCAGTCGCCCTACCCCGGAGCCGACCGTGCCGTATCCCAGAAGCCCTATGCCGACACGTTCCACTTTCGCCTTCCTCCCCGCTCTGGGGCGGGTCGTCCGCCCCGTCGTCGCGCCGCGCGGCGGCGCGTCACCGTCGCCCAGCGCCCACCGGCGCGGCGTGCAGCGGCCGCTGCAGACGCAGCAGATCGTCCCAGGTCTCGCGCGCGACGACCACCCGCGCCTCGCCGCCGGCCACCATGACGACCGCCGGCCGCGGCTGGCCGTTGTAGTTGTTGGCCATGGCGTAGCCGTAGGCGCCGGTCCCCGGTGTGACCAGCACGTCGCCCGCCTCGGGCGACGCCAGCTTGACGTCGCGGACCAGGACGTCGCCCGACTCGCAGTGCTTGCCGGCGACCGTCACCTCGGTGGTGGCCGGCGTCTCGGCCTTGTTGGCCAGCATCGCCTCGTAGCGCGAGCCGTACAGCATGGGCCGCAGGTTGTCCGACATGCCGCCGTCGACGGCGACGTATACGCGCGTGCCGGGTACCGTCTTGACGACGCCGATACGGTATGCGGTCACAGCCGCCTTGCCGGCGATCGAGCGGCCGGGCTCGACCAGGAGAGCCGGCGGCTGCAGACCGTGCCGGTCGGCCTCGGCGCGGACCGCATCGATGGCCACCGTCGCGAACTCGGCGATCGACGCCGGCTGGTCGCGCGACGTGTAGCGGATACCCAGACCCCCGCCCACGTTGAGCAGCCGGCACGCGCAGCCGGGCGTCTCGTGCCAGCGGGCCAGCGACGCCATGAGGATCTCGATGGCCCGACGATACGAGGAGAGGTCGAAGATCTGCGATCCGATGTGCGCGTGTATGCCCTCGAGCTCGAGGCGCGGAGCGTCGAGGACGCGCGCGACCGCTTCGTCGGCCCGACCCTCAGCGAGCCCGAAGCCGAACTTGGAGTCGCTCTGGCCCGTCTGCACGTAGCTGTGCGTGGCCGGCTTCACGCCGGGGGTGACGCGCACGAGGACGCCCTGCCGCCGGTCGCGGCCGGCACACCTCTCGTCGAGGCGCGCGATCTCGTCGAACGAGTCGACGACGAAGTGGCCGATGCCCATGTCGAGGGCCAGCTCCACCTCGTCGATCCCCTTGTTGTTGCCATGGAAGTAGATGCGCGCGGGCGGAAAGCCGGCCGCCTGGGCCGTGGCCAGCTCGCCACCCGTGGACACGTCGAGCGACAGCCCCTCCTCGGCGACCAGCTCGCACATGGCGCGGCAGCAGAAGGCCTTGCTGGCGTACAACACCTCGAAGTCGTCGACGCGGCTGCCCAAGGCATCGACGTAGGCGCGACACTGGTCGCGCAGCGTCTGCTCGTCGTAGATGAACAGCGGCGTGCCGAAACCGTCGGCGAGGTCGACGACGTCGCAGCCGCCGATCTCGAGGTGGCCGGCGGCGTTGTGACGGGAGCTGTGCGGGTAGATGAGGGTGTGAGTCACGGCGGCAATCTTACCATCGGGCCGGCGCCGCCCCGCCGCTGCTATACTGCCGCTCGACCGCCCCGGCGAAGGCCGCTGCGCAGGGAGGACCGTGAGCCTCAAGGACGCCACCATCCTCGTCACCAACGCCGCCGACGGCGTCGGCCTCGCCTGCGCCCACGCTCTGGCCGCGGCGGGCGCCAGCATCATGTTCTCGGCCCGCGACGACGAGACGGTCGCCGCCGCCGAGGCCGATCTCCAGCAGCACGGCGTACCGGTCTACGGCATGTGCGCCGACCCCGCCCGCAGTCGCGACATCGAGAAGCTCCTCGGCGAGACGCAACGAGTCTTCGGCGGCCTGCGCGGCGCCGTGGCCGTGCCGGCCACGCCGCGCGGCGGCACTCTGCTCGAGATCGACGACGCGACGTTCGACCGGATCCTCTCCGCGGGCGTGCGGGCGGCGCACATCGTGTGCCAGCGCAGCGCCCGGGTGTTGATCGCCGCCGGCCGCGGCGGCAGCCTGACGATCGTCGGTCCGGCGGCGGGGCCGGCCCTGGCCGGCCCCGCCGCCATCAACGGCGCCCTCGCCGCCCTGGCCCGCCAGTTCGCCGTCGAGCTGCAGCCACACGCCGTCCGCGCCAACGCCGTGATCCAGGGCGGCGACGGCCGCGACGCGGCCGTCGCCGCCCTCGTCTGCTTCCTGGTCGACGACGAGGCGGCGCCGCTGAGCGGCGCCGTCATCGACCTTCAGTCGCCCACCACTGCCCGAACGGCCGGTCCGGCGACCTAGCGGCGCCGCCCCGGCATCTCAGAACTCGATACCTTCGCGCGCCTCGACGCCGGCGTCGTAGTAGTGCTTGACCGGCCGCATCTCGGTGACCAGATCGGCCGCTTCTTCGATCTCGGGCGGACAGCGCCGGCCGGTGAGCACCAGCTCGACGTGCACGGGACGCTCGCGCAGCAGAGCCAGGACGCCGTCGACGGACACCAGCTCGAAGAAGACCGAGGTGATCAGCTCGTCGAGGACGACGAGGTCGTGGTCGCCGCGGCGCAGCACCTCGCGCGCCCGTGCGAGACCGGCGTCGGCCGCCGCGCGGTCGTCGTCGCCGGCCTCGCCCCTGACCACCCAGTGGTCGAGGCCGCACTGCGCGACCTCGATGCCCAGCCGCTGCGCCACCACCGTCTCGCCGGCCAGCGGGTCGGCTTTCATGAACTGCAGGACGATGACCCGTCGGCCGTGACCGGCGGCCCGCATGGCCAGGCCGAAGGCGGCCGTCGTCTTGCCCTTGCCGTCGCCCGTATAGACGTGCACGAAGCCCCGGCGCTGCGCTCTGTCATCTGCCATGGCCACCCCCTGGCGCCGCGTGCTGGCCGCGCGCCGGCTACTTCCCGTAGTCGAAGAAGCCGGACCCGCTCTTGCGACCGAGCTTGCCGCTGAGGACGAGCTTCTCGAGCAGCGGACAGGGCTCGTAGCGCGCATCGTCGAAGTCGCGGCGCAGCGTCTCGAGGATCGCCTTGGTGGTGTCGAGGCCTACGAGGTCGGCGAGCGCCAGCGGGCCCATGGGGAAGTTGGCCCCCAGCTTCATGCCCGTATCGATGTCGTCGGCGCTGGCGACGCCCTCGTGCAGGGCCCAGACGGCCTCGTTGATCATCGGGAAGAGGATGCGGTTGACGACGAAGCCGGGCGTGTCGGTCACCGTGATCGGCGTCTTGCCCAGTTTCTCGGCGAAGGCGCGCGCCGTGTCCACGGTCGCGTCGCTCGTCTGCCCGCCGCGCACCACCTCGACCAGCGCCATGGCCGGCACCGGGTTGAAGAAGTGGATGCCGATGAAGCGTTGCTGGTCACTGACGAACTCGGCCAGCTTGGTGATCGACAGGCTCGAGGTGTTGCTGGCGATGATCGACCCCGGCTTGAGGGCCGCGTCGGCCCGGTTGAGCAGGTCCTTCTTGATGTCGAGCGACTCGGGCGCCGCCTCAATGCACAGATCGGCGTCGGCGCCGGCCTCGACAGCGAGACCGGTGCTGATGCGACCCAGCGTGGCGTCGCGCTCTGCGGCGCTCAGACGGCCCTTCTCGACGCCCCGCGCCAGCTGCTCCTCGATGCCCGCCATCCCGCGGTCGATGAACTCCTGGGCGACGTCGATCATGACGACGTCGACCCCGGCCTGGGCGGCCACCTGAGCGATGCCGGCGCCCATCTGACCGGCGCCTGCGACCAGCAGCTTCTGCACGTTCACGCGATGCCTCCTTGGGCGCTGTGATGCGACTCCGCAAGCGACGCCCGACCCCACGCCGACGTGTGCGCGGAGAGGTCGGGGAGAGATGGCCGGGGGGTCGCGCGGCGCCATGCTAGTATAGCGCGGCCCATGGACTGCAAGTTCCTCGATTCCTACCGGGCCGACCTCGACGGCACCCCTCTCGAAGTCTGGTATTGCCGCAGGAACGAGCCGCTCGTCCTGGGTCAGTCGAAGGAGATCGCCCAGCGCGCGTGCGCAGGCTGCCGTCAGTCCGCCCACGGACGCTCCCCCGACGAGCTGGCGGCCGAGCTCGAGCGCCGCAACCACGAACTCGTCGCCCTCGACTCCATCGCCGTCGTCGAGCCGTCTCTCGACACCGGCACCGTGCTCGAGACCGGCCTGGACACCGTCGTCGGCACGCTCGCCGCCGACGCCGGCTGGATCGCCCTGGCCGGCGACGGCTGTCTCGACCTGGCCTGCCAGCGCGGGCTCTCGCGCGACTACGCCGAGCAGATCGCCCACCTTCGCGTCGAGGATGCCGTCGGCGACCTGCTCGGGGAAGCCGACGCGCTGGCGATCGACGACCTCTACGCCGGACCCGACACGCTGGCGTTCGCCCGCCGCGAGGGCCTCGAGTCGCTGCTGGGGACGCCGCTCAAGATCCGCGACAGGCTTCTCGGCGTCCTCGTCGTCGCCACACGCCACCCGCGGACCTTCACCTCGGACGACCTGTACTTCGCGCGCGCCGCCGGGTCTCAACTCGCCGTGGCCATCGAACGAGGGCGGCTCTACCAGGACCAGCTCGAGCGCACCGACCGCGAACGGCGACTGCTCGAGGCCGTCGAGAACGTCAACAAGAGCCTCGGCAGCCACAGCGTGCCGCTGACCGTGCTGGTCGAGGCCGCCCAGCTCATGGGAAGCGCCCGCTCGGCGCTGCTCGTGGCGCGTGGCGACACCCTGGTGGCCGAGGACGTCTACAACATGAGCGACGAGTTCAAGCGCGGTTTCGCCATCCCGCTCGAGGAGTCGGCCTCGGGCAGCGCCATCCTCCGTGGCGAGACGGTGGCGGTCGCCGACGTCGACGACGACCTGCTGGTCGACCCGTACCTCGTCGACCTGGGGGGCTACCGCGCCTTCCTCACGGCGCCGCTGCAGTCGTACAAGGGCACCTATGGCGCCCTCACCGTGTTCTACGAAGAGCCGCGCCGGTTCAGCGACGACGACCACCGGCTGTTGCGGACCTTCGCCAACCAGGCCGCCATCGCGCTCGAGAACCAGCGCCTCATGCGCGAGAAGGATCACCTGGCCCGCACCGACGCCCTCACCGGGGTCGGCAACCGCGGCTACTTCGAGATGATGCTCGAGCAGGCGCTGCGCACGGTGCGGCGCAGCGGCGGCGAGATCAGCCTTCTGTTCATCGACCTCGACGACCTCAAGACCGTCAACGACCACCATGGCCACCAGGTCGGTGACCGCCTGCTCAAGGAGCTCGGCGACCTCCTGCGGCATTGCTGCCGCGACACCGACACCGTGGCCCGCTACGGCGGCGACGAGTTCGTCGTGCTCATGCCGGCGACCGACGAACGCGGCGCGCACCAGGTGGTGACCAAGATCGAGAGGGCCCTCGAGGAGCACGACCGCGTCTGCGACGACGGCGTGCCGCTGTCGGCCAGCCTCGGTAGCCACACCTCCGGCTGGGTCGAGCCCGAGGAGCTGTTGCTCGAGGCCGACAAGCGGATGTACGAGATGAAGCGCCGCCGCGCCGGGGGGGGGGCCGGGGCGGCCCCCCCCCCCCCCCGCGCGCGACGACGCGTCGCGCACCGCGGCCGCCTGCAACGCCGCTCGCAGCAGGGCCGCCTCGAAGGCCGCCTCGTCGGGGCCGGTCTTGCCGGCAGC
>Ga0315282_10015821_pt1 | contig 11084 bp, 10 predicted proteins | sample YL17G07_20_MG_FD_203693 | JGI IMG/M metagenome (GOLD analysis project Ga0315282, IMG submission 203693) | Sediment microbial communities from Yellowstone Lake, YNP, Wyoming, USA - YL17G07_20 | ecosystem: Environmental > Aquatic > Freshwater > Lake > Sediment | place: USA: Wyoming | collected...
TGCTATGATTGAGCATGGTGGATCCTCCCGTGTCCCTAGAGGCTGTGCGACTCCTCTATTCAGCACGAGAGGGTCCGCCCTCTCCTTGCTCTTAGCATACCGGTCTCAGGACAGGCAGGCTCAGGGTCACCCCGAGCATTGCGGCGCCGCAGGCGCCGTTCCGGAATCGCGGATGGCGCGATACAGTCGAGGGGCGGCGAGGCCGCACAAGAGCTGATTGTGCATCCTGCACATCACCTGAAATCGCCATGAATAATCCGGACTTGCCGCCACGACTTGCTATCGGTGGAGGAGACTGTGGACGGGGCAATCGCTGCACCGACGCCAAACCAGGCCGTCGTCGAACGCGCCGAGCGCCTGCGCGCGGAACAGCGCGCCAGCCAGCGCAAGTCCGACGCCATCGCCCTGGTCACCTTTCGGCTGGGGCGCGACATCTACGCGGTTCCGGCCGACCAGGTGCGCGGTGTCATCGCACGGCAGGCCGTCGTTCCCATACCCTCGACCCCGCCCCACCTGCTCGGCGTGACCAACTTCCGCGGCGAGGTCTTGCCGGTCTTCGACCTTCACGTGCTGCTCGGGCTGACGCAGGAGCCCGGCCAACCAGAGTATTTCATCATCGGCCGTCCCGGCGCCGACTCGGCGGCCTTGGGCTCTGATTCCTGTCCCGACATCATGCAGGTACAGGCCGAGGACATGGAGGTTCCGACCTCCATTGTCGCCGCGCCTGCCGGCCGTTACCTGCGCGGACATTTCATCGTAGAGCAGGGCCTCATCAACGTTCTCGACATGGATAAAGTGCTTCAGCCGTGACCGATGGCGGCACTTCGCCGTACGGCTGACAGTGATGGGTTCGTGACCGTGCGAGGCTGCGCCGCCCTTCAGGACCCCGAGGGGCCCTTCAGGGTCCGAGGGGCGCTCCGGAATGCGCCTGTGCCGCAGAAGTCGCGCGCAGCGCGATCGCAGCACACGATGCGCAGGCTGAGTCACCGTGAGCCAGCGCGAAGGTTACAACGTTATGGCGGACGTGCCCGGCGCCGGGGAATTGGAGCCAGCGGCTGTAGAGACCCTGCAGGACGGCATGCAGATCGTCTTGTTCCGCGCGGGCGGCGCGCTCTTTGCCGTGCCCGCGGCGAACGTGGAGCAGGCGAAACGCGGCGGGGACGAGACCGAGCTGACGGTCGATTTCACGGCCGAGATGCGCATTCCCGGTGGTGGCGACCTGCTGCTTGTGATCCTCGCCGGCGGCGCGCGCCTGGGCTTGCGTGTTGATGAGGTCCTGGAGGTGGCGACGCTGCCGCTCTCCGACATTTATGCGCTGCCGCGCCTGGCAGCCGCCCAGCAGCGCGGAGGGTACGTCAGCGGCATCGGCCGGCGCAATGGTGAGCTGGTCGTGCTGCTCGACCCGGTCGCGCTGGCGCGCATGGCGGGAGCGCGAGCCGTCGGCGCCATGGCGGCGCCGCCTCGACAATAAGCGATAGCAGCACCATCATATGTCCGAGCGTTTCGAACTTCAGCGGTTCTTGCAGACCTTCGTCATCGAGGCACGGGAGAGGCTCGCCCGCGTCGAGCAAGGCCTCGTGCGCTTGGAGCGCGAATTCACCAACCCCGACCTCTACAACGAGCTCCTGCGGGAGGCCCACACCCTGAAGGGCTCGGCGCGTATGATCGGCCTCATGAAGGTGGATGCGCTCGCGCATCGAGTGGAGGAGGTCATCAGCGCCCTGCGCGACGCGGGAGAAGCGCCGCCCCGCCAGGCGATCGATGCCTTGCTCGAGGCGGCGGACAGCCTCAAGGCGCTGATCGAGGAGGCGGCGGGCGGCCCCACGGCGCCTGAGATCGAGGATCTTGCGGCGCGCATGGCCAGATGGGCCGGCTCTCCGGCTCCGGTCGCGCCTCGCAGCACCTTCCCGGCGGAAGCCTCAGCGCCCAGCCACTCAATCGCCGAATCCCGCTCGCAGCGCTCGGCCGGGCCCGAGCATACCGTCCGCGTCGAAGTATCGAAGCTCGAGAAGCTGTCCAACCTGAGCCTCGACCTGCTGGCCACGGCCGGGCAGGCCAAGCGCGCCGATCAGGGGCTCGCGCGCATCATGCACGAGGCGCAGCGGCTCCGGCGCGCCACGGGCGAGTTGGCGATACGACTTGAAGGGGACCGAAGCCCGGCATGCGCCGGCGCTTCGGAGATGCAGCATGGTCGCACGCGGGCCTCGCTCGCGCGTGATCTCGCCGCCGCCAGCGCGCAGCAGCGCGCCATCGTCGAAGAGCTGGTCGCCATCCGCCAGGCGCTGCAAACCGACTCCCACCGCGCCGCGCTGGTCATAGACGAGCTGCGCGAGCTCGCCATCGACCTGCACATGCTGCCGGTGTCCACGGTATTCGATGCGTTTCCGCGCGCGGTGCGCGACCTCGCGGCCGAGTACGAGAAAGAGATCCAGTTCATCGTCGAGGGCGGAGAGGTCAAGCTCGATAAGAAGATCATCGAAGAGATCGGCGAGCCCTTGCTCCACCTGCTGCGCAATGCTGTGGCGCATGGGATCGAAGCGCCCGAGCAGCGCGAGCGCGCCGGCAAACCGCGGCGCGGCACCATCCGGATGGCCGCCGCGACCCGCGCCAACCACATTCTCGTCACGGTGCAGGACGACGGGGCGGGCGTGGACGTTGATGCGCTGCGCGCCAGAGCGGTGGAGCGAGGCGTGATCGACGCTGAGGCCGCGGAGCGCCTGACCCATCAGCAGGCGCTGGAGCTTGCTTTCGCAGCCGGAGTTTCGACGACCCTCATGATCACGGATGTCTCCGGCCGTGGGGTGGGCATGGACGTCGTGCGCGCGACGGCGCGGCGTCTCAACGGAACCGTCGCCATCACCTCGCACCCCGGCACCGGCTGCGCGGTGACGCTCGAGCTGCCGCTGACGCTTGCGATCATGCATGTCATCCTGGTACGGGCGGCCGGCTACGATATGGCCATGCCCAGTTCGTTCGTGCGCGCCATTCACACCGCGCCGGAGGGCGGCGAGCTTCCGCGCACGTTCGCGACGGACGGCAAGACGCTTCCGCTGGCCAGCCTGGCCGACCTCATGGAGCTCGCCGCGACCAACGGTCGCAACGGCCACCGCGCGCGCATCGTGGCGATTCAGGCCGCCGGCGAGACCCTCGGCCTTGCGGCGGACGAGGTGCTCGATGAGCGCGAGGTCATTCTGCGCCCGCTGGGACCCCATCTCGCCAAGCAGCGAAAGGTCATGGCGGCAGCGCTGCTCGCCGAAGGACAGGTGGTTCCGGTGCTTGATGTGCCAGGCCTGGTCGAGGCCGCTAAGAGCTATCAGCGCGCCCCCGCGCCCGCCCGCTCCGAGCCCCGGCCCCGGCCCGCAATTCTGCTCGTCGAGGATTCGATGATCACGGCGGACCTGGAGCGCTCGATTCTCGAGCAGGCCGGCTATGAGGTGGCGGTCGCGGCCGACGGGTTGGAGGCGCTCGCACAACTGGCCGAACGGAGCTTCAACCTCATCGTCGCGGATCTCGAGATGCCGCGCATGGACGGGTTCGCGCTCCTGGAGCGCATGCGCGGCACGGCGGAATACGCCCGGCTGCCCGTGGTCATCGTGACCTCACGGCAGAGCCTGGAGGACAAGCGGCGTGGGCTCGCGCTGGGCGCGAATGCCTACATCACTAAAGGCACCTTCGATCAGAATGTGTTGATTGAGACGGTGGGGCGGCTGATTGGGTAGAGCGGGGCGCTACCGTGGCCGACGCGACCGGCGTCGACCGGATCGCTCCACCGGGCACCCCCCAGCGAGGCGGTTGAGGACGACATCATGCTGAAGCGGATACGCCATGGCAGGTGAACGCATATTGGTGGCCGACGACAGCGCCACGGTGCTGGCGATGTTGACCGCGCTGCTGCAAGGCTCCGGTTACCGGGTCACGCCTGCGGCGGACGGTATCGGCGCCGCCGAGAAAGCCTTCCGCGAGCGGCCGGACCTGGTGCTGCTCGATGTCTCGATGCCCCTGATGAACGGCTACCAGGTGTGCCGGCTGCTCAAGAGTGATCCGGGTCTGCGTGAGACCCCGGTGGTGCTGCTGACGTCCAAGGACCAGGTCAGCGACAAGTTCTGGGGCGCGCAGAGCGGCGCCGATCGTTACCTCACCAAGGAATGTGCGCCCGACGACATACTCGCAGTGGTGCGCGATACGCTCGCGCACCGCACGATGGCGGTGTCGATCGCGATCGCGCCCGCGGCCCCACGCCCGCAGGCGGAGCCGCTCGACCTCTTGAGCCGGCTCAACGACCTCCTCGACGGCCGGCTTTTCCAGGCGACCATCCTGAACGAGATCGCGCGCCTCGCCCGCTCACTCCAGGATCTCGAGCTGTGCGTCAACGCGGTCATGAAGATCCTGAGCCAGCTGGTGGACTACCATCTCGCCGGCGTTGCGCTCGCCGAAGAGGAGCGCGGCGAGCTCTACGTGCGCCAGGCCAAGCCGGTCACCCGCTCGTGTCTTGATCGCTTCGAGAAGGATTGCTTCAATGCCCTCGCCGCGCATCTTGCGCACGTTCCGGCGCGGGAGAAGTGGAGCGTCAGCATCTTCGACGAAGCGCAGGCGGGGGAATCGGCCGATGACCTCGAGCAGCTCATCGTCCTGCCGCTGGAATCAGAGGACCGGCCGGTGGGCGTCCTCGCCTTCGCCGGCCGGCGCCAGATGGCGGTGGCCCAGGAGGACCAACGCTTGCTCTCGTCGCTCGCCGATCAGGTCTACATCGTGCTCGATAATGCGCGCCTCTACCGCAAGGTCCAGGTCATGGCGGTGAGCGACGAGCTGACGGGCCTCTACAACTTCCGGCATCTTCGCGAGCGCCTGGCGGAGGAGTTCGCCCGCGCCCGCCGATATGACTCGGAGCTGTCGCTCATCTTGCTCGACATCGATCACTTCAAAGCGGTCAATGATCGCTGCGGCCACCAGTCCGGGAACCTGGTGCTGACCCAGGTGGTCGCCGTGATCCGCGCCCAGATCCGTGAGATGGATGTCGCGGCTCGCTACGGCGGCGAAGAGTTCGCGATGATCCTGCCCATGACCGGCCTCGAGGGCGCGGTGCAGGTGGCGGAGCGCCTGCGTCGCGCCGTCGCCGACCAGCGATTCGGCGTGCCCGACGATCCTCTGCGGCTGACGGTGAGTCTCGGCGTGGCATCGTATCCGAGCGTGGCGGTAGGCGCGGCCGACGAGCTGATCACCGCGGCGGACAACGCCCTCTACGCCGCCAAGGATGCCGGCCGTAACGCGGTGCGCTACACCGGTGAGCCACTCCATGAGCGACACCACCCCCGAGCCGACTCCGCAGCAGTTTGAGTGCTTGCGCGACTTCATCGAAGCGCGGACCGGAATCTACTATCCCGATTCGCGCCGCGATGCGTTGAGACGCGCGCTCATGACGCGCAGAGGCGAGTCCGGGGCGGCGGATTGGGACGACTATTGCCGCCTACTCCTATCCTCCGCGGGGCGGGCGGAGTTCCGCCAGCTCTTGCGCTGCGTGATCATCGGCGAGACCGCTTTCTTCCGCGTGCCTTCCCAGTTCAAAGCGCTGCGGGAAACGCTGGTGCCGGCGATCATCGCGGCTCATACGAGCGGCGCCGTCGGCATCTGGAGCGCGGGGTGCGCCACCGGGGAGGAGGCCTATTCCATCGCCATTACCCTGGCCGAGATGGGTCGCGCCTTACGAGGGTGGCACACTCGGATCTTGGCCACCGACGTCAGCGCAGAGGCGATTGCCCATGCGCGGCGGGGGCGCTACAGCGAACGCGCCCTGAGCGGCATGATGCCGCACCGCCTGGCGCGCCACTTCCGCCGCTGCACCGATGGGTACGAGGTGAAGCCGGAGTTGCGCCGCAGAGTCACGTTCGATGAGGTCAACCTCGCGAGCTGCGGTTATCCGAGAGCCACCGACAGGCCGTGGGACATCATCTTCTGCCGCAACGTCACCATGTACTTCCGCCCCGAGACGGCGCGGCGAGTGGTGGCGAGGTTTCGCCAGGTGCTGCGCCCGGGCGGCTTCCTGGTCCTGGCCCCGACAGAGAGCCTCGTTGGCATCGGTGACGATTTCGATGTGATCGAGACACAGGGCGCCTTCATCTATGTCAAGCCGCCGATAAGCCCAGCGCTGGCGTCTTTCCGCCAGGGTTGCGCGGCGGACCGCGTCCGATGCCTGGTGACGATGGATCGGAAGCGGGGTGATGCCGTCGCGGCACCGGAGTCGAACGCAGCAAGCGAAGATGAGGCCTGCAACATGGCCCTCGCAGCTATCGCCACTGACGACTGGCGGCAAGCCGAGCAAGCGTTGACGCCGTTCGCCGGAGAGTCATGCCGTCGGCGCCCGCGCCTCTTGCTGGCGTGGCTGCAAGCGGCACAAGACAAGTGCGATGAAGCGGCCGCACTGTGCCGCCAGCTTCTGGCGCACGATCCCATTCTCGCCCCTGCGCATTACATCCTTGGCGTTGTCTCCAGCCGCGAAGGCGATGTCGAACAAGCCATCCAGCACCTCAGCAAGGCCATCTATTCGGATGAACGCCTCGTCCCCGCCCACTATCATCTGGGTGTTGCGGAGTCCGTGCGCGGGGACCTCGCCGCCGCTCGCCGCGCGTTCCGCGGCGGCCTTCGCGCGCTGGGCCAGGGCGGCGATGGCTGGCACGACTTCTCCGAGGGGCTGACGCCCGAGCAGTGGCGCCGCGCGTGCGAGGAGCGCCTGGCCGCGATCGCGGCGACGGGTTTCTGAGGCCTCTACGGGGGAGCGTTCCGCATGAGCGCAAAGCCGCCCCGCACTTGATCATGCCGCAGGCGCGCCGTTCGCGCCCCCACCCGACGATCTGTTGCTCCGCGGGCGCTTGACGCGGCGCAGATATAATGACATAATGACATAAGATCCTTTGATGCGAAAGGAGCGCGGGGACGATGAGGGACAAGCACATGGGCGTCGCTGAGGTGAAGCGCCACTTCGCTGACGTGGTGGGTCAGGTCATGTACGGGAACCAACGCATCATCGTGAACCGGCGCGGCCACCCTGTCGTCGCCATCGTTCCTCTGGATGGGGCGGCAGAGCAGCGCCGCCCGGGCAAGCGCCTGGCTGCGGCGATCGGGTGCGGGCAGCAAGACGGTGAAACCTTCCGCGGACTGATGAAGCGGGTGGTCGCCTCTCGTGGTCGCCGCCTGCCGCGTCGAGTTGGGGGGAACGGCTGATGATCCTCGACACCGACATCCTGAGCGCCATCGTCTCGCCCCGATGCCCAGCGCGCGTGGCGCAGGAACTCGAGCGCGCTCAAGGCCCGATCCATACCACCGCCGTCAACTGGGCCGAGATCTGCTATGGGCTGGCGCGTCATCCGGGCGGCGAGCGACTGCGAGAGCGCTATCGCAAGCTGATTCTGCCCGCTTTGGTGATACTCGATTTCGATCAGAGCTGCGCCGAGGTATATGGCCGCTTGCGGGCAGAGCTGGAGGCCGCCGGCGAGCGCTTAGGGGAGGCCGACCTGTTGATCGCCGCCGTCGCCCTGCGCCATCGCATGCCGGTGGTCACGGGCAATACGCGGCATTTTCGCCGCGTGCCCGGGCTGGAGTTGCAGGATTGGCTGGCGAAGGCGCGAGACTGATGCCGTCGCGGGCGAGTAGGCGGCTATTGCGCTCCTGATGCCGGTCTTGCGTTCGTTCGCGAGCCGCCCAGGGCGTTCGATCTCGATCTGAGAGGGCACGGCACTGCCGTGCCCCTACGGCGCGTGCGCGACGGCCTGATCGCCGGCCCGTGCGATCCCGGTGATTAGCCGGCTTCCCCCAACTCGTACCGCATCCCGTCGCGGGCGGCGATGACCCTGACCCCGGTCTCCTGCGACATGCGCTCCGCGATCTCCCACGGCTTCGCCCGCCACACCGTCATGCCGAAATGCGTCAGAATCGCGACTCTGGGCTTGATCGCCGCGATCAGCTCCTGCGCCTGGGGCACCGACATGTGCTGCAGCGGCGCGGCCGGTTCGGTGCGCAGGACGTTGATGATGAGATGATCGACGCGGAACGCGTCGGCCAATTCGGGGAAGTAATCCGTGTCCGAAATGTAGCCGACGGAGCCCTCCGGAGCATCGAAGATGAACCCGTAGGTCTCGACGCCGTGTCGCAGCCGCAGCGGGCACCGGAAGGTGATGCCGCCCGCTTCGTACGTGCCGCCCGGCTGAAGCGTCACGATCTCCTTGACGTACCCACGAACATAACGCAGCACGACCGGGTCACCCTCGAGGGCATCGCTGGGGACGAAGACCTTGCCTCGCGGCCTGGTACCGCCTTGCGACATGGCCTCCATCATGGCGTTGATGTCGTTGGCGTGGTCGAGGTGGCAGTGGGAAAGGATGATCGCGTCGAGCTTGGTCGGGTCGAGCTTGCGCTTGGTCGCCTGGACGAGCGCGCCCGGCCCGGGATCGATGTGGAAGCGCGCGTCGCCGAACTCCATCCACATGCCGCCGGAGGCGAGGAGTTGCTTGAAGACCAATATGCGCGCGCCACCGGTGCCCAAGAAAACGATGCGGCTCATGGAGTATTCCGCGAGCGCCATACCTGCGCGAAAACCGGAGGCGCTAGCCCTCCGGTCTCGGTCCGCGAATGCTGGGAGGCGGCACCCGCAGCTTGACCCGCAGCGACCGCGGGCTCCCAGCACTCATACCGTTCGCCGCCGATGCGGACAATCCTCTTGGGCAATAGGGCCGCCACCGATGTGCCGCCGCGCCACCATCCTATGGCGAAGAGGAGGGACCGGAGACAGGTAACGGTCCCGATTCTCCCCTATCCTCTCGCTGCTTCGCAGGCGCGCCGAACGCGTTGCGCTTGACAGCCTCCCTGCCTGCGCACTACTGTGTGCGAAAGGACGGTGAAGTCATGGGTTCGTTTGCGATGGTATGCGTGGTTATCGCCGTTGCGCCCGTATTGGCCATGGCCGCGGGCGCGCCCCGGCGCCCGGCGGACCGCAGGCCCCAGAACCTGATTGGCTACAGCGAGTTCCGAACCAACCTGCCGACGAGATTCGCCAACTTTTCGTCGCGCCGCGCCTGCGTGGTGCGGGCCGATGGCACGGGCCGGCGCGAACCGGCGCCCGAGTTGGTCAAGGATGAGTATACCTGGACCGGGTTCGACGGCTGGTCGCCCGATGGGCGCATCGCGGTGATTATCCGCGGCTGGGAAAGCCCCGAGAACGCGGCATGGGAGGAGGAGCACAAAGGCTTCCGCATGACTGAGGGCTGGCTGGTTGACGAGTATCTGCTGGATATGCGTACGGGCACGTTGACCAATGTCACGGCGGTCGAGCGCGTGAGCGACTACAACTCCGGGTTATTCTTCTGGCCCGGCCACCCGAACCGGCTCGGGTTCCAGGCGATCATCAACGGCATCTCACTCCCGTACGCTATGAACCGCGACGGCAGCGGCAAGCGCGACCTCACGAGCGGCCCCGGCGCCTTCACCTATGGCTTCAGCGCATCGCCCGACGGCGCGCGCATCTCCTATCACAAGGACTACCAGATCTACATTGCCGATGCCGATGGATCGCATGCGGTTCATCTCGATACCGGCCAGCCGTTCAACTTCAGCCCGCAGTGGTCGCCGGATGGGCAGTGGCTGATGTTCCTCGCGGGCGAGCACTACAACTGCCACCCGTACGTGGCGCGCCGGGACGGGTCGGGAGTGCGCAAGCTGGCGGATCGCGGCGGGTATCGCGGGGTCGTGACGTACATGGAGGTCGAGGACTTTCATGGCGGCAGCAGCGATGTGCCGACGTGGTCGGCGGACGGCAAGTGGGTGTACTACACGGCGAAGGTGGGGGATGCCGTGGAGCTGATGCGGGTGTCATTGGAGGGGAAGATCGAGCAGTTGACGCGTTCAAAGCCAGGCGTTCTCCACTACCACCCGCGGCCATCGCCGGACGGCAAGTGCGTGTTGTTCGGTTCCAATCGCAGCGGCGTGCGGCAGCTTTATGTGGCGCAGGCCGATGGAAGGCGCCCCTATGCCATCACGCACATGAAGCCCGGCTGGGGCGCGATGTGGGCGCACTGGCAGCCGGTCGCCGACAGGGAGGACTGAGCGTCGGCCCTACCGGTGTACGTGATTCGACCGTAGGGGGGACCGCCGGCGGACTTCGTAGGCGTGGGATGATGGGCGGCCGCCCATTCGACCGTGCTCAGGGTAAACAGAGGGCCGCCCCCTACGGGGTCGAGATTGGGAACGGCCGCTGGGGGCGCCCCTACGGGTGTGCGCCTTCCGACCGTAGGGGAGCCCCTCCGCGGGCTCCCCCGACGGGTTGACGACGTGGCGGGCGGCAGAAGGGTAGAGGTCGTGGGAGTCTTTCGTGACATGACCGGAATGGAGTAGACAGAAGAGCCGCTACGCTCGCGCCAGCAGCCTCGCCGCAAGCAGATACGTCTTGCGCGGGAGGTGTATGCGCGCAGTGGTCAGCCGTTCTTCATCACCGTTTCAGCCGCGGGGCGGCAGTCCATCTTCGCGAACCCGCGTTACGCTCGAGCGACTTTCGATTCACTGCTGCGTGGTCCTCTGTTTTGTGAAGGCCAATGCCTCGCCGCCTGTCTTATGCCAGATCACCTGCACCTGCTGGTGATTGCGAAACAGACCAACATCATCGACCTCCTGGATCGTTGGAAGTCCTTCACCACCAACCTGCTCCACGGCATCGGACTGCGAGGCCCGGTGTGGCAACGGTCATTCCACGATCACGCGCTACGCCGGGAGGAAGCCATGAGACAGGTAGCGGAATACATCATCAACAACCCTGTGCGCCGCGGGCTGGTGGCCGAATGGCAGGACTATCCCTATTCGTGGGCCGAGTGGGTTTCGGGGGATCGGTAGGAAAGGCTGTAGGGGAGCCCCTCCGCGGGCTCCCCAGGCTTGATAGGGGGCGGCCGCCCATTCGACCGTGCTCAGGGTAAACAGAGGGCCGCCCCTACGGGTGCGTTGGATCCGACCACGGGCGGCCGCCCATTCGACCGTGCTCAGGGTAAACAGAGGGCCGCCCCTACGGGTGCGTTGGATCCGACCACGGGCGGCCGCCCATTCGACCGAGC
>Ga0315282_10015822_pt1 | contig 11083 bp, 13 predicted proteins | sample YL17G07_20_MG_FD_203693 | JGI IMG/M metagenome (GOLD analysis project Ga0315282, IMG submission 203693) | Sediment microbial communities from Yellowstone Lake, YNP, Wyoming, USA - YL17G07_20 | ecosystem: Environmental > Aquatic > Freshwater > Lake > Sediment | place: USA: Wyoming | collected...
AGAGTTTCTTTTACTAATTTGCTTTTTTTGAATAAGCCTAAGGCCTCTTTTAAATTTTTTGAAAGAGTTTTAATCCCTTTTCTTTTCATTTCCGATTTTGTCATTTCGAAAATATCCTTTTCTTCTGGCGGCAAAAACTTTAAATTCTCCTTTATCCCTTGAATTCCGGCGGCCTGAATTATGGCTAAAGTCAAATAGATATTACAAGCGGGGTCAGGACTTCTTAATTCAATCCGAGTGGATTTTTCTTTACCCTCTTGATATTGTGGAATTCTAATGTAAGCCGATCTGTTTTTTCTTCCCCAGGCCATATAAACTGGGGCTTCGTAGCCGGGAATCAATCTTTTGTAAGAATTTATCCACTGATTTAAAATCAATTGAATTTCTCTTCCATATTTAATTAGGCCCATTAGATATTTTTTAGCCAAATCAGAAAGAAAATCGCCCTTATTCTCAAAAAATAAATTTTTGCCATTTCGCCACAAAGATAAATGGGTGTGCATTCCAGAACCATTAATGGTGGTAATTGGTTTTGGCATAAAAGAGGCGAAAATTCCCAATTTTCTGGCCACTCTTTTTATGACATATTTTGCCAAAATTACCGAATCGGCAGTATTTAGGGCATCGCCAAATTTAATGTCAATCTCATGCTGGCTCGGAGCAACTTCGTGATGGTCGTGCTCGATTTCAATTCCCATTTCCTTTAAATAAATTTGAGCCAATTTTCTAACTTCTCCCCATTTTCCGCCATGGAAATAGCCGCCGTGGTCTAATAATTTTGGTTCCCTTTCTGATTCAAAAAGAAAAAATTCAAGTTCAGCTCCAGCTTTTAATTGACCAAATTTTTTTGTCTTTTCTAAAACCTTTTTCAACAAATATCTCGAATCTCCTTCAAAATGTTCGCCTTTGGGAGTAAACCCCGTACCACACAGATTTGTACGTTTGTGGTACGGGGTAAAAATATCGCCAAAGACAACTGCTTCTTTCCAGGTCAGACCTGAAACTTCGTAATTCCAGGGTAAAACCCGAAAAGTCTTTGGATCGGGAACAATATTTAAATCCGATTCTTCAATTCTAGCAAATCCTTCAACTGAGCTCCCGTCAAACCCCTTTCCATTTTCAAATGCCTCTTTCATTCTCTCTGCCGGGATGCAAAAGCTCATTTCCCTCCCCAAAACATCAGGAAAAATTATCCTGACAAACCTCATAATTTTATTTTCCTTCAAATAATCCAAAACCTCTTTTTCACTTTTAAAACCAAAATTTTTCATATTTTTGTTGATTATAATTATTTATTGTTCTATTATAACAATTCTAATAAAAAAGTCAGCTTTTGAAAGCCGACTAAGTATTTTATTTATTTTTGGAAGAGCAAACGGTTTAGAAGATTAAAGTATTCAATGCAGAGTTCTCTGGTTAATAGTGCCTGCCAGTACCAGTCAACATTATGACAAAGAAAAGCGGTGTCAGATTCAAATAGATCTCTAAGAGGATAGAGAGTTATGAAGTCGCAATTATCCAGACTTTGGGAGTCTAGGTATATATCGCCACTGTTAATATTGCCGCCAGCCCAAACTCCATATACTCCTTGTTCTTCGTCCCATTTTACTTCTGTAATTTGCAGACCCTTAAGAAGCCTCTCTTGCTCTTCTTTTGTTCTTTCTTGATAGCCCAAAAGAATGTTTTCAAATGGCGTGCTTTTCTTCAGAGCTTTCTCATTTATTTCAGCAACTATCTCTGAGATTCTTGAGCGTATCGTTTCAGAATGCTTCTTTATTACTTCTCTGAATCCTTTTGGTAAAGGGCAAACGAAGTTTGCACCGTGCTCCTGAAAGCCACTAAAGTGGATTGGCACCATATCTCGGGTCAAGACGAATTCTTCCTGTAAGACTAGTCCTTTTGATGACATTTTTAAAGAGCACCTCCTTATAGTTTTACTTTATTAGTATAACAATGTTGATTTTTTTGTAAATAGTTTAGTAAATTTTGAAATTCGTAACTAAATAGCCGACGCCAAATTTTTAGTCCCTAAAACCGAGATTTTTCATTTAAATTTTATGAAATATTGCTTCGGTTTAGATTCTTCTTTAACAATTTTTGCCCAATTTTTATCAATTTCTGAAATTTTTTTAATTTCACCTCCAATTATACAAAATGGATCAACTACTCTCGATTTGCAAAACAAAGAGGCATCGTAATCTTTTGAGTTGTTTTCAGATTTAATTTTTCCTTGCATTCTTCCAAAAAGCATTTCCAAAACTTCGTCTTTATTTAATTTTTCTTTAATTTTAGCTATTACTTCCTCATCGGTCGTGAAAAGGTCTTCTTTTTTGATATAGCCCCCTTGAAGAGCATATTTTATTGTATCTCCAACCGTTTTAAACATTACGGCCGAAGGAAAGCCACTCCAATAAAGCTTATTCATTTTTAAATATAAATTAGCGAATTTTTTTGCACTTTTGAAATTTTTGAAGACCCAAGAATCATTTCGAATTAAAAAATGACCCAGAAAATAATTAATTTTTTTCAAATCTATTTCTTCGTAGATGAAGGCATTTCTTAGGCAATAATCAATTCTATCTGCGCACAAATCTGGCAGTTCTTTTTCCAGTAAAGGAAAATTATTTTTATTTAAAATCTCGTTAATCCTGAATATAAATTTATTAAGAATTTTAGGAATTTCTGAATTTAAAACAAAATCGGCAAAGATTTTATCTTGATAAGTCTGATTTTTTTCTGACCCTTCTTTTAAAGCATAATCGATGCAATGAGAAAAAACTGGGTGAGAGACATCGTGGATTAATCCGGCTATTTGCTCTTTTATCGAAGCTCCAAATTTCTTCAATAAAATAAAAACTCCCATCGAATGTTCAAGGCGATCATGTTTTACTTTAGAATAACGGAATCCCAAAAGTTTAGAACACAAAGGAAGATAGCCCACTTGATCTATTCCTTTCAATCTTTGTAAAGAAGAACTTTTTATCAGTTCTAAAATCACCGGCTCTTCAATTTTTACTTTTCCATAAATTCGATCTTGATAAATCATATTCTTAAATTCTTAAAAATGTTAGAGTAATAAACTATTTTTATAAAATACTAAGCGCTCTCAGGTCTTTTTTAATATCAACCACTGTTTTAAATTTACTAATTTCTTTTGGTTTTATCCATTTAAATTCGGAATGCTCTCGACTAAGTTTTACTTTGCCAGATCTAACAGAAAATAAAAATGGAATTATTATCCATCTTCCCCAAATATCTCTTGCCTCAAATGGTTTTCCAGATTTTATGATTTTCACTTTCAAATTCGTTTCTTCTTTAATTTCTCTCAATATAGCTTCCTCTGCCGATTCTCCACCCTTCAAGAAACCAGAAATAAATTCCCACAAATTCGGCGAGTATCTTTTACTTTTGCTTCTTTTTAGCAAAAGAATTTTATCTCTAAATTGAATTACTCCGATTACTATTGGATATGTTTTCATAAAATTAGAATTCTTTAAAAATTCTTTTTCCATTAAATTTTTTATAAACCATTAAGATTTTTTTATTAGGATTGATGTAAGCAGCTAGGATTTTCCCAATAAACATTATATTGTCGCCGACATTAATTTCTTTATATAGTTTGCATTCCAAATTTATTGTTGCATCTTTTAGTAATGGCGATTTTACATACTTTGCCTTTAGAGTTTTTATTCCAGTTTCCTTGAATTTATCTACTTTATCACCGTGAGTCGAACCAAAGAATTCCACTTCTTCCACCAATTTTTTATTCGGGAACGCAATTACAAATTCTTTACTTTTTCTAATCAATTTATGAGTGTAGCCCTTTTTCCATAAAGCAACTGCGAGTAATGGAGGATCGCTTGAACATTTCATGTAACAACCAGCTACCATTCCTCTTGGTTTTTTATTTTTTTCGTCCCACGAAATAACAAAAACACAGCTGTAAGGTCTGAAAACTACTTCTTTTGGAGAAATTTCTTTCATAATTTGAAATAATAAATTTTATTTTATTTTAAAATTTGCTACTAAATAGCCGACGCCAAATGGGCCTTCATAAGATAAAATTTCAGGTTGCCAATCTAATCCCGAAGCCTCCAAAATTCCCAACAAAAAACAGAGAGATCTCAAACCGCATTCGCCGGCTTCGGGATATAAATCATCTAATTTTAAAATTTTTTCAATGTCTTTTTTCTTCAACGATTCAATGAAATCTTTATCAAATTTCGGACCATCGGGATGAAAACCATAAGGACCTTCTTCTTTTAAGCAATGGGACATATCACCACTTGCGATTAAGGCGATTTTAGATTTTAGATTTAAGATTTTAGATTGATAAACCTTCTTGCCCTCTTCAAAATAAAATTTTGGAGATTCTAAGCCAATTAAAATTGTTTCAATTTTTCCCTCGAAATCTGGGGCAAGGAAATATAATGGAACATTAAATCCCCAATCTGGATGAGGAGCGGAGATTATTATTAAATCGGGATTTTTCTCTTTCAGTTTTTTTCCTAATTTTTCCAATGCCAAAATTGTATTTTTAACTTGGGCTCTATCTTCTTCAGAGCCAACTGTAGGCAAGATTATTGGAGGGTGGGGACTTATGTAGGCGAGGACTATCATAATTACTTAGTTAACGAGTTAAAGAGTTAACGGATTAACGAGTTATAAATTCTTTATTTTTTCGTTTCTTTTCTAAATAGACGATGAAACCGCCAATTTGATTGGCTAAATCTTCCAATTCTTTATTTATCTTTTGAAATTCTTGGTCAGTAACATAACTAACAGTTAAAGCAATATATAATTGATTTCTAACTTCGCCGACTGAACCCTTAGCCATCTTTAAAAATCTTATAAATTCGTTGTTATTATTTTTCTCAAATCCCTCAACTATATTTGAACTTACTGAAATTATTGCTCCCCTAATCTGGTCTCTTAATTTAAAGTCTTTAGAGAATTCTTTTTTACTAGTGAGATCGTAAATCTCTTTTGTAATTTTTAAACTTAACTTCCAGATCTCTAAATCTTCAAACTTTTGAATCTTCATAGTAAACCAATTCGTTAACTCGTTAATTCATTAATTTTTAATTATTCAATAATATCTAAAGATGTGCCACATTTGGGGCATTTGCCGTTCTTGTCGTGGCGATGGATGATATAATTCATTCTATTTATGGCTATCGCACCGCATTTTGGACAAATTGTATTTTCTGAGGGAAGGCCGGGGATGTTTCCAGTATAAACATATTTTAAACCGGCTTCTTTTCCAATTTTCCAGGCCTTTTCTAAAGTTTCTTGAGGCGTATCAGGAATATGCTGTAATTTCCAAGAAATTGCTCCGCAAAATTGAGAAACATGCCAAGGGGTTTCGGGACCCAAATTTTCATAAATCCATTTGGCAATACCACGAAACATCTCTTCAGAATCACTCAAAGTCGGGATAACCAAAGTTGTAATTTCAACCCAAACTCCAGATTTTTTCATCAATTTGCAGGTGTCCAAAACTGGCTGAAGCCGACCACCACAAACTTCTTTATAAAATTCGTCGGAAAAACCTTTAATATCAATGTTGTTGGCGTCTAAATAGGGGATTACCAATTTCGCCGATTCCTCTGACATAAATCCATTCGAGACAAAATTGTTTTTCAATCCAGCCTTTTTTGCCAATTTCATTATGTCCAGAGCGTATTCTAAGAAAGCAATTGGAGAAGTATAGGTATAAGAAATGCTCGGTAATTTATTTTCCAGAGCAATCTCAACGATTTTTTCTGGAGGTACATTTTCTCCTGGAATTTCTTTAGCGCTTTTAAACCCTTGGGATATATCAAAATTTTGACAATTTTTACAAAATAGGGGGCATCCAACAGTCGCTATCGATAAAGATTGACTTCCGGGAAGAAAATGAAAAAAAGGTTTCTTTTCAATCGGATCGATATTGATGGCAACGGCCTTTCCATAAACTAAAGAATAAAGCTTCCCATCGATATTTTCTCTCACTCCGCATTTTCCTCTTTGCCCCGGAGCCAAAACACAAAAATGAGGACAAGTTCGACACTGGACTTTTTTATCTTTTAGTTTTTTGTAAAGATAAGCTTCCTTCATAATTACTTCATTTTAAAGCATTTTGAAAAATAAAAAAAGGGCGAATGAATCGCCCGATCAGTTTTTTTCGTTTGGCTCAGCTCTCCATGAACGATGGACAATAAAGACAAGAGTCCAATGATGTACGCTCATATTTCTTAGGCAACTTCCCGTTATGCTTCTCTAGAACACGTTTTCTAGCTTTTTCACATTCATCTTGTTGTTCTTTTCCCTTAAGACAATATCCGGTCATTTTTGCTCACCTTTCTTTTTCACATAATATCCATGCTCGTTCTTAACTAACGCCTTCATTCCTTCATCAAATTCCTTTGGCGAAACCAACAGTTCAAGGACATTTGCTCCCATCATATTTGCTAAACATTCTTCGCAACGTGGTTTAGGGTCAGTCATACCAGTACTCGAAGTTACTGAACAACTGTTAACAATTGCAACGGCTTCGTTTGAACAACTAAAACATTTAGTCATTTCCACTCAACCTCCTTCCATTTTTTAAGTTCTCAAAGAGCGACTTTTCATCGAACTATTTCCAAAATAGCAAAATTAAAAATTTTGTCAAATTTTTTAAAAAGAGGGCGAGTAAAATCGCCTTTTGAAATATTTTTATTCATTGTATGTTCTCGTCTTTCGACTACTGAGTATAAGGTTGATCAGGAAGATGGCTTCCGCGAAATAAGTGATCCAATAACCTTGGCAGTAACTAACCCAGGAAACCCATTTGAATTCCGATAAATAAACGAAGGTGTAGATCATGAGGACTGTTGATGCCGGACAAAGAATGGCAGGCAGAACATTAAAGATTCTCCTTTTTGTAAAGATACAAGTTATTGCAGTTAATAATGTTCCGATTTGGATTACAAATAGGGGCAGTATAATCTTCGAAAATTCCAAAAAGTGAAACCAGTAGTCGAAAAACCATTTTTCGAAAGTACTGTAGCTGTGGGAGCCAATCCTTGAACAGAAACATTTGAAAGACCAAAGTTTAAATTTAAATTGATAAGCGCTACGTTCAGTCACTTGTGCCGAAGGAACCCTAATATCTTCATAGCGGTGAAAAAAAGTATATTCAAGAAAAGGGAAAATTATAGAAAAAAAGAAAACTGCAACTCCAATCACGAGAATTACTCTACGCAATGTCGCGATGCCTCCCCACCTAAGATAAATTCCAGGTTCACTTTCACTCACTCCTGTTTCTTTTTCCATTTTCTTCACTTCCATTTTTAAGTTCTCAAAGAACTTTTCATTGAACTATTTTCAGAATAGCCGAAAGAATAAATTTTGTCAAATTTTTAAAAAACGTTTATAATAAATTAATGCGGCACCGAATTTTTATTGCCATAAATTTTCCAGAAGAAATAAAAAGGGGATTGCATTCTTGCCAAGAAAAAATTGAGGAATTGTTTACCCCGTACCGTAACGAAGTTTCTGGTGCGGGGCCGATAAGATGGACGAAACCGGAAAATTTGCACATCACTCTGGCATTTTTGGGTTATCTTTCTGATGAAGAATTGGTGGAAGTTTTAAGAATTACAAAAGAAGTGGCTTCACGCCATCATCCATTTTCAATCAATTTATATAAAATCTTGTACGGTCCTCCGAAAATGCCCTATTCAGAGACAAAGTCTCTGACGGGCCGTCGCGATAAAATCGCGAATAGGCCTCCTCGAATGATCTGGGTTGAAGGGGAGAAATCAAAAGAATTAGCCAATTTGCAAATTGATTTAGAAAAATCCTTAACCTCTTCAGGAAAAATTAAATTTGAGCCAGAAGAAAGGAGTTTCACCTGCCACATCACTTTGGCCAGAATCAGACGATGGGAATTTCGCCAAATTGAACCGGAAGAGAGACCAGAAGTTAATGAAGAAATAAATTTAAGCTTTGAAGTAAATTCAATTGAGGTTATGGAAAGTCAATTAAAAAGAGCAGGACCAGAATACACGGTGCTTGAGTCAGCACCTTTGGGAAAATAGAAATTTGTTATTAGAAATTTGAAATTAGTTATGGAAATTCGAAATTGGAAATTAGTCAACCATTTTCTATTTTCCATTTTCTATTACTAATTTCCATTTTCCAATAACGATTTTCAAATTTCCATGTCAAAAATACACTTCATCGGTATTGGTGGGATTGGAATTTCAGCTTTGGCAAGATATTTTCTCGAAAAGGGCCACGAAGTTAGTGGTTCGGATTTGGTTTCATCGGAAATTACCGACGATTTAAGAAAGAAGGGAGCAAAAATTTTTACCCCGTACCAGAACAAGTTCGGTACGGGGCAAGTTGGTAAACATAAAGTAAAAAATCTCTCAAAAAACATAGATTTAGTTATTTATAGTCCGGCAGTCCCAAAAAATAACCCTGAGCTAAAAAAAGCGTTCAGACTTCAAACTTCAAACTTCAAACTTCGAGTATTGAGTTATCCTGAAGCCCTAGGCGAATTGACGAAAAAATATTTTACAATTGCAGTTTGCGGCAGCCACGGAAAAAGCACGGTGGCAGCAATGATCTCTTTAATTTTAATTAAAGCCGGTTTAAATCCGACCGTCATCGTTGGCACAAAATTGCGAGAATTCGGCGACAGTAATTTTCGAATGGGCGGTCATCCTTTCCGCGTCGTTCCGCGCCTAGTTCCGCCTGGTTCCGCGGTTTTAGTAATTGAAGCCGATGAGCACTTCGCCTCTTTTTTGAATTACTGGCCCAAAATAATTGTTTTGACAGCCCTCGAAGCTGATCACTTGGATTATTACAAAAATTTCAAAAACTATATTTTGGCTTTTAAAAAGTTTGTCTCGCATTTACCAAAAGACGGAATTTTAGTAGCCAATAAAGATGATAAAAACATATATATTAACTTTTCGACGGCCGTCAAAAAATTATTATGGTATTATTTGAAACAGAAAGAGGTAAAAAGAATTAAAACGATTTTAAAAATTCCGGGAGAATTCAATGTTTCAAATGCTTTAGCGGCTTTGGCGGTGGCGCGAGCCCTCAAAATCCCAGATAAAACTGCCTTTAAAGCCCTTTCCGAATATAAAGGCGCTTGGCGTCGCTTCGAGCTGAAACAATTAACAATTAACAATAAACAATTAACAATTATTAATGATTATGCTCATCATCCGACTCAGATTAGAGTAACTCTAAGGACGGCGAGAGAGAAATTTCCGAGAAAAAAAATCTGGTGCGTTTTTCAACCTCATCAATATCAGAGAACATATTATCTTTTTAATGATTTTGTTAAAGTTTTTCAGCAAGCCCTGGATAAATCTTGGATTAACAGGTTAATTATCACTGACATTTTCGATGTGGCGGGCAGGGAAGAAAAAGAGATTAAGCAAAAAATAAGTTCAGTGAAGTTAATCAAAGCGATTAAGAAACCTTGGGCGATTTATTTGCCCAAAGAAAAAGTTATAAAGTATTTAAGGAAGAACTTAAAAGGTAGGGAAGTGGTGATCTTGATGGGCGCAGGAAATGTGTATAAACTGGTTGATTTGCTAATTGACAAAAAATAAAGAAAGGACGAAAATGAAATAATAAAAAGAAAAAGGTCGGCAAACATACGAATTTTAATGCTAATTTAATGCGAATTATGCGGATATACGAATTCGCAAATTCGTATGATTAGCATAAAATTCGCATCTTAATTCGTATATTATTATGGCGACAATTTTTTGGGTAATAATCGTAATTGTCATTATCGCTATTGTTTGGTATTTCCTGAAGCAAAAGAAAACCCCAACCACGCCGTCTACCCCATCAGAACCGCCAGCAGTTTAGTTTTAATCGCTTAAAAATAGGTAGGACAAAAATAGGACATTATTCTTAATTGCTATTGACAAGGTTTTCTGTTTTGCTATAATAAGCCCAGTAGCGAAAAATTTGGCTACTGGGCAATTTTTTTAAAAAAACAAACCACCTGAGGAGGGATTTAAGGTGGGTTGAAAGAAACTCAGAATGGGAGGGAATCTGAAGGTGGTTTTTTTAATTGAGATAAGTTACCTCCGGGCACCGGTTAGACGAAATGAGTAATTTCATTCCTCCCTAACTTTACCCTCTTAAATTTCAAGAAAATTTTGGAGGGTTTGGGGCCCGGAGATAATTTCTCTTAATCTATAGAAGCGGATTGACGCGGATTACAACGCGGATTGACGCTGAAAAAAAATTATAATTGTGAGGGGTGTGGATAACTTATGCTTGACTATGTCTTTTGATTAATTATAGAATAAAAAAACGCGAAATACTATCTCGAGGAGGAACGAGGTAGGGATTAAGTGAATTATTGGTTTTGGATAGAGAATAAAAATTCCCATTCCTTCAATAAATCTTTTCAGGAAAGAAAGATTTTAAATTTTGAAACGGAGTAGTTTTGCTCCGTTTTTTTGTTTTGTAGAAAAAGTTCTTTGAAAAATAAAAAATATAGGAGAGAAAAGCGAGCCTAAGACTCTGCACCTAATCAACTATTTTAATTTAGGTGTGGGGTCTTGGGCTCGATTCTGGGCCGTGCCCCGACCCTGTAGGGTTCGGGGTGAAAGCCCCGAACTTTACTGAGTTCGGAGTGGGGTTCAGGATTTAAAACCCAAAAAAGGTCGAACCCCGAACTAAATAAATTAGTTTGGAAAATAATCATTAAAATAAGAAAGAAATATGAACAAGATAAAAAGTTTACTAAAAAGAAGTCCGATCGCTATGGTTGTAGCTGGATTAGTAATTGCTGGAGTAGTATCGGCAGCACTCTTAACGATTTATGGAAAGCTGATAGGGACAGCAACGGTTGAGCAATCGGTATTGGTTAATGGAAAGAACTATACAGAGGAGCAGCCATATTCTATTGGACAATCACCGGCAATTGCTGGCAACACTTACATATGTAAGAAATAGCAGCGTTGTTTACAGTTCTTTAGGATAAAAATAATTGATTAGTTTTTCCATGGGAGTCAGATTATCTATACCTTTGTGCGGCTTCACAGTATTGTAGTAATTAACAAAGCGGATT
>Ga0315282_10015823_pt1 | contig 11083 bp, 5 predicted proteins | sample YL17G07_20_MG_FD_203693 | JGI IMG/M metagenome (GOLD analysis project Ga0315282, IMG submission 203693) | Sediment microbial communities from Yellowstone Lake, YNP, Wyoming, USA - YL17G07_20 | ecosystem: Environmental > Aquatic > Freshwater > Lake > Sediment | place: USA: Wyoming | collected...
TGGCGAAGATGGGCTAGAGAGAATAGTGCGGAGGGAAGCCTGGAGGGAGCTTCCTTCTGCTCCGGGGAACACGCACATCGTGACAAGAATAGAAAGAGATGAGATCAGAAGCAACAGGCCAATCCCGGCCGCCTGAAGTAGCATTGGGCCCCGCACTGCTTTGTCTCTCATGGCGATCAGGCTACCCGCGAAGACGAACGCCATGGCAATCATGCACACTATTGTTGGCATCCAGAAGTTCAGACCCATTTTGCCTCCCTTCGCCTACATCAGCAACTCATAGATATCCAGAACCTTGCGGGCGGTTTGCTCCCACGAGAAGCGCTCGACGTTCTTGCGCCCCGCCGCGCTCAGGACTTTGCGCAGGTTCTCGTCCAGCAAAAGGTCGCTCAGCGCCACCGCGATCCGCTCCTCATCGCCGGGGTCCACCAGCAGCGCCGTGTTGCCCGTGACCTCCGGCACCGAGGCGTCATTGGCCGCCAGGACCGGCAGCCCCGACGCCTGCGCCTCGACGACGGGGAACCCGAACCCTTCCCCGCGCGTGACCGAGAAGAGCAGCAAGGCGCGGGCGTACAGCACCCGCTTCTCCTCCTCCGTCACCGGTCCGATCAAGCGCACGTGGTCGTGCAGCCCCATCTGCCGGACGAGCTTCGCGCATGCGGCGGAATAGCGGTCTCGCGGCGTCACGAGCAGGAACTGCACGTTGTCCAGGCGGTCCGGATACTCTTTGCGGCACCTGCCGAACGCGCGGATCATGGCGGGAAGGTTCTTGTTGGGCTGCGCGGTTCCAACGTAGAGGACATACTGTGGGGGCAGATCCAGCTTTTTCGACACCATCTGCGATATCGTTGCGTCGGGGGACTGGAAGTAGACTTTTTCCACGCCGGAATGCACGGTGATCGCCTTGTGTTCCATCTCGGGAAAGAGGCGCGCAAGCACGTCCTTGGTCGCCTGCGACACCGTGATCAGCCACACGGCCTTCCGGACGAAATGCGGAAAGGTGACCTTGTAGAACAGAGAAGCGGCAGTGCTCTGGGTGGGGCGGCGAACAGGTGACTCCTCGTCCTGTATCGTGAAGGGCTGCAAGTCATGGACGGTGAGAATCTGGCGCTTGGCGCCGAAAAGGGGGGCCACGGGAGAGAGGCTGTGGAGAAAGTCGCACTCGGCCCGCCGGACACGGCCGCCGAACATCAGCAGCGTCCGGATGCTCACGGGGCGCGCCGGATAGGGAACGACTGTGAAGTTGTCGCCCACCCGCAACCGGCGGTTGTATGAGGGGTGGGTGAAAACCACATATTCGTTCGAGGCATCCGCCTGTGACAGCGCCGCAAGCAGGTTCTCACTGTACTTGGCGATGCCGGAGTACGCGTCGCTGAGGTAACGGGCGTCTATGGCGATGCGCATGGGAAGTCTGCCTGTCTGTCAGTCTGCCGGTCGGCCAGTTCGCCGGTCGGCCAGTTCGCCGGTCGGCCAGTCTGCCGGTCGGCCAGTCGGATCAGTCGGATCAGTCCGATCAGTCGGATCAGTCCGATCAGTCCGATCAGTCCGATCAGTCGGATCAGTCCGATCAGTCCGATCAGTCAGCCAACCGGAGGTCAACCGTTTTTTCGTGGGATATACCCTTGCAGTTCCTTTCGAAAATCGTCGGCGGCGGCACGCGCGGCTTCCGCGAAGTTGTTTCCCGACGAAGCATACAAGACCGACCGGGACACGTTTACCAAGACGGACCCGGGACGATCCCCCCACGCTCCCCGCACCGCGGCCTGGGCCGATCCACCCTGAGAGCCCACCCCGGGAATCAGAAACGGGAGGTCCGGGGCGGCCTTGCGGACCGCGTGGATGCGGCGGGGCTGAGTTGCTCCCACCACGAGCCCGATATTGCCGTGCGCGTCGTTCTGGGCCAAGGCGCGCGCTACGCGCAGATACAGCCGCCCTGGCAGCTCGAAATCCTCCGCCCCGGGGTTTGAGGTCAGGCAAAGCACGTATGCCGCCCGGTCCCCATACGCCAGGAACGGTTCGAGAGTGTCCAACCCCATGTAAGGACTGAGCGTGACGGCATCGGCCCCCCAAACCTCGAAGATGGCGCGGGCGTAAGACTTCGCCGTGTTGCCGATGTCGCCCCGTTTGGCGTCGGCGATCACGGGGACGTGGCGCGGGACGGCTTCCAGGGTTTTCTCAAGAACACGCATTCCCTCTAACCCTAGCGCCTCATAGAAAGCCCAGTTGGGCTTATAGGCGCTGACCAGGTCCGCCGTTGCCTCGATGATCGCTTGGTTGAAGCGGGCCACGTCCTGGAGGTTTCCCCGCGTGAACGGGGCGGGCAGCTTCGTCGGGTCCGGGTCCAGCCCCACGCACAAAAGGGACTGGTTACGCTCTTGGGCCTGGGCGAGTCTTTGGAAAAAGGGATCTCTTTTCATGCCGTTGAGTTTATGCCCCCTGGCGGGGATAGTCAAGACTCGAATTTCCAGAAGTCCTCCGCCCTCGAATTCACTGTTGCGGACGAGGCGCCGGAAAACGATAATACTAATGCGGATAGGGAAGGTGTTGGGGTTTGTGTTGCCCGCCGTGCGGGAAGGAGGAGTATCATCAAGTTCCTCATCACCATGCCCAAACACTCCAAACCGGAGATCAAGCGCACCTGACGCAAGGTCGTTACGGCATATCATGAGCCAAACATCCCGCCGCCCGACGGTTCTTATCCAGGTGGACCTCGATAGCCTGTGGGCGGTCAAGACCGTTTATGGTCTCCCCGTTTCGCAGCGGGACTTCGATGATGATCCTCTCTACCTGCTGGGCATGACGCGTTTTCTGGATTTGTTCGGGAAGCGGGGCGTCCGAGCCACCTTCTTTGCCATTGGACGGGACTGTGCCGTGCCGGCCAAGCAAGCCCTTCTGCGCCGCGCCGCCGCCGAGGGCCATGAGATCGCCAACCATTCCCAGAATCACCTCGTCGGCCTGGGCGCCCGCAACCCAGAGGAGATCGCCCGCGAGATTCAGCTCGCCGGCGACGCCATCGAGGCCGCCACGGGTTGTCGTCCCGTTGGGTTTCGCGCGCCGGGATATGATGCCTCGGCGCCGGTTTTGCAGGCGGTGGCGCGCGCCGGGATGCTCTATGATTCGTCGGTGCTGCCGACGCGGGCGGGCGCGGTCTTGCGCAGGGCCGCGGCCTTTCTCGGGTCCGGCAAAGCCACGGGCGGGGCGGGTGCGCATTATGGTTCAGGACCGGTGTGGAAGGCCCCCCGCGTGCCATACTTCCCGGACCTTGAGGCCCCCTGGAAGCCGCGGACGGCCCAGAAGGGGCACGCTGAAGCGTGCACTCTAAACGAGGTCGAGGCCCCCTGGAAACCGCGGACGCCCGAGAAGGGGCACGCTGAAGCGTGTACTCTGAACAATCTCGTGGAATTGCCTGTCGGCGTGACACCGTTTCTGCGGCTGCCGGTTCATGCTTCCGTGGCGATGGCGGCGGGGCGGGCATGGACGCGCATGGCTTTGGGAGGGCTGATCCGGAGTTCCCCTTCCGCTCTGGTTTATGTATTTCATGCGATTGATCTGGTTGGGGGGGAGGACCTGCCCGGTTTGCCTGGCGGCTGGCTGGGCCGGCGCGTTTTCCGGCAGTCCCTGGCACGAAAGGCGGGCTTTGTCGAGGGGGTCCTTGATTTCCTGCTCGCCCGCTGTGAAAGCCGTCTTTCCCGCGATTTCGCGGCGGAGGAAGCCGCCAGACGCGCCTCCCGGCACGCCCCAGCGGATAGTCCGGGATAAGCGCAATGTCCGCAATCCACAAACCGGCGAAGATATTCCGCCCTTGTTCGATGCTTTTTGCTTGACTTTGCTCGACGCTTTTGCAGCAATGGACTGGGTGTGCGCCTGTGGTATCGCCGGGAATCACGGCGGCTTCTCTGCTTGTTTCTTTTGATGCCCGGCTTTTCCCAGAGACGATAGATTCCGACATCTCGACACCTTGTCCATGATTAAAGGAGGAACACGCCGTGATGAAACGCATCTTACTCTACCTGTGCGCCCTGATTCTGGGAATAGCGGCAGATGCCTCAGCAGCGGAGGTTTTATTCTCCGACACCTTTTCCGGCGTCTCCGGGCGCCCCGCCGGTTGGGCCTTTGACACCAGAGACGAGCGCTTCTGGACGGTTGAATCCGGCTGGCTCTACAGCGGCAAGGGCAACGAGCTCGTCGCCGCCCAAGGTTTCTCGCTGGCCCTCATTGACTCCCCCGTCGCCGCCAAGTGGGGAGATTGCCGAATATCCTGCCGTTTCTGGATGAAGCAGTCCTCCGGCAGCGTCATTCTCGTCGGCCGCTACCGCAACCGCGAGAACTTCTTCCGTGCCTCGCTTGACCTGTATGCGGATAGCGTTGCGATGCGGTTGGCCCGGGTCAGCGCGGGCAAGGCCGTGGAAGTGGCGGGGGAGACCGTTGATCTGGGCGCCCTGGGGCTTCCCGATATCAGAAACGGCAGCCCCGACAAAGCGGTCGAGTTCTCTCTGTCCTTTTCCGGCGCCAATGTGACGGCCAGCCTCAACGGCCAGGTGGTGGTCCGGGGACGCGACCCAGACCCTCAGAATGGGCAATTCGGGGTTGGCCAGCGGATGAATGAAGTGCACTTCGGAGACGTGTTGGTCACTCCCGCGGAAGGAAGCGGACCGCCACCGGCCGAGATCAAAACGATCTACCATCTGATGCTTGCCGAGGGTTTTAGCGCCGCGCAGGCGCAGGAACTCAGCAAGAAACTGGAGGATTCGAGCAATGGCCCGGCGATCCTCCGCGGCACGAAGAGCAGTCTGATAGTTCTCCAAGGCAACTACCTCACTCCTGACGAGGCGGCCCAGGCGCGTACCCGCCTGGAAGACGCGAAATACACCGTTCTGAACATCGTAGCGGAGAAGCGCGGGGCCGCCGCTGGAACCGCTCCGGCAGGCGCTCCGCGTTTCCGCGTCCAGGTGGGCGCATGGAAGGCTGTGTCCGACGCCCGCGGCCAGGTCGCTGCTCTTCGCCAACAGGACTACTTTCCTTCCACCGAATCGGATGAGGATTACACGCGTGTTTTTGTGGGGGGGCTCTTCCCCACCAAGGAAGAAGCCACGCGGCTGCAGGCCCGGATGGTTGCCGAAGGCTTCCTGCTGGCCAAGGTGGTTTCCTCCGAGCCGTTGGGAGGGGAGGGAGTGGCGGTGGCGGTCGCGCCGCGGAGGGATTTCCCCACCATGAAGGTGTTGGAAGGCACCGAGTGGGCAAAAATGTCGCAAACTCAGCGGGACAAAGTGATTGAGATCATGGCCAAGGAGCGCGCCAGCCGCGAAGGATACGGTTCGCTGGAGGAAGTGCTGGAACTGAAGAACATGGTGAACCAGCTCAGCAGGGAGCAGAAGAAGATAGTGGAGAAGCTGGCCGACTCTGAGGCCGCCGAGGAGACGCGGCAGAAGGACATCCGGCAGTTGGTCTCCCGGATCAACCGGAAGCAGGATGAGGAGGATATTCCGGGCGCCTTGGAACTGGTGGATCAGCTGGAGAAAGCGGATCCGGGCTCGCCCATCGCCCTGTTTAAGCGCCAGACGCTCGAAAACGCCCAGAAGGGAACGTTTGAAGGCGAGGAGGTCCTTTTCAAACGCCAGCGCGAGAAACTCACGCAGATGGAGACACGGGCGGACGAACTGGCCAACAAGGCCAGCTTGGATGATCTGCGCGAGGCCAGGCGTCTCTATCAGTCCCTTTTGAGCGAGCATGCGGTTCTGGGCGAGCAGGCTTCGGACAAGGAACTCGCCGGCCGGGTCAACAATAAGATCACGGGTCTTGACCAAAGGATCACCGACGGGACAAACGCCGAGAAGAAGCAGTCCGAGGGGAGCCGCAAGAGAGAACAGATGTTCGTATGGGGGGCTATCGGCGGAGTTGGGGTCCTTCTGCTGGCGGTCTTGCTGCTGGTTTACATCGCGGGGCGGCGCCACTATTCTCGAATGCTGCAGCAGCTCCAGGAAGAGGCGATTGCCCCGTTGCAGGAGCTGCAGCAGAAGACCCGCCGGCTTACCGCCGGCGGCGCGGCGGCGGGCGGCCTCACCTTCGAGTCGTCCGGCCAGTCTCTCATCGAGCAAACCGAGCCCTCTCGCGCGGAGTTCATGATCCCGGATACCCAGCCGGCTCCCTCTTCCGATCCTTTTGACGGAGGTGGCGGATTGCAGGCTGGCGGGACCAGTCTGGCCGACATGAATGTGGAGGAGTTTTCCTTCCCAGGGGGAGGCCCCGGCACCCCCTCTCCCGCCCAGACGGGCAAGAGAGAAGAGGATTTCATGATGGACTTCACCGGGGGAGGCGGGCCTCAGGCTCCTGAACGCGGATCTTCGAGCCTGCCATCGGCGCAGCCGGCCAAGGAGACCGAGCCCGAGGAACTGGTCTTCTCCTTCGATGACGCGGTTCCGGAGCCGCCCCGCGGGGAATCCACCAGCGCCCCGATCACCGCCACCGAGGTGCCCACGGGGGCCGAGGCTCCCGGCGAAGAGATTGTTTTCAACTTCGACGACTCCATCCCCGAGATGCCCGTGCCTGCCGAGCTCGAGCCCAAGATAGTGGAGCAGAAGCCGGCGTCCAAGAGCGACTCGGTGTATGAGTCCATCCCGTTGGGTGACCTGGACCTCGGGCCGCTCGGAGAGTCCAGCGATGAAACACTCTCCGTGCCGTCCTTGGCCGACGAGGGGCCTCAGAACCCCCTCGAAGCGGGGCTGGACCTCAGAATCGGGTCTGAGAACACCGGTGTTTTTGACGACGATCAGACGATTCCGCCCGAAGCGGCACTAGACAAGCTGCCCGCCGGGACCGTGTACCTTTCCCAGGACTTCGCCCAGGATCCTCTCGGCGCCAAACCGGCCGGTTGGACCGGTGAGAACCCCGGCTATGCCACACTCTCCGTGGTCAGCGATCCGGCCGGGTCGGCCAACAAATGCCTGGAATTCCGTAAGACGAGAGGTGAAGGACCCACCTCCTTCGCGTGCGCCTTCCCCGACGTGAGCGGCAAGGTCTCCATCGAGTTCGACATGCGATGCGACGAGAAAAACAAGCATCTTCTGGGATTCTACATCGAGAAGGACGGCGATTTCCGCAGGTCCGTCCACACGGTGGTCCAGAGTGTGGACCCCAACAGCCCGGCGCACTTGCGCGTTTTCACCAAGCCCACACCCTATGAGCTGAAGACCTGGCGCCACCTCCGTTACGTGGTGGATCTCGCCGACGGCCTGGTGGACGGCTACGTGGACGATCAGCTGATGGCGGAAGGCGTCCGGATGGGAACGAAAACGGAGAGTCTGAACACTTTCTCGATCCGGGACAACAGCGAGTCAACCGGCGTCTTGTATCTCAAGAACCTGGTTATCAGCCAGGCGGAAGAGGACGCCTGAGCCGCCGGCCCGCCGGGTGCCGGTCCTGAGGAATCAGTTCCCCAGGTGGACCCATGGCGCTCCCGATTGAACATCTAGCCGCGCTAGGCCTCTCGCAGAACGCTGTCGAGGCCTGGCGCGGTTTTGGCATCCATTCCCTGCTTCCGCTGCAGGAAAAGGCCCTGATGGAGCACGGCTTCCTGCACGGCAAGAATCTGCTCGTCTTTGCCCCCACCTCCTCGGGCAAGACCTTCATTGCCGAAATGGCCGCCCTCAAGCACCTCGAACGCAATCGCCGAGCCGTTTACCTCGTTCCCACCAAGGCCCTCGCCGAAGAGAAGTTCCGCGCGTTCTCCTCCCTGTACGGCGCCATGGGATACCGCATCTCGATCTCGACCCGCGAGCGTCCCGCCACCGACGGAGTGGTTTACGAAGGCCGCTACGACCTGCTGGTGGCGGTCTATGAGAAGATGAAATCCTATCTGATCGCCCGGCCCGAGATGCTTGCGAGCGTCGGCCTCGTGGTGGCCGACGAAATCCAGACCCTTGGCGAACCCGGGCGCGGGGGCACCATTGACCTCCTCCTCACCAAGATCAGCAGCGCGCCCCGAAAGCCCCAATTCATCGGTCTGTCCGCCGTTCTGGGAGAGGACGCCGCGCGCCTCGCCGCATGGCTGGGGTGCGATCTCATGGTCTACCGCGAACGCCCCCTCGAGCTCCGCGAGGGCGTGTTCGACTGCTCGCGCAACCTCTTCCACTACCGCTGTTTCAACACGGGCGAAAGCGGCGATGAGACCCTTTCGGATAGGAGGATAGCGTTCCCTCCCGAAGACGGCGCGGAGGAGGAGCCACCCGATTTCCGGCGAGAAGCGATTTTCTCCCTGGCGACGGCCCTCGCCGCGGAACGGCACGAACAGGTCCTCATTTTCGTGCCGACCCGTTACGTTTCCCGAAACTGGGCCCACCACCTCGCGGGGCGGCTCGACCTGCCCCCGGCCGCCGAGGCCCTCGAAGAAATCGCGCGTTACGAGGATACCTGCTCCCGCAATCTCCTTTCCGAGACGCTCCGCCAAGGAGTCGCTTTTCACAACGCCGATCTTTCATGGGATCTTCGGGAGCTCATCGAGCGCCATTTCAACGCGGGCGCCATCCGGGTTCTGGTTTCAACCTCCACTTTAGGTCAGGGCGTTAACCTCTCCGGCCGCAACGTCCTGCATGTGCCCCTCATGATCACCACGGACCGATGGACCCAGCGCCATTCCACCGTGGCCCTCACCCGAAACCGCTTCCACAACCAGGGGGGACGCAGCGCCCGCTTCAGCCGCGAACTCGAGTTCGGACGTTCCATCCTCCTGGCCGCCAACTCCACGGAATGCCAGCGCCTCATGCGCGACTACATCGAGGGCGACCTCGAGAACCTCGAACCCCAGATCGCGGTGGACGCTCTGGACGTCCACGTGCTGGATCTCGCCGCGTCCCGTGTCGCCGTCACCCGCCAGGCGCTCTCAGACTTCTTCCATAATACCTTCTCCGGCAGAATCGCCTGGCCGGCCGATTCCGCACCCGTGGCCAGGCAGGTGGACCTGACCGTCCAATCCCTCATCCACCGCAAACTCCTGGCGGAAGACGAAACCGGCGCCCTTTTCGCCACCGGCTTGGGGGAGACCGCCGCGGCCACCGGCCTTCTGCCGCTCACTGTCGAGAGAATCGCCGCGTGGCTCCGTGAAGGCCCGCGCACCTTGCGCCAGGACCCCATCGAGGCCCTTGTCGTTCTGGCTTCCACGCCCGACGCGCGCGAGTTCCCCCTCGGCGGCGCCGGCATGGAAGGGGAGAGCGCGGAATGGGTCGAGGCGCTCCGCGAACGCCTCGCGGGCCGCGCCGAAGAGGGTGAGAAAGGTGAGAAGGGCGAGAAGGTTGAGAAGGGTGGGAAGGGTGAGAAGGGCGAGAAGAATGAGAAGGGTGGGAAGGGTGAGAAAGGTGAGAAGGGCGGTGTGGCGCCCGCCGTCGAGGCCCTCCTTTTCCCGTCCGGCGGATTCACGCGGGACACCCTTCAGGATATGCGTAAAGTGCTCCTGCTCGATGCCTGGATCGGCCCCGGAGAAACCCGCGATATCGAAGAACGCTTCCACGTTTTCAGCGGCACTATCGCCAACCTTGCCTCCCATTTCGCGTGGCTCGCCCAGGGAGCGGCGGCTCTGGCCAAGGCGCTTGCGTTGGAGACGGATTGCCGCAAGGCGCTCGCGAACCTGGCCGAAAAACTCGTGCTGGGATGCGACCTGGCGGGCCTGCGATCCGTGCGCGTCCAGGGCCTCTCCCGCGCCTACGTCCAGACGCTGCTCCGCGAGGGATACACCACCCTGCAGGCAATCCGCGACGCGGGTGAGGAGACACTTGGGCGCCTGATCCCGCCGCGCGTGGTCCAGGACCTTCTGGACGAAGCCGCCCGCCTTCTTCAGCCCACGGAACGCCGTCCCAAAACCTCAGCCAAGCGCCCAACACCGCCTCCGCCAGTCTTAACCACCGAGTCCACAAAGTCCACTGCGTCCACCGAGTCCACTAAGTCCACCCAGCCCCCAGAAACCCAAGAGGTTGTCCTCGAAGTGGATCTACGCGGGACGGGACGCGCGGTTTTCCATGGACGCGACCTCGATCTGCCCCGGCTCGCGTTCCGCCTCCTCACCATCCTGGCGCGGCACCCCGAACTCGGAGTCAGCTACGAGGACATCGAGCGCTACCTCTGGCCCGACGCGGTGGTGGAGCGCCAGCAAGTGGGTTTCCACCGCGCGCGCATCATCAGGAAACTCTCCACGATCATCCCCAAGAAGGAAGCGAAGGCTCTCATCCAGGTCAAACCCGGCCGCGGCCTGCGCCTCATCCTTGCGCCGCATCAGATTCGGCTTCTCGAACCCGGCGCATAGAACCTCCCTTGCCGGCGCGCCGCCGAGTGGTTCGCCTTTGGTTATCCGGGACAATTCCTCGGCGCCTGTTGCCTACATTGACCAGAGCGGGAACCTTTACATCAAGGGCCGGATCTTCATGGGCAACGACCCGGACCGCCGGAGCAGCCAGTGGAAATAAAGTAGCGCAGGCGTCTCGCCTGCGAACTCTGTTCGTAGTGCAGGCGTCTCGCCTGCGAACTCTGTTCGTAGTGCAGGCTTCAGCCTGCTTTTTCCTACGGCCTAACCCGGACAAGCCGGAACCAGAAAGGCGAAGGAAACGCCCGTCACCGGGCTAACTACGAACTGACGATCCGTTCGGAGTAAGCCCAATCGGATACGAGGGCACTACGTCGCGCTGGTATGGATGGCGTGAAGAGGAAGCGAGTCGGGTTCCGGTAGCACGAAAAACCTGAAATGTCGGGCAATCCATAGGGTTGGACTGTTCTTCATCCCCTTCAAGGCCGCGCCACTGCTTTACTTCACGCCTGATGCCGCCATCCCGCTCACGGGGCGCGTCTCACTTTCTTGTAGAAGCCGCCCCCGCCGACTTCAGGTCGGTGGAGCGTTGGTTTTGCTCCAGAATCGGCGGGAATATCCCACGCCCCCGCCGACTTCAGGTCGGTGGAGCGTTGGTTTTGCTCCAGAATCGGCGAGAATATCCCACGCCCCCGCCGGTTTTATACCGGTGGAGCGTTGGTTTTGCTCCAGAATCGGCGGGAATATCCCACGCCCCCGCCGACTTCAGGTCGGTGGAGCGTTGGTTTTGCTCCAGAA
>Ga0315282_10015824_pt1 | contig 11083 bp, 8 predicted proteins | sample YL17G07_20_MG_FD_203693 | JGI IMG/M metagenome (GOLD analysis project Ga0315282, IMG submission 203693) | Sediment microbial communities from Yellowstone Lake, YNP, Wyoming, USA - YL17G07_20 | ecosystem: Environmental > Aquatic > Freshwater > Lake > Sediment | place: USA: Wyoming | collected...
CAGAATGCGATGGCGGAGCGCCGACAGGGCAACGGCCCGGATGTCGAAACAACTCACGTGAAACCGGCCCTTCAGCAGCGCGCGGGCCTTTGCGCCCAGCAAGTGGCCAGAACGAAGAACGGTCGCGCCAGGGCCCGCCGCTCGCCGGCCACGGTGACCTGCTTTTCTTCCATCGCCTCCCGCAGCGCGGATTGGGTCTTCGGCGGCGTGCGGTTGATCTCGTCCGCCAGCAAGACGTTGGTGAACACCGGGCCGGGCACGAACTTGAACTCGCGCCGGCCGCTGCCCCGATCCTCCTCCAGGATTTCGGAGCCGACAATATCGGAGGGCATCAGATAGGAACGCAGGCGCTCGACTTCTTTATCGCTGAAAGCCAGCGCCCCCGGCTCGACAATATAGATGAACGGATAGTTGAACAGGTCGTCATCCGTCAGGCGGATCACGGCGTGTTTCACGCGTCCCTGCTTGTCGCGGTTCACGCGGATGGTCGTCAGTTCTGCCAGGCGGGTCGAGAAATTGATGTCCGAGGCGTCGTAGTCCGTTTGCCATCCTCCGCCGCGACGATAGGGCGAACTGTTGTAGCGGACGCGGCAAAACGTAAACACATTGCCGGGGAAGATGTCGCGCTTCGGAATCGCCCCGGGCGGTTCGTCCCGAAAATAACGGTATCCGCCGCGTCCCCGATAGCCCCGCTCGCCCTCGCTTCGATCGAACCGTTGCGAGTAGACGGTCAAGGCAGCCAGGAGCGACGACAGCGCGACCACGATCGTCAGAATGCGACGAGCGGGATGCCGTGTGAGAGTCTGGCGGATGCGGGAACTCATTTTCTTCTCCCTGGCAGAGGCTCGCCGGTTCCCGCCGAAGATGCAGAGGAGACCCTGCCTGCTCGACTCCCCGCATCCCTTTCCACAAGCCGGAGGAGCAGCTTCTGGGCCTCCCAGTAATACGGCGTTTCTTCGAGCAGCCGGATCGTCTCCTTTTTCGCTTCGGCCCATCGCTCCAGGTCACAGAGTGTTTCGATCCGCTGCAGCTGGTAGTCAAGGGTGTGCGTCGGGTCGAGACGAAGCAGCTGGTCCAGAGTCGCAAGGACTTTCGCCTTGTCTCCGGTCTTCCGATAGGCTTCCAACGCCGAACGACGCATTCCCACGTCGAAGGGGTCAATGGCAAACGCTCTCTCGGCGATCCGAACGATCTCCAACGACGCACGATCCTCTTCGAGGAGCGCGACCAACTTGCGACACGACGGGAGATCGGTCGCGTTCGAGCCCACCTCTTGGCGCAAGGCTGCCAGCAGGTCGTCGCGACGTTTCTGGCGTTCATAGAACGAGATCAACTGTCGCCGGGGCCATCGGCGCCACTGTAATCCGGGAATAGTTTGTACGCCTTCTTAAGCGCCGCTTCCGCTTTGCTCCAGTCCTCGGATTGAAGCGCTTCGCGGGCCGATCACATCGGTGAAGGGCGAAGAGCGTGCGCTCCCTTCCGCCTGGGCCAGCGTCGTCGTGGCCCCACGGTCGAAAAGTCCCGGCTTCGAGTTCTTGAGTGCCGGCGTGGACGGAAGGTTATCGTGCTCCACAATCGCTTTGTACTGCACGTTCAGCCGCTGACCCCAGGCGGGGTCCCGTTGCGTTTCCTCGTAAACGGAAATGCTCTCCGACAACCAACGCGGAACGCGGTTCTTCGTTTTCTGCAGGGTGATGACGTGTACGAACTCGTGCCAGAGGACGGATTTCCAATTGGCTTCCCCTTTGGAGCGGGCGGAGGGTGAATCCATGGTAACCAGTTGGCCGAAGCAAATGCCCAGGTGGCCCACGCTTCCCGGAAGCCCAACCGAGCGGACCATGGAATCGTCGTGGTGATCGAACATCTGAACCCGAATCGGCTTCTCCAGCTCGACCTCGTATTTTCGCGTATAGGAGGCATAAGCCTCTTGCAGCAACGCCAGAGCGTCGTTGGCGAGGATCGGCGCTTCCTTTCGGGGAAGCTGAAGCACAAAAGGACCGCGCTCAACCGTCTCGAAGCGTTGGAGCGAGTCGAGCAAGTTGAGCATGTTGAAGACCGTGACATTATAGCGGTCGGCTTTGAAGGCTTGTTCCAGCTGCCGCCGACCCTCTACCGCATCGCCCAGCCGCAGGAGGTCAAAGGCGTAGTATGCGCGGGCGAGATAATCGTCGGGATCGCTTTCCAGCGCGCGCCGCTCGAACTCCGCGGCCTCCCGGAAATGGTGGGGATTGAGCGCCAGTAGCCGTTCCAGGCATTCCTCAAGCCGCGGGTCGCTGGATTTCCAGTAGCATTCGGCGAGTCCGGCCAGCGCATCCTGATTGTCCTTTTGGAGCTTCAGCGCTTTCTCGTAATATTCCGCCGCCAGCTGATAATCCCACTTGCGGCAAGCCAGATCGCCCGCCGCGAGAAAGCCGGGCGCATAGGTCGGGGCCTCTTCCATCAACGTGGCATACAGCGAATTCAGAATGGTTTTCGGATTGTCGCCCTGGAGTTCACTGATCCGTCCCAGGACCAGCATCAACTCGGAGCTGGGGCTGTAACGAAAGGCCCTGTCGGGCCCGTTCCAACGCACGCCCCAGGGTCTGAAGGTAGTCTGCCTTGCGCCCGCGTTCGCGATAAAGCAGAGCCAGACGCAACAAGTGGGCCGGCGAGGCATAGCGGTTTCCTTCGAGACTTTCGAGGTCGGCAATCGTCTCATCAATCCGACCGGTTTCGTATCGCAATTCGGCGCGATCAAACCAACCATCTCACCGGGAGCGGGTCGCCGCGTTCTTTGATCAAGGTTTCGAGTGCCTGGAGAGCCTTGGCGTAGTCGCCATGGCTCCAGAGAGGGCAGTGTACTCGCGGTTCTGCTCTGCGAGCGATGCCGCCGCAACACTCAAGGGGCTAAGGCTCAAACACAGGGCAAAGAAGATCAGCGCGGAATTTCGCCGCCGCACAATGGTGAAACAGCGTCCCGAGGAGAAGCGGCCAGCCGTTCTCATAACTACATCCTGAACCACAACCAGACGCCCTGGCGTCACCGCGTTTCGTCCTTTTTCGCCGCGCCCGGACCGACTATCTCTTTTTCTGTATGAAGTTGCCTCTGGATGTCAATGCTGTTGTGGGGGGTAAGCCAATTGGCGCAGGAATTCCTCCACGGACTGGATATAAGAAAAGACCCGAAGCGGGCGTGTGGATCGCTCGCTTCGGGCATGTTGGTTAAACGGGGGATCTTGTCGTCTAGTGAACCTACCTTGGGGATTCTCTGGGGTCTCAGGTTTTTGGATCCAGCTTGCTGTTGGAGAAAGGCTCAGGCGCCACCGCCGGCACCACCGCCACCGCCGCCTTTGCGGCCACCGCGTCCACCACCAAAGCCGCCGCCCATCATGGGTGTTTCAAGCCACCGTTTGGCGGCCTCGTCACCGATGACCTTGGCCAATTCCTTGGACGTCGCCTCGCGCATTTCTTTTATCTTGGCCTGCTGGTCTTCAGACGACATGTTGTCCTCGCGAGCCTTTGCTCTGAATGCCGAGGACTCGCTCTGGAACTTCGCAAGGATCGGAAGGGCCTCCTTCACTTTGGCTTCTTCAACCTTGGCCATCAGCAGTCCGGATACCGCACCGGCCAGGCCTCCGCCCATCATGCCGCCACCCAGAAGGGGTCTGACCTTTTTGGTCTGTTCCTCGTTCAGGTTGGCTGACAATACGGCATCGAGGCCTTTTGTGTTCTCTTCCATGAGCGCCCGGAAATCCATCTGGCCGCCGTCGGCTGCGGCTTTGCGCGCCTCGTCCATCCGCTTGGTTGACGCGGCCTGCTCGGCCGCCAGAGCCGCGACAAACGTACCGGCCTTTTCCCCAGTCAAGCCGGCCTCTTTGGCGATGAACTCGTTTGCCAGAGCCGAAGCGGCCTTCTGGACCTTTGCCATTTCCGCTCTTTGTTCCGGAGTCAATGCAGCTCTGCCGCGACCACCACCGCGTGCTCCGCCGCCGGCACCCGCGCCGCCCTCACCAGGAGCCGCGACGACGACGAGGGTCAATGCGCAGAACAACACTACCATACTAAGGACCCGTTTCCCTTTTGCCATCTGATTTCTCCTCTTTTGTTGGAATTCAACCACATGCCGCACACTACGCTCCGCAATCTCGTTCTTTGGCGTGATGCGGCCACTACGGTCATTTCCTTGTTCCACAAAGCACCACCTACAGTCTGGCCTGCAGACTCACAATTCACCCGGCCCCATCTCACCCCGCTTTCTTGAGAATAGCACTCCCCCTCGCCACCACGGGCGAACATCCTGGAAGGCACACGACGACAGTTGGCTTGCGTTCAGAAAAAGAGGACGCAGCTCGTCATTTAGCAAAGCAAGACGGGGGCCGAATGTTTCAAATGAGACAAACTATCATCTGAGGCTTTTGCAAAACTCGAAGTGGCGTGGGCTGTTACCCCGCGAAAAGTGGCGATTTAGCAACGATTCCTCACTTTGAGCGCTATTCACAGGCTAACAGCCTGCGCCACAGGAGTTTTGCAAAAGCCTGATCTAAAAGTCTAAGCATTCTGTATTCAATGAATTTGGATTGCAAAGAGGGTTCAATTAAGTACTAAGTGCTGCCAATAGTGTACGCAAAAGAACTTTTTGTCCTCATTTCGGACGCAAGACAAGGCTGCATCTCACGGATTTGAGAGCAGGGAGAGATACGGATCGGGTCCTTTGGATGAGTTTCCTTCCGCCAATGATGTGTCCGATTGGTGCTGAACGGCAGAGGGTGCGGAGAGACGCGGAGAGGCTTCAAGAGACAGAATTGAGGCGAGAGTTTTTCTCCGCGTTCTCTACGGTTAAGTCTTTATTTTAGGCCCTCCGAGTATCTTGATCTTTCTGAGGTTCAAGGACGGCCAGTTCCCTTGTTCCCTTTTCTGAATGACGCGGGCAAATGGGAAGTCTATTATCCTGTTTCGGGTAAGATCGCCCCGTTTGATGCGGTACCTGTACTGTCCAGCTGGTTGGGAGAGCTACAGGGCACCCTTCGCTGAATGAAAGGGAGATGACATGAACGATTTCGCTACCCTACGCGCTCGCCCGATCATCGCGTTTTTCCTCCTCATGGCGGCCGCCACGACGCACGCCGCAACGTTTTACTGCGATCCCGCTGAAGGCAGCCCCCAGGGGGATGGCAGCGCCCAGCGGCCGTGGCGAACCATCGAAGAGGTGCTCTCGGCCCGCCTCGTCGAGTTCCGCGACAAGGATGGCAAATCCGCCAATCCCAACGCCCCCGTCAAAGCCGGCGACACCATTCTCCTCCGCTCCGGCTGGCACGGCCTCATCCGCATTCCTCGCGGTTATAACGATGAGTTCATCACTATTGCCGCCGACAAAGGTCAGGCGCCCCAGGTCGGCTGGATCGAAATCGGCGAAGGTCGCAAGTGGCTCATCCAGGGGCTCACCGTCTCGCCATCGCTTATTCCGCCCACCTCGTCCATTGCGTCCACTCCATCCCGCCCGCCCCACAACCTCGTGTCGCTCGGCGAGCGCGGCGGCGAAGAAAGCGCCGAGCTGGTCATCGCCGACTGTTTCATCTATTCCGTGCTCGACACCGCCGCATGGACCGGCAGGGACTGGGTCGAGAAGCCCCAAAGCGGCATCTGGCTGGGCCGTCACGGCAAGGGCCACGTCGCCCGCAACAACTATGTCCTCAACACGCGTTTCGGCATCGCCCTCTGCGCGGAGGACTGCCTCTGCGAGGGGAACATCGTCGCCAACTTCTCCGCCGACGGCATCCGCGCCACCCGCGACGGCCAGATCGTCCAGTATAACGTCATCAAGAACAACTTCGTCGGCGCTCGAGACGGCGACCCGAACCACGACGACGGCATCCAGGTTTTCCTCTTCAACGTCGGAACCGGCACGCTGCGCAACATCGCCATCCGCGGCAACATCATCGTCGCCCGCGAGACCGACGGCCTGCCCTTTCCCAACCCCCTCCAGGGCATCGGCTGTTTCGACGGGCCGCTGGTCAACTTCACCGTCGAAAAGAACGTCGTCTGCGTGAACCACTATCACGGCATCACGCTTGGCGACGCGCAGGGCTGCACCATTCAGGACAACACCGTGTTCAGTCGTTGGGAGGGCCGAATGCGACCGTGGGTGATGTTGGGGCAAAAAAAGAATCTGGCCGGCGGCAACACCGTGCGCAACAATCTCGCGCACAGCTTCAACTTCAGGGCCGACGCCGAGGTCAAGGCGGAGAATAATCGCGAGGTCACGGAGGCGGAGTTCAAGACGAAGCTATCCGAGCTGGCGGCGTTTATTGATGGAAAGTTTGGAAAGCTGCACCCGGCGGCGCAGCGGCCAAGGCTGGAACAAGGGGCGGCCGCTGGGCCGTAAACGTGCCGGTGCAGATGAATGGCGGTTGAATACCGCTTCTTGCCGACAAGCCCATTTCCGAAACGTTTCAGCAAGAAAATCCTTGACGTTTCCCACGCCGTTGGGCAACCTGCTCCATGAAATCCCGAGAGGTGTTCGGTCCGGATTTCGGCGCAGAGGCCGTAGGGTTCCAGGACGTGTCAGGGGACATCCGGCATTACCGCGCGCCAGTCGCGCCACGGATTTAGGTAGCCGTCCCCGAATTGAGGAATGCTGAGAATCATCTTGCGACGGGACTTGATGACGCTAAGTAAGGCGAGCGGTTGTTCTCCGATTCTGCCTCTGTTTCGGCGGCCAGAATCAATAACGTGTTCCCGCGTGCCCGTGATTGTTTCATAACTGGTCTCTTGACGAAATAAGGGCTATCGGATAGGTTCTTGAATCGGGTCGAGGGCCTTCATGCGCAAATACACACGGACACCAGATGAGCTGAGACCCCGTGCAAGCCTGTTTTGGCCGAGAGATCTTCTGGCGCGGCAGGAGTCTGTAAGTGTGATACCCCTGCTTGTCGGAACCCAGGATAAGTTCATCTCGATCTTGGATGTTTCCGAGCGCCGACCCGACTCGTGGAAAAGTGTTCTGGGGCAGACGAAGGATTTTCCCGCAAATCTGTTCCTCAAGCATCTCATGGTTCTCGCTGACGTGGGTGGTGAGCCGCTCATGCGACTTCGCACGGAACTTCCCACCATCTTCGCCGCTGGAAAGATGGTCTTCGAATGGAGTGGGAATACCCACGAATACGCCTTCAAGGAAATCCTGAAAGGCCGCCGACTGAACAACAAGTCACTGTTCGTTGACGGGAAGTCACTGGCAACGGGCCGGTCGCTGGATGGTGGAATGGAAGACATAGTCATGCTGCTGCTATTTGGGTCGACGGTGACGAACGCTTCGCTGCCACAAGTAATCATGGAGAAGTGCATGATCGGGAGCCTGATTGGGAGAAAAACGGAACTGCAGAAGTTCGTCAAGCAGCGGTACATTCTCGTGAGTCGCATTACCGCTGGCGCAACAGCCAACGCTCTTGGCCAAATCGCCCAAGACTACGTCTTCGAGCTTCTTCAGTCCTCCTTGCGCGGGTGGAGTATCACGCGTAATGGACAAATCCCGGGAATAAGCCAGAATGCTGGCAATACGAACATCAATTTCGACATCATCGTCAAATCGCCCGGAAACAAGTTCTTTGCGGTCGAGGTGAGCTATCAAGTGACGACCAATAGTACAATCGAACGAAAGGCTGGCCAGGCACAAGCGCGTGCTGATCTCCTTCACCAAGCTGGACATAAGATTGCCTATGTGATTGACGGGGCTGGGAATTTCGAGCGTGCGTCCGCTTTGCGCACCATATGCCGCTTCAGCGACTGCACGGTCGCGTTTTCCTCCCAAGAGATACAGGTGCTCGTTGAGTTTCTGAAAGCCAGATCCTAGAACAGAACCGTTGAGGGAAGACTGATGGCACATAGAAGTGATGGTTGCAAGAGATTAGAGAAGCGTACGCACAAGATCCATAACCTCCGCGACCTTGCTGGCTTTGTGCACCGACCGTCGGTCCTATTGCTGCGTTTTCCTCCTCGCCGGAGCCATCGTGATGCGGCGCTCTCCGAGAAAGTATTTGAAAGAATTTCCATGTTTTGCGAGCGAATCCACGAGGAATCTACTGTGTGCATCCTCTCCTCGCCTCCTGACGCAGCGCGGCTTCTCCCGTACCTTGAGAAATGTTTGCGCTACCAGCTGTGGATTGCCGTAAAGGTCAGAAACGGCCACTATGTGCCGCAGAGCGGCCAATTGGGTCGGAAACATGCCGCACTTCTTGTACTTACTCGTTATCGGAAATCCCTCCGGCACACCGTTACGCGGATTGCTTATACTTATTGCCCGGCTTGCGGCAAAACTACGAAGGATTACGGCGGGAAAAAGCACACTTATAACTCATACGGAACATTGATCTCGGATGTTTGGAGGGACATTGAATGTGACCTCTCAGGTGATGTGCCCGAAATTGAGGAAAGACTTCAGGACTTGTTCGGTTTGCCGCCATACGAGTTGTTGGATGTTTTGGACCTGCGAGAATGTCCCCAACTTCAACCAAAATCAGCGGGGGTCTGTGTTGGAGAGGCCCGGCTGCCACTCTATGGAATCGAGAATGTTCCTCTGCCCGAGTCCCGTCTTATTAATGATGACTGTCTGAAAGCCCTCCCAGCGTTACCGGACACGTCGGTTGATTTCTGTTTCGCCGACCCGCCTTACAACATCCAGAAGAACTACGACCATTGGAACGACGGATTGGAAATGCAGCAGTACTTCGCATGGTGCGATCAATGGCTGTCCGAATTGGCTCGGATTCTGAAACCGGGATGCACTCTGGCCGTGATCAACATCCCGCTTTGGGCTGTGCGGCATTACCAGCATCTCTGCAAAATCCTTCGCTTCCAAGCGTGGATCGCGTGGGACGGCCTTAGTTTGCCCGTGCGGATGATTATGCCGAGCCACTATGCTATCATCTGCTTTTCGAAAGGAGAGCCTCGCCCGCTACCAGGCCTTGATGCGGGATTTCTGTCTAGCGCCGAAGGAAAGCGGATCTTGCCACTCGCTGAGTTCTATTGCCTGCGGTCGGCCTGTGTTGCGAACCGCAACGGTGGTGATTGTTCGGACCGAGGTGAATTCTCTGACTTATGGTCCGATATCCATCGACTCAAGCATAATAGTCGGCGAGTCGATCATCCATGCCAGCTTCCGCCTTCATTGATGCGACGTCTTATCGCTCTTTTCACTTCGCCGGGCGAGATGGTACTCGACTGCTTTAATGGCGCCGGCACTACGACACTCGTAGCTCACCAGATGGGGCGACGTTTCATAGGGATTGAACTCTCATCACGCTACCATCAGATTGCCACGGAACGCCACGACACGGCGACTCGTGGGGAAGACCCATTCGGGAAACGCAACGAAGTCCCCCACGCGAAGAACAGCCGCGTGGAGCGATTACCCAAGCAGAGGTACGCAGTCAGTAAGAAAGTACTGCAGCTTGAGGTCCGGCAGATTGCACGCAAACTCGGCCATATTCCAACGCGCGATGAAGTCAAGGGTATGAGCAAGTATCCGATCGACTACTTTGACAGCTATTTCATCAGTTGGGGAGAAGTCTGTGCCGCTGCGCGCCATGATGGAATGTCCGAATCACCGCCCACTGTTGTCCCTGAAGATCGACAGCTGGCGCTTTTCTAGTCTGTCGAGCTGACAGACCCTATCCTGAATTCGGGGACGGTTGCCTTTTTTCTAGTGTGTCACGTGGTGAGGAATTCCGAATCCAACACAAGGCTCAAATTGCAATGAAGACACGCACCTCCGTCAATATCCGGATCTTGTCCATCGCTCTCTGGATCGTGGCTCTTGCCCTCCTTACAGGATGCCGGTCAGTCCCGATGAAGTGCGCGGTGGTGCGAGGCCGGAAAGTCAAACCGGGCATCGAAGTCCTTCTGGAAAAACGGCTCGACCTGGTTCGCGGAAAACGGGTCGGTCTCATCGCCAACCCCACCGCGGTGGATCGTCGCTTGAGAAGCACCGTGGATCTGCTCCGGCAGCACCCGGCGATCAAACTCGCGGCCCTCTACGGCCCGGAACATGGCGTCCGGGGCAACGCGCAAGCCGGCGAGTATGTGCCGTTCTACTGGGACGAGCAGTTGAAGTTGCCGGTTTTCAGCCTCTACGGGCAGTCGCGGAAACCCGATCCCGGCATGCTCAAGAACATTGACGAGTATATGCGTTCCTTCGACAGCAGCGCGACGGTCGAGGGCAAAACGCCCGAACGCCGGATGTTGGATTCCGTGGAGGTCATGGTTTTCGACCTCCAGGATGTCGGCGCGCGGGTTTACACCTACGTTTCAACGATGGCTTATGCGATGCAGGCCTGCGCCGAAAGCGGCATCCCCTTCGTCGTCCTGGACCGGCCCAACCCGATCAACGGCCTCGCGATGGAAGGCCCGATTCTGGAGTATCCCGAGCACAGCTCGTTCATCGGGCTTTACCCGATTCCGATGCGGCACGGGATGACGGTCGGCGAGATGGCCTTGCTGTTCAACGACCGCTTCCTGCCGCGCAAAGCCAACCTCACGGTGGTGCCCATGGAGGGATGGAAACGGACGCAATGGTTCGACGAGACATCGCTGCCCTGGGTCATCCCGTCGCCCAATATGCCCTCGCTCGAAACGGCCACGGTTTATCCGGGGCAGGTCCTGCTGGAAGGAACGAACCTTTCCGAAGGACGAGGCACGACGCGGCCGTTCGAGCAGTTCGGCGCGCCGTGGATTGACGGCTACGCGCTGGCGAAGGAACTCAACGCGCTCAACCTGTCCGGGGTGAAGTTCCGCGAGTCCTGGTTCACGCCGACGTTCTCGAAATACCAGGGCCAGCGCTGCGGAGGCTGCCAGCTTCACGTCACCGACCGGCGCCGCTACCGGCCCGTCGCCACGGCGTTGTTCATCCTCAAGGCGATACGCGACCGATATCCGGCTGAGTTCCAGTTCCACGCGGACTACTTCGACAAAGCCATGGGCACTTCCACCGTCAGGACGGCGTTGGAAAGCGGGATTGACGTGAAAGAGATCGTGAGACGCTTCACGCCGGGTCTCGATGACTTCTCGAGGTTACGGCGGCGCTATCTGCTGTATCGTTGACTCTCAAAATCAC
>Ga0315282_10015825_pt1 | contig 11083 bp, 13 predicted proteins | sample YL17G07_20_MG_FD_203693 | JGI IMG/M metagenome (GOLD analysis project Ga0315282, IMG submission 203693) | Sediment microbial communities from Yellowstone Lake, YNP, Wyoming, USA - YL17G07_20 | ecosystem: Environmental > Aquatic > Freshwater > Lake > Sediment | place: USA: Wyoming | collected...
AAAAAGAGGCATCAATAACGATTTCCATCTTTTCATTGCAATTCATCTCTCTTTTATTTCGGTTTCCTCCTCAGACCAAATACTTCTTTGGCCAGAATGATGCCTCGTCTGCCCGACTTTTTCACCAAAGAACCGATTTCCATTAACGGTCTTCCCTTTCGATAGCTCGCAAGGGTAAGGAGCATGGGTATATTAACCCCGGTTACCACTTCAACCTTCTCATCTTCCAGAAAAGATAGGCTGAGATTGGTCGGTGTCCCGCCAAGAATGTCCGTTAAAATGACAACCCCATCTCCATCATCCACCTCGGCCATTTTCTTTTGAATCCAATCCTTCACCTCTTCTTCTCTATCCTTCGACCAGATCGAAACTCCTCTTATCTTCTCCAAATTCCCGACGAGAGACTGAACTGATAAGATCAAGGCATCAGCCAATCTTCCATGAGAGACGATCAGAATTCCCACCATTTTTTACCTCCTCATCATTTTTTCTTTTGAGGAAACCATCTTTTGAACTAAATCTCTAAGATTTTCTAAATGAATCGGTTTTTCCAAATACGCAGTCGCTCCTCTTTCAAAGACCTTGTGGTAGACCTCTTCACTCCCAAAGGCTGTTATCACGATAATGGGAGCCTCAGGCTGAAGTTTCCTTACCCCCGGGAGAATATCTAGTCCAGTTAAACCAGGCATCCGAATATCTGTAATGATAATATCGAAAAGCTCTTTGACGAGTCTGCGATATGCTTCCGAACCATTATCTACTGAGTCCGTTTCATACCCTTCCTGATTAAGAAACTCCTTCAGCAAAGACCTCATCTCTTCATCATCTTCAATAATCAATATTCTTTTCTTGCCAGTTTCCCTCATTATCATCTCAAAGTGGAATCAAGTGTATGCATGAAGTATTGGCAGAAGATTAAAACTTGTGGCTCCACAAAAACTTAGCCCCGTGGGATAATATCTGAGGATTATTCAACCTTCTCAGACAAAGTCAAAGTCTCTCGTTTAAGAGGAGAAGGGACGTAGACCAGGTTCATTTCTACTTTTTCAAGGGCCTTTTCCTTGAAAGCCTTCCTTGGGATTGTGACGTCCAAAGAACCTTCAAAAAATTCTTCAGGTTTAAGAGCCTTCAAAAACAGAGAAACCTTCGCTATTTTTTCTCCAGAACTAAAAGCAATTGGCTTCCCAGCTTCATCCAGGTATTCAAGGGTGACCGCCTGGATATCCAAAATATCTTTGGATTTATTAGTGATCTTGATGTTGCCGTTAAGCTTTGGTGTATCAACGATCTCTTTAGAAGCTATGTTCACGGTCCTGACGGCCTTAAGGTCACTAAGTTCCACAAGAAAAGCCGGCCCCGTAACCTCAACCTTCGGTGGAACCAAATTTTTAGTGATTTGCTCTTGTGTGGGAGCCTCCACCTTCCGCTCCTTGGCACAACTAATAAATCCAATGGAAAGACTTAAAGCTAACGATACGATGAAGATCTTTTTCAAATGCATACAGTGTCCCCCTTTCTTGGTTAATTGATATATCAAACCTTTAGACCGGGAACTTCTATCCAACACCTCAAGATCCAGAACCTCCTTTCCCATTTTTGGCGGCTTTTCGTAGACTCCTTCATTATTTTCAATAATCAGGTGCCATCAATCATCATTCCGTAGTATAATCAACTGAAATTTCAAGAATAGAATAAAAAGAAGCAACAAGGATGCCAACTGCATTAAATAAATTTCCTTTATATTTCGATTGATTAGGAGCCATATGAAAAATTTTGGTTCCAAGAAACGGGGAAAAATGGAACAGCCCGTGGCAAAATGGGACAATAGAACTTGAAAGAGATCGATTCAGATAAATTCGATTCACAAACCTCTACCATTATTTACAGGTAAACCTTATCAGATTAACAACTTGTCGTGGCTCAATATCTCTCAAGGGTCTCGCTTGTAATATCTTCTAATCTTTTCCGACATGGGGCAGTATCGGAAATTATAGTAACAATCTCATTCCTGCTTTTCTGAAAAGCTTCTTTATCCTCTTTCCCGATTGGATAACAAGTAGGAAAGACTTCTTTTAAAGGATTCTTGAATCGGCCATTCTTTATCAGTCGATAATCAAGGTGAGGACCTGTTGAGAGGCCAGTTGACCCAACATATCCGATGATCTGTTTTTGTCTTACACGTACACCCATCCTAATCCAAGGACTATAACGAGAAAGATGACCGTAACAGGTCTTGTATCCATTCACATGATGAACAATGACCTGCTTCCCAAATCCTCCGCACCAACCCACTGAAATAATAGTTCCATCCGCTACTGCCCACACTGGCGTTCCTATCGGGGCTGCATAATCAACACCATAATGAGGCCGAACCCCTCCCAAAATCGGATGTCTTCTTGCCTGACTGAACCTTGAGCTAATCCGATTAAACTGCAGGGGTGCCTTCAAAAATGTTTTCCTCAAAGAGTTCCCGTTCTCGTCATAATAGTCCCCTTGATATCGAATTCCCCTGACAACCTTCTCTCCTCCCCGGTATTCCACGGCATGGATCGTCCCGTACCCAATAAACTGGTCTCCTTTGTAGATTTTCTCCACTAGCACCTTGAACCGATCCCCTTTTCTGACGTCTTTATAGAAATCAATTTCCCAGGCTAAGATCTCGGCAAAGGAGATGGTTAACTGGTCTTCTTCTCCGGCGGCGTCCATCGCCTCGAAAAGGGATGAACGTATTTCTCCGGCCACTTTTACCAAATATCTTTCCAAGGGAACTTCTTTTTTTTGGGCTACATATCCTTGAGGGCCTTTTTCGATCTCGTACACTTCTGTTGGGCTTTTCTCAAAGAGGAACTTCACCAGTTCTCCTCCCATATCTGAAATGAAACGGTAGGTTCCTCCTCTGATCTTATTAAAGTCTACATGGGGTGTTAATTTTGAAATGATCAGATCGATCCAACGAATAGGGATTTTCTTCTGCACCAACGATTGATAAAGTGTACCTTTCCCTTTAACATTCCCCTCAATAACATGGTGTTGTGGTTCCGGTGGGGGGACAGTCAATTTGGGAAAAAAGAAGGAAAGTGAAAAGAAAAGGAAAACGAAGACCCCTGAAAGGATCAACCTTCTCCTGTACCTCTTTTTTCCATCCTTAGATCGCAACCGAGCCGCTTCCTCAACGATAAGATGCTTATACAGCCATCAAGAGAATCCGAATGCCTACAAACCCAAGCGCAATTGCTAAGCCTCGAATAATCCAATTCCCATGGACATGGATAGAAAGCCTTGCTCCCAGTTGCGCTCCAAGGAGTACACCAATCGCCAGAGAAATCGTTCTCCGAACACCGTGAGAAAATACACCTGTTGCGACATGCACAGTGGTGCCCGTCATAGCCATGAACGCTAAGATGAAGTGCGAAGTTGCTGTAGCAATGTGTACCGGAAAGTTCAAAAGATGAACCAGAACCGGCACGTGGATAATGCCGCCCCCGATCCCGAGCAGACTTGAAATGTACCCGACAAAAAGACTTAAGCCCACCCCAACTAATGGGTTATACGAATACGTGTGATTGGCACCACTCGCCTCGACAAGGTTGCGCGTTAGGTGATAAATAGGGTTGTCTCTTTTTACCTCCTTTATCCTGTTCGGGCGTAACAGGAGAAAGGCTGATGCCCCAATCATCAAAACACCGAAGATCAGATTAAACAGGCGACGTGAAATATAGGCCGTGGTGAGCGCTCCAAGAATTGCGCCTGGGATAGCGGCGGCGGAAAAAAGGAATCCTGATTTGTAATCAATCCGTCTCATCCGGCCATAGGCCATCGAGCCTGACAGGGCATTAAAGAAGACCACTGCCAGAGAAATCCCGGTGATCATTTCAGGGCTCTCATCTGGATAGAGGAGAAGTAGCAAGGGCATCAAAACAAATCCACCACCCGCTCCTATGAGCGTTCCACAGGCGCCGATAAGAAACCCCGAAGGAATAAGCCATAGGTTTTGCATCATGGATCGCCTTTACTTCCTTAACTCCAGCGCCACAATCATCAGAATTTCTTTCGCTTTGAGCGGCGCATCAACCAGAACATTATAAGACCAACAAGAGTAAGGCTTAGAATGCCCGCGCCAATTAGTTGCCAAGGGAGATAGAACCCTTCTGGGATATCGGAAGATGAAAGCAGGGCGACCTCTTTTAAAACTTTCCCCTCGCTTTGAATAAGAACTTTTCCCAGCACCTGTCCCTTTTGAACGGGAGCGGTAATAGGTTTCGGTACATCAGAAATGACAGAGATTGAATTCTCCTTCCCTTTTGCCACGGTCACCCATGCCTCTTCCCCTGGAATGAGATGGACTTTGTTCGGTTTGCCTCTAACCACCTTCTCTGGGCCGAAGGAGTCGCTCTTCTTAACCGCTAGGACTGTCGAAAAATTCTTAAAGCCATATTCGAGTAATTTTTGCGCTTCCAGAACCCTTTTTCTCGATGTGTCGCAACCCATTACCACCGTTATCATCCTTTGATCACCCCGCTTGGCTGTAGCCACCAGATGATAGCCTGATTCCGCCAGATAACCCGTCATCAAACCGTCCACTCCTATATTTTTCCTGAGGAGAGTATTTCGGTTTTGCTGTAGAATACCGTGGTATTCAAATTCCTTTAGGGAATGGGTGACAAGAGCTTCAGGGTGATCCTGGATATAACGTCTTGCCAAAATGGTAATGTCTAATGCGGTCGTATATTGGTCCCGAACGGGCAAACCGTGCGGGTTTTTAAACTGAGAATCATTCAACCCAAGAAGTTTAGCTTTCTTATTCATCTCTAAGACGAAGGCATCCTCGGATGCTGTTATATATTCGGCCAAAGCCACACAAGCGTCGTTTCCCGCGACAACAGCAATGCCCTTCAACAGATCCTCTACTTTAACCTTCTCCCCAGGTTTAATGAACATCTTCGACCCTCCTATCCTCCAAGCCTTTTGACTCACTGTCACCTGATCATCGATCTTTAGGTTCCCGCCACGAATGGCATCAAAAGCTATATAGAGGGTTAGGAGTTTGACGAAGCTCGCAGGTGCAATCTTTAATCGGGGATCGTGTTCGAAGAGAACTTGACCCGAAAGTGCATCCATGAGGACGGCACATTTGGCATGGATCTGGAGGTTTGGCTGTGCCGTCTGTGTGAAAATTTGGTTTGGGAACGCTATAAAAAAAACGCTCAGGAATACAGCTGGCATCAATCGGTTTCTAAAAGAACTATTTATCACCGTTCCCTCCTATCGATTCTTTAGCCATTTTCCGTTCTCTCATCCTATTTCTTCTGCATATCATACGCCTTTATCACCGATCGGTGAGGTCAACGGATTTGGAGGAAAGAAGACAATGTTCTCATTCTTTTCTATTCTTTCTTCTTGGGGCAACTTTTATTGACATATTCCACTCCGTTTCCAAGGCAAGTTTCCCCGTTATTTTCCCGCAATTCTGTGTGGAATACTGTATTCCACCAATTCAAGAAGCCATCCATCTTTACCGTAAGACCCGATTTGTTCTTTTACTACCCATCCTATCGATGGTGCATACCAAACAGTTTCTTCACCTGCTTGGATTCTTAAAGCATTAAAAGTTCCAGCGGGAACTGTAACCTTTTCATAGGTCCACACGTTTACTTCGATTTTTGAAGGATGAAGGTGAACCCCCCGTGAGTATTCCCGTAACGTGTATTCACTACTCCACTTCTCACCTATCCATAAGGGCCACTTAAATACGCGGATGCATGGCTCAGCAGATTCCAATTCCTTACCGTCCGCAAATGATCCAATCCAGTTCAAATCCACGTCGTATATATCAAAATAATGTGCTTCTTCTCTGGTCACTTTAATCCAATATGCTATTTTCTTCTCAAACTCCTTCTTTTTATTAACTACCATAGTGACTTTACAAATTTTACCACTTGAAAGGTTGGTATCTTGATAAGCAAACATTGATCCCATAACAAGACCCGGAGGATATTCCGCACCAATTTTCTTATCAACATAAAGATTGTTGAGCCTGGAACCCGCACCCTGTGTGCCATTATAGGCACCATGGGCACATCCTATACAAATTAAAGTCAAAACCAAAATTACCACCATTTTTTTCATCGGTTTCAAGGTTCTCTTCCTTTTTAAATTACTCTCACAACTCTCTCCCATTTTTTGTATCTCCTCCTCTTAGTTGTCCCCACGTCAAACTTGGAGTCTGTCCAGATTCCCTTACATCCTTTTCGGTTCTGACATGGTAGTCTTTGGAATTGATTTCCATGAATGCATAACGCATGTCAATCAGTCCGTCCCATCGACGCAGATTAATAAAGCGGATACGAGAATCCCGAGGGAGATCCCACGCCATATCCATTTTGTTTAACTCGGTGAAAAGGATTGAAGGTATTCTTTAACCACGGGAAACACCATTTTATTAAGTTGACAACTTATAACGAATCCGATTATTAAATTGTTATTTATGAAAACATCCCGCATTTTCTCACTTTTCAGTTTAATTAGTCTCTTTCTGATCGTGCTACCACATCCTCCGTTGTTTGCTGGAGATGGTGCTTATACTTATCGTTTTCCTACTCGACCCTATGGAAACGATATCAAGGCGATCACTGTAATTGGTAGTCCCCAAACTTACATCGTTCAAAAGGATGATACCTTGTTAGATATTGCTCGAAATTTTGATCTCGGTTTCTCTGAAATTCAAACCCTCTATAACAACATTGATCCCTGGGTTCCTCCCGAAGGATTAGAATTAACCATTCCGACCTTCTGGATCTTACCTGAAGGGAACTGGAATGGGATATTGATGAATATCCCTGAGATGAGGCTTTATTTCTTTTTTAAAAAGATATCCATGGTCAAAACATTTCCGATTGGGATAGGGGTTACAGAAAATACTACCCCAATCGGAAGATTTTATGTCAAAGACAAGAGAGTCTCTCCTACCTGGCACATCCCCGTTTCCCTCCGAGAAAAATATGAAGGCAAAAAATCCATTCCTCCGGGACCGGAGAATCCTCTCGGCTCCCACTGGTTGGGTTTGTCAATCAGCGGTTATGGCATCCATGGCACCAATTTCCCGTGGGCCGTAGGACGTCTGGTGACCCACGGGTGTATCCGCCTTTACCCAGAAGATATTGTCCGCCTTTATCCCATGGTTCCAACTGGAACTCCCGCGGAAATTGTTTACCAACCTATCAAGATAGGGTTTAGAGAAGGTCGTATCTTTATCGAAGTCCATGAGGATATCTATCAACGGATCCCTGACCTTCTCCAGTTTACCCTTGAGAAACTGGACAAAATGAAGATCAAAAATCTTGTCGAACTTGAAAAAGTGAAGGAGGCTATTGATCAGAGAAGGGGGGTTCCCGTCGATATTACATCCGATTTCGACCACGGGAAGTGAAAGTAGACTGACCAAGCCTCCTTCGATGCACCTATTTTTTCAATTTCTTCTCAAATATGACTTCCGATTTCTTGGCCGCTTCCTCAGCTTTCTTGGCTGCTAATTCTGCCCTATTGGCTGCTGCTTGAGCTCTGTTTGCAGAATCCTCCGCTTTTTTAGCGGCGGATTCTGCTCTGGATCCCGCAGCTTCAGCCTTCAACGCGGCTGCCTCGGATCTTGAGGCGGCTCCTTCGGCTCTCGATGCGGCCGTGTTGGCCTTCACTACAGCACTTTCTGCTTTCTCGGCAGAAGATTCGGCCTTTTTTGCCGCATTCTCAGAGCGAATGGTTGCTTGCTCAGCCTTCTTTTCAACACCCTCTGCTTTCGAAATGGCAGCATCAGCCTTTTTGGCGGCCTCCTGGGCTGATTTCATCGCCGCTTCAGCCATTGACTTTGCCTCTCGGATTTCTTTAGTCGTGGCACAGCTTGATAACAAGATGAGTCCGAAGAGGAAGGCCACTCCAACAGAAACCAGCTTCTTCTTTTCCACCTCTCTTCACCTCCTCTCACGCTTTCATTTTTTTAATCTCTTTTTGAATGCTCCTTCAATCTTTTCAGCAGCTGCCTCTGCCTTTTGAGCAGCGATCTCCGTTCTTTTAGCAGATCCTTCTGCTTTGTCAGCCGCCGATTCGGTCTTCATAGCTGCGGTTTCCATTCTTCTTGCGGCCTTTTCGGCTCGGTCCGCAGCCCTCTCCGTCATTCCAGCCGCCTCAAGTGCCCTTGCAGCAGCCCTATTGGCCTCTCTCACTCCTTCTTCTACCTTGGCTGCCATGGCCTCTGCTTTCTTGGCTGCCTCTTGGGCCGCCTTCATTGCCTCTTCAGTCGCCATTCTTGTCTGTTCGATCTGCTTCGGTGTCGCGCAGCCCGCAACGATCCCTAAAAGAATAAGAAAAGTCCAACCTAACAGGATCCGCTTCACCGTTTTTCTACTGTATCGCATCTCAACCTGCCTCCTTTCGTCTATTTCTTCAGCTGTTTTTCGAAAGTCCCTACTGCTTTCTGACTTGCTGCCTCTGCCTTTTTCGAGAAATTTTCCGATGATGTGGCAGCTTTCTCGGCTCTCTGGGCCGCTGCTTCGGCTTTTTCCGCATATTCCTTTATTTTCTCTAAAACCACTTTCGCTTCCTTGTTCGCTCTCTCTGCTGCTTCCCGGGCCTCTCTGATTTCCTGAACGGGATTACATCCTAAAATGAAGACCAAAAGTAAGACAACAAAAACCCATCTGTTCAATTTCCTCATTTGACCCCTCCTTTCCACAACAAGGTTCACAATGTTATGAGTGCAACCACCTATAGACATAAAAAAGTGACCCTCTTATTTTGAACGTCCGATGCTATAGTTTAAGAATTGATCGATGCTCTGAAATCTCTAAGTTCTGAATGAGTAAGGGTTCATATAGAACATTGCCATTTTCTTATTTGGATAAAATGATGAATTCGTCCCTTCGATTTTTTGCCCAAGCCTCTTCATTATGACCAGGATCCAAAGGCTTTTCTTTCCCATAAAAGATAGTGGAAATTCGTTTTTCATCAACACTAAGGGAAATCAGGTATTTTTTGGCATTACTGGCTCGCCTCTCCCCCAGGGCGAGATTGTATTCAATCGTTCCCTTTTCGTCACAATGGCCCTCGATCTGTATTTTCACCGCTGGGAACTTCTTAAGCACAGCGGCATTTTGCTTCAAAATCTCTGCATCGTCCGGGCGAATGTTATACTTGTCAAAGTCGAAGTGAATCCTCTTAAGCATCTTTGTTTCGAAAACCTCTCCTTCAATGCCAGGGGTCTTCTTCGCAACCAAACTTCTTTCGAAATCTTTTTGTTCCTGTTGCCGTTTCTTGGCTTCTTCTTTGAGTTTAGCTAAATCCTTCTCCCTTGCTTCCCTCTCTCTTGCTTCTCTCTCCTTCCGTTCAGCTTCCAACCTCGTAGCCTTTTCTTTTTCTTCCGCCGATTCCACTGCCTTCTTAGCCGATGGTTCCTCTTTAACCATAGCCTTTTTCGGACAACCTGAAACAATGAGCCCTAAGCAGAGGATGAAACTTAAAGCTACGAAACTTTTTCTCAGCATAGTGAACCTCCTTGTATAATTAAGATAATTGGAGCTTTAAGATTGAGAAGTTAGCCAGTATGTGATAAGCGTAGATAATATCTTATCACCAACTCACCCCCATCCTAATTATTAGATGCAATAGCAATACCAAAGCCAATGAAGAAATTGCCTAATATTGTCAAAGGGTTATAATTTTTGCAAGAATTAAAGTAACTTGTAGATGGGGAAAATCGGGACACGCTGTGGCAAAATGACCCAACTGGCTCGGAAGGGAAAATTATGTCTCTTCAATTTTTCGGTAGAGCGTTTTTCGGTCGAGGCCTAAAATCTCAGCTGCTTTGGATTTATTTCCCCCTACTGCGGCGAGGACTTTCCTGATATATTCCTTCTCTAATTTCTCCACGGTATATTTCTTACTGAGGCCTTTTTCAATTAAGTTCTCTCCGGCCCCCTCAACCAATGTAGTTGGTAAATCCTCTGGCAGGATTTCTTCATGTTGACTCAAGATGATCGCTCTTTGAATGACGTTTTCCAGTTCCCTCACATTTCCTGGCCATGAATAGTTTAAGAGAATTCTTAAGGCGTCCTCTGAAATGCCTGAAATATTTTTCTTCGAATCTTGACCAAATTTATTCAAAAAATGTTGGACGAGAAGAGGAATATCCTCCCTTCTCTCACGAAGGGGTGGCAGTTCGATGTCGATGACCTTTAATCGATAGAAAAGGTCCTCCCGAAATTGACCTCCCTGGATCAGGGATTTGATATCTCTATTCGATGTGGAAATGACCCTCGCGTCTACAGAGTAAGAATTCGTATCTCCCAAAGGCCGAACTTCTCTTTCTTCGATCACCCGCAACAATTTTGCCTGGAGTGTGGGAGGCATCTCGGTAACCTCGTCTAAGAAAAGTGTCCCTTCGTTAGCCTCAAAAAACAGTCCCTTCTTATCTATTTTTGCATCGGTGAAGGCCCCTTTTTTGTAACCGAATAACTCGCTTTCCAGGAGGGTTTCTGGGATGGCTGCACAATTAACTGCAACGAATGGACCATCCTTTCTGCTTCCATTGTAGTGAATGGCCTTTGCAACTAACTCCTTACCCGTTCCGCTTTCTCCTGTAATTAACACATTGCTCGAGCTGCCGCTGATTCTTTCAACGAAGTCATAAATCCTTAGCATCGAAGGGCTTTTCCCGATGAGATGATGAAATTGATATCGGGACTCCACCTCTTTTTTTAATCGAGCGACTTCTCTCTTTAACAGGCGATTTTCCAGGGCCTTCTTCACAGTCAAAACGAGTTCATCCATTTGAAAAGGTTTGGTAATATAATCGTAGGCACCTATCTTCATCGCCTGAATAGCGGATTCAATCGTTCCAAAGGCTGTGATAATAATCACTGGCGTCAGAGGGGCTACCCTCTTGACCTCTTCAAGAAGATCCAGGCCCTTTAATCCTTTCATCTTTAGATCGGTGACGATGACATCGAAGTCCTCCTTCTTCAGTATTTTTGAAGCTTCTAAACTATCGCCCATGATGGTGACGAAGAATCCATCCTCCTGGAGAACGTCGGCGATC
>Ga0315282_10015826_pt1 | contig 11083 bp, 9 predicted proteins | sample YL17G07_20_MG_FD_203693 | JGI IMG/M metagenome (GOLD analysis project Ga0315282, IMG submission 203693) | Sediment microbial communities from Yellowstone Lake, YNP, Wyoming, USA - YL17G07_20 | ecosystem: Environmental > Aquatic > Freshwater > Lake > Sediment | place: USA: Wyoming | collected...
GGAAAAGAACCGCGGCGCCAAAATCTATCTCAAGCGCGAAGACCTCTGCCACACCGGCGCGCACAAGATAAACAACGCTCTCGGCCAAGCCCTGCTCGCCAGGAGGATGGGGAAGCCGCGGCTGATTGCGGAGACCGGCGCGGGCCAGCACGGCGTGGCCACTGCCACGGTCGCGGCCTGGCTCGGTTTCGACTGCGAGATTTTCATGGGCGAGGAGGACATCCAAAGGCAAAGCCCGAATGTCTTCCGCATGAAAATCCTGGGCGCGAAACTGCGGCCGGTGGGGAGCGGGTCCAAAACCTTGAAGGATGCCCTCAACGAGGCGCTCCGCGACTGGATAACCAATGTGCGCAACACCTACTATCTGCTCGGCTCGGTCGCCGGCCCGCATCCCTATCCCAAGATTGTGCGCGAGTTCCAGAAGGTGATTGGCGAGGAGACCCGGCGGCAAATCCAGGAGCAGGAAGGCAAGCAGGCAAACGCCCTGGTGGCCTGCGTGGGCGGAGGGTCCAACGCCATGGGCTTGTTCTATCCTTTCCTCAACGACCGGGCCGTCCGGCTTATCGGCGTGGAGGCTGCGGGCAAGGGGCTGGATTCCCAAGAGCATTCCGCAAGCCTCTCCGCCGGCTCCATTGGCGTGCTCCACGGGTCCAAATCTTTCTTGCTCCAGGATGAGCGCGGACAAATTCTTCCCGCGCACTCCATCGCGCCCGGACTCGATTACCCCGGCGTGGGTCCGGAGCATGCCTGGCTCAAGCAAACCGGCCGAGCCTGCTATGTGGCGGTCACGGACCAGCAGGCGCTCGAAGCCTTTGATATACTCTGCCATTACGAGGGCATCATCCCGGCGCTGGAAAGCTCGCACGCGGTTTTTTACGGAATGAAGCTCGCGGCCGAGATGAGCAAAGACCAGGTGGTGGTGGTCAACTTGAGCGGCCGGGGAGACAAGGACCTGAAGATAGTGGCGGAGAGCATGGGAGGCAAGTTGGAATGAGCCTATCAACCTGTCAACTGATTATCTTGTCGCGACTAAAGTCGCTCGCACCTAAAATGAAGGGAATTTGAACATGAATCGCATAGAGCAGAAATTTAAAGAACTGCGGGTAAAAAACCAGGCCGCGCTCATTCTTTACCTCACCGCGGGCGACCCCAGCCTGAAAAAGACCGAGCAAATCATTCCCGCGCTCGCCAAGGCCGGGGCGGACCTCATTGAACTGGGCGTGCCCTTCACCGACCCGACTGCGGACGGTCCCACCATCCAGGCCGCGTCGGCGCGCGCGCTTAAAAAATATTTTTCGCTCGATGACCTCTTCGCCATGGTTGAGCGGGTGCGGCAAAGAACCCAGGTCCCGCTCCTGCTTTTCAGCTACTACAACCCGCTCTTCAAATACGGCGAGGAAAAGGCTGCGAGCGTGGGACAGGAATCGGGAATTGACGGGATGCTGGTGGTTGACCTTCCGCCCGAAGAAAGCGCGGGCCTCCGCGCTCATTGCCGGAATTACGGCTTGAGCCTGGTGCATTTGGCCACGCCGGTGAGCGACGCAAAAAGGCTCAAGCTGGTTTCGGAAAGCTCCAGCGGATTTGTTTATTATGTGTCAGTGACCGGCATCACCGGCGCCAGGGCGCATCTTCCCAAAGACCTTAAAAGCCAACTCGCGCAGCTCAAAAAAATTTCCAACCTGCCCGTGGCCGTGGGCTTCGGAATTTCCAGACCCGAGCAGGCAGCGCAAATCAAAAGAATCGCGGACGGCGTGGTCGTCGGCAGCGCGCTCGTGAGCATAATTGAAAAATACGGCTGGTCCCCAAGCCTCATCCCCCGTCTGCAAAAATTCTGCGCATCCTTCAAGACGGCAATGGCCAGGCCCTGAAGCATCCCGCGGCGCGCTCTGAAAATTTGACAGTTGCGGCAAAAGCGATTAGATTAGCAAAAGACAACGGAGGAGTGGCCGAGTGGTCGAAGGCGGCGGTCTTGAAAACCGCTAATCTCTCGTGGATTCGCGGGTTCGAATCCTGCCTCCTCCGCCAGAAGACATCGCGAATAAATTCGCTCGCACCTAAATTTAGGTTAAGCCTGCGGAGAGATGGCCGAGCATGGCTTAAGGCACACGCCTGCTAAGTGTGTGGACTCGAAAGGGTCCCCTGGGTTCGAATCCCAGTCTCTCCGCCAGATGTCTCCTGAAAAAATTCCCGGGAGCAATGGAGTCATAAAATGCCGGAGAAGAAAAAACCGGAGCATGCCAGACTGAAGTCGCTGGCTGAAACCATCTCGCTCAAGCACAAGCGCGCGCTTATCACCGGCTCGGCCTCGGGCATCGGCAAGGCCATGGTTCGCAGGTTTGCCGAGGCCGGCGCGCATCTGGTGATGGTGGACATTGATGAAAGCGGCCTGCACCGGACGCGGGACGAACTTGCCCATTTTGACTGCGAGAAGCAGGTCTGCAAAATCGACCTCTTTCACAAGCTGGAGATTGACGCGCTCTGGGAAAAGCTGGAGCCTGAACTCCCGGACATCCTGGTCAACAACGCCGGCATCTATCCTTTCAAGGACTACCTGGAAGTCGACCGCGAACATCTCGAGAAGCTGCTCAACATCAACCTCAATTCGGTTTTCTGGATGTGCCAGAATTTCATCAGGCGCCGCGGCAAAAAAGGCGGGGTGATTGTCAACATCTCGTCCATCGAGGCGATATTGCCTTTCAAGGAAGACCTGGTGCAATACAGCATCAGCAAGGCCGGGGTGATTGCGCTCACGCGCTCGCTCGCCAGAGATTATGGCCGCAAGGGCTTCCGCGCCAATGTGATTCTGCCCGGAGCCATCCGCACTCCGGGGACCAGCAACCTGGCCAGAGAAGCCATCGCCAAATTCAGGCTTGACCTGATGAAAACCGGGTATGACTTCCAGCAGCGGCTCGCGCTCGGAAGATGGGGAACGCCGGATGAAATCGCCAAGGCCGCCCTCTTCCTGGCTTCAGACCTCGCAAGCTATGTTCAGGGAGCAATGCTTCCGGTGGACGGCGGATTCCTGTCATCTTAGAATTCCATTTGCAGAATAATGCCGAAACCATCCAAATTACGAAAGCTGAAATTCAGGTTCGCGGCCTGGGGCCTGATTTTTTCAGCCGCGGGGTTGATGGCGATGGAAGCAAAAAATTATAAGCTGTTCCAGGATATTGTTTATGCAAAAATCCCCGGCACTGACCCGTGCCTGACCAGCATGGATGTCTATGCGCCGAAGAAAGCCGGCAGCTATCCCATCGTCGTCTACCTTCACGGCGGAGGGCTTTACGCCGGGGACAAGCAGCCAATCGGGTTCAAAGCCCAGGCTTTCACCTCCCGGGGATTCGTGCTCGCCAGCATCAACTACCAGCTAAGCCCGGCCGTGAAATATCCGGCCCATCTCCAGGATGCGGCCAAAGCAATCGCGTTCCTTCACAAGAACGCCGGGAAATACGGCGGGGACCCGGAAAAAATATTCCTGCTCGGCTTCTCCTCCGGCGCCCATCTCGCGGCGCTCCTGGCCACGGACGAAAAATTCCTCAAGGCCCAGGGGCTTGAGCTTGCTGCGCTCAAAGGTGTGATCTGCCTGGACGAGGAGGGTTATGATTTGCCTTGGCTCAAGGATTTGGAGCCGAGGCTTTTCAACTCGGTTTATCTCCAGGCTTTTGGCGATGACCCGCGGATATGGCGCGCGGCCTCGCCCCTGAACCATATCGCGCCGGGAAAATCCATCCCGCCCTTCCTCATCTTCCATCTCGGCAAAAGCGCCCAGAAGCAAATGGCGGAAAAATTGGGAACCGCATTGCGCTCGGCCGGGGTGGATGCGCAACTGGTCTTCATCTCCGGCCAAACCCACTACGGACTCGACCGCGACCTCGGCAAAACCGGCAACGAGCCTACCCGCCTTATCTTCGAATTCCTGGACCAACATTGATTGAGTTCAGACTATCACAAAAAATAAACTTACCGGCAAGCCAGCCTACCGCCTCTCAACCTGTTAACATTTTAAGTCCCTGCCTTCTCTGATATATAATACCCCTATTATGCATTTTCCGGACCAGGGCTTTGAGAACCCGCACCTGATTGAGGCTGCGCTCAAGAATATTTATGAGCATGCGGCTCGCCGCGGATTCGCGGAGGCGGATTTGAGGGCCTTGCAGGAAAAAACCAGCCAGGCCTTTGCCAAAGGCATTGCCGACCCGGATGCCGCGCTCATCTCGCTGGAGCGGCTCTTTAGCGAAGGCGACTCGGAGCTGAATTGGCTGCTTGCCGGCGACCGTCTGGAAAAAGCGCTGAAATTTTTCGGATACTCTGAATTCCTGGGCCAGCATGCGCTCAAATATCCGGACCAACTGAAAAGCGCGCTGGAAAAAATCGAGCGGGGAAAAGCATCAAGGAAAAAGATTTTCAAGGAGCTTGAGGAAAAAATTATTGGCGCAAAATCTTTCGAAGAGTTGAGCCGCGGCCTCCGCGTTTTCAAGAACGAGCGCTACCTCATGCTCGGCCTGGAAAACCTTTTCGCTCTCGACCGGCTGGAAGATGAGGTGCAGGAGGTCAGCTGGATTGCCCAGGCTTGCCTTGAGCTTGGCCTGAAATATCTGCTCAAGCTGCGGAGCGGGAAAAAGCGCGCGGCTGGAAACGAGCGCGAAGCACTAGCCCGGCTCTGCGTCCTGGGAATGGGCAAGCTCGGAAGCGGCGAGTTGAATTTCAGCTCGGACATTGACCTGGTCTATCTCTGCCCGGAATCCGGCTCCGCGGCAGGCGATGACAGCCGGGTCCGGGAATACACCTCGCTCGCGGAACAGCTCACCCGGCTGGTCAGCGAAATAACCGAACTGGGATTTATCTTCCGCATCGACCTAAGGCTGCGGCCCGGGGGCGAGAACGGCCCCCTGGTCAATCCGCTGGACGCCGCGGTGGACTATTACCTCAACTTCGGCCGCAACTGGGAGAGGGCCGCGCTGATTCGCTGCCGTCCCCTGGCCGGAGAGCTTGCGCTCGGCCGGAAATTTCTCCAGGAGATTGAATCATTCATCTTCCGCCGCTCTCACGATTTTGCGAGCTTTGAGGACTTGAAGGAACTGAAGACGCGCATTGACCAGGAGGCCCGGAAGGAAGCCGGCCAGGACGGGTTCTCGGGCTATGATGTCAAGCTCGGCCCGGGCGGCATCCGCGAAATAGAATTTTTCGTCCAGGCCCTGCAGTTGATTTACGGCGGGAAATATCCGGAGCTGCGAGTCCCTCACACCATGCCGGCGCTGGCCAAATTGGAGGAGCTTGGGCTGGCGAAAAAAAATGATGCGCAGGCGCTTGCGGAGGCCTGGCATTTGCTCCGCCGGGTTGAACACCGCATTCAGCTCAAGAACCTCCGCCAGGACCATTGCATCCCCAAAAACAGGCGCAGCCAGGAAGCGCTGGCGCGGTCGTTTGGATTTTTCGGAAAGGAAGGCCCGGAAAAATTTGCGGGCGAACTGGCCAAGGCCACGGCCGCGGTCGCGTCAATTTTCTCCGGCCTTTTCGGCGAAGAGCCTGGGGAGCGACCGAGCCAATTTGACAAGCTCCTGGCCTGGGACGCCGAGCCTGAAGAGCTGGAACCGGAATTCGCGCAGTTGCATTTTGAAGAGCCGGACCTGGCTGCGGAATCCTGGGGGCGAATCTTGAACCCGCTCCGCCGCGCCGTGCGCGCGCCTCGGCTCCTGGCCGAGGTCCTCCCGGTCCTGCTCCAGGAAATCGTCTCCAGCCCGGAGCCCGACCTGGCATTGGTGCAGCTGGAAAAATTCCTTTCCAAAACCGGGGCCAGCGCCGGATACCTGTCGCTGCTCAAAGACCATCCCGCGGTGCGCAAGCTCCTGGTGGAATTTTTTTCCACCAGCGAATTCCTGGGCAATCTTTTAAACAGCCATCCGGAACTGCTCGATGAGCTGGTCAGCCCGGCTGCGCTCCAACCGCGAACCGCAAGTGAGCTGGAGTCAGAACTGGAATCATTCCTCCACAGCGCCGCGGATTTCGAGGAAAAGCTGACCCGGCTTCGGCATTTTCAGAAAATGGAGCTTTTGCGGGTCGGCATGGAGGAGCTTTCGGGAAGGCTGGAGCTTGAGCTGCTCGAAGAGCGGCTCACGGTGCTGGCGGAAATAATTCTGGAGCAGGCTTACAAGGTCAGCTGGGAGGAACTGGTCAATCGGCACGGCAAGCCCGGGCGCGAGGCTCTGGGCGAACTCTCCGGGCTTTTGATTCTCGGCCTGGGCAGGCTCGGCAGCCGGGAGATGAGCTGGGCGTCTGACCTTGACCTGATCTTCATCTACCAGGGACACGGTTCAACTGATGGCAAGCAGCCCATAGATGTCCACGAATTTTTCGTCAAGCTCTGCCAGAAAATCATCTCCACGCTCCAGACCCAGACGGCCCAAGGGTTCCTCTATAAAATCGATACCCGGCTCCGTCCCAGCGGCAGGCACGGCCCGCTGGTGGTCAGCGTGGACGGATTTGACGATTACCACCGGAGCGAGTCGCAGGTCTGGGAGAAGCAGGCGTTAATCAAGGCGCGTCCTTTGATTGACGGCGCCGGCATGCGCAGCAAGGTGATGAGCCAGGTCGAGCGGGGAATCTATGCGAAGAACGACCCGTCGCATCTCAAGGATGAGATGCGGAAGCTTTTGGCGCGGGTGAAGGAAGAGCTTGCGCGGGAAAATGAAAATCTATATGATATAAAATTCGGTTATGGCGGCGAGATGGAGCTGGAGTATATCATCCAGTATCTGCAGTTGCTGCACGGGGAATCCTGGCCGGAAATCCGCGTCGGCAACAGCTGGCAGGCCCTGGACAAGCTCCTTGAACTGGAAATAATCAGCGAGCCGGAGTATCTTAGCTTGAGAGAGGCGCTGGGGCTTTATCGGAGACTTTCGTCCCGGATGAGGATTTACCGCGACCGGCCCGAGCACCAGGTCAGGCTTCAGGCCAAGGCCCTGGACCGGCTGGCTAGAAAATCCGGCATCCAGGGGATGGACTCGGGCGAGAAACTTTTGAAGAAGCTGTCCGGGTCGCGCGAGCTGGTGCATCAGGTTTTGCGCAAATATATTGGCGAATAGCCAAGGAGGAGTTTGGCTCATGGAGAAGGGCAAAAAAATCTGGATGGACGGCAAGCTGGTGGATTGGGATGACGCGAAAATCCATATCCTAACCCATACGCTCCACTACGGGTTCGGGGTTTTTGAGGGAACGCGCTGCTATAAAACCGTAAGCGGCTCGGCCATCTTCCGGCTGGACGAGCATCTTGAGCGGCTCTACAACTCCGCGCAAATCCTGACTATTGAGATTCCGGTGAGCATAGAAAAGATGGCCCAGGCGAGCAAGGAAGTGATCAAGGCCAATGGATACGAGGAATGCTATCTCCGCCACATCGTCTACATCGGCGACGGCGAGCTGGGCCTGGGAACCATGACCAACCCGGTGCGCGCGGCCATTGCGGTCTGGAAATGGGGGGCCTATCTCGGCGAGGAGGGCCTGAAAAAAGGCATCCGGCTCAAGACCGCAAGCTATGTGCGGCTGCCGGTGAACTCTTTTCCGGCCAAGGCCAAGGCCGTGGGCAATTATGTGAACTCCATCCTGGCCAAGCGCGAGGTGCTCAAGGCCGGCTATGACGAGGCGCTCATGCTTGACACCAGCGGCTATGTGGCTGAAGCCAGCGGCGAAAATATATTCCTGGTGTTCGGCAAAACCATCATCACGCCGCCGGAAAGCTCGTCCATCCTCAACGGCATCACCCGCAAGAGCGTGATCGAGCTGGCAACCGACCTCGGTTATACCGTGAAGCAGGAAACCTTCCCCCGAGACACCGTGTACATCGCGGACGAGGTGTTCCTCACCGGAACCGCAGCCGAGGTCACGCCCGTGCGCGAGGTTGACAACCGCAAGATCGGCCAAGGCTCGGCCGGGCCGACCACGCTCAAGATTCAGTCCGAGTTTTTCAAGATCGTGCTGGGCAAGAATCCCAACTATAAGAAATGGCTTGCCTATATTGATTAAAGCCGCGCGGGGAAAAAATGGATAATTACCGGCAGCGGCTGTTGCAGATATTGCTGGTGAAATCCTTCAAGCTCGGAGATTTCACCTTAAGCTCGGGCAAAAAAAGTGATTATTATGTTGACTGTCGGACCGCGACCATGGACCCCGATGGGCTTTATTGCATCGCCCAGCTGTTCCTCAATTACATCGAAGAAGAAAAGCTGGAAATTGATGCCGTGGGCGGGCTTACGCTCGGCGCAGACCCGATTGTGGGCGGAATGGTCGCGTTGAGCAAAACCCGGCCGAGGCCGGTGCAGGGATTCATCGTTCGCAAGGAGGCCAAGACCCACGGCACGGGCAGGCCGATTGAGGGAAATATCTTAAAGGGCTGGAAGGTTGCAATCATCGAGGATGTGATAACCACCGGCGCATCCGCGCTCAAGGCGGTCAATGCCGCGAAGCAAATCGGCGCGGAGGTCAAGGTGGTTCTGGCCGTGGTGGACCGGGAGGAGGGCGGTAGGGAGGAAATTTCCCGGCTCGGCATCCCGATTTACAGCCTGTTCACAGCCACGGAACTCAAGGCCGCGGCCCGCAAATCGCAATGAAGAACTGGGCGGTCATTTTCGCGTTTGCCATCTTCTCCTGCGCGCCCCCGCTAGATAAGATTCAATCCCGGGTCTCCCGGAATCCCGGGGCCGGCCGCTATCTTTCGGTTCCGTTCATTGCCCAGGAGGAATTTTATTGCGGCCCGGCCTCGCTGGCCATGGCGGTTGATTATTATGGCTGCTCAATCTCGCAGGACGAGATTGCGTCCCGGTATTTCAAGGCCGAGGTCGGGGGCCTTTTCACCGTGGACATGATTGCCGCGGCCCGGGACCTGGGATTTGAAGTCGGCCAGGGAGCGGGAACCTGGGATTTGCTCAAGCAGTCCATCAGCGAGGGCGACCCGGTGATTATTTTCTGGAACTGGACTGCCGAGCCTTTGCCGCTCCGGCATTTTGCGGTGGCGGTCGGGTATTATTCCCCCGGCCCGAAGGACTGGGTAATTGTCCATTCCGGCTCACATCAAAACCAGGTTATGTCCCGCAAACAATTCGAGCGGCTCTGGTTCTGGGAAGACAACTGGATGATGACCATCAAGCCCGGGTCCCAGCCATGCAGCTGGAAATCTCCCTGAAATTTGTTCAGCATCATATTTGGGTCTGGATTCAAAACACGGAGGGAAAAAATGAGCGGGAAGGAAAAAGACCGATTGATTGAAGCAGCTCTTAAGCTGGTCGCCAAGGGCAAGTTTGAGGAAGCCATTGCCCAATATGAAAAAGCCCTGGAACTGGATAAAAAAGACAGCAGAATCTATACCGAGCTGGGGGATTTATTCGCCAAGACCAAGAAGAAAAAGGAAGCCATCAACGCCTATATTGAGGCGGTCAAATTATATACCCGGGACGGCTATTATTCCAAAGCCATTGCCGTGTGCAAACAGATTCTGGAAATAGACCAAGCTTATGAAAACCGGGATGAGATATATGTTCGCCTGGGAGACCTTTACCATACCCTGGGAATGATTGAGGATGCCAAGAACAGTTATAACCTGGCCATCGAAGAGGGTCAGAAAAGAGGCAAGGATAGTTCGGAAATCAGCAAACAAATAGCCGCGCTTTATCCTCCGGATGACGCTCTTCAGTATCGTCAAGCAATATACAGTTTCATCCAAGCGCTGGCCGCCAATAACGGCATGTGCAAAAACGCAGAGCTTGCCATCATAAGCATCAAACCCTGGAAGGCCTCGGCCCTCTGCCTTCAAACCAAAGGCGAATGTTGCGTAAAAAACTGCCCTTTATTCAAAGAACTGGGGCTGGGGAAGGAGGCAAAATAATTGGGGTCAGGCCTTAACATATAAGTTAACGAATTCAGTTCATTTCCATTCTCCGGCAGCGATTCATAACCGCAAAGACGCAAAGAACGCGAAGAATTTTGGGCCAAGACCAGGGGAATTTTTCTCTGCGCCTCGGTGGTTAGAACTGGTTTCATACCCCTGTTCCCCTCCCCTCAAGGGCGGGGAGAAAATGGGGACGGAAATACGAACCAAGTAAGTTATTAAATAAACTCTAAGGCAGCGGGCGTTCTGCCCGCTGCCTTATCGCAGCATAAATTATTTGCCTTTATTTGCCCTGGGGCATGTACCCGAAGCAGATATTCAACCCGATTTGATAGTTGCCCTTGAGGTTGCCGTCGGTCATCTTGAGATCAAGGTCATTCCTGAACTCCTCGCCGGTCAAGTCCGCGTGGAAATACTGATAGCCGCCATCGAGCCTCACCCACATCCATTCCACAGGCGCAAGCCAAACGCCGAGGTAAGGATAGGCCAGGAAGACCCCGGCATCTCCTGACCATTTTTCCTCCGGACCCAGGTCAGCTCCCTTGGCCGAAAGGCTTAACCCGCCGGCGCCCAGTTGCGTGCCAAAAAACAGGCCGAGCTTCCTGCTGAAAGAAGTGTCATACTCGCCGAAAAGCCCGCCGCCGCCGAAATCAATGACCGCCTTGAGAGTGTGCCCGGCCACGCGGCCATCGGTCCTCTGGCTCACGCCGAAGCCGTACCCGCCGAAGCGGAAATTCTTGTAGATGGCCCCGCCCATCCCGCCGATGGTCCAAAGCGGACCGAAATTGTCTATGCCCCGGTCCTTGGTCAGAGGCTTGAGCGGACCAAAATCCAGCGGCAAATAGCTCGCGCCGGTTCCGCCGAATCCGCCCCAGTCGGCATTCACCGGCTTGGCTTCCTTCTTGGCCGGCGCGGCTTTTTCCGCCTTCGGCTCCGCCGTAGCTCCTTGAGCAAGAGCCAGGCTTATCGCTGATTCAGCCGGCGAAAAGCTCAAAGCCTTTCCCCCATCCTTGAAAATGCCCTGCCCGAATGCGCTCCCGGCCAAAAGCATCAGACCTGCGCAAAGAAACACCCCGGCAAATCTCTTCCCTTTCATTGTGCCCTCCTTTTGTCTATTTATATCATAATACGCATCAAATTGAAAAATATTTGAAGCAATTTGGCTTTTTGAACTATTTTTCCCAGAATGCTAAACTGGCAGCAATT
>Ga0315282_10015827_pt1 | contig 11082 bp, 9 predicted proteins | sample YL17G07_20_MG_FD_203693 | JGI IMG/M metagenome (GOLD analysis project Ga0315282, IMG submission 203693) | Sediment microbial communities from Yellowstone Lake, YNP, Wyoming, USA - YL17G07_20 | ecosystem: Environmental > Aquatic > Freshwater > Lake > Sediment | place: USA: Wyoming | collected...
CTCGTTTATTGTGCGAGTGGAGGTCGCAGCGCCGCCGCTCTAGATATTATGCAGGAGCTCGGTTTTAGGGAAGCCTATAATATGCTCGGTGGGATTAACCAATGGACGGCAGAAGGACTGCCGACCATAGAATAGATACGAATATGCTGAAGAACTTTCTCCTTCGCTACCTAGCTAGAAAGCTGTCCAGTTCAGTCAGTAACGTCTGCCGACTGTAGAAGGCACCCACTCTCTTGCCTCGGATTATGCCTTGGCTATCTATGAAAAAAGCAGCCGGGAGATACCTCATCCCATAGGCAGAGAGTAACTTACCACCCTCGTCAATAGCAATGATGAAGTTTGCACCACCTTCACCAGCAACTTGCTTTACCTCTGTCGCCTCCCCTCCTATATTGACCGCTACCACCGTCAGTTGACTGCCCTTCTCCTCCACCACCAGAGCAAGGTAGCCCAACTCCTCAATGCAGTACTGGCACCAGGTCGTCCATAGATATAGCACCACCGGCACCCCCCGAAACTGAGACAGAGTTACCTCCGACCCAACTGTCGTCGGCAGGGTGAAGTCAGGGGCTGGCACCCCTACCTCAGGTATCTGAGCTGGTGAGACACAGGAAAGAATACCGATAGCCAACATAGATACCATGCTGATTATACCAAGCCATCTCCTCCGCCCGTGGCACATACTTTAACCCCTTTATCCTGGTCACAATATTATAACACCTTCTGTCATCGCCCCCACTCTGCTATAATTAGACTGTGAAAAAGCCGCTTCTGGTGCTGTTTGACGGCAATGCCCTGATTCACCGCGCCTTCCATGCCCTGCCACCGCTAACCGTGAGCAAGACCGGCGAGATGGTTGGCGCCGTTTACGGCTTTGCCCTGATGCTGCTCAAGGTAATAAACGAGCTGAAACCCACCCACTATGCCATCGCTTTTGATATGAAAGCTCCCACCTTCAGGCACCAGCTATTTGACCAGTATAAGGCACAGCGACCCAAGACCCCGGATGAACTAATAGCCCAACTGGGGCGAGTAAGGCAGCTGGTGGAAGCCTTCCACATCCCTATCTTTGAGCTTGAGGGCTATGAGGCAGACGATATCTTGGGCACCCTGAGCCAGCAGGCCAGCCACCAGGACATTGAGACCATCATCGTTACCGGTGATGCCGATACCATGCAACTGGTGTCCCCCAGAGTAAATATACTTTACCCCAGACCAAAGGGGAGTTTCAGCGATACCATGCTCTACGACGAAGCGGCGGTAAGCCAGAAGTATGGCGTCAAGCCTGAGCAGATTGCCGACTTCAAGGGGCTGGTGGGTGACCCGTCGGATAATATTCCCGGCGTCCGCGGCATAGGTGAAAAGACTGCCGTCAAGCTCATCCAGCAATTTGGCTCCATAGAGCAAATCTACGACCATATTGATGAGGTAACTCCGACCAGGTTCCAGGCTCTTTTGCGGGAAAATGAAGCTATTGCCCGTCAGAGCAAGGCGCTGGCGACCATCGTCATCCGGACACCGGTTACCCTGAACCTTGATGACTGCCAGATTAGCCAGTATGACCGAAATCAGGTAACTGAGCTCTTCCGCGAGCTTGAGTTTGTCAGCCTGCTGCCAAAACTGCCCCAGATAGAAACAGAAAGGATAGCCGAGGTTGAAGCCAAGCCCCCCCAGAGAGACTACCGTATTGTAAATACCACCCCAGCCCTTGATGAGCTCCTCAACCGCCTGTCAGCGGCTAAGTCCTTCGCCTTCGACCTGGAGACCACCAGCCTAGACCCCATGTCAGCCCAGCTAGTAGGTGTATCCTTATCGCCGGCTCCGGCTGAAGCCTACTATATCCCGGTGGGGCATGTCGGCTTGGAGGAGCTCCAGCAACTGCCACTAGAACAGGTTATAGCCCGGCTCAAGCCACTGCTTGAAGATAATACCTTAGCCAAGCTCACTCACAACGGCAAGTATGATATGGCAGTGCTGGCGGAATATGGAATAACGGTGAAAAACTTGACCTTTGACACGATGCTCGCTGCCTACCTGCTGGGGGAGAAATCGCTGGGCTTAAAAGCCCTCGCCTTCAGCAAGCTGGCGATTGAGATGACGCCCATCACCGACCTCATCGGCTCGGGGGCTAAGCGGATTTCCATGTCCCAGGTAGAAATAGCCCGTGCCGCCGACTATGCCTGCGCTGATGCCGACATGACCGGACGACTGGCTGAAATGCTACAGGCAGAGCTTCACCAGCAGGGGCTGTGGCAACTCTTCTTCCAGGTTGAGTTACCACTAATGCCGGTGCTGGTTCGGATGGAAAGGAATGGAGTAGCCCTGGATACCGACTTGCTGAGGCAGATGTCGCACCGCCTCGGCGAGCAGTTACTAAAGCTGGAGGCTGAGGTCTATAACAGTGTCGGTCATCAGTTCAATATAAACTCGCCTCAACAATTGAGCACCGTCCTCTTTGACGAGCTAAGACTAGCGCCTGCCCGCAAGACCAAGGGTGGCTATTCCACCGGGGCAGCAGTGCTGGAGGAACTCCGTGGTTGCCACCCAATAATAGAATTCATCCTTGACTACCGCCAGTTAAGCAAAATCAAGTCAACCTATATTGATGCCCTACCCAGTCTAATCAACCCCAAGACACGGCGGGTGCACACCAGCTTTAATCAGACACGGACAGCTACCGGTCGGCTTTCCTCCAGCGAGCCAAACCTGCAGAATATTCCCGTCCGCGGCGAGCTGGGGAAACAGGCCAGGCAAGCGTTTATCGCTCCCCCAGGGTCGCATCTTCTAGCCGCCGACTACTCACAGATTGACCTCCGCGCCCTGGCTCACCTGTCTCAGGATAAAAGCCTGCTTGATGCCTTCCGCCGAGATGAGGATATTCATACCGCCACTGCGGCTCAAGTCTTTGGCGTTGAGCCCTCAGCAATAACCTCAGATATGCGCCGGGTGGCGAAAACAGTCAATTTTGGCGTTATCTATGGCATGAGCGACTACGGGCTGGAGCAGGCAACAGAGTTATCACGGGAAGAAGCCGCTCATTTCATCGCCGCTTACTTTGAAAAATACCCCGGGGTAAAACAATACCTCGAATCTACTAAAGAAAAGGCAAGGAAACAGGGCTATGTTCAAACCCTCCTCGGCAGAAGGCGTTCTATCCCCGAAATCAATTCCTCCAACCGGCAGGTGAGGGAAGCCGCCGAACGAATGGCGATAAATATGCCAGTGCAGGGTACATCCGCCGATATCATAAAGGTGGCAATGATTAACCTGGACCGGGAGATAGATAAACGCCAACTGAAAAGCAAGATGCTGCTTCAGGTGCATGACGAGCTTATCTTTGAGGTGCCCGAGGCTGAACTGGAAGAGATGAGCCAGCTGGTTCCCAAAATAATGTCCACTGCTTTGGAGCTTAGCGTGCCGCTAAAGGTAGACGTCAAAACTGGCACCAACTGGGGGGAGATGGAATAAACATTGGGTGAGTAGATGACCAACCTCCGTATTGGTATTTATGCCGTTTTCCTTATTTTGTTTGTGTTGCTTTGTTATTTTGCTCATCAATTGCCCTACTTTACCGGTGACATTAGCGTTAGCTTATGGCTCCAGAGTATTGATATTCCTCTCGTTAAGCCGTTAATGCAAGTTGCCTCCTCTCTCGTTCTAGCCGCGATTATAATCGCTTTGCTTGCCATTGCGTTGTGGATACTAGGCAGAAGGCTTGAAGCTGTCTTTATTGCCTCACTAACGTCCGTCGCTGGGTTAGCGAGCTGGCTATTAAAAGAGTTGATTAGCCGACCTCGTCCCAGTGGTGAACTTGTCCAGTTATTAGAAGGAAGCTGGGGGCTCAGCTTTCCTAGCACACATGCCACCTGTGCTATTGTCTTTTGTGGATTCCTTTTCTATCTAGCACCGAGATTGGTTAAGCAACCGATAGTTAGAGGAATTCTGCAGTCCCTACTGATTATGCTTATCCTTCTCATCGGGGCATCGCGTATTTATCTAGGGGCACATTGGACTAGCGACGTGTTGGGCGGTTTATTTCTCGGCGGACTACTACTTTATCCTGCTATCGTCTTATATAACAAGAGGTCAAGTTAAACAAATAAAAAAACGGGGATAAAAATGCCTGAGCTTCCCGAGGTAGAAACGATAAAGAATGAGCTCCTGCCCCACCTAGTTGGTCACCGAATCACCGGTTTTAGTCTATTTTGGGACGGAATAGTGCGCCAGCCCTCGGTGGAAGAATTCAGCTCCCGCCTCATCGGACAGAAAATAACCGGGATAGGTCGGCGGGGAAAGTATCTCATCCTTAGCCTAACCAGCGGCGAGGCATTAATTATCCACCTGAAAATGAGCGGCTCTCTCCTGCTAAAGCCACCGGAAAGGTTCATCCGCGCCATACTCCACCTGGACGGTGGAACCGAGCTTTTCTTTCGCGACCCGCGCAAGTTCGGGGCAATGTGGCTAGTAGAGGACAAAAATGCCATTATCAGTAAGCTTGGTCCCGAACCTCTGGAGGCTGACTTTACGCCCAAAATTCTGGCTCGGCGCCTGAGTAAGCGCACGGCACCAATAAAGGCTGTGCTCTGCGACCAGAATTTCGTTGCCGGCATCGGCAATATGTATGCCGACGAAGCCTTATTCCTCGCCAGAATTCACCCACTAAGGTCAGGAAAAAGCCTGTCTCAAGAGGAGATAGAGCGCCTTCACCACGCTATTCAGCAAGTTTTATGGGCAGCCATTAACAATAAGGGAGCCAGCGTTGATACCTATCTTCGCCCCGATGGGCAAATAGGCACTGCTCACTTCCAGTTTCGGGTTGCCCATCGCGGTGGTCAACCCTGTCCTGTCTGCCGAACTCCCATTGAGCGGATAGTTGTGCGGAATCGGGGCAGCTACTTCTGCCCCAAATGTCAACCAGAAGTGTAGCCTCTAGCTCTGAGGTGGTTTCTTGGTCTCTTCTGCCTCTGACCCAAAGGTCAACTTGCAGAAAAGGTCATTGGAACTGCACTGCTGGCATTCCATCTGGAGTGCAGTGTGCTCAATATAAAACTGTTGCCGAAGCACCTCCTCAATTTTCTGGCGGATGCCAGCGGCTTGGCTGGTGGGTAGATCATCAATAAGCACATGGCAACTCATAGCATTCACCTCTGCTGAAATACTCCATACATGAATATCGTGCACGTCTTTTACTCCAGGCATTCGGTTCAGGGTATCTACCATCTCGGCTATATTCACCTGCTTCGGCGTAGCCTCCAACAGAACTCTCAGACCTTCCTTTAGGATGCCCCAGGCAGCCAGAATAATAATGAAGCCAATAAATATGCTGATAATGGGGTCTACCAAGAACCATCCACTGAGGAGTATGATAGCACCGCCAACAATTACGCCTATCGAGGCTAAGGCATCGCCAAGAGCATGCCGGAAGGCACTGCGCACATTGAGGTTACCTTTCTGCTCACGGTGTAGCCAGGAGGCGACGAAGAGATTGGCGATGAGACCAACGATGGCTACAGATAGCATGAGCAGGCTATTAACTTCCGGCGGCTGTTGTAAGCGGCGGTAGGCTTCATAGAAGACGACTAAGGCAATGGCGAAGATGCTGATGGCGTTTACCACAGCAACCATTACCCCTACCCTATGATAGCCAAAGGTCATGCGACCGCTAGCTGGACGTTCTGCCTGCTTCACCCCGTACCAGCTAAGGGAAAGGGCGATAACATCAGCAAATACATGACCAGCGTCGCTGAGTAAAGCCAGACTATTGGACAGTAAGCCACCAGCTACTTCTACTACCAGAATGAAGCCAGTAAGCATGATGCCAAACTTGAGTTTACTACCCACTGGCATAGTCCTATGATGAATGTGGTCAGACAATTGCCCTACTCCATTCAAAGCTACCATGTGAAATAGCTCGACGATGCCAACTGTTATCAATAGTAGAGCAAAAAACCCTTCTTATCAAGTATATGCTAACCATCTCATATTACACCCTGCTCCCTCAGCTTATCTATCTCGTCCTCGCTCATCCCTAATAGCTCCCGATAGACATAATTATTGTCCTGACCTTGAATTGGCGCTGCCCGAGTATATCTTGCCGGGGTATCAGATAGCCTTATTGGCACGGCATCAGATATAGTCTTGCCCAGTTCAGGGTGGTCAAGCTCAATGAAGAAGCCCCGCTCTTTTAGCTGGGGGTCTTCAGCCAAATCGCTGGCATCCTGCACCACCCCAGCAGCCACCCCCTGACGCTGGAGTAAAGCCATCGCCTCCTCAGCAGTGCGCTCCTTGGTCCAATCCTCCACCAGCCGGTCTAGCTCCTCACTATGCTTCAGCCGACCGGCTAAAGTAGCAAACCTCTTATCCTCAGCCCAGGGCGGGTTGCCAAGAGCCCGCTTGAACCCCTGCCACTCTTCGTCAGTGAACACAGCAATGGCACACCACCGGTCATCACCCTGACAGCGATAGACGCCGTGAGGTGCCGCCTCAGTTGAGCTATTGCCTACCGGCTCCACCTCTTCGCCCCTAACCGTATAATCCAGAATGGCATCGCCCAATAAACCTGCCATCGCCTCTACCTGAGAGACATCAATATACTGTCCCTCCCCAGTTTTTCGCCGGTATTCCAAAGCACTGAGCAGGGCTAAGCAAGCTATAAGACCAGCGATATGGTCGGCGTAAGAAGTGCCCAAGCCCAGCGGTGGCTTGCCGGGAAAAGAGGTGAGATAGGTTATACCAGAAAAGGCTTGAATTGTCGGACCAAAGCCAGCATAGTCCCGCCACGGTCCGCTGTTTCCCATAGTTGACAGGCTGAGCATAATGAGGTCGGGCTTTACTTTCCTCAGGCTATCATAATCCAGCCCCAAGTTAGCCATTACCCGAGGACTAAAATTCTCTACCACGGCATCGCTTATACCCACTAGCCTTTTGGCAATAGCCACCCCCTCTGGTTTATTCAGGCTTAAGGTTATACCCAGCTTATTGCGATTCCAGGTGTTATAGTAGCCGCGGCTGAATTTATCCTCCTCCTCAGGCAAAAGCGGCTGAACCTTAATCACCTCAGCGCCAAAATCAGCCAGTATTCTGGTGGCATAAGGTCCCGCCAGCACCCAGCTAAAGTCAAGGATGCGGATGGAGTGTAAGACGCCCTGTTTAGTCATTTTAGCTCATAAGACCAGCGTGTCCCGGGAACTTCCCAGGGGAATGCTGGTGCTGACCGAAGCTCCGTGCGCTTGCCCCTATCAAACACGGACATCTGTATATTCTTAAACTCCTTACCCATGGGATACTTTTTAGACTCTATAAGGTCAACTAGTATCAGAAGGAGAGGCCACTGTGCTCCTTCCCATTTTTCCATCACATGATTGTAAACCTTCTGTATGTTTGGCGGATGGGTATATGTTATGAGTACTGCGTATTTAAGTCTTTCTCTGTCTTTGTCCCTACTCCACACTGTGTGATGTTTTAGCTTTTCTAACTCGTTACCCCATACGCCACCCCACTCCCATTCGATAGCTATTTCATCGCTGTCCATACTTCGCAGTATTGCATCCTTTCTACCTCCCCTCTCAAATCTTGTAACAAGCCCCATAAGGTCGGCTATGTTACGAACAACTACTCCAATATGGATAGTCCAATCCACTCGCCCCGCTCCTGTTGCCTTTTTTGCATCCATCGGAAAATCACGATACCAGAAATACTGAAATAGTGTTGCAAAATCTTGTGGAGACGCCCATTTTTCTTCTAGCATTTTTCACTGCCCTCCTTCTGTTCTCCTTTACTAGACGACCTTTTATCAGGGTGTCTAAGAGGGGCGCTAGCCCCTCTTTTCTTATCTTCCCCCTCTCCTTTGAAGGAGAGGGGGATTAAGGGGGTGAGGTAGATTAAATAACGCCATCTTCAGCTAAAGTTTTTATCTCATCTTCTGATAGCCCCAGCTCTCCGTGATAGACCTCTTTATTATGCTCGCCAACATTCGGCACCCGGCTTCCCACTCGCCACGGAGAACGGCTCAGCTTACATGGCGCTCCAGGGAACCCGTATCTTTTGCCCGACTCCGGATGTTCCACCTTAACCCAAAAACCCCGCTCCTTTAATTGCGGGCTATTCACCAGCCCTGATATTGAGGCGACCTCCGCCCAGGGGAAGCGCATTAACTGCCCCTTCTCCACCAGCTCGGCTACAGTGTGGCTTTTTGTCCACCGCTCTAAGACCTCTATAATGTGGTCAAGGTGCTGAAGACGATAACCCCTATCCAGCCATTTCTCATCGGTCAAGTCCTCAGCCATCCCCTCAGACTCAAGCCACTCCACCAGCGTTTCCCAGTGCTGAAACAGGGAAAGTAGAACATAGCCATCCCGACAGGGAAAGATACGGAAGGCGCCATTCCAATGGAGACTACCCTGCCGCTTTGCCACTACACCCTGATAGAAATAGCGCACCAGGACATGGTCAAGGGTCGCCGCCACGCACTCCAGCAGGGAAATGTCAATATGCTGTCCCTTGCCCGAGGTATGCCGACTCCACAGTGCCAGCAAAATACCAATGGCGGCAAAGATGGAGGCGAGATAATAACTCTGGTCGCCAAAGGGCTTGAGCGGCGGCGATTCAGCCTCGCCACAGACGTATATCTGCCCCCCCAAGGCACTAGCCACTATATCACACGACTTATAATTCCGATATGGTCCGCTCTGCCCGAAATCGGTGACGGAAGCCATAACCAGTCGGGGGTTAATCCGACTAAGCTCGGGGTAGCCGAGACCTAGCGCCTCCAGGTATCCCGGCGGCTCGCTCCCCACCAGGACATCAGCCGCCTTAACCAGCCGCTTTAATATCTCCCTTCCCGGCTCGACTTCTATATTGAGGGTTATTGCCTGCTTACCGAGGTTTGACACCCAGAAAAAGAGGCTTCTCGCTGAACCTCCCGGCTTCTCTATTCTGATAACCTCCGCCCCCATATCAGCCAGAAGCCGAGAACAGAGCATGCCTTTCTCATCAGTTAAATCAAGAACACGGTAGCCGGAGAGGGCAGAAACTCTATCCCCGTGCCTATTCATAGCCGAGCCAGCGCCGCTTCAATCCGCCTCAGGCACCGCTCCTTACCCAGTACTGCCATAGTCTGAAATAAGGGTGGGGCTGCTGTCCGACCGGTAATTGCTACCCTCAGCGTGCCAAAGAGCTGACCGGTCTTTAGCCCCAGCTCCACTGCCAGGGGTCGGAGCACCCCTTCCACAGACCCGGCATCAAACAACGCTAGCTGGCTAAGCCTCTGCTGCGCTGCCTTTAACGCCTGAATGGCTGACTGATGGTTCATGTTCTCGCCTACAATCAAGCTAGGCTCATAGTCAAGCTCGTCAAGGAAGAAAAATTGAGCTAGCTCGGCAACCTCACCTAGGGTTCGGGATCGCTCCTGAATAAGAGGGAGGATATCCCTCACATATTTTTCGCTTGATATTAATGCCTTGCCTGCGGATATATCCATCATCAGGTAGGGTTCCACTGCGTCAAAGAACTCATCGGCAGTTAGACTACGGATATACACCCCGTTCATCCAGCTCAGCTTATCCCGATTGAAGATGGCAGCCGTCCGACTGATTCGTTCCAGAGAAAAGTTATCTATTAGCTCCTGTCGGGATAAAATCTCGGTTCTATCATCCAGAGACCAGCCCAAAAGGGCGAGGAAGTTCACCATAGCCTCAGGTAGATAACCCTGCTCACGATATTGGGTTATAGACACTGCCCCATGCCGCTTGCTCAATTTAGCGCGGCCGGTTCCCAATATCATCGGCAGGTGAGCAAACTGTGGTGGGTCAAAGCCGAGCGCTTGATATAGAAGCAGATGGCGGGGGGTGCTTGATAGCCACTCCTCAGCCCGGAGCACATGGCTTATCTCCATCAGGTGGTCGTCAACCACATTGGCGAGATGGTAGGTGGGGTAGCCGTCCGACTTGAGCAGGACAAAATCATCAATGGTGCTATTGTCAAATACCACCTCGCCCCGGATTAAATCGTTGAACCTGGTCTGTCCATCAAGTGGGGTCTTAAATCGAACCACCGGGGTGATACCCCCAGCATCCTTCTGAGTTCGTTCCTCCGGGCTTAGGTTGCGACAGTGCCGGTCATAGCCCGGCGGCTGCTTGCGCCCGACCTGCTCAGCACGCATCTCCTCAAGGCGCTGAGGGGGACAATAGCAATAGTAGGCATCCCCCTGCGAAATAAGACGCTGAGCTACGTCACGGTAAATATCCAGGCGCTGCGACTGAATATAGGGGGCGTATTTACCCCCCACCTCCGGTCCCTCATCCCAGTCAAGCCCTAGCCACCGCAGCCCATCAAGGATAGCCTTCACCGCCCCCTTGACCTTGCGGGTGACGTCGGTATCCTCAATACGGACAATAAAGCTGCCGCCGTGATGCCGGGCAAAGAGCCAGTTAAACAAGGCTGTCCTGATATTGCCCACATGGGGAAAGCCGGTGGGGCTGGGGGCAAAACGCACTCTGACGGATTTATTCATTCTTTCTCCCCATTCTACCACCCCACCCACCAATATTCTAGAGTTTTTTATTAACCTCACCCCCTGTATCCCCCTCTCCTTGGGAAGGAGAGGGGGAAGAAAGAGAAGAGGGGCTTTCGCCCCTCTTAAACACCCCATTAAGTTAGTCTCCTCCAAAGGAGAGGATTTTTAGGGAGGGGGCTTCGCCCCCTCCCTATTTATTCCCCCTTCCCTTCACAAATACTCAAGGGAAGGGGGCAAGGGGGATAGGTCACCAAAAATCTCAAAAAATCTAGGCTATGTCCTCCAGCGCCTGCGCCAAATCAGGGGGAAGCTCCGACTTGAACTCCTTATACTTGCCGGTGGAGGGGAGCTTGAAGCCAAGGCGGGAGGCATGCAGGAACTGCCGCGATAAAAAGGGAGACTTCACCCCATATACCTTGTCCCCCACCACCGGATAGCCAACAGCCGAAAAATGAACCCTTATCTGATGGGTGCGACCGGTCTCCGGTCTAGCTTCAACTAGAGTATAGTCGCCGATATATTTAATTACCTGATATTCAGTGCGGGCTTCCCTTCCTTGGGTTACTACC
>Ga0315282_10015828_pt1 | contig 11082 bp, 9 predicted proteins | sample YL17G07_20_MG_FD_203693 | JGI IMG/M metagenome (GOLD analysis project Ga0315282, IMG submission 203693) | Sediment microbial communities from Yellowstone Lake, YNP, Wyoming, USA - YL17G07_20 | ecosystem: Environmental > Aquatic > Freshwater > Lake > Sediment | place: USA: Wyoming | collected...
CGCGCCGCGCCATGCCGAAGATCTCGTCGAGATGATGCAGGCGCGCGAGATCCCGGTCGAGGATGTAGACGCTCGCGCCGATCCCGAGGAAGGCCCGCGCCGCGGCGGTCCCGAGCGTCCCGGCCCCGATGATCGCCACCTCGGCCGGCGGGACGCCCGGCACCCCCCCGAGGAGGATCCCCTTGCTGCCGCGGTCGTTCTGCAGCAGCGTTCCGGCGACCTGGGGCAGCATGCCGCCCGCTACCTGGCTGAGCGGCACGAGGACCGGCAGCGTGCCGTCGTCCTGCTGGATCGTCTCGTACGCGATCGCGGTGATGCGGCGGGCAAGGAGCGCGTCGACGGGCTGCCGGCGCGCCGCGGGCAGGTGCAGGAAGCCCATCAGGATGCTCCCCTCGCGCATCCACTCCACTTCTTCCGTGGCCAGCATCCCGATCTTGAAGACCAGGTCCGCCCGGCCATAGGCCTCGCGGGCCGAATACACGATTCGCCCGCCCGCCCGCTCGTAGTCGACGTCCGAGAACCCGGCTCCCAGTCCGGCATCGTGTTCGATCGAGCAGGCGTGGCCGGCCGCGGTCAGCAGCTCGATGCCGGCTGGCGTCAGACCCACGCGGTACTCGTCTGCCCGGCGTTCGCGCGGCACCCCGATGTGCATGCGGCCTCCTCGTGATGCTTGTCTGGATGAGCGATCGGCTGGCCGGCCGACGGTGGCCGATCAGCCGGGAAGGACGGGCACTCCAAGCCCCGATCCGGTCGGTACGCCCAGCGGGCGGGACAGGCCCGCGCCCCGGTCGGGCGCGGCACCACCGCCCGCACGGCACGGGACCGGCCGTCCGGGCCGCATCGGCGGCACTGCAGTGTATCGTGTCTGGAGGGGTCTTGAGTAGCGCTCAGAGCCGGAGGCCGATCTCGAGCTGCACCTGCCTGCCCGGGTCGACGTTGTTGATGCCGCCAAGCGGCTGGCCGAAGGTCGCGAGCGGCGTCGCGCCGTTTCCGTACACACCGTTGCGCCAGACGTTGAAGGGGTTGAAGGGCACGTCGTGCTTCGCGAACCCGTCAACCTCTTCGTGGGCGCTGCGAGGGCCGACTGGCGACTAACGACTGTCGACTGTCGACTGTCGTGCACTCCTTGACGGGGACGGCAGCCGGCGGAATACTGGCAATTTCGGGCTCCGGTGGCTTGCTGTTTCGATGGACCGGGCGATGGCCAGCGACGAGGAGCGGCGGGTTTTCGAGGCGCTCGACGGGCTGGGGATCCCGTACGTGTGCCACGAGCACCCGCCGGTCTTCACCGTGGAGCAGGCCGAGGAGCACTGGGCGGACATCGATGCCACACACTGCAAGAACCTGTTCCTGCGCAACAAGAAGGGCGACGCCCACTACCTGGTGATCATCGAGCATCGGAAGTCGGCCGATATCAGGCGCCTGACCGCCCAGCTTGGCCAGGACCGCCTCTCCTTCGCGTCGCCCGAACGGTTGCAGAAGTACCTGGGCCTGACCGCGGGCGCTGTCTCTCCCTTCGGGCTGATTCACGACTCCGACCACGTCGTTCGGGTGGTCATCGATGCCGACCTCCGGCGGTCCGCCCGCATCGCCTTCCACCCCAACGTGAACACCGCCACAATCAGCCTCAGCTTCGCCGATTTCCAGAGATTCCTCGCCGCGCGCGGCAACATCGTCCGGTACGTCATGGTGGGAGAGGACAAGTAGTCGTCAGTCGTCAGCCATTCTCAGTCATCAGTCATCAGTCATCAGTCGTCAGTCATCGTCGGTCGACTGTTGACTGTTGACTGTCGACTGCTGCCTGTCAGCGGGTGCCTCCTTGACACCCGACGCCCCCCGATCTCACCATAGCGCCGCCCGAAAGGAGCATCACCATGGTGCCGGCTTCCGAACTGCGCGCGGGATGGGTGGTGCGCGTCGAAGGCGTGCTCTACAAGGTGATCGCCGCCGAGTACCACGCGGGCGGCGGCAAGATGGGTGGCGTCGCGCACGTCAAGCTGCGCAACATGAAGACCGGAACGTTCCGCGAACGCCGATTCCGCGCCGACGAGCTGGTCGAGCAGGTGGAGCCCGCACGGCAGAATCTCCAGTTCCTCTACACCGACGGCGGCGTCAGTTACTTCATGCACCCCGAGAGCTTCGAGCAGGTAGCCATCGAGAACGACCGCCTCGGGCGCGCCGTCAGCTTCCTCAAGGAGGAGATGACCGTGCCCGTCGAGTTCGTCGAGGGCGAGCCAACCGGCATTGTCTTTCCCGACATCGTCGAGGCGCGGATCGCCCAGACCGCGCCGCCCGTGCACACGCAGGGCAACGACAACGTCTGGAAGGAGGCGCGGCTCGAGAACGGCCTGCGCGTGATGGTGCCGCCGTTCATCGCGCCGGGCGAGCTGATCCGGGTGGGCGTGGAGTCGGGGCTCTACGTCGAGCGGGCAAAGGCGGAGAAGAAACGGTAATGCCGAAGCCGGAGGCCTGAGGCCCGATCAGGCTTCAGACTTCAGGCTTCGGACTTCGGGCTGCAGGCTCCAGTCCCAGGAACTCGGCGATTCCCTGCCAGATCCGATCGAGGCTGCCGAGCAGTTGGTGATCGTCGTCCAGGAGATGAAGCGTGACGTTCGGGCGGCTGCACGCGAAGCGCTCCACGGCAGCCGGATCCACCGCGTCGTCGCGGAGCCCCTGGAAGATCAGGATCGGCGTCTCGATCCGAACGGCGAGCGCGTCGTACCGTCTCGCATCCTCGTAGAGCGCGAACCGGATCGGCCGCATTCCGCCATAGCCGTGGTGAAAGACATCCAGCCGATCGGTCTCCCGCCATCGTGCCACGCCTGGCTCACCCAGATGACGATCGCGGTTGAAGGCGAACTCCAGCGCCGGCGCCAGCAGGATCAGCCGGTCGATCGGGTGAGTGGCGCCCGGCGGCATGTGGCCGAGCGCCTGCCGCGCGGCCACGTGCAAGGCGACGAAGCCGCCCAGGCTCGAGCCGATGAGGGCAACCGGGCCCGGCGGCAGCCCCTGGATCTGCTTCTCGACCTGCCCGAGCATGCGCGTGACGGTGAGCGTCGAGAAGTCCGGCTCGTTCAGGTCGGGACAGTGCAGCGTCTGACCACGGTCCGCGAGCCTGCGGGCCAGAAACGACGCTTTGCCCGACCGCGGCGACGAGGCGAAGCCGTGAAGGTAGAAAAGGTGGCGCATCCCCGGTTTCATCGCTGATCTTCCGCTGTCCGGGTCCCGTCCGCGAGCAGCCCACGCGCGCCCGGACCGAAACAGGTGATCGTCGTGCAGCCATTGTAGGATACACCGGCGACCGATCCGCCGACCCCCGGACGGCCAGGCCGATCGTGAGTTCAGCGGCTGACGCCGCACAACCCCAAGAGGTCCGACATGCGACAAGCAACGGCTATGGGAATGCTGGTTCTAGCGACCGTCGTCGTGGCCGCGGCGCAACCGGGCGTCGGGCAGGGCGCGGCTGCCCCGGTTCCGCTCCGGGCGGCGGTGTCCGCCGGCGGCCTCATCTACGTGTCCGGCACGCTGGGCACCGACGAGAACGGGCGGATCGTGCCGGGCGGCATCAAGGCGCAGACGCGCGCGATCCTCGACAAGCTGTCGCGCAGCCTGGCCCAGGTGAGATCCGGGATCGACCGGGCGGCGAGCGTGACCGTCTACCTCAAGAACGTCTCCGACTTTGCGGCGATGAACGAGGTTTACGCGACCTACTGGCCGAAGGATCCGCCCGCCCGCACCACCGTCGGCGCCAACCTCGTGGTGCCCGATGCGCTCGTCGAGATCTCGATGGTCACCGTCGCGGACGGCAGCGAACGTCGCGCGATTCATCCGGCCGATTGGGTGAAGGCGGCCAGCCCTTACAGCTACGGCATCAAGTCGGGCGACACGCTGTTCCTCGCCGGCCTGGTTTCGCGCAACGGCAAGGACAACTCCATCGTCCTCGGTGACATCGCGAGCCAGACAGCGACCGTGCTCGACAACGCGTCGGCGATCCTCGCCGCCGCCGGCATGGGTCTCGCCGACGTCGTCAGCTCGCGCGTCTACATCGGCGACACGGCGCTCTTCGAGGGCATCAACGTCGCGTATCGGCGGTACTTTCCCAAGGACCCGCCCGCCCGCGCGACCGTCGGCGCCGGGCTCACCGACCCGCACTACCTCATCGAGATCGCCCTGACTGCCGTGAAGGGCGCCGAGCGGCGCCCGATCACCACGCCAAACGCCGACGGCACCCCCGGACAAGCGAACCCGAATCTGAGCTCGGCGATCCGCGTCGGCAGCCGGCTCTACCTGTCGGGCATGCTCGGCAATGGCCCCGCCACGCGGGACGATGTGAAGGGACAGACGGGCGAGGCGCTGGCGCGAATCGGCAGAACGCTTCAGGCGTCGGGATTCGACTGGAACCACGTCGTGGACAGCACGGTCTTCCTGACCGACGTCAGCCGCTTTGCCGGCATGAACGAGCCGTACCGGATGCCGTTCGGAACCTTGTTCCCCGCCCGGGCGACGGTCGGCGTCGGCCTGGTGGCGCCGGACGCGCTGGTGGAGATCATGATGACGGCGGTCAGATAGTAGGCAGACGGCAAACGGCAGTGCAGGTGCCGACCTGACAGGCTGATGAAGACGCCGCCACCCGCCTGCGGGTTTTGAGACCAGTTCTACTGCCTTCGGGTAGGATGGAGGGCGGGGCAACTGACGCGTTCAGGCGGGAGGCGAGCGATGGAGACGCGCAAGCTGGGCAGACAGGGGCTCGAGGTGTCGGCGCTGGGGCTCGGGTGCATGGGCATGTCGGAGTTCTACGGCCCGCGCGACGAGCGCGAGTCGGTGGCCACGATTCACCGGGCGATCGAGTTCGGGACCACCTTTCTCGACACTGCCGACATGTACGGCCCGTTCACGAACGAGCGGCTGGTGGGCAACGCGATCCGCGACCGCCGCGACCGGGTCGTGCTGGCGACCAAGTTCGGGAACGTTCGCGGCGAAGGCGGCGCATTCCTGGGCGTGAACGGCAAGCCCGAGTACGTGAGGCGGGCGTGCGACGCGTCGCTCACCAGGCTCGGCGTCGATCACATCGACCTCTACTACCAGCACCGGGTGGACAAGTCGGTGCCGATCGAAGAGACGGTCGGCGCCATGGCCGATCTCGTGCGGCAGGGCAAGGTGCGATTCCTGGGGCTGTCGGAGGCGGGGCCGGAGACGCTGCGGCGCGCCTCGGCGGTTCACCCGATCAGCGCGCTGCAGACGGAGTACTCGCTCTGGACGCGCGACCCCGAGGATCGGATCCTGCCGACCTGCCGCGAGCTGGGGATCGGGTTTGTCGCCTATAGCCCGCTCGGGCGCGGCTTCCTGACCGGCCGGTTCAAGAGCCCCGACGACCTGGCGCCAAACGACTGGCGGCGCCAGAACCCGCGGTTCCAGGGCGAGAACTTCGTGAAGAATCTCAAGCTGGTGGAGCGGGTTACCGAGATCGCGCGCGCCAGGCAGATGACGCCGGCCCAGCTCGCCCTGGCCTGGGTGCTCGCGCGCGGCGCCGACGTCGTGCCGATCCCCGGCGCGAAGACGCGCGCGCACCTGGAAGACAACGCGACGGCGGCAACTATCAGGCTGACCCGGGAGGAGCTGGAGCGGCTGGACGAGGCGGCGCCGAAAGGCAAGACGGCCGGCGAGCGCTACCCGGACATGCGGTTCATCGACCAGTAGGCGGACGGCAGCAGGCAGGTTACGTGAAACGTGTCACGCGTCGACCGCCTCCGACTTCGCCGGGTGCGGGACGCGCGGCTTGAAGGAAAAGAAGCCGAGGACGTTCTCCGCGAGGAGCTGCGGGAAGGTCTTGTCCAAACTCGAGCGGATTGCCACGTAGCACTCGTCGCAGGTGTTGTGACGGGTGAACTCGTCCACCATCCGGGCCTGCTGGTCGAGCGGGTACCGTTCGAACTGCATCGAGCACGGCTGCAGCGCCCCGTCACTGGTCACCACGAGCCACCGCAACCCCGCCTTGCAGCCGGACGCGCCGCCCGTCTCGAAGTACCGCCGCGTGGCGTCGAGCGTCGTGACGGTGTTCGTGATCCAGCGGCCGTCGAGCCGCGCCTTGACGCGATCCAGCTCGCCACGCAGCACCTCGAGCTGCTCGGGCGTGTTCAGGAACAGCTCGCGCTGGCCGGTGCGCCGCGGCGAGTAGGCGCTGTAGTTGATGTTGACGCCCCACTCCTTCGCCCTGTCGGCCGCCGCGTTGATCTCGCCCACGTTCTCGGCGTGAATGCAGGTGTTGAGGACGATGTCGTCGTAGCCGAGCTTCGCCACCTTCGGCACGATCTCGTTCAGGTGCTCGTACAGCCCCGGGTGGCTGCGGAAGTAGTCGTGGCGCTCGTCGGGAAAGTCCAGGCTCACGCAGAACTCGTCGACGCCCGCCTCGCGCAGCTCCAGGTACCGCGCCTCGGTCATGAGCGACCAGTTCGACACGAGGATGATGAAGGGCAGCCCGGAGTCTTCCTTGATGTGCCGGACGACGTCCTCGAGATCGTCCCGCATCAGGGGCTCGCCGCCCGACACCTGCACGACGACCGGGCGCAGCACATCCATGTACCGGCGGTAGTCGGCAGGCTTCAGGTCGCGCGAGGTGTCGCGCGGCCCGCCGTGATCGCAGTGCTTGCAGTCGCAGGTGCACGCGTCGGTGACCTCGAACGACACGCAGATCGGGCGCCCGACGCGCCAGTTGAGCGAGCCACGGGCGATGATACGGAGCGATTCGACGAACGGGACCTTGCGCATGCGAAACCTTCAACGCCGCGGGGGCGCCCGGCGAACGCTCGTCGAAATGATGCCGCGATCGGAGGACGGGACAGCCATGGTAGCAAGCGCGGCCCGCTGATTCAAGGCGGAGCCGGCCGGTGTCCGGCCGCACTGGTCGTGCCTGAGGGCCGTCCTGCCCGTTCGCCCCGCCCTCGTGCCCGTCGGCTGGCGCACGCGCCCGGTCGCGGCCCAAAGGCGCCATTTCGCGGGTGGCGCAGGGCATAATGGTCGCATCCATGAAACTGCTGCGGAAGGCAAACCGCAACCTGCGCGCCGTCCGGGAGTTCGCTCGCGGCCTAGTGGACACCGGCCACCCGCTGCTCGTCCACATCGTGCCGATCCGCCGCTGCAACATCGATTGCGGGTACTGCAACGAATACGACAAGGTCTCGGCGCCGATTCCGCTGCCCGTCATCCTGCGCCGCCTCGACAAGCTCGCCGATCTCGGCACCTCGGTCGTCGCCTGCAGCGGCGGCGAGCCGATGCTGCACCCGGAGATCGAGGACATCATCGGCGGCATCCGGGAGCGCGGCATGATGGCCGGCCTCATCAGCAACGGCTATCTCTTCTCGCCGAAGCGGATCGAGCGGTTGAACCGCGCGGGCCTCGACTACCTGCAGATCAGCATCGACAACGTCGAGCCGGACGAGGTGTCGAAGAAGAGCCTGCGGCTGCTCGACAAGAAGCTGCAGTGGCTCGCGGCGTACGCCGAGTTCGACGTCAACATCAACTCGGTGCTCGGCGGCGGCACGCGCAACCCGGAGGACGCGCGCACGATCCACACCCGCGCTCGCGAGCTCGGCTTCTCGACCTCCATCGGCATCATCCACGACGGGTCCGGCCGCCTGAAGCCGCTCACCCCCGAGGCGCGCGCGGTCTGGGACGACGTGTCGCGGCAGATCAACAAGGTCCGGTTCGTGCTGAGGAACCTGTACACCGGCATCCGCGACTTCCAGGACAACCTGATCGATGGCCGGCCGAACGAGTGGCGATGCCGTGCGGGCGCCCGGTACCTCTACGTGTGCGAGAACGGCCTCGTCCACTCCTGCTCGCAGCAGCGGGGCTATCCGGCGGTGCCCCTCGAGCTGTACAGCCTCGACGACCTGCACCGCGAGTTCGACACGCCGAAGTCGTGCGCGCCCTACTGCACGATCGGCTGCGTGCACCGCGTCTCCACGATGGACTTCTGGCGGAGGCCGCAGAAACAGGGATCGGTCACCCCCGACGCCCAGGCGGCAGGCGAGCGCGCACAGAGTCCGTCCCCCACGACCCGGCAGACTCCCAACCTCGGCTCCGACGCGCTCGGCACGGAAGCGTTCTGAACGGGAACACAGAACACAGGACACAGAACACAGGACACAGAACACAGAACACAGGACACAGAACACAGGACACAGAAGGTGGGACCGGGCTCTCCCATTCTGTGTCCTGTATTCTGTGTTCTGTATTCTGTAGGATATTGCCATGCCCAACCCCGTTTCCTTCGACGTGTCTTCCAAGGTCGACCTGCAGGAGGTCGACAACGCCGTCAACCAGGCGCGCAAGGAAGTGATGCAGCGGTACGACTTCAAGGGATCGAAGGCGGCAATCGATTTCGACCGGGCCGAAGGCACGCTCACGCTCGTTGCAGACGACGAGTTCAAGATGCGGTCGCTGTGGGAGCTGCTCGAGGGGCGGCTGGTGAAGCGGCACGTGCCGGTGAAGAACCTGAAGCTCGGTGAGATCGAGCGCGGCGCCGGCGACACCGTGCGCCGCGTCGCCACGCTGCAGCAGGGGATTCCCACCGAGGCGGGGCGGGCCATCGTGAAGTTCCTGAAGGACAAGAAGCTGAAGAAGGTGCAGGCGGCGATTCAGGGCGACCAGGTCCGCATCTCGTCACCCTCGAAGGACGAACTGCAAGCGGTCATCGCGATGCTGCGCGAGCAGGACTTCGGCGTGGCGCTGCAATTCGGGAACTACCGGGAGTAAGCGCCACCGAGGCACAGAGACACGGAGGATCGCTTTTCCCCTTCTTCCCTCCTGCCCTCCTTCCCTTCTTTCCTCCTTCCCTCCTCCATCGTTCTTCTCATGTTGCGTTCTTGGTCTTGCGTGACGTTCCTGCCCACTGGCCACTGGCCACTGATCACCGCCCACTATCTACTGTCCGTAAGGCCGCGCGCGCAGCCGGCTGAGGACACCAGACTTCCAGGCCTGCACGATGAAGCGGACGTTCGCGGGGAGCCGGTAGAAGCCCGACGGCATCAGCGGCCGCGCGAACAGATCGCAGGCATCGTGGGGAATCGCGTGGCCGTCGGCCAACGCCGCGGCGGCCAGGTCGAGCGCCTGCCGCAGGTCACGCACCATGCCGCCCGCCTGGCCGAGCCGTCGTCCCTCCACGGCACCGCCCCCGCCGAGACCCAGGCCACCGGCCCAGCGGAAGCCCGCCTCGGCCGCGAAACGACGGCAGATGGCCAGGGGCACGTCCGTGTGGGCCGCTTCCGGGAAGCCGCAGTTGGTGATGGCCGCGAAACGCTGGCCGCCCCGGCGTCCCGGCGCCCGCCGATGCGCGGCGATCGCCTCCAGCGCCCGGATGACCGGCGCAGGCAAACTGTCCATATAGACGGGAGAGGCGAGGATCATGAGGTCGGCCAGACTGGTTTCGGCAACCAGTTGATCGATCCCCGCAAGCCCTCGCAACACAGTATGGACGTGGACCGTCGAGGTCGTGAAGCCGCGGGCCGCCAACCCCTCGAGCAGGTACTCGCCGAGCGAGAGGGACGCACTCCGATGCGGTTTGGGGCTGCCAAGGAGCAGCAGCGCTCGGCGGCCGTCGGACGTGCGTGCGTGCCAGCTCTCTGGCTCTTCATCGGGCACGGCAGCGGCGGCAACATCGCGCACGTGCACCACTGACGGCCGCCCGCGGCCCTCGTCCTCCAGCAGCGCTGTCACGATCGCCCGGACGTGCGTCCCGATCGTCTCGTCCGCGTCCTCTCGCGTGAAGACCGCGGTTGCAACCGTCGGCGACGACATGTTCAGCGCGTTCCGCTCGACGAGCTTCGCGAAAACCCCCTCGCCCACCATGTCGTGCCCGTCCGAGGTCGCCAGGGCGAGCAGTCGCGGACGCCGCGGGTAGCGCGGCGGATGGTGTGTCTCGCCGTCCACCGTCGTGAAGAACGGGGTCATGGTGCCGACCAGGTGGTCGAGCGCCTTCTTGAGGTCCGAGGAGTACCCGCCGAAGGTCAGCGGCGTGAGGAGCACCGCGATCTCGCTCGCGACGAACGAGCGCGCGATCTCCCGGTTCGCATCGTCGATCGCGCAGACACCCGGCGAGCGAATCCAGCACTTGAAGTCGCCGGCACAGGGGGTGATGTCGACATCACGCAGCGCGAACGAGGTGACCTCCAGGCCTCGAGCCGCGAAGATCTCGGCGAGGGCAGGCCGAATGACAGCAACGGTCCGGTCGTCGCGTTGACACCCGTCGAGGACCGTGGCCACAGTCGCGTGCGCCATGCCGGCCTTCCTTTTCGATTGGGACCGGCCAAGTATACGCCCGGACGCCCGGAACCGGGAGGACCTTCTCGGGACGCGGCGCTCACTGCCCGGCCGGAACCCAGGTGAAGGCCGCCACGACGCCGACGCACGACGACGGTGGGACGCGAAGGTGCATGGCCGGGGGTGCGGGACGAGGGTACACGGCGGGCGTGTACGACAGGGGTGCTTCATGGAGGTCCCTGTGCCCTGGTCCCTGCTAACTCAGTAGAAGTCGTGCGACTCGACCGGGATCGCGTCGCCGCCCAGCCGGTCGAGACGCTCGGCGCGCACCGACGCCACCCCTTCTTGATTCTGCAACATCCCTTCGACAAGGAGGAACGGCTCCTCGATGATGAGCAGGCGCTCGCGCGCGAACAGGTCCGGCCGGACGATGATGTTGGCAATGCCGGTCTCGTCCTCGAGGGTGAGGAAGACGAAGCCTTTGGCGGTGCCAGGCCGCTGGCGCGTGATGACCGCGCCCGCGACGCGCACGCGGCGGCCATTGCGCTCGCGCGCCAGGTCGACGGCGCGCAGCACGCCGCACATAGCGAGTTCCGGCCGGCGCAGCGCCATCGGGTGCGGCCCGATGGTGAGGCCGGTGCCGGCATAGTCGGCGGTGATGCGCTCGACCTCGGTCATGGGGGGCAGCGGGCACATCTCGGCGCTCGGCGCTCGGCGCTCGGCGCTAGGGCTGTCCGGGGCGCTCGGCGCTCGGCGCTCGGCGCGTAGGGTGTCATTCAGCCCAGAGGACGCGGAGGTTTCCGGACGAACGGCGCCGGAGAGGTC
>Ga0315282_10015830_pt1 | contig 11080 bp, 8 predicted proteins | sample YL17G07_20_MG_FD_203693 | JGI IMG/M metagenome (GOLD analysis project Ga0315282, IMG submission 203693) | Sediment microbial communities from Yellowstone Lake, YNP, Wyoming, USA - YL17G07_20 | ecosystem: Environmental > Aquatic > Freshwater > Lake > Sediment | place: USA: Wyoming | collected...
GTGGGCGGACTGGTGGGAAGCAAGTGGGGCTGGCGCCCGGCCTTTCTGGTGGCCGGAATCCCGGGCATGCTCCTGGCTGCCCTGGTGCTGCGGCTTCCTGCTGCTGCGGGCAGTGAGATTGCCGTAAGCGCGGATGAACCCGGTACCCCCGTCCTCCCCCGCCATCACCTAACCTCACTCTGGGCCGGAGCCCGGGATCTCTGGCGCCTGCCCACTTTGCGGCGGGTAACCCTGGGCTACGGCATGATCACTTTTACCCTGGGGGGGCTGGCCTTTTGGATGCCCCGCTATCTGGAGGCGGTCAAGGGTCTGGAAATGGCCCAGGCCAACTATCTGCTCTTCGGCACGGTCACCGTGGCCGGGGGCCTGGGCATCCTGACCGGCGGGTTTCTCGGGGACCGCCTCCTCAAGTACACCCTCAAAGCCCCGCTACTGGTGAGCGGCCTGGGGGTGGCTTTGTCTATTCCCCTGGCCGCGGTGGCCATCTTTGCCAAGAATCCGGTTTTCTATGTCCCGGGCCTGGTGGGGGCCATCTTTCTGCTGTTTTTAAATCCCGGAGTGCTCACCGCGGTGGTGGTCAGCGTGGCCGGCCCCCAGCGCCGGGCCCAGGCCGTAGCCCTGAATATCGTCATCATCCACCTGGTGGGGGACGTGCCCTCCCCTTTCCTCATCGGCTGGCTCGCCGACCTTTGGAGCCTGAAGTGGGGGGTGTCCTTGACCCTGGTGACTCTCGTGGCCGGAGCCGTCCTGATCCTCAGGGCCATGCCCTATTTATCCCAGGACCTAAAGGCCGCGGGGGAGCTTAAAGGCTAGCAGCCATTTCCAAACCTGTTTTTCTGTCATCCTGAACGCAGTGAAGGATCTCAGCGCCTTGAAAATACGAGATTCTTCGCTTCGCTCAGAATGACAGTTTAGGGAAAATTGAGGTTTTGAAATAGCTTCTATCCCGCCAGGCCGGCCCCACTGCCACGAAGTCCGCGGCTGGCGCTCTTCTCAGCCTAGAAAGGCAATTTTGCCGTTGACTAATTCGGGGGGAGTTGGTATAAATAAATTTCACATGACGCGGGGTGGAGCAGCCTGGAAGCTCGTCGGGCTCATAACCCGAAGGTCGTAGGTTCAAATCCTACCCCCGCTACCAAGTTAAATCAAGGGCTTAGGTTAAAATCTAAGCCCTTTTTCTCTCCCCATAGAAATCATTCCCCACACTATTCCCCACAGGGTCAGCCGAAATAGGGGTAACGGGGGCCAGGATGTTCCCTTGTTCCTGATCCATCCCCGGGGGTGCCAGGTGTAAGGGAGTATCTATCGCCCCCCATGTGCCATGAGGCCCGGGGTCTTGGCGGGGGCGCTCTCTTCGAGTTGTTGATGGCGCGTGGTGGGCCTGGTGCGCAAGTCAGAGGACCCCAGCCCCTGACCTTTGGGCCTGCCCTGATGGTATCCTGCTCCTGCCTGCTTCCGCTTCCTGCCCTAGCGCTGGGCTTCTGGCTGCCACCAGCACCTTTAGACCTTTGGCCTACCCCGGCCTCTGGCCCCCTTACCTTAATATTTTCCCGGCCCCAGAACCAAAACCCGGGGACCGTTAAGTCCCCCCCCTGATCAATTATTCTCCGTCGGGACATTTTTCCACTTTTCCGTTTCTGACAAACTTGACAGGTCAAAAGAGAGCCCCCCCTCGAAAGGACCCTGGGCTATAAATTTTCAATCGAAAATCCATGGCAAACTGTGGGGCTTAGTCCAGGCTCGTGCTTTCTGGGGGTAACTTGCGGAAAGGTTTGTTTTTCCGGGATTTCTGAGGTAATTGCAGGGGTTGGAGGGGTATGGACATTTGTCCCTATTTTTTCATCAACCCTTTGTGCCCTCTTTTCGAGGGTCTTTGCCGGGATACTCGTCTCGAAGAGCTTCTCCACCCAGGCAGACAGGTCGTTGCCGATGGAGTAGGGGGTCTTGCCCTGGGGGACCAGCAGACCCCCCCGGATGATGGGACCCAACCCCAAAAATTCTTAAGGCAAAATGTTGATCATGGAGGGAGCCCTCTCACTTGTAGCGCCTTAGCCTTACCCTTTCCTCGCCCAGGGGCGGGATTGCCTCAATTTAGGTCATTTTCTGAGCCTGTGCCCTAGGATTATCCCTGCTCTTGGTTCTGGCTGCAGGGGGGCGTGGGATGGGTACTGGACTGCCTGGAGGCTCAGGCCGGGGCGCGCTTGCCGAAAAAATATCAGGCGCCACCCCGGGGAAAGTGCAAAAATGCCGATTTTACGCGGGTCTCTCCGGCTCGATGAAAGAAAAGTACGACTGAAAATCCCCCTACCAAGCCCTTCTTCCCTCTAAATATATGCTCATAAAAAAGTTTAATCATTCCCCCTATCCGTGTAATAATGCCTCCGGGTGAGGCCCCATGAATCCCCTGGAAACCTACCTCAAGGAACTTTCCGAGATCCGCGCTGCTGGCGCCGGGGTCAAAGAGACCTCCTATTATGGTCCACTGGCCAACCTCCTGAACGAGATCGGCAAGCCCCTCAAGCCCAAGGTCAAGTGCATCATCAACTTGCAGAACGCAGGGGCCGGCCTGCTTGACGGCAGGTTCTTCAATAAGGATCAATTCCAGAAATTCGTTGACGCCGCCCCCCTTCCCGTCCAAATGCCGGCCCGGGGAGTAATCACCCAAGACATGTTGTTGTCCCCCATTTGAAACACTGCCCGGCAAGGTCCCAAGGCAAGAAAGTTTTACTACTGGCAACGACTAAGCAGGTGCAAGGCCTCAACCGGTTTTCAGTTTAAGCTATCATTTCCGAAAATGTACCACCGGGGAGTCACGCGCTCTACGTTGGCAGACGCAAATTGAAAATGACCAGCCGCAATCTTTCTGCGATTTTCATTGTCCCGCTTTGTGACACTAAAAATATGGAGAGAAAAATGATTGGCTATGAACCCAAGGTGGATGTGAGCTATCCGGTTCTGGGCAAACTGCTTTCAGTGGATCATGGTTATGCCCTTTATGGGGCCATAAGCCGAGTGTTGCCGTTTATCCATGAGGACCGGGAGATCGGCCTGAAACTTGTACGCGGCCGCTATATCGGCAATGGCCTGCTGGATGTTTCACCGGCCTCCGAGCTGGTCTTGAGGCTGCCCATAAGCAAAGTCGGGCAGTATCTCGGTCTGGCGGGGAAAAAATTGGAAGTATTGGGACACGGGTTGAGGGTCGGGGTACCCCACACCCGGGCATTAATAGCGGCAGCGGCCCTATATTCTCCCTTAGTGACCACCAAAAACGGCCATGATCAGGAGCGGTTTGAGGCTGAAGTAAGGACTCAGATGGCGAGTCTGGACTTCAAGGGCCGACTGGCCATCGGCAAGCGGCGGACCTTCCAGGTGCACGGGAAACAGGTGGTGGGCTACGAGGTCTTGATCACGGAGCTGGCCACCCCCGAGTCCATCCTCCTCCAGGAACAGGGCCTGGGCGGCCGCCGCAAAATGGGCTGCGGCTTTTTTGAGGCTCAAAGGGTTTAAGACATGCCTTTTGTTCAACTACTGGCTAAAAAACCAGTTGATCCAGACAATCCTGAGCCTGAACAAACCCTTGTGGGTCATACCTCTGCGGTCATAAAAGCCATACAAATATTTCAGGAGATGTTCACGGAAGAGGTTATGGCGCTCATTGAGCCGGAAGTCGGTTTAGATTGCTGGCAAACAGCGCTGTTCTGTTCGGCATGGCTCCATGATCTGGGCAAAGCTAATGACCATTTCCAAAAAATGTTACGTGATCCCCACTTTCGTCAGGGTGTGCGGCATGAATCGCTAGGGCTGGTGATCTTGGAGGAGCTCCTGGGACCCTGGCTGGTAAATCTATGGTCCGATTATCCGCCTTTTCTCAAGGCCGCCATATTCTTTACCATAGGCGGCCATCATTTAAAATTTCCCGACAAAGAGGAGCGAGGGCATTCCACGGTAGTCTTCTTGGGAGGCCATCCACAATTCCGGGATTTATTGGAGATTGGCCGAAAGCGATTCGGATTGACACCTCCCCCAAATTTAACTGATCAGACCTTTTCCCTTCTTGCCCTGGACGGCATTGGCCGACATCTAAGCAAGTTGCGGCGTCAACTGGATCTTGAATTTTCATCCAAGGAAAAACTCTTTATCGCCGCCTCGAAAGCTACACTCATGGCTGCGGATTTGGCGGGCTCGGCTTTGCCTCCTAAAGGGCTGGAGCTTGATTCTTGGCTCAGAGAAAGGTTGCAAGTCATTTTGGAGAAAGAGCAACTTGAGAAAGTAGTCCAACAAAAACTTCAAGATAAGCACCTGCGACCTTTTCAGAGGCAGGTGCAAGAGTCCGCCGGAGCAACTTTATTGGTGGAAGCCGGATGCGGCTCGGGCAAGACCGCCGCGGCCTACCTGTGGGCCAGTCAGCGGGCGGCGGGGAAGAGATTGTTTTTTTGTTACCCGACCACCGGCACAGCTTCGGAAGGTTTTAGCGGCTACCTCAGGGAACCGGATTTTGAAGCTCTTCTGATCCATTCCCGGGCTGCCATCGATTATCGCCTGTTGGAAAATATGCCGCCGCACAGTAAGTTTGACATGGAACTGAGGTCCTTGCAATTGGAAACCCTGGACACCTGGCCCATCCCCGCCGTGGTGTGTACGGCTCATACTGTTCTGGGCCTCCTGCAGAATGCACGGCGGGCCATATATGCCTGGCCGTCTCTGGTTCGGGCGGCTTTTGTCTTTGATGAGATTCACTCTTTTTCTCCTTTGCTTTTCCAGCACCTCCTGAGGTTTCTGGAGGTATTTCACACTGCCCCCATGCTGTTGATGACCGCCACCTTGCCGCCGGAAAGAAAAGCGGCCCTGGAACGGGTCTGCCGTAACCGCGGCGGGCTGACAGTCATCCAGGGTCCCAAGAACAGGGAAGAAGCAAAACGCTATAGGTTGCAGCGTTCGCCCGAACAGGATGCCTGGAATTATGTGGAGCAGACCCTGGCAAAGGGGGGGAAAGTTCTTTGGGTGGCGAATACGGTGGCTAGGGCCGTCAATCTGGCGCGCCAAGCCCTGGAGCAAGGTTTGCCTGTTCAGCCTTTCCACAGCCGTTACCGCTATAAAGACCGCCTGGTGCGCCAGCGGCACGTAATCGACGGTTTTTCTCCCGAAAGAGGAGCGCTTTTAGCCGTTACCACCCAGGTGGCGGAGATGTCATTGGATATCTCCGCGGACTTGTTGGTGACTGAGTATGCCCCAGTGGCGTCATTGATCCAGCGCTTGGGAAGGCTGAACCGTTTTGCCGAGGAGCCGGAGGAAGTCAAACTAGCGTTCTTTCTGAAGCCGGAAAACGCTCTACCCTATGCCAAGAAAGACGCGGAGGAAAAATTCTGGGGGGCAATCGAAAAATGGCTGGATCAGGTGGCCACCGGGCTGCCGCAATCCCAGCGAGATCTCGCGGCTGCTTTCATAGAAGTGGAAAGAAACGATAGCCAACTTCTGGAAGATCACGTTTTTTGTGACTGGCTCGACGATCCTTGGAGTTCTTTGAGCAAAAGACATTCCATAATGGAACCCGGTTACACCATCGAAGTGGTGCGGGAAGAAGATATTGTGGAGGGACCCCTCGCGGAGATGGCTATACCCATGCGTATTCCCCATGATAAATCCTGGCTCAGGTGGCAGCAGCGGGGCCGCTATTTTATCGCGCCTCTGGGCGTCATTGATTACGACCCGTTTGGGGGAGGAAGATATGCCCGAGAAAAGCCTTACTTTGAGATTATTTGATCCCGGCATGACCCATCTGCACCGTGTGGGTCTGGCCGGATTGTACATGACCCTGAAAAGCCTGAATCCGGCCGAATATGCTGAGGCCGGCGGCTGGGACCTGCAACCCCAGGGCGTGGAACTTCACTGGACCCGCACCCCCCGGGACTTGCTGGCACCCATCATAGAAAAATCCTTCGGCGTCAGCCCAGAAGGCGTCATTCAGTTTCTGGCCCATAAGTCCAGTTCCATTGGTGATCTTAGCCGACTGTTATTGCATCGCGCCATCCTTTTAACCTATCTCCAGCATGGCAGGACCCGGAAATTAGCAGCCAAGGAGCGCAGCTTAACCTTTCAGTTTGAGGAAAAACCCGTTGTCGAATCCTTCAAGCCCGTTTCCAGCTATCAGAACCAAAACGCCACACAGTTCCTGTTCACCAAAAACGGCGACTTTATCAAAGACATCGATCTGGCCGGATGGTTATTCCCGGGAGGGGTGGTGCGCCATGTGGCGCATTCCAATGCCACCGCCTTGACCGCCGACCCCAAAGAGTTTTTAGCCCTCCTCTATGCTCCTGTGGGCTCCTTATATTTTCTAATTTCTCACAAAGACCGCGACGGCAAGTACGACAAACGTAAAGGTGCGGCACTGGTTTTGCCTCATATCAACAACTTGGCAAGCTACTGCACAATCTACAACAGATATCTCGATTCCCCCGTCCAAAGACTGTTTGTCGATGGACTGGGGGATGCCGGCCTGATGGCTTTAACCATCCTGAACCTGGTAGAGCGGGATGTCCTGATCGGCAATTTGGAGATAAATTCCTGCACTGTCGTAACCTTGGGCACCGTGACCTGGGCTAAGCAACAAAAAACCAGAACCGGTTTGCAACAGGTGAGAAGTCTTAATGCTCCCCGGCTGAAATTTTTCGATCTGGCCTGGAGAACCCTACAAAACCGGCCCTACATCACCAAAAACGGCAATGTTATCTTCCACACCAGCCCGGTGCGCGGCTTGCTGGCCGATAATATCGCCGCGGGTTTACCCTGGTACCAGGGTTTTTATCAATTGATGAGTTCTAAGGAAATGGCTAATCAGTTAAAAAAATTTGAAGGGAAGGGGGTGCATGACATGGTGGAAAAGGCTACATGGCCGGAAGAGGCGGATCAGCTTTTGGTGAAGGCCATGCATCAAGCGCTCAGGAACCGGTATGGGGCTCTGGCGCAAAGGGCCAAAGAAAGGGGTGAAACTCCAGCCTTCGATCGCGAGTTCGAGAGGATTCGCACCTCTTTGATGCGCTCAAAAAATGCTCCAACCCTGCGGGCCGAATTAGCCGACATCTTCGCCCGAGGGGGGCTGAACCAGACCCTCCAGGAACACTGGCCGAAACTTTTGTCCCTCTTTACCGGGGCCGACTGGCAGCGGGCCCGGGACCTGGCGCTTCTGGCTCTGGCTTCCTACGCTGGCAAAGGCGCTGAAACCATCACCATCACAGAGAAGGAGGACTAGCCCATGAGTCTGCACATCTTTGGAGCCATTGTCACCGGCCACGGCTGCGCCGCCAACAACCGGGGCGAAACCGAGGGGAACATCACCACCCTGCAAAAGCTGCTCTGGCAGGGAGAAGTGCACACCACCGTCTCCGCCGAGGCCATCCGCTGGGCTCTGCGTTATTACTGGGAGAGGACCGGCCAACTCGTCAACCGGCAGTGGGATGATGACCAGGATAATCACTTCTGGCGCGATCCTGCTTGGGAGGGTTGGGCTCAGGAGACCGGCCAGACCTATATCGATGATGACCTGTTGGGATTCATGCGAGCCGAGGGGGCCAAAGAAGAAGGAGATGTGGGGACCCAGAAAAAAGGCGCGCGAAAAAAGGGCACCACCAATAAGAGGCGGGGTGTACTAGAAGTGACTCGGGCCATCTCCACCACCCCCTACGCCGGGGATATCTCTTTTAACGCCAAAAGCGGCGAAAAGGGACGCACTTCCCTGTACGGCACGGAAATGCACGCCACCCGCTTTCAGTATGGCTTCGCCCTGACCCCGGAACGCCTTAGGGAAAAGAGCCGCTGCCTAGCCGCCCTGGACGGCTTGGTCAACCTGGGTGAGGTGGGGGGCAACCATAGCCGCTTTCTCTTTGATTTCTCGCCGGAATCCCTGGTTCTCCGGGTCACCCAAGATCCCGCCCCGCGCATTCTCTATTGCTTTCAGGAAGAAAACGGCCAGGTCACCGTCCCGGAACTTATCCGCAAAATGAACAACAGGGATATCCAGTCAGAAGGGCTGTTCATCGGCGGTCTCATCAGTCGGCATCCCGAAATCCAAGCTCTGCCGGGGACAAGATGCTTCCCCGGAGTGAAAGAGGCCCTGGAAGCCTGTAAGGCTGTGATTCGCGGGGAACTGGGGTTGGGCCATGGGTAATCAAAGCGTCTCTCTCCGGTTGACGGTGCCCGTCTGCGGCTTCCGCAAGGGCTTTGCCCGGGAATACTTCGAGACCGAAGAAGCGCCGCCCCCTTCCACCCTCTATGGCTTTCTCCTCTCTCTGGTGGGTGAAGAAGACCGCCGCCGTTTTCTGGGAACGCGGTTGGCTTACGCCCTGTTAGGCCAGCCGGAATTGTCCCTGGTGCTACGGACCGTCTGGAGGGTCAAGGAAAAATCACCCCCGGGGTTGGGCAGCAATCGCCGCCCCGATTACCAGGAAATCTTGACGGGGCTGGAACTGGGTATCTGGGTGGAGCCGGGAGAACTGGCCCAACGCCTTAAGGAAGCTGCCGCCAACCCCCAGGCAATAGTTCGTTACGGCGGTTTGTCCTTGGGGGAGAGCCGGGACCTGATCAATGATCTGGATTGGTTCCCCACTTGGCCCAAACGAGAAGCGCTGTGGCTTGCAGCCGATCCCCAGGGCGATCTGCCCCTGCCGCTTTGGGTGGATCACGTGGGATCCAAAGGCACCATCTGGGAGCAGTTTCGGCTGGTGCCGGGGGAGTTGTCAGAGCCGCTTGCATCTGATCCCCGTTGGATCACCATTGTCGGCCCACAGGGGTAAAATCCCGATGATGAACTAAAGGAGGAAAGGATGGGAAAGTCGCACGATACCCCGATCGACAGCTTCTCCTCCTTCTCTGCCGCGGACAAGGCCGCGGACGAGCCTTTGGTCCGGGTCATGGCCCTCCATGCCCTGGCCTACTGCGAGCGGCTCTTCTATCTGGAGGAGGTGGAAGAGATTCGCCGGGCCGACGCCCAGGTCTATGACGGCCGCCGTCTGCATGAGGAATTGGAAAAGGACGAGGAGGCCGTGACCCTGGAACTGGCCAGCGAAACCCTGGGCCTCAAGGGCAAGCTGGACGGCATGAAGCGCAAAAGCGGCGGCTGGGTGGTAGTGGAGCACAAAAAGGGGAAATCCCAAAAAGGTGAGCCGTGGCCTAGCGATCGCCTCCAGGTGTTGGCTTACGCCCTCCTGCTGGCGGAGCACACCGGCCAGGAGGTCAAAGAGGCAATAATCCACTATCACGCCGACAACAAGAAAGTACTCCTGCCCATTGAGCGGCAGTCTGCCCTGGCCGAAGTCCAGGCCGCGGTGGCCCGGGCCCGGGAACTGAGGGCTTCATTGGAAAGACCGCTGGTTTCCGTCCCGGAGAAGCTCTGCCGCACTTGCTCTTTAGCGCCGGAGTGCCTCCCGGAAGAGGAGAGGTTCGCCTTAACCGAAACCGACAAGCCCCAGCGACTCTTTCCTGCGGATGACGACCGGCGCATCGTCCACCTGGTGGAACAGGGTCTGACCATCCGCCGGGCAGGGGAGGAACTGGTGGTAGCCTTCCCGGACGGCAGCAAAAAGCCCCTGCCGGGGATGAACATCCTGTCCCTGGTGCTCCACGGCAACGTCCAGATTTCCACCCAGGCCATCCATTTCTGCGCCGCCCACGACATCGGCGTCCACTGGCTTTCCTATGGCGGCCATTACGTGGGGGCCTTGTCCCCCGGCGCCGGCCGGGTGCAGCGGCGCTACCGGCAGTATCAGGCCTTGCAGGATTACTCCTTGCAAGTACAGCTCGCCCGACGCCTGGTGGAGGCAAAGGTGGAAAACCAGTTGCGCTATCTCTTAAGAGCGGTCAGGACCCAGACCGATCTGGACCAGGTGCCGGAGGTTCAACAGGGTTTGTCTGAACTGCGGGCCAGTCTGCGGGAATTGCACCGTCTGGGCGAAGCCGTAGCCACCTCTGAACCGGCACCTCCCCCATTTGAAGAAATCCTGGAACAGATTCGCGGCCATGAAGGCCGGGCCGGGAGGGTCTATTTCGGCCTGGTGCCTTATCTGCTCAAACTGCCCCCCGACGACTTCCTGGCTTTCCAGGGCCGCAACCGCCGGCCCCCCAAAGACCCGTTCAACGCCCTGTTGTCCTTCGGTTATGCCCTGCTCTACCGGGACTGCGTGGCGGCCCTCCTGGCCGTGGGGCTGGAGCCGGCCCTGGGGGTTCTCCACACCCCCAGGTCTTCGGCTTACCCCCTGGCCCTGGACCTGATGGAGCTTTTCCGGCTCATCCTCTGGGATATCCCCCTCATCGGCTCGGTGAACCGCCGCCAGTGGCAGAAGTCCGACTTTGAGATCACCCCAAACCAGGTGTGGCTGGGTCTGGATGGCAGGCGTAAGGCCATTCAACTTTACGAAGGCCGGAAACAGGAGAAATGGAAGCATCCGGTGCTCCAGTATTCCCTGAGCTATGCCCGGACCCTGGAGCTGGAGGCCCGGCTCCTGGAAAAAGAATGGACCGGCCGGCCCGGTCTGTTCGCCAGGTTGAGGTTGCGTTAAATGGGCGAAGAAAAACATTGGCATCTGGTGTGTTATGACATCCGGGACCCCAAGCGCTGGGCCAAGGCCTACAAAATTTTCAAAGGATGCGGAGATCATCTGCAACTCTCCATCTTCCGGGTGAACCTCACTAAAACCAAGCTGGCGGCCCTGCGCTGGAAGTTGAGCAAAATCCTGGTAGAGGATGACAGCCTGATGATCGTGCGCCTCTGCCCGGGCTGCGCCCAGCGGGTAATTGATAGCCGGGGAGCGGAAACGTGGCAGCAGCCAGATCCTAAGGTGGAGATATTTTGATTCAAGCGTCGGCACAAGGAACGAGGGAAACCAACCGGATAAGCTAAATAATTTAATAATTACAAACTATTATGTAAAGAAAGGCTTAAGAAGATACTTGACTGCCAAAAAGTTAAGGAAATTAAAGAAGATATTACCAAGAGGCCTGAACCTCCATATGCTTTTCTCGGCTAAGCACTTATGAGCTTGAAAAGGGCCTTTGCCTTATGGCGATAATTCTATTATTTAGAAGAAGG
>Ga0315282_10015831_pt1 | contig 11080 bp, 11 predicted proteins | sample YL17G07_20_MG_FD_203693 | JGI IMG/M metagenome (GOLD analysis project Ga0315282, IMG submission 203693) | Sediment microbial communities from Yellowstone Lake, YNP, Wyoming, USA - YL17G07_20 | ecosystem: Environmental > Aquatic > Freshwater > Lake > Sediment | place: USA: Wyoming | collected...
AAGCAACTTTAATATAAGATTTTTCACTTTTTTAATAGGAATAGCACGCGGATGACGCGGATTAAACGGATTTTCGCAGATTTCTCTTTATTTATTTTCGATCTGTGTAAATCCGTCAAATCCGCGTCATCCGCGTGCTATTTCCTAAAGTTTAAAAGGATTTCTTAAATTTGCTTAAGTATTGGCATTGTCAAAAATAAAATGAAAATAAACACGGAGACACAGAGAAAAGGATGAAGGCGGAAGGATGATGGATGAAAAGGAAGAAAACAAGTATTGCTATTTCATCCTTCATCCCTCAGCCTTCCTAAGTGCCTCTGTGTTTTTTCTAAATTTTACAGCACCTAAGCATTGACAGAAGGAGAAACTAATGAAAGCGGCTATTTGTGAAGAACCACGCAAGATCATCATAAAAGACGTACATGAACCAAGACCCGGTGAATGTGAGGTACTTATAAAAGTAAAATCTGCTGGAATATCAGTCTCTGATATACTGGCGTATATGGGTCTGCATCCTGATATTAAGTATCCTATAATTTTAGGACATGAACTCTCCGGGGAAGTATCCGCTGTGGGCAAAGGTGTTGATGATCTATCCGAAGGTGATGAAGTGATAGTTGAACCATTGATGCCCTGCGAAGAATGTCAATCCTGTATATCGGGAAAATATAATCTATGCAAGGATATAATGATGCTGGGATACAACGTTCAGGGCGCTTTTGCTGAATACGTGGTCGCTAAAGCGTCAATGGTATACAGTAAAGACGATGGGTTATCGTTTGGCGAAGCGGTTTTAATCGAACCGTTATCGAGAGCCATACATGCTGTCAAGCAAACTGGCATTAGTATTGGTGATAATGTAGTTATCATTGGCGCCGCTTCCACTGGACTTTTGACTTTACAGGTTGCTAAACGCGCAGGTGCGACAGTAGTAATAGCCGATACAGTAGCGGAAAGACTTCATTTTGCCGCTGATCTGGATGCTGATTACGCCCTTCCAACTGATGACGCTAAAGAACTGGTTATGGCACTGACAAAAGACGTTGGCGCCAGATTTGTTATTGAGTGTACCGGCAAACCCCAGAATCTTGAAAAATCCACCGATCTTGTCAGTAAGGGCGGAAATATTATCATGATGGAACCCATAGGAAACAGGCTAGTTCAGCTTCCATTGACCAAAATTGTGACCGACGAGATCAAGCTAATTGGTTCAATGACTTACTGTCGTGATTTTCCAATCGCTATTGAGCTTGCTAACTCAAGGACAGTAAATCTAAATTCAATCATCAGTCACGAATATGAGTTATCAAATATCAGCGAAGCTTTTGAAAATCTATCTGAAGATCATGATGATATAATTAAAACAGTGATCAATTTCCCAGAAGAAAGCAGAGATTTATAATTCCATAATCGTTAAAACATAGTGATTGTTGCATGGTGAAAGTTTGAAGTCTTATTGCCGTTCTTTGTCCGTTAGGACAGTTGAAAATAGCCCAGCAATTTATTGTTGGGTTAGCAAATACAAGCAAAACTAAGTCCTGTAAGGACGATTGAAAACAATAATTAGATTTCAGTCGTTCCTACGGAACTTATGATTGCTGCTTTTTTCAATACCCAACGATAAATCGCTGGGCTAATGTCATAAGTCCCTACGGGACAATGAATTTCTCATTATGTTTTCTTGAATCTGTGTCATTCAACTTCAGATTTCCATTGCAATCCTTACTTATCTCCACATTGGATCATTACTAAATTGGTGTTTTTTACTGTCTTATAGACTTTGTATCAATGGGCTTGACCATAAATACACCCAGATCTATATTCTCCGAAGCCATCTGGAAATGATCAAGCGATGGTGGTGGGTAAACCACTAACTTATTCTGTAATTCACCGATTATGTACGTGCGCCCATTGTCAGTTATCACCCATCTTCCACCTGTTGGGAGGAAAGCTGCGCTATCGGATAATAATATGCCCTTACTTTTAAGCACCTCTTTTAGCTCCGGTGTAGCCTTTTTGCCATCAAGAGCATTTTGTAGTTCCGGGGTAACTTCAGATAGCACTGATGGTTGATTACTAGGTGGTATGTATATCTTCAGCGTGTCCATTTCTTTCATGATCATATATGGCTGGTTATTATCAATTATAGCCCATTTATCGCCTTCTGGCTGAACAGTTGTTTTATCAGAAAGTGTTATGCCATTATTCTTAAACTGCTGTCGTAGCTCTGATGTAATCTCTTTGTTGTTTAGTGAATTCTTGAATTCTATACCAACGTCAAATAGCTGATATGCTTTGATAAAGCCTTCTATCGGGGTTAACGCATACATCACACTATAATCCGCTCCAACCTCAAGCCCTTTCACCTCAAACCATCCATCTGTATCTGTCCTTGTTGTTTTGAATTCTGTCCAATTGGTATGATCTCCCTGTTTGGTTCCTAACCAGATACCTACATCATAATTAGGCATAGGTTCGCCAGATATATTGACAATTCTACCATGAACACTATTGAGCGAATTACCGGACATAACTATTTTTACAGGAGTGTCTGACGCGACAGTTATAGTTGCAGAACCTTGCAATCCCTCTGTAATTTTCTCAATAGATAACATTAGTATTTTTCCTTCGGGGTAACTTTGCGGCAGAGAGAAAGTTCCATCCAGCTTTGATTTTATCAATGGTATTCTACTTGGTAGTCCGTTGTAGACTTCCTCCTGATAAATCAATGCACCTGGAACGGGCTTACCATCCGCTGTGACTATAGTCCCATTTACTTTGGTCCCAACATAGGTGAAATCTATAGAATTAATGTCTTTTCCATCTTCAATGTCAAATTCGCCCTTTGGATGTGATTTTGCGATGATACGTTCATCCGGCAGGCGGACAGTTACTCTCCCCGGCACAGCACGAAAATGATAATCTCCTTTATTATCTGTGGTTGCACTGCCTCCTCCATACGGGGAATCAAAGTAGATAGTTACTCCTGGAGTCGGTTTTCCATCTTTCGTAGTTGCCTTTCCGCTTATTACACCACCTTTAACCAGATTAATGTCTGGTGCTTGAGTCGTCTTTCCATGCTGAACAGATACGTTTTGGACTATAGCCGCAGTACGATCTGGTAAAGATTCGGTAAAACCAATACTATATTCACCGGCAGATAGCTTTCCGAAGCTATACTTTCCATCGGAAGAAGTTCGAGTTGTCATTTCCCCACAATATAGAAGTATCCCTTCTACTGGCTTGTTAGTTACACTATCAATAACCCGCCCCTCGATTTTACCGGCAGGATGGAGTATTATACTCACAGGAGACCCGGCTGGAGATTCATTTACTGTAATAGTCGCATATCCTTCCTTTTTCACGCGTAGCATGGAGGTATTCCGCACATTATAAATAGTAAAATTCCCATCCGCATCAGTAGTAACAGGTAGAAAACATGGAAGCGCAGTTGGAAACATAAAACCCATAATATGCACATAACTTGCGCTATAATCCATTCCAACCAGACGGACAGTTGCATCTTTGATAGGATGTCCAGCCTCGTTTTGGATTACACCGTTGATATGTTCTGTTGGAAGTAACTGGATAAATAGATCATCTACGCTGGCTTCCTTGTCTAACTGTATATCCAGATGATTTTTAGTCCATTCTGTAATATATCGTTGATCGTAAGGTCCACCACCTTGCATAGTTGGTTGATTCCAGCCAATTGCTTGCTTATCAATGCAGGCAAGCACCATGTAGTTATGGATCCAACCTATTTTGGGCATGGGTAGATTATCGAATTGATAAGTTCCGTCTGATTGGCTTACGGTCCTTGCTTGCAGGCTGTTTCTTATTACAGCATAAACCTGTACACCTGCTTTCGGCATGCCGTTCTGTAGAACAAATCCACTAATGTTGATTGTATTTGCAGACTCCTGTTCCTCGTCTTTGTCCGTCTTATTTGATAACCCCAAAGCGGATGTTTCCCCCGATTGATTATTCTTATCTGAGCCACTTCCAGTTGGTTCTCCCTGCTGAATGTTTGTAGTCAAAACGACAGGGATGTTTATCTGCGGATCCTTCGCCTGTTGTGGAAGTTCAAGAAATGCAATTCTCGCATTGCCTGCTAAATTATCAAGGTGGAATGGTGGAATAGTTGATGAGATGAAAAATGAGCCAAAGCCTATCATTAATGTCATAATAAGTGGAGCGATAGGGATCCATTTCCTGATATTTGGTTCGGGAATACCGAAAGGCGATAACCTCTGAATTGTCTCCATTAACTGAAATGTAAAACCTGAACCAAGCTGTGATTTGCTCCATGTTTGTTCTAACATCCCTGTAATCTCCTTTTTCAGTTGGTTTTTAGCTCTGGATAGTCTCATCTTTGCAGCGCTTAGTGAAATGCCCAGAAATCGGCTGATCTCCTCACATGAAAGTCCGCCTAATAACTGCAAGGTTACAATAGTTCGTTCACTTTCTGACAGAGCGTTCAAAGCATCCCTTACTGATTCGTCTATCCGATTGTCGGAATATCTGGCATAAGAAAGACTGGTAATCTCAGTTCTTGGCAGTTGATCTAAAGACAATACATTCTCTTTACGCCATTTTCTCATCCAGTCATAACAGCAGTTCGCACAGATTACATATAACCAACCAGCGAAACCAGACGTATTCCTTAAAGTCGAAAGCCTTTGGTACGCTTTCAGGAAAGTCTCCTGTGCGATCTCCTCTGCATCATGATAATTACCGATCTTGTGATAGGCAAGGGCATGCACAGCGCCTTTGTATTTATCTATGAGAAATCCAAAAGCGCTGGAATCACCATCCAGACATTGCTTTATTAGAGTTTCGTCGCTAAAAGCCATGACTTATACCTCAAATTTTCATTCTGAGAGTATAGACGTAAAATAGAATGGTTTAGTCACATCAATATATTTTTTTATCAAATGGTAAGTCTGAAACTTGGTAAATGAGTATTATTTCAAACGAAAAAGGTATTAATCATCAGTTTTGCTGTTGTAATTTTGACGGAGGATGTCTTTAGCAAGCTCAATCGCTTCCTGTCGTGTTCTGATCTTGCCTTCAAACTGGGCTTCCCTGATATATTCGAGTAATTTACCAATAATAGGTCCGGAGGATAGATTAAGCTTCTTCATGAGATCGTCTCCTGTGAGTAAGGATTGTATCTCACTGAAATAAGCCTTAGCAATCTCACCAATAAGGCGGTTCAGGTCATCTAAGTCTCTATCTTTTCGCCATGGTCCCTGCGTTGCCCGTAGATCAGCGTAAGAGGCGAGAAGCACCGCCAGACATTCTGTCTCTGTTCTCTGGACAAAACGCAGAGCATCTCGCTCCTTAATTCGCTGTGAAATGTGATGTTTATTGTGATTGGTGCATAACATTAGCGGATACATGTGATAACCAATGACGTCGCTCATAAATTTTGACTCTCTGTTTGCCAGTCTCAGACGAGTACCAATTGCTAGAGCAAGTTCAGCGCCCTGTAAATGATGGTCAAAGAATCTTATCCTGCCGTTTTTATCCATTGTCCTCATGGATGGTTTACCAATATCATGAAGCAAAACTGCCAATTTCAACAATGATCTTCTGGCGCGCCCTTTGACGAGTTCAAAATCAAGATATGCTTCAACTACTGAAAAATAATCTTGTAGAGAGTCTGGAATAGTCTGCTGTTCAAAGATATCAAGGGAAAGCATGGAGTGACCCCATACATCAAGATGATGGTATTCGTTTTGCATCATATCCTTCATCTGTATGATCTCAGGGAATATCTGCTCAAGAATATCTACGTCATCCAAAGCTTTCATATACTTTGCAGAATTGTTCACATCCAGAATCTTGAATAATTCATCTCTGATACGTTCTACTGAGACTTTTTTTAATAATGCTGATAATGTGCTAATGAGGGATGATGTCTGATCGAGAATTGTGAAATTTAGGGTAGCGGCAAATCTATACGCCCTTAACATGCGTATTGGGTCGTCTACGATTACCTGCGGGGATGTGAGATTGATAATCTTGTTATTCAGGTCATCGATCCCATTGCAGGGGTCTATCAGTTCAACTACTTCTGACGTGAATAATTGGTTGAAATCATAAGCGATGGCATTTATGGTAAGGTCTCTAGCTTTCAGATCGTCAATTATGTCATTGCCTCGAATGGTGTTAAAGTCCATATACAAGTCGCCATGATGAAATATGGCTCTTGCGGATTTTTGTTCCTCATCAAGGACAATAGCTTTTGCGTTTGTGAGCTGCGCAAACCTTTCCGTGAAGTTGAGCGCATCACCAGACACTGCAAAATCAACGTCATATATAGGTCTGCCAAGTATAACGTCCCGAACTGTTCCACCAACTACGTATAATTGGACGTTCTCACTTATAGCAAGCCTGTAAAGTGATGAAAGTATATCTCGTTCAGACAGTTGTTCTAATATCCGAGATGCGGAAAGTTTCATTTTGCAACTATGATTGATCCTATCTTATATTTGTCTCCCTGAGTAGCTTGATATATGTATATTCCACCATTGACGTATCTGCCATTTATATCTTTTCCATCCCACTTGATCTCTCTGGAGCCGCTTTCTGCTTCTTTTTCATAGACCAGATTTCCTTCCAGATCATAGATTTTTATGCCAAAATCACCTTCTCCACCTTTTACTATAGTTATTGGGAACGTGATCTGATTAAATCTTGGGTCAGTAGAGCGTGGTGTGAATGGATTAGGCTGTGGTTTATCGCCAGATATTACGTGCCGTATCTGTGTTGGAGAAGACTTAGATTCATTGCCAGCGTCATCTACTGCGGCTATAATGTAGAGATAACTGCCTGTCTCTGGTGGTTTTGCATCAATGTACGTGTTTTTCGTTGCATCTATCTCATCAATCTTCGTAACAGAACTAGCCGAAGTTCCACGATATATGACGTATTTAATAACATCACTTGAGGTACTCAATTCCCAGTCAATCTCGATGCCTTTATCCAGCACCTTCAATTCTGGATTTATTTTTGGTGGATTTGGAGCCTTTGTGTCTGCCGGGGCAGTACCTGTTACTGATTTTGATAGGTCTGACCTTAAAGTCTGAGTTTTATATGACCTTATAGTATAAGTGTAGTTACCGGGTTTTAGGTCTATATCAACATACGAAGTCTGATCTCCACCAGTAATATTGGCTACTTGTTCATTGTCACGATAGATAAAATAACCACTTACACCCGGATCATCCACCGCTGACCATGAAAGGATCAGATCGTTCTCACCATTCGGATCAGGTAGGACTTTCAAGTCAGTTGGCGGCAATGGTTTTGTAGCAGAAACGGATTTCAGGGTCAGGCTGTCGTTATTCACCCTTCCATCAGCATTTCCCGGTTTTATTGAAGCAATTAAAAGACGCTGTCTAACGGCTATCAATCCAACTATAAAAGTCAGTTGCGGGACAGGCACAGGTGATGTGTCAACAGTGAATTCTATGGCAACTCGCTTAGTCTGGGTGATGACTTTGGGTAAAGTGATAATAACGGTATTATTATCCTGTACTACCTGTGTAAAGTTTGGTACATCCTCATCGCCTACAGACACGGATTTGACTGGTTTTTGGCTTACACTAAGACCGTTGGGAACAGATATTTTAATTGACTCAATATCCTCTCCCGGTTCAGCCTGTGACATATCAATAGTCAGATTCAGTACTAAGTCTGCCGAACTTCCGGCAATGACCGTTCCTGTGCTGTTGTCCTTCGCATTAATCTCACCAACAGACTCAACTGCGGAATAGCTGAGTCCTGACAGGGATAGAGTCAGGCATAAAACAAGCAGAGCAAAACTAATTAAGTTAATTATTGGTTTCATATACAAACTCCTTTTAATATATATTTTTTGTTGTATTATCTATTATCTCTATAATTTAAGAATAATTACCAATTAATCTACTAGGTCTTTTTTAAATGTAATCTATGCTTTAACCTTTTTTCATGAGTTTTAAGCGTATGAGATCGTCATCTGTCCATTCAGCATCATCTATCAAATCATTTAACATTCCTGATAAAATTGTTTCACCAGAATGATGATAAGCAATTAAGACTTGCCGATTTCTCTCTGGATGAAAATATACCTTGTGGCTACCTCGCTGACGTTTGAATTCAAAACCATCTTTTTCCAAAGCACGGATAAATTCTCTTACCGTGACATTCTTCAGTTTTGGACTCATACAACAGCCTCTTTGATCTCTTTTACTTTAATCACAGGCTTAATATTATCAACTATCCCAACACAGGGAATTGGTTTGCCATCAGCAATAAGGTCTTCGATATAAAGTTCAAGGGCTTCCTGCATGTATTCCAGTGCTTCTTCTTCGCTATGCCCCCACGTTCTACAGCCTTTCAGAGACGGACAGTATATATAATATCGTCCATCTGGATAGCGTTCAAGGACTACCTCAAAGGTATGCTCTTCTCCATCCAATTCCTTTGTTGTATGAGATTTATATTCAATTTGTGTATCCATTTATTTATCACCTTTTTAAATGCCCTTATTGCATTAAGTATTATTCTGCATTTGACCAAACATTATACATATTAATAGTTGGGTCTCGTTTCTTGAGCCTATCTACACATTGATATTAATAAGCAAATAACTGAATAATCCATTACCTATATTTAGATCGCTATAATTATTCCATTTTATTTGGTAACTTCCCATTAATTCTATAGGATCGCCTTTTCCATCTTTAAATTTTTTATTTCCAACTTCTAATTTCTTAAATGCTCCATCTTTAAGATGATCTAAATAAACAACCATGCAATTATTTTCTTTTCTAACAATATATATACGTTGTCCATCCTTTATATGCCATTCATTACCCAATTTTTGAACTGAAATTTTGGCTTCTGCAGATAATGGTAGTTTTCCATTATTAAGTTCCTCTTGTAAACGTTCTGGAATTTTACCTTCATCCAGTAAATTAGTTGGAAATTTTGATTTTAATGGAAATCGCCATTTTAATTTACCTTGAATTTTTCTGCCTTCATTAATACTGAAATCAATTCCTTCCTTTTTTGTTTCATTTTTATAGCTGGAATTATTTGCTAGAAAGACTGCAAATCCATAACTATTTCCATGTTCTTTTATATATTTCTCTATCCTAGATATATCCTTAATGAAATCATATCGACCAAAATCATCAGCAGAGTTCTGCTAAATTGAATATTTCATTTCCTACAGTGATATCGATTTCTTTAGTTTTATATTTTGTTTCTATTATTATAATATTTCCATTCTTTTGGATGAAGATATCAAAATATATTTTATCGTAATCCAAACTCATTCCTTTTTCCAATCTTATATTGAAATCTGGATATTTTTCGTGAATTTTCCATGCTAGCGCATGCTGGAAATCTGCTTCTGAATGAAAAATAGGTCTATCTTTACTCAATTCAGTTAGAATTTTATCCATATCCATCATAGCTCTACTTCCTCATAATCCCTATGGTACTGAAAAATACTTATATGCCTCTTATAACACCTCAATATTTTTCTGGATTCCAGCTTGGGCTAGAATGACATGATTCACTTGTAAATTCTGCGCAATTCATCTAAAGTTTTCGCTGTTTTGATTCCAGATTGAATAGCTTTCTGTTTAGATTATTACTCATCAGCTAATTTTAAGTTTTTTTCAATTAGTTTACCATATAACCCGGCCATAGATCGCAGTCACATCCTCGTCTGAGCTAACAAGATCGGTATCTGTATATATCGCCGTTGAAATTATAACCCTATCATGAATATCCCTGTGGCTGAATCCCTCTGATATTTCTACAATCTCAATAGTTAGTGGCATTATTACGAAAGCATCATTACGTCTTAGAGCAAGAATCAATTCATTAAAAGTTATTGGATATTTACCTTTTTCAATCAGCCTCAAAATTTCCAACAATGTAATTGTTGGCACATAGATAATGCCACTCTTTACAGCCTCATTTATAACTGCTAATGCCTTTTTACTCAACATTGAATTGCTTTCCTCATAGATATACCAAATCAGCGTATGAGCATCCAATGTTATTCTCGTTCCCATTCCTTTATTACCTCGTCAATAGCTCCCTTTGTTATTGGTTCGCCACCTTTGAACATTCCTTGAATAGAAAAACGTCCTATCTTTGGCCGTTCTTCATCACTACAAACTTGATCATTGCTAACTAGAGATTGTTTAACAAATCTGTCAAACTCAGCCTTTGGAATTCTATAAGCTCTACCAAATCGGTAAGCCGTAATCTTCCCCTGTTGAATCCATCTGCGCACTGTGGAACCGTCAACTTTTAATTTTTGCTCAATTTCTGTTATAGTTAAAAGCTCTTCAAGGTTCATCATATTCACCTCCGTTTAACTATATTATACTCGTTACGTGCATAAAAGGCAAAATAAATTTTAAGAGCATAATACCGATTAAGGATAGTTGGTCGGTTGTGCTGATATACATGACATCATAATCAACCCATTTTACTTATAGATTCTGCGCAATTCATCTAAAGTTTTCGCTGTTTTTATTCCAGATTGAATAGCTTTCAGGACGTCTAAATCCTCAATTTTGCTTATCTCCGGCATAAGAAGCAAACCTTCACCGCCAAATTTCAGTTCCAATCCTAATTCAATAACTCTAGGACTGATTTATCTCCTGCCAAGCTTCCAATAAAGGTAAAGGTTCTTGCCATAACCAAGAAATTTTCAACCAAAATCCTGTTATAACTTCTGAATGATATATATCCTCGTTATCTAATGAAACTTGATGGTAAAGGTTATCCGTTCCTAACCGATAGAATTTTGCCTGCTTACGAATGGGATCAATGAGCCAATATTCTAGAACTCCAGCGGATTCATATTCTTTCATTTTTTTAACGGTATCTCTATATCTGCTTTCCTTAGAAATAATCTCGACTACCATATCAGCGGTAGCCCCACATTAAAATGTGGTCAAAGATTCCATCGGTTAATAAGCTCTTTCAAACGCTCAGAAGGTCTACCCCTAGGTAGCTTCCAAGGAAGTAACGGCACTTGATAAGTAAGCAACTCACC
>Ga0315282_10015832_pt1 | contig 11078 bp, 9 predicted proteins | sample YL17G07_20_MG_FD_203693 | JGI IMG/M metagenome (GOLD analysis project Ga0315282, IMG submission 203693) | Sediment microbial communities from Yellowstone Lake, YNP, Wyoming, USA - YL17G07_20 | ecosystem: Environmental > Aquatic > Freshwater > Lake > Sediment | place: USA: Wyoming | collected...
CGGCAATCGGCACTATGAAGTTGAGCCCCTCCCCCATGATTCTCTTCTCTACACTCCCCCACCAGAGGCAAACCCCCCTGTGGCCTGCCGGGACGATGACAAAGGTGCCCCAAAGAACGACGAGGACGACCAAGAGCACAATGACTATTCCAACGGTTCGTGGTTTCAATTGCTTGTAATCAAAGGGCACCATCGGGTTTTCTGCCATAATTCACTCCTGTAATAAAGTATTTTTTCTTCCTTCTTCACTTCCGCCAAGAGATTAACATGATTTTCTATCAAAGTATAGGGCTAAAGATAGAACGAATACTTGGATAGGCCTTCTGATCTGTGATAAATTTCCCGGATGACATTCATCCGGACCTGTGGTATCTTATTTAAGAAATACCTTTGGTCGTTACGACAGAGGCATCACTGAACCATGGAGGATGAAAGATGTTCAAGAAAATTCTCGTTCCGCTGGACGGCTCCAAACTGGCCGAAAAGATCCTTCCCCAAGTCGAAGAGCTCGTGAAGTTCTGCGGGGCGGAGCTGGACCTCCTGAGGGTGGTCATGACTTACGATATGGACCCCAAGAAAGATAAAGAGCACCTGGAGAAACTCTCTGGCGAAGCCCAGGAATACCTGGATCAGGTCGCCGCCCGTCTGAAAAAGAGCGGCATACAAGCCTCTGTCAGCGTGGCCCACGGCAAGGATGCGGTGCAGATATGTGATTATGCCTCGGAGAAGAAATTCAACCTCATTGCCATGAGCACCCATGGCCGCAGCGGCTTGGGCCGCTGGACGCTGGGCAGCGTCGCCGACAAAGTCCTGCATTGTTCCATCGTACCGGTCATGTTATTCCGGGCCACCGAGTCATAGTAGAAGCTGCCTAGCTAAAATTCCCTAGGTCAACTGATGCCCACCTATATCGTCTGTACCGTTACGTCCAAAGGCATTAGCGATTTGACGGGGGAGAGGTCGTTCAAAATTAAGCCGTGTTTCTCGATTCTTCCCGCCCCCGAATCCACTCTTTAAGACTTTACGCAGCGTCCCCTTTTTCCACTTGCCCTATCGTTTGCCTCGCTGATATATTTGGCCTTGGGCGAATCCATAAATTCTATGATTCCGGCACGCATCGGGTTCCAATGAAGGTGACGCGTGGAAAAAGGAATCTGTTTCCAGGACGAATGGAAATGGGGGAACGATCGCTCTTGAATAATATATACTTTAGGGTGTAATACCCATGAGTATATAAATGACGGAAAACCGGGGTCAGACACAAGTGAACAGGAATAAGCGCACCGGGAGTCGGATATGCCCCTCAGAGGGGAGAAGCCATTGCTCATGAGGATAATGGTGGTTCCTCCCCCTTATTTTATGCCGGTCCACTTTCCCGTTGTATCTCTTTTATCCTCTGCCGAGCATGGGTTTGATTTTGCGCATAAATCATCTTGACCAAAGACTTGTCTTTTAAATAATTTCTACTTTGATCTCTCTCGCAAATTTCTGCATCATGGTAATCCGCAAAGGTTCCGCAGAGATGGTTGAGCTTTGAATCCGTTTGAACAGCGTAAACATAATACGGCATTGGTTGATACCTCCTTTGAGGAGGTAAAAGGTGGGAATCACCCTTAATGGAGAGTTGCCTGGGGAGATCTTTCTTTTGCCTTCTCATAATCAGAATACGCTCATTCAGCCCAATGTCAAGGGAATAGTTTTTCCATGTAGCCTGTCTGTCTCTAAAGTGCCTAAAATCACCGAAATGCCTCAATGCCTCAATGCCTCAAATGCACTTAAATGCCTTAAATGCGCTTAAGTGCCTAAAGTTGGGAAGCAGGAAGAGTGACTGGGGACGCGGATTTTCGCGGATGCTCGCAGATAAAGAATTTAAGTTAACCTTTAATTCAGGCGGCAGAAATGTTTTGGAGGGGGGAGGGTAGGGTGGGGGTGATGTTTTTGGAGATTTTTTTGTAACGTTTCGGTTAAGATGGCGCGTCAGCCAATGAAGCCGCAATTCCAGGCTTGGACTTGGACAGCAGCTCTCTGAGTTCTTCCCCCTGCACCACTTCCTTCTCCAGGAGAAGGTGGGCCAAATCATCCAGGACCTTCCGACGCCCGGATAAAACTCCCCGCACCCTTTCATGAGTCTCCTCGATGATCCTGGAGATTTCCTTGTCGATCTGGGCCGCTTTCTCCTCACTGTATGTTTTGCTCGCGGAAAAAGTATCCGGGAGGAGCATAGGCCGCCGGTCGCGTTCGTAGGTCACCAGGCCCAGGCGGTCGCTCATGCCGTATTCCGTGACCATGGACCGGGCGATGTCTGTGGCCCGCTGTAAGTCATTCTGGGCTCCCGTGGAGGTCTCTCCGAAGACCAGTTCCTCAGCTACCCTGCCCCCTACAAGAACGGCCAGCCGGTCCAGTAACTCTGAGCGAGTCATCAGATAACGGTCCTCGGTGGGCTGCTGCTGGGTATATCCCAGGGCGCCGATCCCCCGGGGGATGATGGAGATCTTGTGCACCGGGTCAGTATGTTCGACGGATTCCGCCACAATGGCATGCCCGGACTCATGGAAGGCGATGGTCTCTTTTTCCTTTGGGTTCATCACCCGCTTCTTTTTTTCCAGCCCGCCGATGACCCGGTCGATCGCCTCATCGAAATCGACCGGCTCCACTTTTTCTTTGCTTTTCCGGGCCGCCAGCAGCGCGGCCTCGTTGACCAAATTGGCCAGGTCTGCCCCCACAAAGCCGGGTGTCCGGGCGGCAATCCGATGCAGGTCCACTTCCGGGGAAAGCAAAACATTCTTGGAATGGATTTTCAGGATGGCCTCCCGGCCGTTGATGTCCGGCCGGTCCACCAGGATCTGCCGGTCGAACCGCCCCGGGCGCAGCAGGGCCGGGTCTAAGATTTCCGGGCGGTTAGTGGCGGCCATGATGATGACCCCTTTGTTGGATTCAAATCCATCCATCTCCACCAGGAGCTGGTTCAGAGTCTGTTCCCGCTCGTCGTTTCCTCCCATCACGTTGATGCCCCGGGCTTTGCCCAGGGCGTCCAGTTCATCGATAAAGATAATGCAGGGAGCGCTGGCCGTCGCCTGGGAGAAGAGATCGCGGACGCGGGCCGCTCCTACGCCAACGAACATTTCCACAAACTCGGAGCCACTGATGCTGAAGAAGGGGACGCTGGCCTCTCCGGCCACCGCCTTGGCCAGAAGGGTTTTGCCCGTTCCCGGCGCGCCGAGCAGGAGCACGCCCTTGGGGAGCTTGCCACCCAGTTTCTGGAATTTACCCGGATTCTTCAAGAAATCCACCACTTCCTGAAGTTCATCTTTGGCTTCATCGATTCCGGCCACATCGGCAAAAGTGACCTTGGTGTCATCCTGGGCGAAAAGCTTGGCCTTGCTTTTGCTGAAAGACATGACCCCCATCCCCGGCCCCATCTTCTTCATGGCAAACCGCCAAATCAGAAAAAAAATGCCGATCGGGAGAATCCAGGAGAGAACGTTGCCCAGGAATTTACTCTCATAGTATCCGGAGTAACTGATCTTGTGTTCATCCAGTTCCTTCACCAGGTCGGGGTCATTCACCCGAATCGTGGTGAAACTCTGTTCCTTTTTCCCCTCTTTTCCTTTTATCGTTCCGGTGATGCTTTCCGGTCCGATGGTCAACTTGCTCACCTGTCCTTCAGCCAGGGATTGTTTAAACCCACCGTAAGGAATGCTTTCCACCTTTGGGGAACTAAAATAATTTTGCAGTAATATGAACAGCAAAAAGGCGATCAGGAAATACCAGATACTGAAGTGGGCCTTAGGGGGCAATCCTCCCTTCTTTCTCTGGGGGGGTTGGAGACTGAGGAAAGAGCGGAGTTTATCCTTGAAATTTTCCTGTGGCGTTTTTTCGTTGACTGGCACATCCACCTCGGAGTGACCAAGCGGTTTCGTTACAAGAATGCTTCAACATTGGCCAAAATTAAAAGGTCCCAAAAAGATTTTGCAATCCCTCGGGGGCCTCATATTAGCACCTTCCGGCAACTCCTTAATTCATCCCAAAGATTTAGGGGCCGGGTCTTTCGTTTGAGTAAGGCAGAGCCATGATGACCCTGCCTTGGATACCCCCTATAACGGGGACTATTCAACCTTTTCAGATAAAATCAAAGTATCCCGGCTGAGGGGAGAGGGAACATACACCAGGTCGATTTGTATTTTGCTTAGAGCCTTCGCTTTGACGGCATTTCCTGGGATCGTGGTATCCAAATTTCCTTCGGCTGTTTCTTCTGGTTTAAGAGTCTTCCAAAAGGGATAAACCTTGGACATCTTTTCTGAAGGCTTATAAGCAATGGGCTTCCCGGCTTCGTCCAGGTATTCGAGGGTAACCGCCTGGATATCCAGGAGACCTTTTGTTTTATTCGTGACCTTGATGTTCCCCCTGAGGGTGGGCGTATCAATAATCTCTTTAGAAGCGGTGTCAACCATCATGGAAACTTTAAGATCGTTAAGCAACACCGCAAAATTCTTGCCCATAACTTCAGCCTTCGGTGGAACCAAACTCTTTTCGACCCGCTCTTGCTTGGGAGCTTCTACCTTCTTATCCGTAGTACAACCCAAAAATCCTACGGCCAGACTTACCGCTAAAATCGTGAAGATCTTCGTGTAATACATATTTTACCCTCCTTTTATTGAATAATACTTTACGGCCCCCAATATCCATCCCCTTCTTTGAGTGGGATTGTCTGGGCGATAATCATTGCTGTGGATTCAAATTACCTCCCTTCCTCCATCTAATTTCTAAGCGACTAAACAATAAAAAAAGGCGCAGAATCTGCCCATCGGGCAGGGGCAAAGGATCTGGCTTACGTACTCGGGGAAGAATCGCCCAGGAGTCTTTTGGCTTCGGCCAGCTTGCCGAGGAATTCATTCTTCTTGAATGCCGCATACCATTTCCGCACGATAATCCACCCGCCGAACCGGGTAACATTTCGATCCCACATTCGGTACCACACCCCCCATCCCACCCGGAGGTTATGGAGGTAAAAGAGGAGCATCGGGAAAGAAAGGATGTGCAGCCCCACGTTGAACATGTGTCTGAAGCGGTAGAACCGGCCCATGATCTGGAGGATGGAAGTCTGCATCTCCTCCGGGGTCATCGGGTCATCCGGGACAAAGAGGGGGAAGTTGCCGTCGTAGTATTCCCAGCCGAGGGTTGTTTTCGGAAAGATCCTGTTCTGCTGACGGAGTCTGCGGGTCAGCTCCGTCCCGGGCAGCGGGACGGGCAGGAGGACCTGGACGGTGTCAATTTTCGCCTTCTTGATGAATCTCCGGAAATACTGGATCCGCTCCTTCGCCGACATGCGGAACTGCACCCCCGCGGCCAGGGGATATCCGAAGATGAACATGCCATGGACCCAAAAACCCGCCCGATTATACACCCGCGATAGAGAGACCATATCCTCGGGTTTCAAGCGCTTGTTCATGGCCTTCAACTCCTCGGGAATGGGCGATTCAAACCCAATGGCCAGATTGCTGATCCCCGCCTCGCGCATGGCCTGGAGCAACTCCGCATCCTTGGCCTTATCCAGGCGGATTTGTACCACGACTTTAAAACGGGTTTTGACTTTGTGCTGATATTCATGCAGCAGCCGCAAAAAGCGCAGCGTTTCCAGCCTGTCCTGGCCGAAAAGATCGTCGACGATGAAGAAACGCTTGGCCCGGTATTTTTCAAACGAAGAGGCGATCTGCTCGATCAGACGCTCCGGGCGGGCTGGGCGGGCTTTGCCCTTGACCGTGCAAAACTCGCACTCCATGCCGCAGCCGCGGATCCGTCCCACCGGATAGATCTTGATTTTGGCATAGCGCAAGAGCGAGAAACCAGGGATCGGAAGGTGGTCGAAATCCGTCAAAAGGGCTCTTTCCCCCGTCCGAACCGCAGCTTGTCCATCGCGGTACACAATGCCGGCGATCTCGTCTATTTTCCTCTTTCCGGAAAAGAAGCCCAGCAGATCCTTGATCGCCTCTTCCCCCTCCCCGATAACAACAATATCCACGCCGTTGTCCAGGGCTTCGTCGATATTTTCGTCGATAAAATGCTGCCCGCCGGCAATGGTCGGCACAGACCGCCCATGATAAAAGCGAGCCAGCTCATACAGCCGGGGGATCGTGCTGGTCAAACCCCCGTAAAAACCGACTACATCGGCCGGCCTCAGCCTCTGGAGGGCCTCGTGGTCTGGCAATCCGGCCCCATCCTTCGGTCCGGACCGCCGGTAGTTGTTCTCATCGATGACTTCGACATCCCAACCTTCGATCTCATTGACGGCGGTTGCCACGGCAACAGGCCCCAAGGCAGTCGTGACCCGGGCAACCCAGGAATAAACATTAAAAGCAGGAAACGTCGGGATCACGACTCTCAGCAGCCGACGCCTCTTCACAGGATGGCCCGCAGGCTCAATCATCGCAACCATTAAATCTCCTTCATTCCGGCCGGGTGGAAAACGGTGTGAAACATCATTTGATAGGGCTCTTTGAGAAGGTTCATCGCCCCCCGGAGTACCCTGAAATGCCCTGACTTCAGGTGGCTCTTGAGACTCTCCTGGGTATCCCATTCCTCCAGAAGACAGAGTTGATTTTCATCCTCCGTGCTCTGGCAAAAGTCGCAGCGCTGGCATCCCTTCTCCGTCCTTATGTCACCCATCAGTAACGCGATCGTCTGCGACAGCTCCATGCGCTTCTCCGGAAGAACCTTCATTCGAATGGTGACCATGATCATAAAAATAGTAACTGCAAATGGCCTGCCAACAGCCGGAAAAAAGCAGAAGTTTGGAATCATCCTTTAATAACAGGGGATTCGAATAATCGGAGAGTGCAGTAGAGAAGCAGGAAATGATTGGTTTGACCTCAATATTTGGTGGAACCTCAATATATTGAGGGGACCTTTGAGAAGGACCCGGCCGCTTAATCCGACTCCTTGGTCTCCGGCCGGAGTATCCCGAGCTTATGCATCCTCGCTCTCAGGGTACTCGGGTGGAGGTCCAGGATCGCGGCGGCCCCGTCCTTTCCCTCGATGCGCCATCGGGTTTCTGAAAGGGTCTTAAGGATTTGGGTCCGCTCCATCTCTTCCAGAGTTCTCATGCCGGATGACAATGGGAGGGATGAAATCTCCAGTTTATCGGCCAGCTGCAAGACCGGCCCGGGGCACAAGATCACGGCCCGTTCAATGACGCTTTCCAGTTCCCGGACGTTCCCGGGCCACGGGTAATCCTGCAGTACCTTCATCGTCTCCTTCGGGATCGACGTGATCTGTTTCCCCAATTTTCTGGCGTATCGCTCTATGAAGGCCTGGACCAACAGGGGGATGTCTTCCTTCCGCTGCCGTAAAGGAGGGACCGTGATGGGGAAGACGTTGAGCCGGTAGTAAAGGTCCTGCCGAAACCGGCCCCTGCGGACCTCTTCCTCAAGGTTGCGATTGGTCGTCGCCACGATCCGTACATCGACTTTGATGGTATGGGATGAGCCCAGTCGCTCAAACTCGTTATGCTGGATCGCCCGGAGCAGCTTGGCCTGCGTGTCCAGCGGCAGCTCCCCGATCTCGTCCAGGCAAAGGGTGGAGCCATTGGCGACCTCGAACCGGCCTACCTGCAGGCTATCGGCCCCGGTAAAGGCCCCCTTCTCCCGGCCGAACAATTCGCTCTCCATCAAATTGGCCGGCAGGGCGGCACAGTTGACGGTGATCAACGGCCGATCCTTGCGAGGGCTCATGTTGTGGATGGCGGCAGCGATCAGCTCTTTTCCCGTACCGGTCTCACCGAGGATGAGGACCGTTGTGTTCGCAGGAGCGACCTGCTCTGCCCGATAGAGAACATACTTGAGACCGTCACTTTGCCCGAGAATATCGCCGAATTGATGTCTCATTTTGATCTCTTGACGGAAGTAGATATTCTCGGCCTCGAGTTGGTCTTTCAAGGTTTTGATTTCAGAGAGAGCCGTCCGCAGTTCGACCGTCCGCTCCTCCACCCGTCGTTCCAGTTCGTCGTGAGCTTTTTGTAAGGACTCGGCGATCCGTTTCCGTTCGGTGATATCGCGGATGTTACACTGAATCACTCTTCGATGATTTACAAGATAGACATTACTGACAAATTCGACGGCAATGGGCCGTCCATCCTTCGTCTCCAGCGGTAAATTGCTGTAGCGGACATATCCTTTGCTTTGCAATTCCAAAAAGGTGGCTTTCGATGCTTTGATATTTTTAAAGGGGCCAATCTCCCAGAGTTTCTTCCCTAAAAAATCATCATGTGAATAACCCAGCATTTCTGCCAAGAAGGGGTTAACGTCCGATATTTGCCCGGTCTCGGCGTCGAGAATTAATATTCCATCCTGGGCTGCTTCAAAGAGACGGCGGTAGCGAGTTTCCGAATCTATTAACGCCTCCTCCGACTGCTTTTGGTCGGTGATGTCCTCAAGGGCGAGGAGAATCATATCCGTGCCTTTCCCCTTCCGATAGATCCGGCGCGCGTTGAGAAGCATTCTTTTTCGCCCGATGGTCTGGAACTCGTGGTCGACCTCGAAATTATTAAAGTGGGTATTCTGGGGAATAATTTCCTCCAACAACTCTCGCAACGCAGGAATATCCCACTGGTGGTTGCCTAGGTCAAAGATAAATTTTCCCTCGGTCTCTTTAGGCGTCACATGGAACGTCTCGTAGAAGGAATGATTTGCCGAGATCACTCTTAGGTCGGGGGTGAGCACGATAAGAGGTTCACGTATTGTTCCCCCGATGCTCTCGGTGTATTTTTGAACTTTTTCAGAAGTTTGCTCTACTCGCTGGCGCTCAGCGATTTGAGCCTGTAATTTTTCGTTCGCCTCCTGCAGGCGCCGCTCCGTGGCATCCAGGCTCGTCCGAAGCTCTGCCATCTGAAGGAGAAGTTGCTGCTTTGTCTTGGATTTTGTTTTTATAATATCGCCCATCGCCGGATCGTTCTCGGGTCTCTTCACCTTTCGTGATTTTATACAGAGTTTTAAAACAATTGCAACTCGAAAAAGCCGTAGGGGCGACCGGCCGGTCGCCCCTACAATTCTCCGATCGATCCCAGGGAGCCGTCATGGTCGATGATGTGCCGAAACGAGGGGGGATATAATGTAGGGGCGGTTCGCGAACCGCCCCTACTGGCTTAGCGGCCATTCTTACCTCGACCGAGTGTTCCTGACGGTCGTTGAACCGGAGAAGCGGTGAGGAAATGAACGGCGATACGACGCCCTGCCCGCCGGCTGGGCCGGATGATTTCTCTGCGGGGAGGCGGAGGCGGTACGGGCCCTGGAGGGTGCCGGTCTTCGCCGCTGCCAGCGGCGCTGCGCTTCACGGGGCGGGCGGGCAAATTCGGTATCACGCGCCGGCGCCGGCTTTTTATAATCGAAGCCTTCCACCCTGCGACGCTCCACTTTGGCACCCAGGACGCGCTCGATGCTGTGCACCATGGCTTCGTCTTCCCGGGTAATGAACGTGAAGGCATCGCCGGTCTTATCCGCCCGGCCGGTGCGGCCGATCCGGTGGGTATAGGAGTCGGTGCTATCGGGCATGTCGTAGTTGATGACGTGGGATATGCGGGAGACATCGATGCCGCGGGCGGCAATGTCGGTTGCCACGAGGACCTGAACCGAGCCGTCACGGAAGCCGTCGAGGGCCGCCTGGCGCTGGTTTTGCGACAGGTTTCCCTGCAACGATGCGGCCTGGTAGCCGGCCTTTTCCAGCTGTTGTCCCAGGCGTTTGGCGCGGTGCTTGGTGCGCGTGAAGATCAGGACCGACTCCGTGTCCGTATGGCATAACAGTTCAAGGAGGAGCGGGGTTTTGAGATGCTGGGCGACGGGATACAGCGCGTGCGCGACGGTGTCGGCCGGGGCGGCGGGGTTGACCTGCACCGTGACCGGGGTGCGCAAAATTTCGTTCGCAAGCCGCCGGATATCATCAGGCATGGTCGCCCCGAAGAGCAGGGTCTGGCGCTGGGCCGGAACGTGCTTGATGATCTCCCGGATATCGGGCACAAAGCCCATATCCAGCATTCGATCCGCTTCGTCCAGGACGAGCACTTCCACGCTTGACAGGTTGATCGTGCCCTGGCGGATGTGGTCGAGCAGGCGGCCGGGGCAGGCGACGACGATCTCGACCCCGGTGCGCAGTTTCTGGATCTGCGGATTCATGCTCACTCCGCCGTAGATGGTGGTGCTGCGCCGTTTCGTATGATGGCCGAGGGCACGAATGGCATCATGAATCTGCTCGGCCAGCTCACGCGTCGGCGCGATGACGAGGGCGCGGACCCGGCCGGAAGGTCCTTTGATCAGACGCTCCAGGATCGGCAGCACGAAGGCGGCTGTTTTGCCCGTTCCGGTCTGGGCCAAGCCCATGACGTCGTGTCCCTGGAGGACCGGCGGGATGGCCTGGCGCTGGATGGGGGTTGGTGTGTTATAGCCGAGCGCCCTGACTCCGGCCTCGACCTGCGGATGGAGATTGAATGAAGTAAAACTCATAAACCTTTCTTTCTGCAATGCGCGCCCCGAATGATTCCGGGGCCCCTATTGCGACATGTAGCCGCAGACTCGGCGTGGCCTGTGGCCATCAGCCTGCGTTGGATAATCACCCCGACGAACAAGGTACCGGTTCGTCTTATCCACGAAAATTAGAATTTACGGCTACGACCTTACGTAATACGGGGTGAACAGCGACGCAGCCCTCGCGAGAAACCGCGCTCGGCTGCCCAGGCAAAAGGCTGTCAGGATTTATTCAAGGAAAACCCGGAATCCGATCTGAATACGAGGATGGCAAATGAAAGGGTCCCCAACCCGGAAGGAGCCTTTGCGAGCTAAATTTTCATGGCCGCTTCGACAGCCGCGAATTCCGACCCGCTACAGCGGGAGAAAAATCCCCCCCTTCGCCCCCCTTTAATAAAGGGAGGGAGGGGGGATTTGAGAGTCATTTTCTACGTAATTACAGTTTGACAACATTGATCGCCCTGGGGCCTTTCGGGCTCTCTTCGGTATCAAAGCTCACCTTATCACCTTCGGCTAGGCTCTTATAGCCTTCCCCCTGGATAGCCGAATGGTGGACGAAAGCTTCCGTGC
>Ga0315282_10015833_pt1 | contig 11078 bp, 6 predicted proteins | sample YL17G07_20_MG_FD_203693 | JGI IMG/M metagenome (GOLD analysis project Ga0315282, IMG submission 203693) | Sediment microbial communities from Yellowstone Lake, YNP, Wyoming, USA - YL17G07_20 | ecosystem: Environmental > Aquatic > Freshwater > Lake > Sediment | place: USA: Wyoming | collected...
GGAGAACGTGTCGCCGGTCTCCACGCCATGATCGAACCCGATGACCGTGACGTGCTGGATAAGGCACGGACCGTTCTGGCCTTGCCGCATGTCCAGCCCAAGCCGTCCGGCCCCCTTGGGGTCGCTGCTTCGGATCGTGACGTGGACCATCGCCCCCGAATTGTTGGACATGAAACGCAGACCCACGGCGCCGGGGTTGCCGCTCCCGACGTCGACCGTGAGGTTCCGCACGTAGCTGTGCATTACATCGCCGGTGCCCTGGCCCTGATAGACCGAGAGCACGATCTTCGGGTTGTTCGGATCGCCGAAGCCGGGGCTGCCATCCTTCAGGCGGATGACGGTGCCCGCCTCGCTCTGGCCCTGGTACGCGAGGAAGCGGTCGCGGCTGTGGGCCTTGCCGTTGAAGATCCCCACGCTGTCGCTGACCAAGTAGGTGCCGTTGGGGAAGTAGAGCGTATCGGGAATCCCCCTGACCTCGTCGATGGCCTTCTGGATTGCGGCCGTGTCGTCGGTTACGCCGTCTCCCTTGGCTCCGTATCGGGCCTTGACATCGACGGCCCCCGCATCAGCAGGGAAGACGATGTTCTCGGCGGAAGCCATGCCCGTGAGGGCCAGAATCAGGATGAGGAACTGGCAGTGTTTCATGATATGCTCCTTTGTTCTTTATCTCTCCGTTTAGTGTGTCAGGGGCGTGGTCGGCTTGTCGGGTGACGTCCCGGTCACATAGATCTCTGTCTCGTAGATACCGAGCCAGGCGTCGTCATGGCTGTTGTTGCCGGTCATGGTGATCTTGACGTATCGCCCGGTGGCGTCCTTCACATCGAAGGTCTGTAGCGTCTTCTCCCACCATTCCGTGGCGCCGCTCCAGACCGTGGTCATCGCCAATCCGTCGCCGACCTCGATCTTTATCGGGTAAGTCATCGTACGCCCGTTATAGGGCCTGATCTTCACCGCCGCTACGGGCTGTGCGCTGCCCAAGTCATACTGAATCCAGGCAGTGGCAAGCGTTCCGTCATTCGCCCAGCGCGTGTTGAGGTTCCCATCGTAGGCTCTTTCCTTGGTGTTCCCTTTCTGTTGGGCGCCGGCGGTTGAATCCGCAATCGTCGCCTTGGCCAAGCCACCGGCCAGGACGGTGATCTTCACCGGATATGACGTGTAGGCTGCGCCCGCGTGGCTAACCGCCTTGGCGGTGATCGCGTACGACCCGACCGCGACATTGTTCCAGATGAACGAATGCGGGGCTGCCGTCGTCTCGCCCAGTTTCGTCGCGCCGCTGTAGAACTCGACCTTGGCTATGGTCCCGCTGTTGTCGGTTGCGGAGGCTGTAAGGGTCACCGAGGCCGGGGCTGTGAAGGTGGCACAATTCTCCGGTGAAGTAATGGCTGCAGCCGGTCCCTTCACCCACCAGGCGACGTTCTTTCTCACCATGTAGTCTGCGAAGGGGCCGGTGTGGAAATCACGGAATATCCAGCGGTACCAGGGCGACGGCGCAGGCTCGCCATACGGCATACGGGTACAATGATCGAAGTTGATCCAGGCGATCCCCAGTTGCTCCATGCGGACGGTTTCGTCCCAGTCATCCTCGATGGAATAGACTAACTGACCATAGGCGGTTTTCTCGCCATCGCCACGGTAATAGGTGGGCGTCTCGGTATTGATGCACGGCCACCTGTCCTTCACCGCCTGCATCTGGGCGGTGCTCGCAAGGTAATATCCATGAAAGCCCACGAGGGCATTCGCCCAACTCCAGACGACGCCGTGTTTCGCCTGGTACCCATCCTGGAATTGCTGGTAGTACGATGGAGATCTGGGATTCTGATTGTTGCTGAAGAGAATGATCGGCGTGTCGAGCGCCGAGTCCCGCACCATTTTGGCCATCGAAATCCCACCGGTGAAGGCGGCCGTCTCGCCGGCATTCGCGGGCCAGGCGTCCGGCGGTTCGTTGGCCAACTCGTAAATCACGTGCGTGCGGTCCTTATACCGCGCAGCCACGAGGCTCCAGAATTCCTTGTGATGATTCGAGCCGATGGGGCCGTCGGACGGAGGCCCGTACACGATGATCACATACTGGCCGGCCCGCGCCGCCAGGTCCACGCACTGATCGATCTTGGCCAACTTCGCCGCGTTGTTTGCCTCGGTCCCGCCGCTGGCCCACAGACGCCGGATATTGAAACCAATGGCGGCATTCTCCGACCATGCCTGCGGGGTCAGCGTAAATTCATCGCCCCGGTTGTTCCTCGTGGTGCCGGTGAGGAACAGCGTGTCTCCGCGCAGCTTCTGCCCGTCGGCGGCAGACAGTGAGTTGTTGACGATTTTCGGTCGTGCCGGGTCCGCGGCGGACGCGACGAGCGCCCAAGCCGCAGCCAGCAGCACAATAGCCGCTTGCGCCAAACGATGTTTCACTCGTATTCTCATGGATAGTTCACCTCTTTCGTAAATTTCACATCCTCCTCATTTCGTCCTTCCGACCAACTCCGCCACCGAGGCATCGCCAGTCACGAGGGTGACCGAGTAGCCGGGTAGGCGCACCTCACCGCCCGCCAGTTCCTGTTTCCATGGCGGCAAGGACAGGCCATCCGAGGCGATGCGCACCAGCGTGGGAGTCGTGGGAGGCAATCCCAGCTTGCCCGCTCCTTTCACGATCACCGTGTGGTTGGCGCGGTTGATCAGCAGGACCGAGCGGATGCCGTCAGCGCGAGTGGTCGCGATCAATTCGATATCCTTGTTGTCTTGGGCAGAAGCATCGGCCATCGCGCCAACGAGGCACTTTGAGCCCATCTGGTAAAGTCGGCCGGTCAAGCGCGCCTTGCCGTCATACAGGCCGTAGGCGGTATGCCGACTCTCCCAAACCGTGACACCGTCGAGACCGAGCAGGCCCAGGCGACGCAGCACGCAGGCATGGAAGACCGCGCCCACGTTGTTGCCGTGACGGCGTTCCATCGGCTCCCATGACCACTTGATGTTATATTCGTCGAGGAAGCACTCGACCTTCCGGCCGGCAGTGGCTTGGGCGACCGCGCCCTTGATGTATTGGGCCTGGCCCGCGAGCGAATCGGCGCCCTGGAGAACTTTTTCATTGGAGTCATAGATGCTGCCCGAGGCATAATTGTGCCAGGAGACGAAATCCACATTGGCCGCACAGACCTTCAGAAAGCTTTCCACCCAGACCGGTTTGGGCCAGGTGAGCGCGGGTCCACCGACCTTGGCCCGGGGATCCTGTTTCTTAATCTCCGCGGAGACGCGGTTGTGCAGATTCCACAGCACATCGAGCTTGCCGAGTTTTTCAAAGTGCTCTTCCTGCTCATTGAACACTTCCCAGTATGCGATCGGTTGGCGGACCTCATCGCGCATCACGACCACGAGCTGGCCAACCAGCTTCACGAACTCCGCTTCACTCTCGGGCGTCAGGGTTCCATCGGCCTGCTTGGCCAGCCAACCCGGCCAACTCGGGATATTGAGAATGATCCGGGCGTTGCCGAAACCCGTGGAGGCGGCGAAACCGGCCTTGATCTTGTCCGCGCGCCAGGTGTGAGTCTTGGGGTCGAGCCAGTCGTTGATCAGGGCGCCGTCGAGATGGCGGATCAACGCCGGCGTGAGCGACGCGAGGAATGCCTGATAATCGGGGGCTGCCGCACTTTTTGCATTGAAAACCTGAGAGTCGTTGACGCCCCAGATTGAGGGCGGCATCTGCCCAACCGTCTTGCTCCAATCGATCTGAACACTCGCCGTCGTCGGGGGCAGCGAACTGTCCGGTGCCTCGGGCGGGAGTTCCTTTTCCCCGTCCGCTTTCATGCCCTTGGGATGCGCCGCCGCATCGGCGGAGAACACGATAGCATCAATGCGCGGGACGTTTTCAGACTGTTTGCCGCTGCGGATGATGACGATCCCCTCGCCCAGGTCGGCGCGCTTGTACCGGCCGAGGCTGCACCATTCATACCCGCCGGGTTTGCCCCAGTCCCATTTCTTCTCCTTTTGCGCGCCGTTCACGACGGCCTTGAGCTGGATCGGCCCACCCTTGCGGTGAATCCAAATGGTGAAGGCATCGCCGGTCTCCGGCAGCTTGGCGTCAATCAGGGAGTTGTATTCTCCGCCGCTGGTGACCGCTTTCCCGCCCAGGGCCTCGGCATCGTTCACCACCTCGCCAGCCCCACACGCAGCTCCCGACAGCATCACCCCTGCCGGCGCGCCTGGAATGGTGTCTGCGGCCTGGGCGGCGGACGCTCCGAACGCCCAGATCGAAGCCAGCAGCACAACGGCCACACGCGCCAAATGATAGCACATTCGGATTCTCATGAATCGTTCGGCTTTCATATGCTGGGTCCTTTTCTCATGGGGTGTTCCTGTCAGTTCACTGATAATGGTAAGAACTCATTTCGGGCGGCAACAGACCTGAGTGCCGGTTCTATGGTTGAACAGTCACTGAGATCTTCTGGCCGCCCACGGCGATTTCATGCCGGCCGGACTGCTCCAGCGTGAGTGGGAATCCCAGCGATTCCTTCTGGCCAGCACGCGCCCAGGCCCACTTGAAGGCAACGAGTTTTCCATCCAACCGCAGCGCCACGCGGCTGCCATCGAGGAACGTGTTGGCCACGCTCGTCGTAACAGTGAACCGCTCGCCCGGTTTGATTTCCTTTGGCGAAAACGCGAGGGCCACGCAGTCGAATTCGCTCTCCACGTTCCAGCCGCCGACCTCCAGCGTCGGCTTGTCTTTCCCGGCGTCTTTCGCCGCAAAGGTGGCGGTGACTTCGCGCGACTCGCCCGGCAACAGGCTGAAGTAGTTGTCGTCCCACAAGACCGGCAGAATCTCCGCGCTGCCTCGTCCTTGAGTGATCGCCAGTTGAACGAAGAATGCCAGTGGGCGCGTCGGATTGGCGACCTTCACCCGGGCGATCATCTCCGCGCCATGGGCTTCGATTGCACTGTTCGCCTGGAGTTTCACCGGTGGCAGCGAGTGCAGGGCCTGCATGGACCCGCCTTTCTGTGCGGGTAGCCAGTACAGGTTGTCCGAAACCCGATTCCCGGCGGCGTCGCTCAAATCGAGCCGGACGAAATAGACCGGCGGCAAATCCGGTAGTCTGGGCAGTTCAAAGATGTCGCGATACGCATTCGCGGCCACCTCTGCGCTCACTTCCTTGTCGAAGAGCACGCGCATCGCGGGATCCAACACCCGCGCTCGCACCTTCAGACCGCTACGCGGCTCGAGCGAGCGATTTACCACCGTCACCATCGGCTCGATCAATCCGAGTTGGATGTGGACGGGCTCGTTGGCGCGCTTGATGAAGTAATAACTCACCATCGGCTTCAGAAACCAATCGAAGATCTGCCACTGCACGTCCGGCCAGGCGGAATTGATCTTCCACTGCGTGAACCCACTGGTGATGTCCCACAACCGATGATTGACGGCTTCGAACATGGCGCGGTGCTGATCGGCGGTGGCGAGGTGCCCCTGCCAGACGTAATCACCCACGGTGGCCGGCTCCCCGTACACGCGGCGCACGGCGGCATCATAAGGCCGGTAATACGCATTGGCGCCATGATGGGCCCAGGCGGCATCCAGGGGGAATGTCGGGCCGGGAGCCACTTCGCCCAGATTGGGGATGAACTTCTGCAGGCTGCTGAGCGGCGGTAGGGAGGCCGAACCGGACTCTGTCATGAACATCCAATTCGGAACCTCTCTCACTCTCCGGTAATACTCGGACGGTTCTTCCCAACCATAGGTGTTGTGTCCGAGGTCGGTCATCCCCGTAGGCATGTCCTCCCGAAACCACGGCTGCACTTTGTCCGGGGCCACGTTGGGCATGCCGTTCGAGGGGACCCAAAAGCGGCTGCTGTCCAGCTCGATCACGCTGGCGCGCCAGGGCCGGTAAACCTCCTCGCGCGTGAACCCCTCGTTGCTCGCCATGTACATGACCAGGCTCGGATGGTTGCGGTAGTGTTTGAGAATGTCCCGCGTGCATTTCACCACCAGCGGAATGTCGGCCGGATATTTCGAGCCGGTTTGCATCCAGGAACAACCGTAGAAGCATTGGCCGATCATCACGCCGTAGCGGTCGCAGGCGTCGAACAGGTAATCCGGCGGGGTGGCGACATCCTCGAAATAAATGAGGTTAAGGTTCGCCTGAGCGTAATAGCGGATCTCGGCATCGATCCGCTCCGGCGTCCAGTCCCAGAGGGCGTCGGGTTGGACGTAACCGCCCCGGGCAAAGATCTTCTGGCCGTTGATCAAGATGCGGCGTCCGTAATGGCCGTTGTGCTCGTGCATCTCGGAGGTGATTTGGCGCACGCCAAAGCGCACCGTCTGTGCGTGCGACACGCTCCCGCCCGCCACAAACTGCAGGCTCAGGTCATACTGAGGCTGCGCGCCGTAACCGTTCGGCCACCAGAGTTTTGGGTGCTTCATCACAGGCGCGGGGGCGAAGAATACCTGTTTCGATTCGCCCGCCGAAAGGGTCACCGGCGTTTCAAACGTCAATCCCGCTTCCGCAATCGAACCCTTCAGAACGCCGCTGACCGCCTGGTCGCCCGTGTTGACCAAGGTGGCGGAAACCTTCAGCGTGGCGCTGTCGGTGCGGGGCAGAGTGAGGTGCTCCCCATGCGCTGGACAGATTTGGGGCCGAATTAAGTTAGCTTTTTCGTGTGTCGCCGGCCCCCAGATGAGACAGAAGGGAACGGGGTCCACGGGGGAAGCCCGCCCCCTCCTGCCGCCTTGTAGGGTTCCGTTATCCTCTTCTTTCCCGTCAGCTCTGCAAGCATAAAACGGTTCGCTCCGCCTTGGCCAAGCCCAGGTACACCGCCTGCGGCGTCCGGTAGTCCAGGGCCTGGTGTGGACGCTCGCAGTTGTAGAAGTCGAAGTACGCCCCGAGACCCGTCACCGCCGCCGGCACGCCCGCGTAGTCCTTCAGGTACACCTCCTCGTACTTCACCGTCCGCCACAGACGCTCCACGAACACGTTGTCCAGCGCCCGCCCGCGGCCGTCCATGCTGATCGCCACGCCCGCCGACTCCAGCACCCCCGTGAACGCCTCCGACGTAAACTGCACCCCCTGGTCGCTGTTGAAGATCTCTGGCCGGCCGTGCTGCCCGAGCGCCTGCCGCAGCGTCTCCACGCAGAAGAGCGAGTCCAGCGTGTTGGAGACCGACCACGCCAGCACGTACCGCGAGTACCAGTCCAGGACCGCCACCAGGTACACGAACCCCCGCACCAGCCGGATGTACGTGATGTCCGTGCTCCACACCTGGTTGGGCCGGCCGATGGTCATTCCACGCAGCAAATACGGGTAAATCCGGTGCCCCGGCGCCGACTGGCTCAAGCGCGGTTTCGGGTACACCGCCTCCAGCCCCATCGTCCTCATCAGCCGCCGCACACGCTTCGGGTTCACGCCGTATCCTTCGTCGCCCAGCCACCACGTCATCCGCCGCACGCCGTAGAACGGAGTCCGCGTGTATTGCTCATCCAACAGACGCATCAGCGCCAGGTCCTCGGGATCAACCTCGACGGGCTCGTAATACAGCGTCGATCGCGCCAGGCCCAGGAGGTCGCACTGGCGGGACACCGACAGGCTTAGATCATCTCGGTCGATCATGGCGCGACGCTCAGTCACCGAAAAGTCGGAACTTTTTTTTTAACCAGTCGAGTTCGACCTTCAACTGGCCGATCTCCTGGTACAGTCGGTCCCGCAGAGCCTCGTCTTCCTTTTCGTCGCGAACGCGGCCGCTGGAGAAGAGATCCGCCAGCCCCTCGCGGGCCTGCTTCTTCCACTGGCTGACCTGGACCGGGTGGACCTCATAGAGCGCCGCGATCTCGTTGACCGTCCTCTGTTCCCTGATCGCCTCAAGGGCCACCCGCGCCTTGAAGTCCGCTCCGTGCTTCTTCCTCCGACGCCTCTTCTCCTCTCCCATTCCTGGACTCTCCCGCCCCCGTCCAGCTAACTTAACCACCTGTCCAGTTTTTGGGGAGCATTACAGCCCGTCCACTTCGCCGTGACCAATGCGCCAGAGCAGTTGGCGGGTGGCATCGCCGCCGATACCGTAGTTCACCACCTTGAGCGGGGCGAGGATTCTCTCCCAGCGGTCCTTCCAGCCCATGGTGATGGAGTCGCCGTAGAAGATGACGTCAATGCCGCCCTGCTTGGTCGTCTTCACAAAACCGTTGTGCATGCCCACCCACGCACTGCGCCAGCCCCAGACGCACCAGGCGGGCTCCCATGGTTTGCCGGCGGGAGGTTCGTCCCTGGCGGGGTCGTTGTGCGGGCGGGCGGCCTCGGCGGCCTCGGCAGCGGCGGCGCCGGGTTTCGCGTCGGCGGGCGCGGCACCGTCCACACTCAAGTCGTCGAGCCAGGCATGGCCGGAGCCTTCGACGTGGAGCATCACGCGGAAGGTGCCCGTCCAGTCGGGCAGCCTCACGTCTTTCTCAAAATGCTGCCAGTCGCCATCCCCCTGACGATAGACGATCTGGTTCCACTCGTTCTTGGTAATCTTCTCATCGAGCGGCATGACGACGACCTGCGCCTTTGCGCCGCCCGCTGTCTTGATGAAGCCACCGAGCTTGAATTTGCGCGCTCCCTTGAGGTTGAAGCTTTGCAACGCGTCGCCTGTGCCGCCGGAGACATCTACGCGGAGCGATGCGGGGCCGGTCTTGAAGACGGTGGTGTCGCGAGCGATCGTGGCCGCGCCCTCTTTCTGCCATTGGGCAGGGGTGTCGCCGCCGTCGGTGAAGGTGCCGTTCCAGAGACTGAACGGCCGGGCGTTGGCCACCGGGTCTGTGGCAGGTGGCGGCGCGGAGTTCTGGGGCGCGGCATGTTTGCGATCATCGTCCTTCATCGCGTAGGTGCGGTTGGCTTGGGGGGTGAACCCTTTCGGCCAGCGGCCTTCAAAGTAGCCGCTGCCTTGCGTGCCGCAAACGAGTTGTTCCGGGTTGTGCGGGCTAAAGGTGACGCACAAGCCGCGCAGCGTCGTCAGCCCCGTGCTGGCCTGCGCCCAACTCCTCCCCGCGTCAGTGCTCACCCACACGCCAGTGGCCCGCGTGGCGTCGTGCCAGGGATCGTCGTTGGTGACAAGGGCGAGGCGGTTCGGGTCATTCGGGTCCACGGCGATATCGCTGGTGAATAATTCGTCGAGCAAGCGTTCCCATTGCCGGCCGTCCCAGCGCCACACGCCGGGATGAGAGCTGTTCCATTGCGCGATGTAGAGCCAGCCCAGCTTGTCGCAGGTAGCCTTGCCGCGCGTGTTCGGCCACGGGCCGCCGAGGTGCTGGAACGTCGTGCCGTCGTCGGTGACGAAGACGCCTTTGTCGGCAGTCAGGTAGAACCGGCCCGGTTTGCTCGGATCGCCTGCGAGCCAGTACACTTTGCGCGGGGTTTCTACCGGCTGCCATTGCACGCCACCGTCGCGGCTGTGATACAGCTTGCCGCCGACGCTGGCCCAGACTTTCCGGCCATCGCGCGGATCGGCCACCACGCCATTCGGCTCGCCGCCCTTGTCCTGCTCCGGCAATCCGAACTTGGCGCCCACCGCGGTGCTCCAGGTCATGCCGCCGTCGGTGGTGCGGGCCACGCCCAGCCAGCCGCCGAACTGGCCACAGGTGACGTAGCCGAAATCACCGGAGTAAGCGCCGTCGCGGCCGCCGCCCCACGGCCACGGCTGCTGGCCGTGCCGCACCCAGGTCTTCATGCCATCGCGGCTCTCCCAGACTTTGCCGGCATCCATCGCCACAAGCAGCGCGCGATGCGGATCGGTGGGATGAAAACGAAACGCCATCGCGCAAAGGCCGGAGTAGCCATTGCCGCGCCAGTGATCGCGTTGCGTGGGATCGGGCCGATGCGACGTAATGTCCGTCCACGTCTTGCCGCCATCGGTCGAGCGTAGCGCATACTCGGCGCCCGCAGCATAGAGCACTTGCGAATCGTTCGCATCGACAAAGCAACTCGTTATGGACGGCCCGCCCGGATACGCCACATCGACTTTGTTGGCCATCAACTGCCACTTCGCGCCGCCGTCCGTGGTGAGAAAAATGCCCTGCTTGTCCCACACGTCACAGCCTGCCAGCATCACATCGGGATGCTTTGCGGACACCGCAAAACCCTTGTAGTGCGAGGTGAAGTTGCGGTCGGGATTTGAGTTCTGGAACAGGCCGGTGGAGATGCTGCGCCAGTTTCGCCCACCGTCCGTGCTCTTGAACACGCCGCCGGGAGTGCGGGGCGCGCCGTTCTTCGACTCGCCGCAGTCGAGTGACACCCACAGTGTTCCCGGCTCCTGCGGATGCGCGAACAGACGGAAGGGCCGGCCTTGGGGCAGGCCGCTGTTACGCACTTCCCAAGTCTTCCCACCATCCGTGCTCGCGATCACCCCGCAACCTTCCAACGCGGCATAAACCGCCGTGGATGAACCCGCCGCGAACGCGCCGGCCATGAAGTTGCCGCCGCGCTTGTGCTCAGACATCGGTTGTGCCTTCGCGTCGAGGCGGGTGAGAAGTTTCCACGACTCGCCGCCATCGCGGCTCTCGTACACCGCGCCGCGGCCGCAACCCTCCTTCAAATCCCACTGCCGGCTGTTGCCGCCGAGTGCGAGCAGGCGCGACGGATCATTCGGATCGTAGAGGATTTTCTCAATGGCCTCGGTGTAAGACCAATCACTCATGGCTGGAAAACCTTTGCGATTGAGATGCCAGGTCTTGCCGCCGTCCTCGCTTTTCAGCGGGCCGGACAGCGAACCTGCCCACACTTCATTCGCCTTGATGGGGTGCCAAGTGAAGTCGCCGATCTCGTAGCTCGGCAAACCGGAGGAGGGCGTCCAGTGGTCCCCCCGGTCATCGCTCCACGCGATGCCGAGCATGTCGCCACCGATCAGCACCCGTCGCGAATCATGCGGGCTGGAGGCGATGGCAGTGATCCATCCGCCGGCGCCAGGCTCACAAAGCGGCTGCCAGGTGATCGCGGCACCGGTTTGGACGGGTGGTTCCGCGCCCGTAGCCTGCCCGACGGCGATGAGGCACAGGATCGGAATAGAAAAGCGGCTGTGTTTCTTTTCAAGCGTTTTCTGGCAGTGGAGGCGACCATAGGCAGTCGTTCCTTACGAGGGTG
>Ga0315282_10015834_pt1 | contig 11078 bp, 8 predicted proteins | sample YL17G07_20_MG_FD_203693 | JGI IMG/M metagenome (GOLD analysis project Ga0315282, IMG submission 203693) | Sediment microbial communities from Yellowstone Lake, YNP, Wyoming, USA - YL17G07_20 | ecosystem: Environmental > Aquatic > Freshwater > Lake > Sediment | place: USA: Wyoming | collected...
CTCAATACAAGTCCGCCTCTTTACAAAGGCACATACGTTTAGGCTGGAATATCCTGCCTTCGGAGTTAGGCCAGTTTATTGAGATACTGCCGGCACAACAGAGAGTGGGTGAATCCTGGTATTTGGGAACTGCCGATGCTATTTTTCAAAATCTCTATACTTTAGAGATTGACCAGCCGGATGAAGTATTGATATTGGCGGGAGACCACGTCTATAAAATGAATTATTGGACAATGATAGATTTCCACCGCCAGCTCAATGCAGACTTAACCGTAGGCGTGGTAGAGGTAGAGAAAGAAAAAGCTGCCCATTTAGGAGTGGTGGAAGTTGATGGCCAGGGTAAGATAGCGGGTTTTCAGGAGAAACCCAAGAATCCGAAAACTATCCCGGAAAAACCGGATAAAATTTATGCCTCTATGGGCATTTATGTTTTTAAGCACCCGGTTATAGAGCAGGAATTGCACGATGATGCCAGGAATAGTAAATCCGCGCATGATTTCGGCCGTGATATAATACCCCAGATGTTAAAAAAAGGCCTGAAGGTCTGCGTTTATAACTTTCTCGATGAGAATAAAAGAGAGGCGCAATATTGGCGGGATATCGGGGCTATCGATGCCTATTATGAGGCGAATATGGATTTAGTCCAGGTTAAGCCAATTTTTAACCTCTATGACAAAGATTGGCCAATAAGGACTTATCAGGAACAGTTTCCGCCGGCAAAGACAGTTTTTGCCGGAGAAGAGATTCCCGGCCGCGTAGGCCTTGTGCTTGATTCTATTATCCCTGGCGGCTGTATTATAAGCGGCGGCAAAGTCATACGTTCAATACTGTCCCCTAATGTAAGAATAGACAGCTTTACGGAAATTTCTGATTCTATTCTTATGGAAGGGGTTAATGTAGCAAGATATGCCAAGATAAAACGGGCAATCATTGATAAAGATGTAAATATACCTGAGGGTATGGTTATTGGTTATGATTTAAAGGAGGACAAAAAAAGATTTTTTGTAACTGAATCAGGGATTGTGGTAGTGGCAAAAGGCACAGAAATAAAATAGTTCTCAAGTTCGCAAGTTCGTAAGTTCTCGAGTGTATAAACTATGATTAGAAAAGCGCAGATTAGAGATATAAAAGAAATACAGAAGTTAATTAATACTTTTGCCAAGCAGGACCTTATGTTGCCGCGCTCTCTAAACGAATTATATGAGAGTATGCGTGACTTTTGGGTGGCAGAAGAGAATAATAAAGTTGTCGGTTGTTGCGCATTACATATCTCATGGGATGACTTAGCTGAAATAAAATCTTTAGCGGTGGCAAAAAATAGACAAGGAAAAGGCATGGGAAGAGAGTTAATGTTGGCTTGCCTTGATGAGGCAAAAAAAATAGGCGCAAGAAGAATATTCGCCCTTACCTACAAGCCGGATTATTTTAAAAAATTCGGTTTCAAAAAAATCAAAAACGCTGACCTGCCGCATAAAATCTGGGCAGAATGTATCAATTGCTGCAAATTTCCTGATTGCCAAGAAATCGCCCTTCTAAAAAACTTATAACCATAACCATTCCCACACCGCGTAGGTGTGTTTAGGGGGGATGGGTTAGGGGAGGAAAATTATGGATTACTTGTTGACTGAAGAACAGAAAATGGTGCGGGAGTTGTCCCGTAAAATTGCTGAAGAAAAAATTAAACCGGTAGCAGCTAAATACGATCAGACAGAAGAGTATCCCTGGGATATGATTAAGGTTATAGCAGATGCCGGGCTTTTTGGTTTGTTTATTCCTGAAGAATACGGTGGGATGACGGTAAGTGTGCTTAATCTATGTATTGCTACCGAAGAGTTATCGCGCGCCTGCGGTGGCATTGCGGTTTGCTATGCTGCCTCTGCCTTAGGCACATTTCCGATTCTACTTTTTGGGAATGAAGAGCAGAAAAAGAAATATCTTCCGGATTTGGCTAGTGGCAAAAAAATCGCTGCCTTTGGGATTACTGAGCCCGAGGCAGGTTCTGATGCTTCAGCAATTAAGACCACTGCGAAAAAAGAAGGGGATTATTATATTTTAAATGGCCTAAAGCATTTTATTACTAATGGCGGTGATGCGCAAATTTATGTAGTGATAGTTATGACAGATAAAACGAGGGGGCCGCGCGGCGCTTCTGCATTCATTGTAGAAAAAGGGACGCCGGGATTTAGCTTTGGTAAAAAAGAGGAAAAATTAGGAATTCGCGCTTCTTCAACCCGAGAGCTGATTTTTACGGATTGTAAAATTCCCAAAGAAAATCTGCTGAGCAAGGAAGGCATGGGTTTTATTGTCACCATGAAGACATTTGATATGTCGCGTCCGGGCGTGGCTAGCCAAGCAGTGGGTATTGCGCAAGGGGCAATGGAGGCAGCAGTGAAATATGCTAAAGAAAGGCACCAGTTTGGAAAATCAATTTCCAGTTTCCAGGGCATTCAGTGGATGCTGGCAGATATGGCAACTCAGGTTGAGGCAGCCAGGGCTTTAGTTTATGCCTGTGCCAGGGAAATAGACGCCGGGGTAAAGGATGTAGGCAAAGATTCAGCCATGGCCAAGATGTTTGCTTCAGATGTAGCAATGAAAGTGGCTACTGATGCAGTTCAGATTCTTGGCGGCTATGGTTATATGCAGGACTATCCGGCTGAGAAATACATGCGCGATGCAAAAATTACACAGATTTATGAAGGCACAAACCAAATTCAGCGTAATATCATCGCTCTACAATTAATCAAAGAGATGGCAAAATAGTTCTAAAGTTCGTTAGTTCTATAGTTCTATAGTTAAGGATGGAATGAACATTATTATCTGTATAAAACAGGTTCCGGAAACGACTGAGGTTAAGATTAATCCTGAGACGAATACCTTAATCCGCGAAGGGGTAAAGTCTATTATCAATCCTTTTGATATGTATGCAATTGAGGAGGCAGTGCGGCTTAAGGAGAAGTTTGGCGGTAAGGCTATCGTAATTACTATGGGGCCGCCTCAGGCTGAAGCTGCTTTAAGAGAAGCCTTGTCTTTAGGAATAGATGAAGCTATTTTGATTACTGACCGCGCCTTTGCGGGTAGTGATACATGGGCTACAAGTTATACTTTAGCCCGAGTAATTAGAAAAATCGGTGCCTTTGATTTAATCCTTTGCGGAAAGCAAGCTTCCGACGGAGATACGGCGCAGGTAGGACCGGGTATTTCTGCGCATTTAGATATTCCTCAGGTGACCTATGTGAAAAAGATAGAAGAGCTAAGGGATAATTCTCTGCGCGTAGAAAGGATGATGGAGGAAGGTTACGAAGTTATTGAGATTCCCTTGCCATGCTTACTTACCGTGGTTAAAGAGATAAATGAGCCTCGACTTCCGTCTTTAAAGGCAATGCTGCGGGCAAAGAGCGCAAAAATCACAGTCTGGACGCAAAAAGAACTGAATTTAGATCCCCAAAGTATTGGTCTTTGCGGCTCGCCTACACAGGTAATAAAAATTTTTACACCGCCTCCTAGAATTGGAGGACAGATACTTACTGGAGATAACCAAGAGATAGTTGGAAAATTGGTAGAGTTATTGAAATCAGAAGTCGGCTAAAAAAGAACTTGCGAACTATCGAACTTACGGACTAAAGAACTAATATGTCTATTAAAATTCTTATAGAAAAATGCACGGGTTGCGCGCTTTGTATTAAGGCCTGCCCTTTTGATGCCATCCGTATGATGGAGACACCCCGCCTTACCGGATCGGCGGGTGCGCCGCCTTCTGCGGCGAAAAAGGCGGTTATTGATTTAGATAAATGTAACCTCTGCGGTGCTTGCGTGCCGGTTTGTAAATTAAAGGCAGTGGTGCTGGAAGAAGGAGAGAGGCCAGCACCAAATTCCAGCCTGAAAGATTATAAGGGAATTTGGGTATTTATTGAGCAAAAAAAAGGTAAAATCCAATCTGTAGCTTATGAGCTTTTAGGTAAGGCACAAGAATTAGCCAAGAAATTAGATTGTCAGGTAAGCGGTGTATTAATTGGAAATAATCTGGATGAGCAGTTAGATGAATTAATCTGGCAGGGCGCAGATAATATTTATTTGGCCCAGGCGCAAGAATTAGCTAATTTTCAGGATGAACCCTACACTAATATTTTACTGAAATTGATTCAGAAATATAAGCCGGAGATTTTACTTTGCCCAGCGACAGCGATTGGCAGGTCTTTAGTTTCTCGCGTGGCAGTAAAAATAAAAGCTGGCTTGACTGCGGATTGCACGGGTTTAGATATTGATACAGAGAAGAAAATACTTTTGCAGACCCGTCCGGCATTTGGCGGAAATATTATGGCAACGATTATTAGTCCTAATTATCGTCCACAGATGGCAACTGTGCGGCATAAAGTGATGCAACCTATGGAGCCGGATAAGAAGAGAAAAGGAAAAATTATCAGAGAGAGCTTTGATGGTTCCTTATACGCCTCGCGCACAAAACTTTTAGATATTGTAGAAGAGATAGAGACACTGGTGAATTTAGCAGAAGCAGATATTATTGTTTCCGGCGGACGGGGTATGGCAGGGCCGGAAAATTTTAAAATTCTAGAAGAGCTTGCCCATGTTTTGGGTGCGGCAGTAGGTGCTTCGCGCGCAGCAGTAGATAGCGGCTGGATACCTTATTCACATCAGGTAGGCCAAACCGGCCGCACAGTTGCTCCCAAGATTTATATTGCTTGTGGTATTTCCGGTCAAATTCAGCATCTTGTAGGAATGCAATCCTCAAAAATTATTGTCGCCATCAATAAAGACCCTGATGCGCCAATCTTTAAAGTTGCCACTTATGGTATTGTCGGCGATCTCTTTCCAATCATTCCCGCCTTAACTAAGAAATTTAAGGAAGTCAATTCGCACAAATAACTTATGTCGTAGCACATTAAAATCATTGCTCCATAAGTTATGTGCTCATTGAAAGCGCTTTCTCAAATTCTCTAATTCCCTCTTGAAATTATGAAAAAAATGTGCATATTTTAAGTAGGGTTTAACTCTATTTTTTATAATCAGTTACGTTCCTATGTAGTAAAGAATTCCGTCTTGAACATGGAGATGTGCTTTTATGCAGGAATCAGAAAATTTTAGAGAAAGAAGGATTTTCACCCGATTTTCCGTAAATATTCCCGCCACATACCTTGATCCAATCTTAAATAATACCGTAGATGCCCATACTCTTGATATAAGCGCGGTTGGCTTGGGTTTATTAACAGATAAAAAATTAGATGTAGGTGTTAATTTAGAGATACGCCTGCATAATTGCGAAGAAATTACAGCCAAAGGAAAAGTTATTTGGATGGAATCTACCGACGATTCTAAGTATAGGATAGGAATTAAATTTGATGGACCAAGACTTAATCCAATAGCCTTAATTCTAAGAAGAATCCAATCGCACATGAATAACAATCCTCCCTATTAAAACACTCCCTATCTGTAGATTTTGCATTCTTCAGCATTAAAATTATCTTATCTACATATATATGTTAAAGAATGTTAAGATTTTCCTTGACAAATTTCATTTTCCTCTTATAATTTATAACCACAACACACCGCGTAGGTGTGGAAAAGGTAAATTTATGGCAAATGGCGGATTAATGACTATTGATGATTTAGCAGGTTATTTAAAGGTTACGCGGCGCACGATTTATGAGTGGGTAAAGCACAACAAGATCCCGGCCATAAAGCTTGTTGGCCAGTGGCGCTTTAAAAGAGATAAAATTGATGCCTGGATAGAAGTTCAAGCAAGGCCACATTCCCGCGAGGTTACCCAAGAGTAGGCGGGATCCCGCTTTTGCGGGAAAGGAGAAGGATATGTATTTTAAAAAATTAGAGCTAGTAGGTTTTAAGTCATTTTCAGAGAAGACCACATTGCATTTTGAACCTGGGATTACTGCCGTTGTTGGCCCAAATGGCACCGGTAAATCAAATATCTTTGATGGGATACGTTGGGTTTTGGGAGAACAGTCGGCAAAATCTTTGCGCGGTTCAGATATGCAGGATGTCATTTTTAATGGGACAGATACAAAAGAACCCCTGGGTATGGCAGAGGTGACTTTGGCATTTGATAATGAAAAAAGATTTTTTAATGTGGATCATAATGAAGTAGCAATTACGCGCAGAATCTTTCGTTCAGGTGAAAGCGAGTATCTTTTGAACAAGACTCTGGTGCGCTTAAAAGATATTCTGGATTTACTTATGGGAACAGGCATTGGCGCAGAGAGTTATTCTATAGTGGCACAGGGTAAGATTGACCTAGTTTTAAGCTCAAAACCAGAAGAGAGGCGCCTGGTTTTTGATGAGGCCTCGGGAATCACCAAATATAAGGCACAGAAAAGAGAGGCAATGCGCAAATTAGAAGAAACAGAACAGAACCTCTTAAGGATCAATGATATTATTACAGAGGTAAAGCGCCAGATCGGAAGCCTCGAACGCCAGGCAAATAAGGCCCGTAAATACAAAGAGGTATTTGAGGAATTAAGAGCAAAGGAGATTAATTTAGCTATTTTAGAGAAGAAAAGGCTTCTTGAGCAGAAAGATGGGCTCATAAAACAACTAAATGAATTGCAGTCCAAGGAGTCAGGGCTCTTAAATACCATTAAAGAACAAGAAGCAAAGATTAGTAACCAAAGGACAGAACTGGAGATTTTGGAAGGTAATACCAGAGAAATAAAAAACCAGCTGATGAGCCTGGAGAATTTAACAGTAAGAAATAATGAACACATAGAGTTTAACCAGGAGAGGTTAATAGAATTAGCTAAAAATAAAAAGTATCTTGATGGACAAATTGAGCAGGTCAAAAATAGGCTTATTATAGACGAAGAAAAACTAAGTAAGCTAAAGCAAGAATATGCGGGTATAAACAAAAATATGGAGACGAAACACGAAGTCCTTTTAGAAAAAGAAACTCAGATTAATGGCCTTAGCTCATCCGTCAAAAATTCATTGGATAATATTACCCGGACAAAAAGAGAAATCCTGGAGTTGGCCGCAAAAATTGCCAATGCCAAAAATGAAATCTCTGATTTTAGCGCTAAGCAACAGGTGTTTTCTGCGCGTAAGAAAAGATTAGAGATTGAAAAGGCAAAGGCTTACCAAGAAAAGGTTATTACTGAAGAGTGCCTGAATAATATTACTGGTGAAGTAGGAAGTTTAAAGAAGATAGTAGAGGAACTTAGCCAAAAGATCTCTACTATTAAAAACGAAATAGAAAAGGAAGGGTTAACTTTAGCTAATATCAATTCTGAGAGCGCTAATTTAGAAAGACAAAAATTAATCTTAGAATCCCACCGGCAATTTCTCGAGAAGTTGAGGACCGAATATGAAGATATAAATGAAACCCTGAATGCAGTTATTTATTTAGACAAAGTGCCTAAAGAGAAAGTCGGGGGCCTGGTGATAAAGATAAAGGACGCTATTGATTTAAATGATGAGGATAAGGCTTATTTAGACCCCGCCACTTTTAAACTAACCGGTGAAGCAAAACCCATTGAGTTAGATACGCAAAAGATAGATGCTAAAATTAATTCATTGCTTGAAAATTTAAATACTTTAAAAGAAAAAAAGAGCCAAAATGAGGCCCATATCGAGGAATTAAACCAGGCTATTTCTGGCTCACAACAGGAGTTACGTAATCAGGAAATCTCCTTAGCCAATAAAGAAACCTCTCGCAAAACCATTTTAGAGCAATTTAATAAAATAAGAGAGGAAGAGGATGTTATAGTTTTAGAGTTACAAGACGTAGAGAGGGAAATTTCTGTTTTAGAGAATAATTTAGCTGTTTGTGGGATTCGTTTATCAGAGCTAAATAGAGACGAAATCCAAGCAGAAGATACCCTACGTAAAGAAGAGGATTGTATCTTAAAAAATAGCAAATTAAGAGAAGGGGTTTTAGTGGTTATTGCCCAGACTAAAACTGAATTAGATGCTCTTGATAAACGTCAAATTTCAGATGAGTCCACGCTTGGTATACTAGAAGATACCTATAATCAAGATAAGGATAGTTTAGGGAATTTAGAAAGACAGCTCAAAGACACAGCGGAAAAAGAAGAAACTCTCGCCGCAGAAATTAAGGATTGCCAGGTTAGAATCAAGGAGTTTAATGACCAGATACTAAAGCAGGACAACTTGCTAGGAGATACGCAAGCTAAGTATCAACAAGCTTCTGGAGGCACAAGTGATATAGTTAAAAAAATTGGAGCAGATAGAACTGAACTGGATAATATAAAAAATAAATTATACCAACTGCAGATGCAGAATAAAGATATAGATTATAAATACGAGAGTATAAAAACAAGGATGTTAGAGGCTTACAAGGTAGAAATAGAAAGTATGGAGGTAGTTCTTGGGGTGCCTGACGCAAATTCACTGACACAGGAGATAGAAAGACTCAAAGAAAAATTAGATTCTTATGGCACAGTGAATCTGGTGGCGATTGAAGAATATGATGAGCTAAAAAAGCGTTATGATTTCTTAATTCAGCAGCAAAATGACCTTGTGTCTGCTAAAGAATCTTTGCATGAGGCAATACTCAAGATTAACCGCACTGCAAAACGTATGTTTTTGGAGACTTTTGAAAGGGTAAAAGAAGAATTTCGTAATTATTTTAGATTATTATTCAATGGCGGAGATGCGCAATTATTTTTAATCGATGAACAGGATCCCCTGGAATCAGGAATTGAAATTATCTGCCGGCCTCCGGGGAAAAAATTGCAAAATGTGCTATTACTTTCTGGAGGAGAAAAGGCGCTTTCTGCAATTGCCTTAATTTTCGCTATCTTTAAAGTTAAGCCTTCGCCATTTTGCGTATTGGATGAGATAGATGCGGCTTTGGATGAGGCAAATATAGATAGATTTGCCAGGGTCCTTCAGGAGTTCGCCAGACATTCCCAGTTTATTGTGATTACGCATAATAAAAGAACTATTGCTAATGCAGATGTGATGTATGGGATTACGATGGAGGAATCCGGAGTCTCCAAGATTGTTTCAGTTAAGTTTGCTAAAGATTCAGAAGAAAAGGATAGGCAACCAGATGTAGCGGTGGCACCCCGCCTTTTCAACAAAGTAGCGTAGGTTTAGGGTAAGAAAGGGCGGGGGTTTAACAGCAGGTAATATTCTTACCTTTATTTTTTGCCTGATAAAGTGTTTTGTCTGAAGCAGCAATTAATTCTGAAAAAGTATTTGCATCCTCGGGAAAAGAGGCCAGCCCAATACTTACAGTTAGCTTCTTTTTGGGCAGGATTTCTTCATGGGTAAATACCTGTTTTTCTATATCTAACCTTAGCCGTTCAGCCAACAGAAATGCCTCTTTTTTATCTGTTTGCGGCAAAATAACCGTAAACTCCTCACCGCCATAACGGCAGACATAATCCATTTTGCGTGATTGTTTTTTTAGCAACATTGCTAATTCTTTTAATGTTCTATCTCCTGCCTGATGACCCAGTGCATCGTTGTAAACTTTAAAATCGTCAATATCTATCATGATTAAACTTAAAGGCGACTGGGTGGCTTTAGCCCTTTCTATTTCTTTTTGCAGCATAAATTGAAAATAGCCGTGGTTCCAGAGTTCAGTGAGATAATCTGAATGGCTGTGGATTACGGTCTTTTCGTAAAGTTGCGAATTTTCTACGGCCAGGCCCGCCTGGTTTGAAAGCATAATGAGCATGCGGATATCGTCTTTGGTAATAGGTTCTTTGGTAATAAAATTATCTGCTAAAATTAGGCCATTTACTTTGTCTTTTGCCTTTAAAGGCACCATTACTAATTCATCGCTCTTTAAAATTTGTATAACGCGGTCATTTTGATGGTTTTCAAGGGTCTGGCGAGTTAAATGTAAAGGCATACCATCCAATACGCATAGGGTAAGGAGTCCTCCGTTTTGCTCGCGTAAAGGAAATCTTAAGTTGCGCACCTGGCTATTAAAACCGGATTCTACCACTGCATTTGATTCTTTGTAGGCATTGATTAAATCATCCAGATTCTTTTTTTCCTGTTCAATCTCCGTCCAGATACGGTTTGCTTCTTCACCGGTCTCTGGGCCAATACCCATTTTACCTTCAATGATGCCTTCATTTTCGTTAACTAGAAAAAGCATTGCGCGGTTAAAACCCAAGCCAATATGCGCAGTTACACCCGTAAGGATAATATACAAAATCTCATCCAGTTTTAGCGTCGTGCGCATAGCATTGGAGATTTCGTAAAGTATGCTTAGTTCGGTTTTAGTGCGGTCAAGTTCTTGTTTGGTCTTGGTTAGTTCTTCCATATTAAGCTAAAATGTAACACATTTTAAGCTTAGTGTCAAGGTAGGATTTTCTTAAAGCGCCTCATTAATAAATGTTACCGGATGTTTTGACGGATGATGGGTCCTGTCGTGTCTTGTTTCTCGCAGGTCACCCTGCTCGAAATCAAGCCACGCCACCCATCATCGACATTCCAGTCAGTTCTTTTCTTATCAATAATTTCTGACAGAAGGGTCCCCTATCCAAAAATTTTTGTTAGATTTTCTTCCTTTTTACGTCTATTAGAGTAGAAGAGCAGAAAGGAGGATTTTTTAATGAGCAGACAACTTACGGAGCTTTTACTTACATTCACAAACGACGTAAGTTGTAGCCCGTAGGGCGTCTGCGAATTAATCCTCGACATTTTGCTCGTGAATTTAACTTACAGCAAAATGTCAAGGATAAGTTCGGACGATCCTCGACACATAGTGTCAAGGATGTCCTCACTTATTATTTGTTTGACAGAGCAGGATAGGTGGGTTATAATTATAATCTCAAAAATTAATAAAATTGGAGGTTAAAATGGTTACTGAAAAGAAAAAGGAAGAGAGCAAAGATATTTCTGAGCGTCAAAAGGCGTTAGAGCTGGCACTTTCCCAGATAGAAAAACAGTTTGGCAAGGGCTCGATTATGAGGTTAGGAGGCGCGGTGAAAGCGGACGTAGAAGCTATTCCTACGGGCGCCTTAACTTTGGATATTGCTTTAGGTATAGGAGGCCTGCCGCGGGGCAGGGTGATTGAGATTTTTGGGCCGGAGGCCTCAGGCAAAACTACTCTTCCCCTGAGTGCGATT
>Ga0315282_10015835_pt1 | contig 11078 bp, 9 predicted proteins | sample YL17G07_20_MG_FD_203693 | JGI IMG/M metagenome (GOLD analysis project Ga0315282, IMG submission 203693) | Sediment microbial communities from Yellowstone Lake, YNP, Wyoming, USA - YL17G07_20 | ecosystem: Environmental > Aquatic > Freshwater > Lake > Sediment | place: USA: Wyoming | collected...
GACGGAGAGCTGATTGAAGGAGACCTCTCGGCTTCCCTCATCTATGATGAGAACGGGAAGGAGATTGCAAGCGTGGGCATCTTCAAAGATCTCCGGGAGCGATTGAGGATCGAGAGAGAACTCCGGGAAATGCAGCAGGCCCTCCTCCAATCGGAAAAGCTGGCCGCCATGGGCAGGCTCACCTCTCAAATCGCCCATGAATTGAATAACCCCATTTATGGCATTATGAATACACTGGAACTCCTCAAGACCGAAATTCCTCCGGAGAACAAAAGGAGAAGGATCTTAGAATTATCTCTGTCTGAAATTCGACGGCTGGCGGAGATGCTCAGGAACATGCTCAGTTTCTCCAAGCCCGAAGAGGAGAAGAGAAGGCCTGTCAAAATCAATGAGTTGGTGGAAGGAATCCTCTTGGTGATGGAGAAACAGATGAAGGAATCGAATATTAAGGTGGAGACCTATTTCGACGAGACCCTTCCTGAGGTGATGGCCTCCACTAACCAGATGAGACAAGTCATGCTGAATCTATTAAAAAATGCGAAGGAAGCGATGCCGAAGGGAGGGAGCTTGACCGTTCGAACGAGCCTGGAGGATCATAAAGTGATGGTCGCTATCCAAGACACTGGCGTCGGCATCCCGGAAGAACTGAGAGACAAGATTTTTGAGGCTTTTTTTACCACCAAACAGAAAGTGAAGGGAGTCGGGCTCGGCCTTTCGGTCTGTTACGGGATTATTAAAGATCATGGGGGGGAGATCAGAGTGGAAAGCGAGGTGGACAAAGGCACGACGTTCACCATCCTTCTCCCTATGTCATCGCATGAGGGTGTTTGAGATTTTCATACCCCACCTCTCTATCCCCAAAATGCGCTCTAGGAGCCTCTGGAGTCCAAGGTTACCCTCCACCTTCTTCATTCTAAAAAAGGTTCTTGGTTTCATTTTCTTGACAAACTATTTTGGATACAGTATACATTCATGGAAGGGTTTCAAACGAGCCGGTTTCCAATGCATTGGGACCGGTGGGGTGGAGAACGGGAAGGGGATCGTCTTCTTAAAATAGGAAGGAGGAATCGGCAATGAAAGAGAAAGGGATCGTGTCTATGTCGGAGGATAAGCAAATCTATGAACCCTCGGACGCGGTAAAGCTCAAGGCCTACATCAAGAATCTGGACGAATACCAAAAACTATATCAGCGTTCTACCAAGGACCTGGAGGGATTTTGGGGGGAATGTGCAGACCAACTCGACTGGTATAAGAAATGGGATAAAGTCCTGGAATGGGATTTCACGAAACCAGAGGTGAAATGGTTCTTGGGCGGGAAGTTGAATGCCAGTTATAACTGCCTGGACCGACATCTTAATAGTTGGAGAAGCAACAAAGTAGCTCTCATCTGGCAGGGGGAACCTCTCGAGGAGAACAGATTCTTTACGTATCAGCAACTTCATTACCATGTATGCAAGTTTGCCAATGTGCTGAGGAAGTTTGGAGTGAAGAAGGGGGATCGAGTCTCCATTTATCTCCCCATGATCCCAGAACTCCCCATTGCCATGTTAGCCTGTGCCAGGATCGGAGCCATTCATAGCGTCGTCTTTGGAGGATTCAGTTCCGAAGCCCTTCGGGACAGGATTAATGATTGTGGCTCAAAAATCCTGATCACGGCAGATGGTTACTATCGCAACGGAAGGATTGTTCAGAACAAAGTGAGTGCCGATGATGCCCTTAAAGACTGTCCCGGTGTGGAGAAGGTGGTGGTGGTCAGAAGGTTAGGGATTGATGTCCCTTTTACGAAAGAGAGGGATGTCTGGTGGCATGAGGAGATGGCGAAGGATGACGTCGGACTTGCTTCTGAACCTGTGGCCATGGATGCCGAAGACATCCTTTTCATCCTGCACACGAGCGGAAGTACAGGGAAACCAAAAGGGGTCATCCATACCACAGGAGGATATCTCCTCTTTGTTCTCCAGACCCTGAAGTGGGTCTTTGATATTAAAGATGAAGATGTCTTCTTCTGCACCGCAGACATTGGATGGGTGACGGGTCACAGTTATGTCGTCTATGGTCCCCTTGCCCTCGGAGCAACAAGTTTGATGTTTGAGGGGGTGCCCACTTATCCCAAACCGGATCGATTCTGGGAGATCGTGGAGCGATACAAAGTGAGCGTCTTCTACACGGCCCCCACTGCCATTCGGGCCTTAATGAGAGAGGGTGATGAGTGGGTAAAAAAGAGAGGGATCTCCAGTTTGAGAATACTCGGATCGGTGGGAGAGCCCATCAACCCGGAAGCATGGAGGTGGTATTTTAAGAATGTCGGCCAGGAGAGGTGCCCCATCATGGACACCTGGTGGCAAACAGAGACCGGAGGGTTTCTGATCAGCCCCCTCCCGATTACCCCCCTCAAACCCGGATCCGCCACTTTTCCCTTTCCCGGTGTCGTTCCGAAGGTGCTTCGAGAGAATGGGAGCGAGTGCCAATTAGAAGAAGGGGGTTCCCTGGTCATTTCCCAGCCCTGGCCCGGGATGTTGAGGGGATTCTGGAACGATACGGAGCGGAAGCGATTCAAAGAGACTTATTTTAGCGTCTTCCCCGGTCATTACTTTACAGGGGATGGGGCCAAGAAGGATGAGGATGGTTATTTCTGGCTGATGGGGAGGATCGATGATGTGATCAATGTGTCGGGTCATCGGATCGGAACAGCTGAAGTGGAAAGCGCTCTGGTCTTACACCCTTCAGTTGCAGAAGCAGCCGTCATTGGAATTCCCCATGAGGTAAAGGGGCAGGGGATCTATGCTTTTGTTACATTGAAGGCCGGGATCAAGAGCAGCGAAGAGTTGCGGAAGGAGCTTTTAGCCCATGTCCGAAAGGTCATCGGCCCCATTGCAACACCGGATAAGCTCCAATTTGCGGATGCCCTTCCCAAGACGCGGAGTGGCAAAATCATGAGAAGAATTTTGAGGAAGATTGCAGAGGGTAAGATCGAGGAATTAGGCGATACCTCGACCCTTACCGATCCCAGCGTTGTGATTCAGCTGGCAGGAGAAAAATTGTAAAAAGGCATCTCCCCAAACCGTTCTTCACACCCGGCTCGCCGGATAAAGAATGAGGACGACCTCGTCGAAGGTCTCTCCTCTAGCACAACATAGGTAAGGAGGTTATGGTTTTTCATGGAAAAGGTGATAGCAATGCCAATTACTGAAGAAGCGATCAAGATAAGGGATACCACCGGCAACCCGGCACCGCTCGGCCTGGTGGGGTTTGGTATGACGACCGTGCTTTTGAACCTGCACAATGCAGGATTTATCGCACTGGGAACAATGATCCTGTCGATGGGGATTTTTTACGGAGGGATCGCTCAGGTAATCGCAGGAATTCTCGAATGGAAGAAAAACAACACCTTCGGGGCCACCGCCTTTACGTCCTATGGCCTCTTCTGGCTCTCGCTGGTGGGGTTGATTGTTCTAGCAAGAATCGGATGGGGGGAAGCATCGGACGGCATGGCCATGGCCTCTTATCTCTTCCTATGGGGCATATTTACAGCCTTCATGTTTATTGGTACATTGAAGCTCAACCGGGCCCTTCAATTTGTTTTCGGATCCTTGGCCCTGCTCTTCTTTCTTCTGGCCGCCGGCGATATCACCGGAAGTGCCATCCTGAAGAAGATCGCTGGTTACGAAGGGATTGTCTGCGGGATCTCCGCCATCTACACGGGCCTAGCACAAGTGCTGAATGAAGTCCATGGAAAGACACTGATTCCCCTGGGGCCCGTGAAATAAACCCTTCGAATCAAGACCGGGACGATCAAGAAGTTGGCCTCGATGTTAACCTTGTCCATAGCGAAGCTGAACTCGCTTCCGAAAAAAGAGAGAAACCGAATTTATCTAAAACTGGTTCCTCCGTCAATCTTCGAACGCTTTCAGATCAATTCCAAGACTCTGCTCAACAAGCACAGAGAGAGAGTCGTCCAAGGAATCTTTCCCACCGATGAGAATCTTGGATGCATTGAGGTGAAATACAGGTACGGGGACAAAGACTGCATCTTCTCTTGTCAGGTTTCTCTAGAAGCCTTTATGCAAAGCCTCCACCTCGACTTCCTGATTATCAATGACCCTTTTTCAGAAAGGTATAATATCGATGTTGATGAATCTGGAAGGGATACCTTGTTTGGCACTCGGTCAAGAAATATTCCAGAAGAGATTCGGGCAATGCAGGCAGGTCTTGCTCCTGGTATGGTGAGGAAGGGTTTGCATTTGATGAGAGAATTCGTAAAATGTTTGGAGATATTCATGGGAGAGCTGAATAAGAAGACCATCACGAATCGGGGTCTTTTTTACCACAATGCCATTTTATGGGAAAAGTATGGATTTACCTATTTCAAAGGTCTCAAGCTTATGGAGCAGGTCGACAAGGAATTCCGACCCGGGGGCTTGCTTTTTGAAAGGTTGGATGGTTCTACTCCTTTCCGCAGAAAAGGGGCAGAGCAGACCGTTCGCACAAGGAGCTGGGCGATCTATGATGGCCTCTATGCGGATGCGCTGGATGAGGAGTGGGGAAGCCCCCTCATGTATAAGATGGCGGGAAAGGATTTTAAAGTCAATACATTCCCCGACCAGATTTATTAATTGAACTAAGAAAATGTCAAATTTCAAAATCCAAATTTCAAATGAATGACAAAGTTCAAAATTAAAATGTTCTTAGAGTTACCTTCAATAGGCAAGGCAGGTAAATGTCAAATCGGTAACAAATGACTCAATGGTAATACGTTTGATATTTGAACTTTGGAATTTGGAGTTCATTTGAACTTTGGCATTTGACATTAGTTTCATCTATCGGAAGGTCATCTCCATTTCATAGACTCCTTCTTCTCTCCTCTTCTTGGTGTCGAACCCCATCTTCTCAAAGAGATGGAGCATCGTTCTGTTTTCAACCAGCACCTCCGCATAAAATCCCAGAAGACCCTGCCGTTTGGCTAGATACGTGAGGGTGGAAAGCAATTCCATACCGACCCCTTTATTTTGATATTCGTCTCTCACGGCGAAACCTACCTCTGCGGTATGGGCCTTTTCGATCAAGGCGTACTGTCCTACTCCGACGGTGATCTCCTTTTCCCCTTGAGAAATAATGGCCAGGATCACCAGTTGTTGCGTATAATCGATGGCAACAAATTGTTGCAGACGTTCGTGAGGCATATCTTTTCTCACCGAGATGAACCTTCGATAGAGGCTATTGTCCGAGAGGGAATAGAAAAAATCTTTTAATAAGGGCTCGTCACTGATCTTCACCGGTCTGAGGAGAATCTCCAACCCTGATTTGGTTGTCCGATGGGTTTCGAGATGTTCTGGATATTCTCCTCTCTTTCCAGGGACGAAGGCCTGATCCCGATAGATGAGATTCAACTTTTTCGCCTCTTCAATCAACCCCGACCTGAATTCTGGATGGGCAATGGCAATCAATTCCATAGCCCGCTCCCGAATATTCTTCCCTTTTAAATAGGCGATCCCGTATTCTGTGACGACATAGTGGACGTCCCCCCGATGGAGGGACACTCCTGCCCCCTCTGTAAGAAAGGGCACAATCCTCGAAACCGTTCCACCCTCTGCTGTGGACGGCATCGCCAGGATGGTCTTGCCATTTCGGGCCAGGACAGCGCCTCTCATAAAGTCAGCCTGTCCACCGATCCCGCTGTAGAATAACTTTCCAATGGACTCTGCTGTGGCCTGCCCTGTCAAATCAATCTCGAGGGCCGAGTTAATGGCGGTCATATTTTCATGCTGAGCGATGATGAGAGGGTTATTGGTATAGTCGATTGTCCTAAATTCAATGGCCGGGTTGTCATGGATATATTCGTAGGTTTCCTTTTTTCCCATACAGAAGGAAGCCACGGTTTTTCCACGATTGATGCTCTTTTTGGTGTTGTCGATCACATGGCTTTTCATTAATTCCATAATCCCATCGGTGAGAAGTTCTGAATGAACGCCCAAGTGCTTCCTGTCATGAAGATTGGAGAGGATGGCATTAGGGATGCTTCCATACCCCACCTGAATGGTCTCTCCATCGCGGACAAGACGGGACACATATTTCCCAATCTGCTGAGCAATTTCGCTATCCGCTTCAGAAACATATTCTAGTATTGGTTCGTCATAGGGGATGATGAAATTCACATCCTTGATATGGATGAACCCATCGCCGTGAACCCGGGGCATCGAGGCGTTGACCTGTGCGATCACCAACGCGGCTTTCTCTGTGGCGGCTTTAACGATATCGACGCTCACTCCCAGACTCATATAGCCATGATCATCCGGAAGGGAGGTCTGAATCAGGGCGACATCGATAGGGACGAGACCTCGGTCAAAAAGATCCGGGACATTCGACAAAAAGATGGGCGTATAGTCTGCTAACCCATTGTTCACAGCCTCCCTGGTGTTCTTTGCTATGAAAAAGGAGTTGTGGCGGAAATTTCGTTTAAACTTCTCATCGGCATAAGGAGCGATGCCAAGCGTCCAGACATGAAGCACTTCAGCATCGAAAAACGCTGTGGGATGTGACTCCACGTACCGGATGAGAGCCCGGACAAGATATTGAGGCTCGCCACACCCGGTTCCAATGAAGATTCGATTGCCCCGATGGATATGGCTGAAGATCGAGTCCTCAGATCCAAATTTTTCTGGATAGGTTTTTTTAAATTCATTCATCCTTGTCGGTTCCATCATGGTAGCCTCCTCCCATTGATTATCATATCAAATTTTTGGGAAAAGAGGCCCCAATTTTTTCTAAAAAAGAAGGTTTCAATGATAAAAGTTTGCTGATATAATAAATAAAACACCTTCAATGGGGATACCCTTTGTTTTACTCAACTCGATCAAGACTCATCATCAGTTTTCTTGGGGTGGCTTTTTTGGTATGCGCCGTTGCTCTTATTGTTGGCGGTCAGCTCCTCTATAAATCCGTCCTCAATGAAGCCTATAACCGTGTCCGTTTAGACCTCAATGCCGCACGGGAGATCTATCTGACCCGCGTCAAGGGAGTGAGGGTCGCTCTCAACATCACCACCCTGGGACCGGTATTCCGCTCAGCCCTTGAGAAAAAGGATGCCCAAAAATTGGTTGGCCTCGTCACCAATGTGGCTCAGCAGACGGAATTAGATTTTGCAGGGATTGTAACGAAAGACGGCAAAACGCTTTGCAGGATTGGACCCAATTCGATGCCCAAGGAGAATAGTCCACCCAATCCCATTGCCAACTTAGTCCTTCAAAAACAGATCGGGATTTTCGGGACAGTCGTTCTGAGCAACGAATTTCTTTTTTCAGAGAATCCGGAACTCGCCGAGCGATCGAGAATGAAATTGCTTCCCACAAAGAGAGCCACGCCGCGACCGGAGAGCGAGGAGCTCTCCGGGATGGTTCTTGCCGCTGCTGTTCCGGTCTTCGATTCCGGTCATCTTCTAGGTGTCCTCTACGGAGGGATTCTTCTGAATCGAAGTGAGGAGATCGTGGATCGGGTCCGGGACACGGTGTTTCAGCATGAAATCTATAATGGCCGGAGCATTGGTACAGCTACGATTTTTCTGAAAGATATTCGCGTCTCCACCAATGTTCTCAATCCTGATGGAAGCCGAGCGATTGGAACCGTGGCCTCTGAGGAGGTGACCAAATATGTCCTGACTGAGGGGAATAAGTGGACGGACCGTGCCTTTGTGGTCAACGATTGGTACATCACTGCCTATGAGCCCATCGAGGATATCTTTGGTACGAAAGTTGGAATGCTCTATGTGGGGGTATTAGAGGCGAAGTACGCAGATGTCCGATGGAAAGCGCTTTCCGTTTTCATACTGATCACGATGGCCGGGATGGTCTTTGCCATTGGCCTGGGATACATTATTGCAGACAAGATCAGTCGACCTGTCCAGCAGCTCACCAAAGCCAGCATTCAGGTCTCCCAGGGGAATCTTACACCTGAGATTGGGCCGATCTCAAATAGTGAGATCGGTGTCCTCCAAAAAACTTTTAAACAGATGCTTGCCTCGATCCAGGAAAGAGATCAGCGACAGAGGGAAGAGAGTGAAAGTAAATTACTCCAGTCCGAGAAACAGGCCAGTGTTGGTAAACTTGCGGGTGGCGTAGCCCATGAGATTAACAATCCCCTCACCGGCATCTTTACGTTTACGCACATGCTTCTGAAGCGAAAGGATATTCCCGAGGAAGTCCGTCAGGACCTTGAAACCATTGCCCAGGAGACAGAGCGGGTTCGAAAAATTGTGAAGGGGTTGCTCGATTTCTCACGCCAGACAGAACTTGACCGGGAGCCAATGGATATCAACCGTCTTGTCCGTTATACTGTGTCACTGGTTGAAAATCAGGCGCTCATCAAAGGGGTAAGTTTGAACTTCGAACCAGGCGAAGGGCTTCCCACAATTACCTTGGACAGAAACCAGATGCAGAGTGTCTTACTCAATATCATTATCAATGCCCTCGATGCCACGGAGCCAGGCGGAAGTATTACCATTACGAGTGGTATTGGGGTATCCACGAGCAAGCCCGGACAAAACGGTATTGAAATTTTGTGTACGGATACAGGGTGCGGCATTTCTCCTGAGAACCTCAATAAGCTTTTCGACCCTTTCTTTACGACGAAAGACGTTGGACAAGGCACAGGTTTAGGTTTATCGGTATCCTATGGTATCGTTGAACGCCACGGAGGGACCATCTGGGTTCAGAGCAAGGTTGGGAAAGGAAGCACCTTTAAGGTCTGGCTGCCCATAGAGGAACAAAAGGGAGAAGATGAAAATATTAGTCGTGGATGACGATGCCATTGTGATCAAAAGCTGCAAACGCATCCTGGAGGCAGAGGGTCTGGAGGTCTCTACGGTTCCAAGTGCGGATGAAGCACTGGAGATGATCAAGAAATACGAGTTCGATCTTCTGCTAATTGATGTCAAGATGCCCAGACATGACGGGATGTTCCTCATGCGGGAGATTCTGAAAGTCATACCCGATATGCCGATCGTTGTCATGAGCGGCTATCCGACACCCGAGACCGTCTCTGATGTCCTGAAGTTAGGAGCCACTCAATTCATTCCAAAACCGTTTCGACCGGACGAACTGGTCAAGACCATTCGCCCGGTTCTTCAGAAGATTTTAAGTAAGAAGTCCTTCCCCACCGGGGCAGGATAGCCGTGAAAATTTTGAATCCATAAGAGGGAGAGCGCTATGGCTGAGAAGATGCTGATCATTGATGATGAGGAGATCGTCCTGAAATCCTGTCGGAAGATTTTTGAAGCAGAGGGGTTCGAAGTGACCACCACGGCGAATCCTCAGGAAGGGCTCACTCTCGTCGCGGGAAAAAATTTCGATGTGATCCTTGTAGACTGGATGATGCCAGGTTTTGACGGAATGGATGTGGTGGAGGAGATCGACAAGCGTTCGCCGGGCTCCTCGATCGTTATGATCAGCGGTTATCCCTCCGTGGGCCGTGCCACAGAAGCCATGAAGCGAGGGGCCATGGATTATCTCGCCAAACCCTTCAGACCCGAGGAGATCATCGAGGTTGTCAAAAAGGCGGTGAGGCGAAAAGTTACAGTAGAGACAAAAGTCATCGGAAGAGTTGAAAAGATCATGAAGTCCTGGCAATTTCCTATACCCACCTTGGAGGATAAGGCACCGAAGACGATTGCCGAGACAGTCGCTCAAACCGTGGGGGTAGCCAAGGCTACCTCACCATGGTTCACCGTTTTTGTCTTAGGCATTCTGGCAGGAGCCTACATCGGTTTTGGAGGTCTGCTCTCGACGGCAGTGACTTTCGATGCCGCAGCGAAATGGGGTCTGGGCGTGACAAAGATCCTGGGGGGAGCAGCCTTTAGCGTAGGCCTCATGCTCGTTGTCATTGCAGGAGCAGAGTTGTTTACCGGTAATAATCTGATGGTTTCAAGCGTCATGTCGAGAGAGATTACCTTTGGGACTATGGCAAAGAGGTGGGGTGTAGTCTTTGTTGCCAATTTCCTTGGATCGATCCTTGTCACCCTCCTTTTTTACTACTCCGGGCTTTGGAAGACCGGCGAGGGGGCCCTGGGTGTGGCGGCTGTGAAGATTGCTTATAGCAAAGTCAATCTTACTTTCAGCGAAGCCCTTTGGCGAGGAATTGGCTGCAACTGGCTCGTCTGCCTTGCCGTCTGGATGGCCCTTGCAGCTCGTCAAACCATTGGAAAGATCTTCGCCATCTTCTTTCCCATCATGGCCTTTGTCGCCATTGGATTTGAGCACAGCGTCGCCAATATGTATTTCATTCCCACAGGGATATTGTTGATGCGAGGGGCAGGGTTCTCTGGGATTCAGGGAATCGATCCCAACGTCCTCGGCTGGATCAATTTTCTATGGAAGAATCTTTTGCCTGTTACCCTTGGCAACATCATCGGCGGTGCGGTATTTGTTGGAATGAGTTACTGGGGTGCCTACCTTAGGCCCGTCAAAACGGCAAGCGCCAAGCAGTAACGTTTGATTTTAAATCATCCTGCATCAAAAGTTTAAATCCGATTAAGCGTTAATCCCTGCGTTCCCCCCTTTATTAAAGGGGGGGAACGCCGTCCCATAGACAGACCAGCCGGAATTGTCGAATAAACCGTCTCCGCTTTCCATCCAAGCTATCAAGTCTGGCTATTAGATAAGCCAATAACAAGAATGCCGCGAGAATACCCGTCTGCAGGCTGGGAAGGCTCCACTGCAAGCGTCTATTTTTTCTATAAAAACGGTAAATTCTTAAAACTTGAATACACATTTTAAATATATATTTATAAGTTTAAACAATAAATTCAATAAGTTAATAGAAAAATTATTTCCAAGAAAATTATTCTTGACAAACTGTAAATCTTATAGTAATAGAAAATTCTATAAATTCTGAAAAAGGAGAAAATTATGGAAATTCTAACAGTATCGCAAGCAGGCAAGTATTGTAGGGTCTCACCCAAGACGATCATTAACTGGATCGATGCTGGACATCTGAAAGCCTATAAGACCGTGGGAGGGCATCGGAGAATTAAGCAAGAAGACTTAGATCAATTCTTGAAGGAGAAAGGAATGCCTCTACCAGAAGAGCCT
>Ga0315282_10015836_pt1 | contig 11078 bp, 6 predicted proteins | sample YL17G07_20_MG_FD_203693 | JGI IMG/M metagenome (GOLD analysis project Ga0315282, IMG submission 203693) | Sediment microbial communities from Yellowstone Lake, YNP, Wyoming, USA - YL17G07_20 | ecosystem: Environmental > Aquatic > Freshwater > Lake > Sediment | place: USA: Wyoming | collected...
TGCGGTGCTCCAGGGCGGCGCGCAAGCCGTGGCGTACGCGGAGAACCAGAGCTTCACCGAGCCTGCCTTCGTGGTGGTCATCATGACGGTGGCGGCCACGCGCCCGATTCTCCAGCTCGCTAGCCGTATCATGCTGTCGGCGGCGCGCCTGGTTCCTTTGCAGCGCGAGGCCGCCATCTACGTGAGTTGCCTCGTGCTGGGGCCGCTGCTGGGCAGTTTCATCACCGAGCCGGCGGCGATGACGGTGACAGCGTTGCTGCTCAAGCAGCGCTACTACGACCGCGGCGTCTCGTCGCGCCTGATGTACGGCACGGTGGCCGTCCTGTTCGTGAACGTCTCCATCGGCGGCGTGCTGACCCCCTACGCCGCCCCGCCGGTGCTCATGGTCGCCGGCCGCTGGGACTGGGATGTGGCGTTCATGCTCCAGACCTTCGGCTGGAAGGCGGCGCTGGCGTGTGCCACCAACGCCGCCGCCGCGACCGCCATCTTCTACCGCGAACTGGCCGCGTTGCCCGAGCCGGCCCGGAGCGCGGGCGAGGGACGAGTTCCCACATGGGTTACGGTGCTTCATCTGCTGTTCGTGCTGCTGATCGTCGTGACGGCGCATCACAGCGTCATCTTCATCGGTGTGTTCTTGTTCTTCCTGGGGATTGCGACGATCACCAAGGAGTATCAGGACGAGTTGAGGCTGCGCCAGAGCCTGCTGGTGGGCTTCTTCCTGGCCGGGCTGGTGGTGCTGGGCGGATTGCAGAGCTGGTGGCTTCAGCCGCTCCTTGCCCGTCTGGACGCCTTCCCGCTCTTTGCAGGCACGACAGCGCTGACAGCCATTACCGATAACGCCGCGCTCACCTATCTGGGCTCGCAGGTCCAGGGCATCTCGGAAGCGTTCAAGTACGCGCTGGTGGCCGGAGCCGTCGCAGGCGGCGGACTGACGGTGATCGCCAATGCGCCCAACCCGGCTGGCTACTCCATCCTCAACGACCGTTTTGGCCCAGACGGCATCAAGCCGCTCTACCTCTTCCTCTTCGCTCTGCCGCCGACCCTCGTGGCGGTGTGCTGTCTGTGGCTGCTGCCGTGAACTGACGTTACCGGTGCCGCGCGAAGCGCGATTTCGACGCCTCACCCTGTGTGCCGGCAGTTCCGGGGCAACCATACTGAAGTGTTGAGACAGGAGAACAACAGGCCGCACAGTTGAGTATGGCGTCGCCGGAATTCACATGGCTTAGCCTCAGTCTTCGTCCTGTTCATGTCGGCCATCACGCAATTCCCGTTGACAACCCCATTCCGCGGGTTACATTCACCAATGGAGGTTCGGCCAAGGGGCTGCTGCTGTACTGGTGGCCCCGAAAGCGTTACCTCCTTTTTTATGCCCTCCCTGCGCCGTAGGGGTTCGGCACGTATGCGATCCCGTAGGCGGGAAACACCTGTCCATCGCGGTAGCCCTCGCCCTCAAACTGCAACCGGAACAGCCACTCCTTGAACTCGTTCTCGATCTCAGGTCTCGTCGGCGCGTCCATCCCGTGCTGGGGCAGGCGGAACCCCCAGTTGATGCAGTAGATGCAGATGTCCGCAACCTGCACGGGATAGCTCATATCCGATGACACGAAGAACGGCGACGGCACAATCCGCGCACTGCGGTATCGCCCCGTGTGCGTGGCTGTGAAGTACCGCTCCAAACGCCGCACAAAGACGCGGTCCTCGCCCTTCTCGGATTCGTCCATCACCAGCAATCCGAAGCGTTGCTGCTCCTCAAGGAAGTAAAAGAATCGCTCCAGGAGGAATACGTGGTCCTTGCGCAGGTACTCCTCGGCCTCAAACGTCGTCGGCTTGGCCACGGAGCGCGGGATGGCGACGGCGAACAACTCGGCCCTATGGCTGACGAGCAACTCGAACACGCCGCGCGCCATGCGCAATGATGCCTGGCCGAAGGCAGTAAACTCGACGCGGGCAGGACTGCGTTTCTCAACGCCCTTATTCAGGAAGGCCAGCGCGTGCTTGCGCCTGGCCACGTCGTCCAGCGTTGCGTCCTGCCTGGCCCATCTGAAGCGGTCTTTGTCCAGCAGCTTATGGCCCTTGAGTTCAGACTTGTACCTGTGCAGAGCATCCCCAAAGCACTCCACTTCCAGTTGCTTGACCGCCTGGATGAAGGGCCATAGCCGGTCCACCGAGAGAGTCACACCGCCACGGACCTCGTAAGGCATGTTCCTGTGGTCGTGGCCGCTTTCGTCCATGAAGAGAAGCCAACTCATGTTCGCGCCTCCACGAGCTTCCCCGCGTCCTTCACCCGTATCTCCCCCGACAGCAGCTTCGGCAGCAGCGCGTCGCAGATCGCGGCGATGACAATCATCGCGGCCGTCCCGTCCCGCCGTGCCGGCTCGCCCGCAGCGAGACAGGATCGGGCTTCTTACTTCACATACCAGCCGGTAGCCAACGACCGGGCGCGCCCTACTCCGCTGGCACCGCCGTCCCGTACTCCCCTTCGTTCAGCGCCGGCCGGTCCCGGAAGTACTTGGGGACCGACAGGTCCGCGGCATTCAGTTCCGCCTGGGCCTTGCGCACGGGCTCCAGAACCTTCTCCGCGCCGATGAAGAACACCGCCACCTTCTCCGGCGGCACGGCCAGGTCGAAAGCGCCGCGCGTGTCCTTCTCAATCAGCTTGTTCTCCAACAGATTCCACGCCAGAGCGCCCTTCGGCAGTCTCGTGGCGGCGTACTCGGGATTGACGGCGACCTGATAGGTGGCGTCGGTGGAGTCCTGGTTCACCACGATCACGAGCAGGTTCCCCTCCGCGTCCGCTCGCGGCAGGACCTCCAGATTGCAGGGAATCTCGCCCTTGACGGAGAGGCTGACCACACGCTTCACGCCCGCCTTCCGTGCGGCATACGAGATCACGTCCACGTTGGGCTTGTGTGTCGCATACAGCGGCGAGACTTGCGTGACGAACGGGTTGCACGGCTCCGTCATGCGGCTCAAGCTCAGGCGCGGCGCGGTGGCGTGCAGGTCCATGCCAGCCCGCGTTCCCAGCCACACCGTCCGTTCCGTCTCCACGCCGCACACCTTGTCACCGAACCAGGCGATCGCCTTGCCGCGAACGGCCGTCGCGGTGTCCACCTCACTCCACGTCACTATCGGGTCCTTCGGGCCGACACCGTCGGCGTACCGGACCTTCGGCGGATCGCGCATGTCGAGCGCGGTCTGTGGAATGCCGCGGACCTCCTTCGGCATCTTCGCCATCGCTTCGTCAAGCTTCTTCCACACGTCCTCGTCGCGCACGAACTTTCCGCCATCGAACTTCCACAGCTTGGCGCAGGCGCCGGGCTTGTGGACTTCGTTGCCCTGAAGCCAGAACGGCTTGCCCCAGCCGGTGAGCGCCGCGCCCCATGCTTCTTCCTCGGCGTTCTGCGCCGACGGGACGAAGCCGTTCTTATGCTTGCACTCAATCTTCACGCCGAAGGTCTTCTCGAGGAAATCGGTGCGCGCGCCCGTGGGGATGTCGAGGGACAGGCTGTCCACGTCGGCGCAGACGAACCCGCCCCGCCCGACGAAATCCTCGATGCGCTTGCGGATTGCCGGCGTGGTCCATTCGCTCGACGTGACGTACAGGACCTTGTAGGGCTTCAGCGCGTCGGCATCGAGCTCGAGTTCCTCCTCGGTCACGACATCGTAGGCGATCTGCGCCTCCTGAAGCCCCTGGGCCGTGTAGGCGAAGTCCGCCTTCGGATGGTTGAACATCCGGTAGAAGTAGCCGGTGTAATCGGGCATCAGGACCGCGGCCTCGGGGACGAGCGGCGCGGACCGCGAGAGGAAGGTCGAATAGTGCCTGGCGAGGAAGTTGTGCCAGTAGGCAAGCTGGAGCCGCTGCCGCTGGTCGCGCCCACGGTAGATCGGACTGTAGAGCCAATGGTGGATGCCGTCCACGCGCTGGCCCATCATCCGCGCCAGCGCTCGCCCGATATCGTTAGGGCCCTCGTAGAAGTCTCTGGCCTCCTTTCCGAAGAAGAACCAGCTCCACCCAATCACGACGTTCCGGTATCGGCGGGCGAGCCGGTCATACATGGCGTAGTTCAGCGGCATGGCCGGGCCGTCCGGCCAGCACTGCTCGACGTTCAGGATCGGGTTCAGCCTGGCGTTCCAGTACACGCTCAATCCCCAGCACGCATTGGCGCCGGGCCACATGATGAACGCGATGGGGAACGGATAGCACTCTATCCTCCTCCCCTCTCCCAGCCTCGCCGACACCGCTTCGTTCGTGCGGCGGAAGTATTCGAACGTGTAGTAGCGATGGAAGTCAATCCAGAGCTTGAACGCTCCCGGCCTGGCCCACTTCTCGTCCCCCGGCGCCGGGGATTCGTAGTATTTCGGCGCCAGCCGCGGCGGCTGCACTTCGTCCCAGCTCTTCAGCTTCTCGCCGGTGAAAGCGTTGTACGTCACGCCGTCGCTGTTGGTGTCCTTGTCCGGCGACTCGTCGCGGAACCACACCTCCCTGAGATACTTCCGGTACTCGGCGACGGCCTCGGGCCGGTAGTCAATCATTGAGCGCTCCCGCATCCCGATCTCGTCCCACGAGCACGTGATGTACGTCTTCCCGACCCTGCACATATCCGGATCGCCGAATCTCGTGGCGTAATCGGTGAGATAGGTCAAGCCCGCGTCCCAGGTCTCCTTGGCAAGGAAGCTGCCGGAGCCTTCGGCATAACGGTTCCCGGGCTTCCCGTCGTGCGAGAGCGCCGGTTCGCCCCGCGCGGCCCACAGCGTCTGGTCAATGGCGCCGAGCATGCCGTTCTTCTTGAGGAAGCGGCCCACGCGGTAGGTGAACGCGCCGCCTTTATACGAGCAGTTGTACCCCATGCGCCGCCAGTCCTCCAGTGTGGCCCGCTCGAACTCGAGGTTGATCGCGCGGGGGTCCTTATCAGGGTCGTAAGTGCCCTGTCGCTTCCAGTCGAAGAAGGCTTTGACGAGTTGCTCGGATTCCTTCGGGTCCTTGCTGCCCGAGCCGACCTTGCCCACGAACGCCCGTCCCTCGTCGCCGAATGGGCCTGAGTATGGTGTGATCGGCGGCGCCGGCAGGTTGTGCCAGTCCTCGGACAGCTTCAGTCGCCACGCTTCGATGGGCGGCTCCACCTGCGCGGCGGCGACTGGGCCGCCAAGAAAGGCGACGAGGAGCGTCCATCTCAAGCAGCCGGCCATGGTTCCCCCGCATAGGCGCGATACTGGACGGAGTTATACGGCGGCGGGCGGCCAATGGCAACGGCGGCGGTGACGCCCAATGAAGGCCGCCGCCGTCATCCGCTATCCCTCAAGCAATGGCTGCTCGGCAGCTGTTGAGCGCCTCCAGAAGCACTGCGCCGTCTGCAAAGCGATGCTGTGGTTCCTTCGCCAGACATCGGTCAACGAGTGCCGCAGTGGCCGCAGTGACATCCGGACGTGACTTCCGTACAGGTTCGTGCTGTTGCTGGATGGCAGCCATAACGGCGTTCATGGGTGTGGCACCGCGGAAGGGAGCATGGCCTGCCAGCAGCGCGTAGAGCGTGGCTCCGATGCCGAACACATCCGCAGGCTTGCGCGCAGACCTGGCATCAATGGCCTGCTCCGGGGCCATGTAGCCAGGCGTGCCCATGATGTGGTCGCCAGTCAACGAGGCGGCCATTTCCTCACCGCGCGCGAGGCCCAGGTCGGCGAGCTTCACGGCGCTGAAGAGCAGTCCGTCGCCCTGCTTGGCCTTTGGAATCAGAATGTTGTCGGGCTTGATGTCGCGGTGGATGATGCCCTCCGCGTGCGCTGCCGCCAGTCCAGCCGCCGCGGAGGCGCAGATGTCCAGAGCATCGCGCTCCCTTGCCCCGGTATGGCCGGCCTTCTTTGTCCGTTCCAGGAACGCCGCCGCCGTTTCCCCTCGTACGAATTCCATGACGAGGTAAAAGAGCCCTTCCTCCTGATTGACGTCAATAACGCTGACCAAATGCGGCGACTGTATCCTGGCTGCGAGCCTCGCCTCACGAAACAGGCGGTCCACGTACTCCGGCCGCTGCTGAGCCAGGTGCAGCGGCAGCACCTTGACGGCAACCTCGTGTTCAAGCCGGGGATGAATGCCATAGTATACTGCACCCATGCTTCCCTGGCCTAGCTTCGCCAGGAGCGGAATCCCGCCCAGCGATGGGACCGTGCCCGCGTCATACGCAAGCTGCGGCGCAGATAGCAGGAGCTTGTCGGAAGAGAGGTCCTGAAACGGCATGGAGGCCAGGCGCGACAGCGTTGAGCCGCTTGGACTGCGAGAGGCCGACGCCGGCGCATGCCGCGGTTTCCCACGGGGGATGACGGTGCTCGCGCTATCCTGTGGCGCGTCCACCGTACCGTCAACAGAATCGCCGCCCCCGGCAGCGCGTTCCAGGCCGTGCAGAAGCTCGTCGGAATAGCTGTTTCCGGCAGCTCGCTCCAGGGCTTTCAGAAGATCATCGCAGTTGCCGTAGCGCTCTTCCGTGTTCTTGGCCATCATCCTCTGGATTATGCGTGCCGCGACCTCGGGGAGCTCGGGCTTCACCGTCCGGGGATCGGGAACCTCCGCGTTCAGGTGCTTCAACATAATGACGGCGGCGCTTGAGCCCTGGAACGGAGTCTGGCCGGTGACCAGATGATAGAGCGTCGCGCCAAGCGAGTAGATGTCGGCACGACCGTCAATCTCCTTGTCGCCGCGGGCTTGCTCGGGCGAGATGTAATGAGGCGTTCCCAAGGCCACGCCCGCCTGCGTCTCAAAAGTGGGCCGCGCTTCATGGAAGTCCTTGGACAGTCCAAGATCCATGATCTTGACCGTTCCGTCGGTCGTGACGAACATGTTGCCTGGCTTGACGTCCCGATGGAGGATGCCCTTGTCGTGTGCGTGCTTCAGGCCGCGCGCGACCTGCGTGGCAACATTGAGCGCATTCCCCCACGGGAGAAAGTGGTCGCGCTTGAGTATCTTGTCGAGCGATTCACCATCGCCATACTCCATCACGAAAAAATGATAACCCATTTCCTCGCCGGCGGCATGGATGCCCATGACGTTCGGATGCTTCAGTTTTCCGGCAGCCCTCATTTCACGCCGAAAACGCGCCAGGAACTCCGGATTCTCGGAGTATTTCCTCGCCAGCACCTTTATTGCGACGTGTCGGCCAACAAGGACGTCCTCGGCCAGATACACGGCGCCCATGCCGCCATCGCCGAGCTTCTTGATGACCTTGTATTGCCCAAGCTGCTTGAGCACGCCGCGCTCCTCGGTGGCGAGTTGCTTCGCGGTAATGAAGCCCATCATGACGAGCGCCTCGGCCAGGGAGATGGTGGTGCCTCTGGCCGCACTGCCTGCCCGCATGGCCTGCGCTTCCTCAACTTGAGCATGCGCAGCCAAGCCGGCCTGTTTGACGTACTCAGCGAACGATTCGTCAGAGACGCAGCCGGCCATGGTTCCCCCGCATAGGCGCGATACTGGCCGAAGTTATACGGCGGCGGGCAGCGAACCGCAATGGCGGCGGGTCACTTGAACTCGCCGGCGTCGTAGCGACGCCTGTCTACTCGGCGCCGGCGATCTTGACGCTCTGAATGCGGATCGTCGGCATAATCATGCCCGGCTCCTCCCGGTAGTCGGAAGATATAGCATCGAGATTGTTGAGCAGGTCGAAAACCGTGGTGCCCAGCATCGTGTTCTTGAGCGGGTATGCCAGTTTGCCGTTCTCGATCTTATAGCCGAAATCCACCGTGGCGGAGATGTCTCCGGTCACGGGGTGCGGCATGAGTGACCCCACGTTGACGTAGATGCCTTCCGGCGTGTCGGCGATGATCTCTGCGGCCGTGGTTCTGCCGAGCGACGGTACAACGTTGGTCGGCCCCACGCCGCCCCACCGGTTGCCGTGCCCGGTGTTCTCCTCGTGCGCCTTGTTAGCAGTGTAGGAGCCGTGGAGGTGGTTAGCGAGGACCCCTTCTTCCACGACAGTGACTCTCTTGCGCACAGCGCCCTCGCCGTCCCACGCGCCGGACGCCATGCCTTGGGGGATGAGGCCGTCGTCGCGGAGCGTCAACAATCCGGAGCCAATCCGCTGGCCGCGCTTCCCCACGAGATACGAGCGTTTGCGCTGAATGTTCTCGGCGCCCGCGCTGTAGCAGATACCCCACAACAGCCCGCGTGTGGCCAGAGGCCCCAGGATGACCGGCAGCGTCGCGCTCTTGGTCTTGCGCGAGTCGAGAAACGCCACTGCTTCCCGGCACGCCTTCACGCCGATGCCCTTCGGGGCAAAGTCGCTCTTGATGCGCGCACAGTCGAAATCGTAGAACGAGCCGACATTGTCACCCCGCCTCACAATGCAGAAAACCCAGATCCCGACATTGGTGCTCCGTCGCGCGACCTCGATGCCCAGCGAATTGACCAGTGCCTGCTCCGAGATGCTTAGTTGCGACCCGCCTTGCACCATGACATCCGGGCAGACCTCCCTGGCGGCGTCAATCTCCGCGGCGAACAGCCGGATCAGGTCGGCGGCGCTCAAGTTCGCGACGCCTGTGTCGTACAGCCCCGGCACTTCCTGCCAGGAGGCAGGGGCCGGCAGCGTCACGAAGTCCGGATCAGGCTGGGCCAACTTGGCCGCCGCGGCCGAACGGCGCGCCGTCTCCAGGACGCCGTTCAGGTCAAAGCCGGAGGAGTTCGAGAATCCCGTGGCGCCCTTGATGATCGAACGCACGGAGACCGACGCGGAGTCGTTCTCCTTGGCGTCGTGGATGCCGTTCTTCTCCACGTTGATCGAGATGCTCCGCTCGGCGCTCGTCTGCACGTCCACCAGTTCAGCGCCGTGCTTCAGGGCCTCGCGGCAGGCCTGCTTCGCCAGTTCCAGAAGCTCCGACATCGTACTCTCCCCCCCTATTCCTGGCCGCCGACGACGACTTCCTTCACTCGCACATGCGGTCCGCCCGCGTTGATGTGCATGCCCTGTCCGGCCTTCCCGCACATGCCCGGCAGCAGGAACTTCAGCTCGTTGCTGACCGCGTCAATGTTCAGGAGCGTCTCCAGCGTCATGCCGCTGAAGGACACGTCCCGCAGGTGCTCGGCAAGCTGCCCCTTGCGGATCATCCAGCCTTCGCCGGCGTGGCACGTGTATTGGCCCCGCTCGCAGAAGACGTACCCCCAGTGCCCGCCCTCCATGTAAATGCCGAGGTCTATGTCCTTCAGCAGCTCCTCGAAGGTCAGTTTGCCGGGCGTAAAGTAGGTGTTGCTCATCCGCACCACGGGCAGGCAATGCGCGTCCATCGCGCGCCCGCTGCCGTTGGGCGCCACGCCGAAGCGCGCCGCGGTCTCCAGCGAATGCATGTAGCCCTTAAGGACGCCCTGCTCGATGATCGTCCGCTTTGCTCCCGGCGTGCCCTCGGAGTCGTAACGGTAGGAGCCGTTCAGCTTCGGCATGGTTGCATCGTCTATGATGGTCACGTGCGGTGACGCAATCTGCGTCCCGAGTTTGCCGGCAATGATGGACTCCCCGGAGAAAACCAGGTCCGCTTCGGCGTTGTGGCCGAGCGCCTCGTGGACCAGCAGGCCCGCAATGGACGGATGCACGACAATCGGGAACTTGCCCGAAGGCGCCCGCCGCGCGGTCAGCAGCGCGACCGCCCGCCGCGCCGCCTTCTCGGTGAACTCCGCCGGCGTGATGCGGTCGAGCAGTTCGACGCCGGCCAGTTCGGAAAAATGCTCGTGCGCCATCTGGCGGACATCGCCGTCGGCGGCCGTCATCGCTGTCCCGAGCGACGTGCGGATGACCTCCTGCTCGACGAAAGTCCCGGCCGTGTTGCAGACGGTCTCGCGCGTCCACGCATCGTTGTAGCCGACCATCGTGTTGCAGAGCTTGCCGCCCGCGCAGCCGATCCCTGCCTGTTCGTAGGCGAGGACCCGCTGCATCTTCTCTTGCAGCGAAAGGGCTTGCGGCGGCCTCTCCACCACCGCCCGCACCGTGTCCACGACCGGCTGGACCGCGCAGACAACGCCCGGCTCGCCCAACTTCACCCTGGATGCCGCCGCCATGCCGAGCGCGGCTTCCAGGCAGCGGTCCAGGGATGCGGCATCGGTCACCTCGCTGGACGCGAAGCCCCAGGCGCCTTCATTGAGGACGCGCACGCCGGCCGCCGTGCTTCTCCCCTGGCTGATCTTGTCAGCTCTGCGGTCCTGGACGCTGATGGAGGTGCGATCTGTCTCGAAGAGCCGCACGTCCATGAACTGGACGCCGCGCCGCCTGGCCTTGTCTCGAAGCTGTTCCAGCATCTGCTTCATGTGCAGTCCTTTCGCGGCGTAAAGCCTCGCTCGGCAATCGGGTCACTGTACTTTCTACCCCTTTGTCCGTTTCCTGGCACGTACCTTTCCTCTGAAACCACGGCGTTTCTTCGGCGTGTCGGCCATCTTGTGGTCCGCCTCACCCTGTGCGCAGCCCCTGTATTTCCCGTGGCCGACCGTGTAGAATACAGAGACTATGCGCCGGCTCGCGACCCTCTGCTTCCTGCTGGCTGCCGTCGCTGCGTGCGCCGAGGAGCCTCCCGCGCCGAGGGAAGTCCCCGCCGCCCTGACCACCGCGGGCGGCTCGCACCTCTTCGGCATGCTCGCCAACGACCGCCCCCTCGTGCTGCGTTCCGACAAGGGCCCGCGCAAGCTCGCCTTCAACCAGATCAAGAGCATCTCGTTGGGCGAGCGGCCCGACCCCAACGCGGAGAACGAGGCGCGCGTCGCGCTGGGCGACCTGCAAAGCGAGCAATACGACGTCCGCGAGAAGGCGCTCGCCAAACTCCGCGGCCTGGGCCGCGCCGCCGCGCGGGCGCTCAAGGAAGCCGCGTCCTCTCCCGACGCGGAAGTCGCCGGCCGCGCGCGCGCGCTGCTGGGCGAAATGGGCGTGCCGTCCGCGGCGGGGGCGCTCTCTTGCGATACGGTTGTTCTGGCGGACGGCGCGGCGCTGCAGGGCACCATCCAGCCGGGGGAACTCGTGTTCCGTTCGCGCTGGGGGCGGTTCAAGTTCCCGCTGCCGTGTGTGCAGGCCATCGAGGTGCTGCTGCCGGACGAGGTGAACGCCGGCGCGCTGGCCAAGGCCGAC
>Ga0315282_10015838_pt1 | contig 11076 bp, 11 predicted proteins | sample YL17G07_20_MG_FD_203693 | JGI IMG/M metagenome (GOLD analysis project Ga0315282, IMG submission 203693) | Sediment microbial communities from Yellowstone Lake, YNP, Wyoming, USA - YL17G07_20 | ecosystem: Environmental > Aquatic > Freshwater > Lake > Sediment | place: USA: Wyoming | collected...
GGAGCGCGCAACCTGGGCGAAGCGCTGCGGCGCATTGCCGAGGGCGCGGCCATGATCCGCACCAAGGGCGAGGCCGGCTCGGGCAACATCGTGGAAGCCGTCCGCCACATGCGCACCATTCAGAAGGAGATGAAGCAGCTCACGGTCCTGGGAGCGGAAGAGCTGGTGGCAGAATCGAAGAAATTGCAGGCGCCCCTGGAGCTGGTGGAATGGGTGGCCGGGCACGGCAAGCTGCCGGTGCCGAATTTCTCCGCCGGGGGCATCGCCACCCCGGCCGACGCTGCGCTGGTGATGCAGTTGGGCGCTGAATCGGTTTTTGTGGGCTCGGGGATCTTCAAGTCCGAGGACCCGGACGTGCGGGCCCGCGCCATCGTCAAGGCCACCACCTACTACAACGACCCGGCCAAGCTGCTCGAAGCCAGCGGGGATCTGGGGATCGCCATGTTCGGTCTGGACGTGGCGCACATGCCGGACTCCGAGCGGCTGGCGGTGCGGGGCTGGTAGGGGAAGAGCTTGTAGCTTGTAGCTAGTAGCCTGTAGATCCCGGGAAGAGCGGGCTCCTCCTACAAGCTACAGGCTACAAGCTACAAGCTGTAACTATGAAGAGAGTTGGGGTACTTGCCTTGCAGGGCGATTTCGAGGCGCACCAGAAGGCGCTGGAGCGCGCCGGGGCCGAGGCCCGGGCAGTGCGCACCGCCTCCCAGCTCGAAGGCCTGGACGGCCTGGTGATTCCGGGCGGGGAGAGCACCACCATGCTGCGGATCCTGCGGGACGAGGACCTGTTCGAGCCGCTGCGCCGGTTCGGCGAGCGCCGGCCCATCTTCGGCACTTGCGCCGGGGTGATTCTGCTGGCCTCGGAGGTCTCGCACCCGGCCCAGGAATCGCTGGGCTTGATCCAGATGAGCGTCGAGCGCAACTCTTACGGGCGGCAGCTTGAAAGCTGCGTCCTGCGCCTGGTTCCCGAGGAGGTGTTCATCCGGGAGGCGGGGGCCGGTGAACTGGAAGCGGTGTTTATCCGGGCGCCCAGGATCCGGCGGGCCGGCCCGGACGCGCGGGTCTACCTGTACCGCAACGGGGACCCGGTGCTGGTGGCCCAAGGACGGCATCTGGCGGCCACCTTTCATCCCGAACTCTCGGGCGACCGCCGGGTCCACAGGCTGTTCGTCGAGAGGCTGTGAGGATGCGCCGCTCTCGTGTGCTGTTTGTGTGCATCGGGAACTCCTGCCGCAGCCAGATGGCGGAGGGTTTCGCGCGCGCTTACGGCAGCGACGTGCTGGCGGCTTCGAGCGCCGGACTGAGCCCGTGCGGCATGGTTTCGCCGGTCACCCAGGCGGTGATGCTCGAAAAGAACATCGACCTGAGCGGCTGCGTTTCAAAGGGAATTGACCCGGCCGAGCTGGCCGGCTTCGACCTGGTGATCAACATGAGCGGTTGGGATTTTCCGCATCCCGATTCGGCGCCGGTCCGGGAGTGGAAGGTGGACGACCCGATCGGGCTGAGCTACGAACGCCACTGCCAGGTCCGGGACCAGATCGAAGGGCTGGTCCAGAGCCTGATCGTGGAGTTCCGGGTGAGAGACGGACCTGTTGTGCCGCGATGAAAATGTCCCCTTGATTCCGGCGAGAATCCTGCCATCTCCTCGTCATTGACTGTCTGCATCGCAGGACGGGTGAGAAACAGGCTTGACAAGGAGTCCAGACGTGCTATACTACTTTCTCGATCGGTGAGATAGACTAGGACCATCCATGATCGTATCGCACAAGACCGACTATGCGCTGCGGGCCGTCTTCGAATTGGCCAAGCGGTTCGGACAGCGCCCGGCGAAGATCGCCAAGATAGCCGAGGAGCAGGCAATCCCGCAGCGGTTCCTGGAGGCGATCCTGAGCCAGCTCAAGCAGGCCGGCTTCCTGGAGTCGCGGCGCGGCAACGAGGGAGGCTATCTGCTCACCCGTGAGCCCGAGCGGATCAGCGTGGGGGACGTGATCCGCCCCATGCAGGGAGACACAAGCCCGGTCGACTGCGCCGCCAAGGGATCGAAGCGGCGGTGCCCGCTGCACGGGGACTGCATCTTCCTCCCGATGTGGGAGAGGGTCGAAGCAGCCATCGCTCGAGTCTACGATGGCACGACCTTCCAGGCCCTGCTGGCGGAGGAGAAGAAGAGATCCGAGCGGTACGTTCCGAGCTACTCAATCTAGTCGGTACCGTAATGAACGGAGAGTGCAGCATTTTTTTGGGCCGCATGTCGACCAAGTCGGTCGGAAAGGACGAATAGTCGGGTTGGACACGCGCGCGAGATCGTGGACCAAGTCGTGCTCCTGGAGAATCTCGGGGGTCGCGATTCTTGGAGGAATCACGTACTGGATGACCGGCAGTTGGGAGCAGACGGGTGGTATCACCGTGCTCTTCCACACGATCCGGATAGTCCTCTACTACTGGCACGAGAGGCTCTGGGAAAGGGTCTCCTGGGGCAAGCTCAAGCATCCGCTGGCTTGTCTGCCTGTCAGGAACGACCTCACGCCGGAAGACTACCAGGTCATCGGAAGGCTGCTGGAGGAGCGCCGGTACAGCGCCAAGGAGCCGGAGTACCAGATCTGAGCCGGCTTCCGGCGCCGGGAGGGACTTGGACGTAGTGGTTTCGCGAGTTCATGGCGTGGATAGGCAAGCCAGACCGCTGGCAGAGGCCGCGGTTTGCTCCTCTGCCCGGCGGAGGCGGGGCGCTGGTGCAGGGTCTGCGTCTTGGACGAGCGGGAGGCGGGTGTGGAGCACGCGATGGCCGCGTCAGATTTGGGGCGATCCCCTGGCCTAGCGGAGTGGTATCGAAGAGCGGTGGCGCCATAGTAGCGACAAGGCCAGGATGCCGTGGTGGCTGAGGAGATGCATCCCTTCGCAGGCAGACCTGCTGATCAGGGGAGCCGGTTGCAGGGTTATCGAGGTTTAGCCGGGCACGGGCGGTCCGCCGGGCGTAGGCCCGGGCCCGTCGCCCGGCCGGGAGATGTCGAGATGAGCGTGAGCGTGGTGGAGGAAAACATCAGCGACCTGGTCGACGGTCTCAACTTCGCAGACAAGGTTCAGCGGTCGCTCAGGCTGATAGGGGAGGCGTACCAGGAGTACGGCGACAGGCTCGTGGTCGCTAACAGCCTGGGCAAAGACTCGTGCGTCGTCTGGGACCTCGCCAAGAAGGTGAGCCCCGACCTCCGCGGCTTCATAATCACCACTCGCTTCAAGCCGGAGGAGACTGTCGAATTCATGCACTGGACGGTCGCTCGATATCCCGAGCTCCGAGTGTTCAGCAATGACGAGCCACTCCCGGAGCGGCTCTATGAGACAGATCCCGACCAGTGCTGCGACCGCCTTAAAGTGCAGCCCACGCGCCGGGCGATCGAGGAGATGAACGTCGCCTGCTGGGTGACTGGGCTGCGCGGCACGGAGGGCCGTACCAGAACGGAGTTCCAGGAGATCGAGGAGCGCGACGAAGGCTTGATCAAGCTGAACCCCATCCTGACGTGGCAGGAACGGGAAGTCTGGGAGTACCTCGCGCTCAACCAGGTGCCCGTCAACCCTGTTTATGGGAGGGGATACCGGTCACTGGGCTGCGCGCCATGCACGAAGATAACCGCGGGCCCCGACGAACGGGCCGGCCGTTGGATCGGGACGAGCAAGTGCGGCGGAGAGTGTGGCATACACACGCGCCCGCTGAAGCTCGGCCATCAGGCATAGCTGCACGGAGACCCAAGTGAAGATAGCGAAAGACGTCACCGAGCTGGTGGGCCACACCCCATTGGTGTGGCTCGACCGCATCGCGGGAGGGCTTCCCGCCAGGATCGCGGGGAAGCTGGAGTTCTTCAACCCGGCCTCGAGCGTGAAGGACCGCATAGGTGTGGCAATGATTGTTGCGGCCGAGCGCGCCGGGCTCCTGGACCCCAGCAAGATCGTCCTCGAGCCGACCTCAGGGAACACCGGGGTCGCTCTGGCCTTCGCCTGCGCCGCCAAGGGCTACCGGTGCGCGATAACGATGCCCGAGAACATGTCGGAGGAGCGCCGCCGGATCCTCGAGGCGCTGGGCGCCGAGATCATTCTGACGCCCGCATCGGAGGGTATGGCAGGGGCCGTCGCGCGGGCCCGCGAGATGGCGGCCGAGGACGGGCGGTACTTCGTCCCTCAGCAGTTCGAGAACCCGGCGAACCCGGAGATCCATCGCCGGACGACCGCCGAGGAGATATGGCGCGACACGGACGGACAGGCGGACGTTCTGGTGGCGGGCGTCGGCACAGGGGGCACCATCACGGGTGTGGTGGAAGTGATCAAGGAGAGGAAGCCCACTTTCAGATGCGTAGCCGTCGAGCCGGCCGAGTCCCCCATCCTTTCGGGGGGGGTGCCAGGGCTCCACGGCATACAAGGAATCGGGGCAGGATTCATTCCGAACGTCCTGAACACCAGCCTGATCGACGAGATCATTCGCATCGAAACCAAGGACGCGGTCAACACCGCACGCGCACTGGCGCGGAAGGAGGGACTGCTCGCAGGCATCTCCTCCGGAGCGGCCGTCTGGGCTGCGATTGAGGTCGCGCGGCGGCCCGAGAGCCGGGGCATGCTGATCGTTACCGTCCTTCCTGACACCGGGGAGCGTTACCTGACGACGGGGCTCTTCCCGGCGAGCTCGCCGAGGCTCGCGGAGGTGGTGCACGCATCAGCGAACATGGGCAGACACACGCCGCGGCCCATTCGGCAGGACTGAGGACCGAGTCTTCGCCAGCGCCCTTTGTCAAGGGACTCAAGTGCATGGAGTCCGACTGCGGCCGCGAATACCCGAAGGAGCCGAGGCACATATGCGAGTTTTGCTTCGGCAAGCTCCAGGTGGACTACGACTACGACGCCGTGGCCGGGTCCCTGACGCGCGAGGCTGTCGGCGCGCGGCCGCCGGACATGTGGCGCTACAGGGAGCTCCTGCCGGTGGATTTCCAGCCGGCCGACGGCCAGGGCGTGGGCCTCACGCCGCTCATAAGGGCACACAACCTTGGCCGCGCGCTCGGGCACCAGGATCTCTACGTGAAGAACGACGCCGTGAACTTCCCGACGCTCTCCTTCAAGGACCGCGTCGTGGCCGTGGCGGTGGCCAAGGCAAAGGAGTTCGGCTTCGACACGGTTGCCTGTGCGACCACCGGGAACCTGGGCAACGCGCTGGCAGCTCAAGCGAGGCGCGCCGGGACCAAGTGCTTCATCTTCATGCCGGCGGACCTGGAGCAGGGGAAGATCGTCGGGACCTCGATCTACGGCGTGAACGTGGTCGGGATAGCGGGCAACTATGACGGGGTGAACCGCCTCTGTACGGAGATTGCGGACCGCTACGGCTGGGCCTTCGTGAACATCAACATCCGGCCGTACTACGCCGAGGGCTCCAAGAGCTTCGGCTTCGAGATCCTTGAACAGCTTGGCTGGAAGGCGCCCAGGCATATTGTGGTCCCGATGGCCGGAGGCTCGCTCATTACGAAGGTCGACAAGGCCATCCGCGAGTTCGCCCGGCTCGGGCTTGTGAAAGAGGCCGGCACCAGGATACACGGAGCCCAGGCAACGGGCTGCAATCCGATCTCCGCGGCCGTCAAGGCGGGCCAGGAGATATTTGCGCCCGTCAAGCCCAAGACCATCGCGCACTCGATCGCCATCGGCAACCCCGCCGACGGCTACTACGCGATCGAGACGATCGGGCGGACGGGTGGCTGGGCGGAGGACGCCACCGATGAAGAGATAGTGGCCGGCATCGGCCTCCTGGCCGAAACCGAAGGCATCTTCACGGAGACCGCGGGCGGCGTCACGGTCGCCGTGACGAAGAAACTTATCGACCAGGGGCGTATCCCGAAGAACGAGTCAGTGGTCGTGAGCATCACCGGGAACGGCCTCAAAACGCAGGAAGCTGTGATTGGGGCTTTGCGCGAGAGGTTCGTCATTGACGCCAGGCTTGACGAGTTCGACGCGCTTGCCGCCAGACTCGGTTTCGCGTCGAAGGGAAAGGAGTAGCATGCCAGTCAAGGTGCGGGTGGGAGCGGCCCTCAGCCGGCTGCTGGACGGCAGGCGCGAGGTGGAAGCCGAAGGACGCACGGTCGGCGACGTGGCGCGCGCGCTCGGCATCGACGAGCGCCTGTGCGACGCCTCCGGCACGCTCCGGAGGCATTTCAACGTGCATGTCAACGAAGGCGAGGACGTGAGGTTCCTCGGCGGCCTCGACACGCCGGTGAAGGACGGGGATGTGGTGACCATTCTCTCGGCCATCGCGGGCGGAAGTGAGAGCACGCGCAAGCTGTGGCTGAGGTACCCCAAGGAGCTCGTCGGCCGTCCTCTGGTCTGGGAGGTGGGTAACAAGTTCAAGGTCGTGACCAACATCAGGCAGGCCTCCGTCTCGCAGCAGATTGGCATAGTAGGGCTGGAGCTCTCGGGCGACCAGGAGGAGGTGGGGAAAGCCATCGAATTCCTGGCGGGGGAGGGCGTCTCGGTCGAGCCGATCGAGCTCGACATCGTGGAATAGGGGTGCAGGCACTGATGACGGACCTTGACTTCACTGACGAAGAGATTGAGCGCTACTCGCGCCAGATCATCCTCCCGGAGGTGGGCGGCGCCGGCCAGAGTAGACTGCGCGAATCGAGCGCCTTCGTGGTGGGCGCCGGTGGCCTCGGGTCTCCCGCGCTTCTCTATCTCGCGGCCGCAGGGGTGGGGAGAATCGGGCTCATTGACCAAGACTGCGTGGACCTGTCGAACCTCCAGCGGCAGATTATACACCAAACCCCCGACGTGGGGCGCCCCAAGCCGGAGTCTGCACAAAGAGCCCTCCGGGCGCTCAATCCCGCCTGCGAGGTCAAAGCAGTCAGCGCGCGGTTGACCGTCGAGAACATCCGCCAGATCGTAGCCGGCTACGACGTGGTCCTGGATGGGAGCGACAATTTCCCGACCCGCTTCCTGGTGGCGGACTTCTGCTGGTTTGAGCGCATCCGGCTGGTGTCCGCGGCAGTGCTCCGTTTTGAGGGCCAGCTTCTTACGATCTTGCCCGGCGAGGGGAACGCCTGCTACCGCTGCTTCATCCCTGAGCCCCCGCCGCCGGGCTGGATCCCCTCGTGCCAGGAGGCCGGTGTTCTGGGCCCGGCCGTGGGCGTGATGGGCGTGCTCCAGGCGGCGGAGGCGATCAAGCTCCTTCTCGGGTTAGGCGAGACGCTCGACGACAGGCTGCTGGTCTACGACGCCCTGGACTGCACCTTCCAGTCATTCCGGAGGGTCAAGGATCCGGACTGCCCGCTCTGTGGCAGGAGGCCGACTATCACTGGGCTCGTGAACTATGACGTGACTTGTGCGGTCGCAGGGGTGGAGGCGTGAAGTGCGGCTGACGGGGCGAGTGGTCGATGAGCTGGCGGAGGCGGCGCGGCGCAGCCGGCCCGAGGAGTGCTGCGGCGTCCTCCTGGCCGAGTGGGGTGACCCGGGGCTGGGAGCGCGCTTTCTGCCATCGGACAACCACGCTGCGGTCGATCGAAGGCACAAGTACCAGCTCGACTACCGGGTGCACCTTCGCGCCGTCGAGGCGGAAACGCAGTTGGGAGCCATGATCCTGGCGTACTGCCACTCGCACCCCGCAGCGCCAGCCAGTCCCTCGCCCACTGATGCCGCACTCGCCTGCCCCGGGGCCACCTACCTGATTGTGGGCCTGGCCCCCCGCCTGGAGCTGCGCGCCTGGCGGTGGACGGGCGAGCGGTTCGTCGAGGAGGCCGTCCAGGTGGTGGGAGAGCGAGACCAATGAGCAGCGGCCCTACCCTTGTCCGGCTTGGCTCCGATCCCCGTGTTCGGCGCTACGAGGACGTCAGGGAACTCATCGCCAATCCCGAGAACCCGACCCCTCTGGTCCGGTTGAGGCGGGTGGTCCCCGAGGGTCCCTTCCAATTGTTCCTCAAGCTGGAATGGATGAACCCCTTCGGCTCGATAAAGGACCGCACGGCCAAGTTTCTGCTGGAGGGACTCGTCGAGCGCGGCGAGATCGGGGGAAAGGAGCTCGTCGAGCCGACCTCTGGGAACACGGGCATAGCGCTCGCGGCGCTGGCCGCGATCATGGGCCACAGGCTCACTGTCACCATCCCGGACGGGGTGCCCGAGGAGAAGAAGGTGCTCCTCCGCATGCTGGGCGCGGAAGTCTGGGGCACGCCGGACGACCTCTGCCCCATCGATCACCCCAAGGACGGCGCGATAGCGCTCGCTCATTCCCTCCTGAGGAGCGAGGCGAACGCCGGCAGGTACGTCATGCCGAACCAGTATGAGAACCCGGACAACGTCCGCGCCCACTACGAGACCACGGGGCCGGAGATATGGAGACAGACTGATGGCGAGGTCCGTTACTTCTTCGCGGGCTACGGTACGTGCGGCACGATCTCGGGCGTGGGCCGGTTCCTGAAGGAACGGAACCCCGGCGTCCAGGTCATCGCGATCGAGCCGCAGAAGGGCCACCGGCTGCCGGGCCTGAAGAACCTAGAGGAATCGAAGCCGCCTTCGATACTCGACCGGTCGGTGATCGACCGCGTCGTCCGCGTTGACGACGGGCCCGCCTACGCCATGACCAAGCGCCTCTTCCGCGAGGAGGGGCTCATGGTCGGGCCGTCCACGGGCGCCATCGTCCACGCGGCCATGGAGCTGGCGCGCGATCTGGAGGGAGTCGCCGTCGCCGTCTCGCCCGACAGCGGCTTCAAGTACGCGTCCTACTTCGCCGAGGTGCTCGGCGAGGAAGGCAAGCCGAAGGCATGACCCCTGCGGACAACTCCTAAATGCGAAGCACATACCGACTGCCCGACACGATAGAGCAGGATCTCGAGAAGTTCGAAGCACGGACGCGCCTTTTCGCGGCTGGCGAGATATCCGCGGCGGAATTCCGGGCCTTTCGCGTGCCGCAGGGCGTCTACGAGCAACGCGAGGAGGGCGCCTTCATGCTCCGGTGCCGCCTCCCCGCCGGCGCGGTGCTCCCTCACCAGATGCGGATTCTCGCGGAGGTGTCGCGGAGGCACGGGAACGGCATCCTGCACGTCACGAGCCGCCAGGATATCCAGGTACACCGCGTCCCGCTCGATCGTATCGTCAGGGCGCTCAGGGATCTCCACGCGGCCGGCATATCAACGAAGGGCGGTGGCGGAAACACGGTGCGCAACATCACGGTGTGCGCGGACTCCGGGGTGTGCCCGGATGAGCTCTTCGACGTGACGCCGCACGCGATCGCGCTCACGGAATTCCTTCTCCGTGACCCGCTCTCATTCCAGCTCCCTCGGAAGTACAAGATCGCTTTCTCCGGCTGCGACAAGGATTGCGCGGGTACGGCGGTGAACGACCTGGGCTTCGTCGCCAAGCGACGAGCCGGAGCGCACGGCTTTGCCGTGTACGCGGGCGGCGGCATGGGATCCTACAGCCAGGTCGGCGAGCTGCTTGAAGAGTTCGTCACGCCACGTGAGGTCTTCCTCGTCGCCGAGGCGGTGAAGCGGGTCTTCGACAGGCACGGCGATAGGAAGAACAAGCACAAGGCGCGCCTCCGGTTGCTGGTCAAGCGTATCGGTTTTGAGCAGTTCCGGAAACTCTACCGGGAGGAGCTCGCGGCGCTCAGGACTGCGCCTCCCGGGCTTCCCGAGATCGGGGAGCCCGCCTCCGCGCCGCCCCCCCGCTCGCCCGCGCCCCTTGAGATGCCGGAAGACTTCGGAAAGTGGCGCGGAGCCAGCCTCCGCCTTCAGAAGCAGGACGGCTACCACATCGTCGACATTCCCCTGCTGCTCGGGGACATAGCTGCGGACAGGATGGCCGCGCTCGCGGACATCGTGGAAGTCCACGGCGAAGGCATGCTGCGTACGACGCAGAGCCAGAACGTCTGCATCCGCTGGGTTCGCGAGGTGGAGCTCCCGGCTCTCCACGCGAAGCTCTCGATGCTCGGTCTGGCAGGCACGGTGCCGCCCGTGCTCCGCGACATGATCGTGTGCGCGGGTGCGGCCACATGCAAGCTCGGGATATGCCTCTCCAGGGGGCTGGCGCAGGCGGTGTCGAAGGAGCTTGAGCGGAGCGGCCTCGACCTCGCCAAGCTCGGCGAGGTGAAACTTCTCATCAGCGGCTGCCCGAACGCCTGCGCACGGCACCCGGTGGCCCAGGTGGGGCTCTGCGGCGTGGCGAGGAGGGCAGGCGCCAGGCTCGTGCCATACTACGTCTTCCAGCTCGGCGGGAGAGCCGGAGAGGGCCGCACGCGCCTCGCCAAGGGGAAGACGGGCCTGCCGGCGAGGAACGTCCCCGCCTTCTTGACGGATCTCTTCGCGGCCTTCCTGGATTCGAACGGACATTCCAGCTTCGACGGCTTCATAGAGGCTGGCGGCCGCGAGACTGCGGAAGAGCTCGCCCGGAGGTACAGGGACGTCCCCGGCTTCGAGGAGGACCAGAACTACTACTGCGACTGGGGCGCGGACGGATTCTTCTCTCTTGCCGGGCGCGGCCCCGGCGAATGTGGCGCGGGCGTCTTCGATCTCATCGAGGTCGACCTCGCGACCGCAGCGGAGGCGCTTGCGGAAGGGAAGTGCTTTGCCGCCACCGTGCACGCTGCGCGCGCGCTTCTGGTGACGCGCGGCGAGGAGCCTTCCGGCGTCCTCGAATCGCTTGGCCTTTTCCGGAAGCTGTTCGTCGCGGAGGGCCTCGTCGACGGGAGGTTCGCGGACCTCATAGACGACGCCGTGCGATGCGCCTCTCTCGAGGACCCTGAGGCCGGGTTCCGGGGCAGGGCCGAGGACGCAAGGGACCTGGTCGCGGAGGTGAGCGCGCTCTACGAGAACGCGGACTCATCGCTGCGTTTCACGGCCGCGCCCCAGCGCGAAGCGCCACAGGAGCCGACGCGCTCCCCGGACAGAGAGCAGGACTTCAGGGGCGTCGTCTGCCCGCTCAACTACGTCAAGACGAAGCTCACCCTGGAACAGATGCAGTTCGGGGAGATCCTCGCGGTCCTGCTCGACGAGGAGGGATCGCGCAATGTGCCCGCGAGCGTCTCGAACGATGGCCACGAGGTTTTGTCCGTCGAGAAGCAAGACAAGCACTGGCGCG
>Ga0315282_10015839_pt1 | contig 11076 bp, 11 predicted proteins | sample YL17G07_20_MG_FD_203693 | JGI IMG/M metagenome (GOLD analysis project Ga0315282, IMG submission 203693) | Sediment microbial communities from Yellowstone Lake, YNP, Wyoming, USA - YL17G07_20 | ecosystem: Environmental > Aquatic > Freshwater > Lake > Sediment | place: USA: Wyoming | collected...
TCCATAAATCACGACGGTAGGGATTCCCATGAGGGAAGCAATGTGCATGGGTCCAGTATCTCCCCCAATATAAAGATTGCAGCGTCTATATACCTCTCCCAGCTGTGTTAAAGATTTTGTTTTTGGACCCAAAAGAGATGACTCCTTCATCTCTTTTCGAATACCTTCTACCCACTCGAGCTCCCCGGCTCCCCAAGTGAAAAGAACAGTGGCGTTAAGCTCCCGGGTCAATCGATCCGCCAATTGGGCATATTGATCAGGCATCCATCGCTTGAAAAGGGCTTTGGTACTCGTCCCCGGATGGATCGCAATCAATGGTCTTTTAAGGGATGATGAGGCCTTAAAAAATGACTCCACATACTCCTGATCCTCCGGGGGGATATAAAGGCTATATTTAAGTTCTTTCACTGCTAATCCCATCCCTTTGAGCAGTGCAAGATTCCTTTGAAATCGACCGATCCTTTCTTTTGGAAGTTTCACTTTTACATTCGAAAATAAGAAATTCCCCTCCTTGGTCGACCTTCGATCATATCCAATCCTCTTGGGGGAACCTGAAAGAAAAGAGAGGAGACCACTTTTAAGGATCCCATGAAAATCAAGAACCACATCAAACCTTCGTTTCCGAAGACCCATGATGAATTCCCACATTTCCCCGATGGTCCCCCACATCCTTCTTAACGATTTCATTCCTTGCGTCCACCTTTTCCTTGGAAACAAGATCACTTCGTCAACCTCTGGTTGACTTTCTAAGAGGTCTTGAGAGGGTTCTTCAACGATCCAGGTGATGGAGGAGGGAGTGTGTTCTTTTAAGGCTTTTATTGCAGGCAGTGTTCGGATGACGTCCCCCACTGCACTTAGCCTCAAAATTAAAATTTTATGGGAATCCATTTCTGAAACATTACCCTATTACCCTTTAATTTTCAATAGCAAATACAAGAAGATGCTCGCTAGTTAGCTGGTCTGTCTATTTTTAGATAGACCTATTCCCCCTATTATGGCAAACCAATTACAAATGAAAGATATTGAGAAGGAGATGGAAAAAAACTATCCAGTGAGGCAAACCAGAAATTTCTCTGGAAGGCTTTTTGTCTTACCATTTGAATCGATGCAGATGTGTCGGGTCTCCCCCTCGGCAATGACTTCCTCCTGATCTTTACGAAGGATCTGATACCCAAAAGTGATCATCCGCTTATTGACACCTTTCAGCCGAGTTCGCACAATAACGGTTTCATCATATCGGGCAGAATTCCGATACCGGCAATTGACATCGCTGACAACAAGTTTATATCCCAATGCCTCCAGATCAGCATAGCGGAATCCTCTTTTTCGACAAAATTCAGATCGTCCTACCTCAAACCAAACCAGGTAGTTGGCATAATAAGCCACCCCCATCTGGTCCGTTTCAGCATACCTCACTCGAATATCAACATCCACGATGTCCTTCATCTCCATACCTCTCGCGAATTATTCAAATGATAGCAAATTTATCGAATAAGAACACGCCGATATTCAACTTTGCTCTTTGAAAAATTTACCAGAATCCCGAGTTTGTAACCACTCGCTCTCAAATAGGATGCCAACTGCGCTTTGTGATGGATAGAAAATCTTTCTACTGTCTTTAATTCCACAACCACTTTATTATCAATAACTAAGTCCAGACGATGAACCCCAATCTTTTTATTCTTGTATGTTAAATCAATAATCTTTTCGGTCTCAACTTTCATTCCTCTTCCTGAAAGTTCCTCAATTAACGCTTTTTCAAAAACGGATTCAAGAAATCCAGGACCCAATTTCTTATGGACCTCAAATATTGCTCCCATTATTCTGTAAGACAAATCAGGATAAACAATATTCGTGTTATTCGCTGCCATTCGTCCCATTCGTCTTAGAATTATCAAAGGGCCCTTAAATACTCAGGTCGGAGTAAATCCGGATCTTTCCTCCGGAGGACTTCTCGAATTCGCTTAAGGGCCTCCTCTTTTTCCTCCGGCATTCGAATTCGAAGGGGAAGATAGTTGGAAGCGTGATTGGAAGCAAAAAAACAACGGGTGAATTGGCAATTTGTAATCATCCATTCCAGTTCTTGGATCAATTCGAAAGGGCTGGGTAAAACCAACTTTCCTGTTTCAATCTCCTTCTCAATGGGTGTCCCTGGAACGATCATGAGAGAAAGAGCCCCAACATAGTCGGGATCCATCTCTGAGAGAACCCTTCCGGTCTCCACGGCATGCACTTGACTGCCTTCCACACCACCCAGACCTAAAATCACAGTCACCGATAGAAGAATTCCCGATTCTTTCACCTTTCTCCCTGCACGGATCAGTTGTTCGACGGTGGCATTCTTCTTAATTTGTTTCAATACTTCCGGATCTCCTGACTCCAAACCCAGATAGAGTATTCCCAAACCCAAGTCTTTTAGGGCTTTTAACTCTTCCACATCCTTTCGAAGGACATCTTTTGCATTGGCGTAGATCCCTACCCTTTCGAGTCCTTTTAATTTTGTTTTCAGATAGGATAGGATTCGAAGCAGTTCTTTCTGCGGAATGATCAGGGCATCCCCATCGGCCAGGAAGACTCTTCCAATTCCATATCGACTCACTTCATCAATATCTTCTTTGATCTCTTCGAAACTCTTAATCCGGAAACGCTTCCCCTGATAGGCACCACAAAAAGTACATCGCTGGTAAGAGCAACCCACCGTGACCTGGAGGATTAAACTGTCTGCTTCGCTGGGAGGTCGGAAGATCATCCCCTCATATTTCATTTCGAACCCTCCTTTCCCTTTGAAGGGGTATCGAATTGATAAATGATCTCTCCCTCCTTGACCATCCCCAGTTCCTTTCGGGCGATCTCTTCAATATAACGTTTATCACTCTGTAGCCGTTTTACCTCTTCCCTCAACTTCTGATTCTCCTCCTCCAGTTTTGCATTTTTCTCCTTGATTCGGACCACTTCCTTCTGGAGGCGAAAAAGGTGGAGGATCCCCTTTTCCCCAAAGAAGGTGAGAATCCCAAGAATCAAAAGAGAGATAAGGATCAAAAGGAGAAAACGTTTTTTTCTCACCCCTTCACTTACCTTTGCGCCGAATTAAAATCTAAAGTTCAAAGATCGAAATCCAAATGTCAACCCGTCTAAAACTTTGAAATTTGAGCTTTGTCATTCATCATTCATTTGAGTTTTGACATTTGGATTTTAGATCAATTCTTATTGCAGTCTGAATTTAATCGGGATGGTTCCCCATTGTTCAGCCTGAAGTTGATCTTTTGGCAGTGAAGCAAATCGCCACTGTTTTAAGTATTGGATGGCAATCCTTTCCAACTCTGTATCCCCTTTGACCGAGGGAACAACCCGGTCCACTGTCCCACTGGGCAATACCCAGAACGTCAACTCGATTTCCGCCTCCACTTTAACTTTGACCTGTGGGGGGTTGGGTCTTTCCAGAATTTTCCGGCTAACGAGAGGCCCCTTGATCTTCAACCGGAGGTTTTCTTCCAGAGGTTTTTCCTGGGCATTCCCTTCCTTGGTACTCAGAAGTCTTTCGATCACCTTCTCCGCTCCTTTATCCTTTAAAGAGGTTGGGTCGGTAGCATCTTTTAGAGAAGGGGTAGGGGCTTCTGGATAAAAAAGATCCTCCTTCTTGCTCAAATATTCCTTTAACTCCTTATCCATTTCCTTAAACTCTGATGAATTTTTCAGGGCTCTCATTTTTTCTTCGGCATTGGGAGATTCTAACTTTTTCGGTCGAGGATATTCTGGGGCAAGCGTTCTCCAATCTTGATGGGCACTGGCCTCCTCCATCTTCTTAAGAATGACTTCCTCCCGTATCCGTTTCTCCTCCGGAGAGATCTCGCCCTTTTCCCAACCTAAAATCCTTTTGCTTTCACGGGTCAGAACTTTCCACCTCTGCCCCAGGTGGATAGGGAAGGTGGGGGCGAAAATAAAAATCCAGGACAAAAACCCGATGAGGATAAAGAAAAGAACAATGAGAAGGAAGTGACGCTTCTGATTTTTCGTCGATCTTTTTTTCATCAACGAATATTCCCTTTTTCCATCTGGTCGAGCATTTTTCTGGCCACCTCTTTTCGATCTTCCCTCTTGCTTTTCTCCAACAATTTGAGGTAGACCTGTCTGGCCTCAGAGATTTTTTTCTCTTCCATATAGAGGTTCCCTAATTTCAGAAGAGCTTCTTCTATCATGTCGGAGTGATGGGGATAGAGGTAGACCACCTTTGAAAATTGAAGGAGAGCGAATTCTCTATTTCCTGCTTCTAAATAGGCCTCTCCCAGTTTATATTGGGCCTCACTGGCCACTCTTTCCTCAGGGCTTCGAACCGCCGTGGAAAGGGCGGCAACAGCCTCCCCAAATCTCTTCTGGGTGAGGTAGAGAGTCCCCAACCTTAATTGTCCTTCAAACTGGATGTCATCTTGGGGAAAACTGCCTGCCAATTCTTTCAAAATCTTCTCGGCCTGATCCATCTTTCCCAAGCTCCGATATCCCTCTTCCATCCCGAGATAGGCCCTCTTGGCTAATGGGTGCTGGGGATGATTCTTAATCACCCATTCATATCGTTCGAGGGCTTTTGGGGTATCTTTGAGAAGGAAATAGAGACCTCCCAGTTCGACATGCGCTTCAACAATAAGATGACCTTTGGGATAATGTCGAATGACCTTGTCCATTTCCTCAATGGCTTCAGTCCATCTTCTATCCTGTATGAAGAGAATGGCAATACGGAACTGTGCTTCTTCAGCCCACTCATTGTTAGGATAAAGGGTGATCAGTTCTCGATAGGTTTTCACTGCCTTCTCTTTCATCCGTTCTTGTTGATAGGTGTCCGCTAACTGCATCAAGACCTGACCGGCAAGGGCGTGTTGTGGATATTGTTTTAAAAAAGTTTCTACCCTGGAAACAAAGGAGTCATACTTCTTTTCCTGAAGGAGGCAGAGGAGAATTCCAAAATCAGCCTCTGCTGCTTCTTTTGATTTGGGATAAGCCCTCACCACGTGGGAGTAGGAATTGGCCGCTTGAGCATATCGTTTAAGGTTATAGTGCCCATCTCCCATCTTCAGGAGTGCGGAAAGCACATAAGGGCTTTCAGGGTACTTTTGGGTGAGTCGTTGAAATTCTTCAATGGCTTTAGGAAACTCTTTCTTCCTGAAATGAGACCATCCGATCCAGTACTGGGATTCATCTCCATAGGGGCTCAGTGGATTCGATTCCAAGAGTGTTTGAAATTGACCAATCGCCTCATCAAATCGTTCCTCTCGGTAAGCCACCCACCCCAGAAGATAGGTGGCCTTGTCTTTATCTCCGTTCCCCTCTTTCATAGAGGCCAATCGCATCAAATAGCTCTTGGCCTTCTGGTAATCATTCTGGTTTAAATAACATTCCCCCACCATCAGAAAGAGGGAAGGGGTGGACCGATATTGAGGAAATTCTGTGAGGATCTTCAAGAAATATTGGTTGGCCTCTTTCCACTCTCGCCTTTGGAAGTGGTACCACCCCAAACTGTTCAGCCCTTTTGGATACAAGGTTGGATCTCCCTTTAATTGATCTACATATCCAACCCCTTTCCGATAATCCTGTTTTAAAAGCGAAGCCTCGGCCAACCAATAAAGAATTTCGTTTTTCTCCACCCAATTAGGAAAATCAGCGAGGAGCTTCTCCCAATATTGAATGGCCACTTCATAATTTTTTAAATAAAAATGGGCATAACCCAATTTTGAGAAGGCTTGGGGTTCCAGTCTTGCCCTTCCCTTTTCTTCCAAGACCTGATGATAGGAAGCGATCGCACCCGGATAATCTTTCTGATTGAACAGGCTTTCTCCCAGCATGAAATGGACCCACTCGTGAAGTTCACTTTCGGGATAAATCCTGAGGAACTGGCGAAAAGTACTTGCGGCATTGGAGTATTCTTTTTTACCAAAATAATATTGGCCAATATCAAACAGGCTTTGCTCTACCCATGGGGAGGAGAGAAAGGATGAAAGAAACCTTTGGTGGAGGAGAATGGCTCTCTCCACTTCATCGGTGCCCAAATAGGTCTTCACAATTCCCCAGAAGATCGGATCTGAAAGTTTTGTTCCAGGGTAGGTCAGAAGAATCTCCTCAAAGGTTTTTCTCCCTTCGGAATATTGTCCCAGAGAGACCAAACTCCAGGCCAAGACATAACGAGAACTTTCTTCCAAAGGATGTCTTGGATAACGCCTCCAGAAGTTTTTGAATTGGTCTGAGGCCTCTTTGAATTTTTTGAGCCGAAAGGTGCTGACACCGATCAGATATTCAGCTTCTGCCCTCCACTTCCCACCCGGATACTTTTGAAGGAGGGTCTCCATTTCCTGAAGTGTCTCTGTATATCGACCAAGCTGATAAAGGCAGTACCCAGACCAAAATAGGGAAGATTCAGCAAGGGGATGGGCTGGATTTTTTTCATAGACTTGATGAAAAAATTGATGTCCTTCTTCATAGACATCATGTTTGAGCCGGACCCATCCACATGAGTATAGGGCATACGTATAGAATTCACTTCCAGGATATTTTTCAACCACTTTACGAAAATATGAAAAAGCTTCAACATCCTTCTCCTGGTGATATCTTGTTTCTCCCATCCAATAATAGGAAGACCCTACCCACTCACTCTGTGGGTATTCCTGGATTAATTTTTGGAAAGAAGTGATGGCATCTTCGTAAGCCTTTTTAAGATATCGGTATCTCCCTTGTTCATAAAGGGCTTTATCTCCTACAAAGGCTTTTGTCAGACCCGAGGTGAATCGACTAGAATAGGCACAGCCGGGCTGCGTGGTGGAAGCGCTCATCTTTTTCATCGGACCAATGGAGTCTTCTCTCAAATCGAATGAATCCACACGAGGTTCTTCCTTTACCCCTTGACCCATGATCACGGGTAGGGGAACCTCCCTCTTCTCGACCCATTTTGTCTCCTCCCTTCCGAAGAAGGTAATTTCAGAGGCTCCGGTATGATTCCGGTATTGTCCTTGACTTTGGAGAATCGGGAAAGAGAAGGCGATAGACACCAAGAGACAAAGGCTAAAAATCTTCATTAATACCTGTAACATTTTCAATACCTAATTCCGAGTGGAAGGTTTCACCCTAGCGAACGATGAAAATTGCCTTTTGTGTGTTGGTTAGGAAGCCTGTTTGCCTGCCTGCCGCAGGCAGGGTTTAGGGTCAAAGGGTTAAGGGTTAAGGATAAAGATTTAAAAACCCCTACCTACCGCAGGCAGGAACTGCATAACCCTTCATCAAAACTGGCATCCTTACCTTAACCCTTAAACCAAATGTTTTATTTTTTACCTAAAAAGTATCAGATATATTCGAAAAATGTCAAGGATTGACAGGATTTTTATAACTGTGATAGGTTGATGATGATGAGAAAGACGACATTCGTCATATTAGCATTTTTTATTCTTCCCATGGTGTTTACCCAATGCACCGATGGGAAGAGGGTTCCCGAATCCAACCCGAGGGGGGATTTCAAAGCCATGCGTGAGAAGATGGTGGAAACTCAAATTAAAGCAAGAGGAGTGAAAGACCCTCGGGTCCTTTCTGCGCTGTTCAAGGTAGAGCGACACCGATTTGTCCCCGAAGAATATTTAAACTCCGCCTACTCCGATCAACCTCTTCCTATTGGAGAGGGCCAAACCATCTCTCAACCCTACATCGTTGCCTTAATGACAGAGCTCTTAGAACTCAAAGGGGAAGAGAAGGTGTTAGAAATCGGAACGGGTTCGGGATATCAAGCCGCCATCTTAGCGGAATTGGCGAAAGAGGTCTATACCATCGAGATCATCGAATCTCTTGCCTCTATGGCAAAAAATCGACTTTCGGAATTGGGTTATCAGAACGTCAAGGTGAAAGCTGGGGATGGATATTTAGGATGGCCTGAATTTGCACCTTTCGATGCGATCATCGTCACGGCTGCACCTGACCATATCCCGAAACCCCTCATCGAACAATTGAAAGAAGGAGGGAGGATGGTTGTACCAGTGGGCACCTACACACAGGAGTTAAAGAAAATTGTCAAACGTTCCGGAAAGATCGAGACAACCGACGTCATTCCTGTCGTCTTTGTCCCCATGACCGGAGAAGGAGTGAAACAGAAGAAATGACTCTCCTCCCCCTACCTTCTCCGCATGCCGCAGGCGGGGATTGAAGTGAGGGAGCTAAGATTCCAGATATTCTTTCAAACTTATTATTCTTATCCCTTGACGCTCTCTCATCCGCAGCATCTCTTTATCTCCAGTTACTAAGACATCAGCGTTCCCGGTTATCGCACATTCGAGAATCCTGTTATCAGGTTCGTCTTTGAAAATTCTGATTTTTTTAATTGGCTTTGCCAACGCGCCAAGTTCCGAAAGCATAACAGCCACATGACTAAGAGCTTCTCTATCACGACCGAACTTTGAAGAAAGGACTGATAAGACCTCATTAATGATATCCTTCGATATGACTAAAGGGTCCTCACCTTCTATGATCTTAAGGATCGCCTTTTCAGATAGACTCCCGGAAATCACAAGTGCAGAAATGAAAATGTTTGTATCAAATACTACTCTCATGGTTTCAGATATTTTTCGAGGTCTTTTTCAGTGAGAACCCCTTTCTCTTTTGCCTTACGACTCCAATAATTCTGAATCTGATAGAATTCCTCCTTCAGTCTCTCCTTTCTCGCAATTCTCAGAGCATCTTGAATGACTGCGCTTACAGGTTTCTTTTCCTCACGAGCTATTTCTTCAACCTCTCTTGCGAGTTCAGGTGGAAGAGATATTGTCTTCTTAACTGCAATTCCCATCTTGTTCCTCCTTTCCTGGTATGAATAAATACTACCAAAATATTTTATATCAATCAATACTTGAAAAACTTTGGTATGGTATCACCTCTTGTGTCAGGGAAGAGACAGGGGTACCTCCATCGTTGGGAGACAAAAAGAAAGAAGACAGGAGGCTCCTGTGACGGGAGAAGGAGTGAAGAAGAAAGAATGATGATCACGATGTCTCACCTTTCATTTTCTTCTTTCTCCAGTACTCCAGCCTCTCTTTGATCTCCTTCTCAAATCCCTGTTCTGTCGGATGATAGTAAGTCCTTCCTTTGAGATTCTCAGGAAGATATTCCTCTTCAATGAAATGATTTGGATAATCATGGGGGTATTTATAATCTTTTCCATAACCCAGATCTTTCATCAATGTGGTGGGTGCATTTCGGATATGAAGTGGAACGGGCATATTCTCAAGCTCCCGAACATCCTTCTTTACCCCCAGGAATGCCGTATAAAGGGCATTTGATTTGGGAGCAGTAGCCAAGTAAACCGCCGCCTGTGCAAGGGCCAAATCCCCTTCTGGGAGGCCGATAAAGTGAAAAGCTTCCATGGCCGCAACCGCCACTTGCAGAGCCTGGGGATCTGCATTCCCCACATCCTCCGAAGCAAACCGGATTATCCTTCGTGCGATGTAGAGAGGATCCTCTCCAGCCTCTAACATCCTCCCAAGCCAGTACAGAGCAGCGTCAGGATCGCTTCCTCTCAGACTTTTGTGGAAAGCCGAGATGAGATTGTAGTGTTCCTCTCCAGATTTATCATACAGAAAAGCCTTCCTCTGGAGGACCTCCTCCAAATCCCCTTTCTTGATATGACGAGTTCCTTTTTCATCTGGAGGGGATGTGAGGACGATCATCTCCAATGTGTTCAGTGCGATTCTCGCATCTCCATTGGCGATTCGACAGATCCCTTGGAACACCTCCGGCTCGATCACCACCGCGTATTGACCTAATCCCCTTTCTTTGTCCATCAGTCCTCGTTTCAAGATCAATTCAATCTCTTCTTCTGTTAAGAAATGCAGGGTAAAGACTTTCGTCCGGGAGAGCAAAGGAGAAATCACTTCAAAGGAAGGGTTTTCTGTGGTCGCCCCAATGAGGATAATGGTTCCTTTCTCCACATGTGGAAGAAAAGCATCCTGCTGAGCCTTGTTGAATCGATGGATCTCATCCACGAAGAGAATCGTCCGCCTTTTATTATATTTCCATTCTTCGATCGCCTCTTGGGTAACCTCTTTGATCTCTTTTACTCCAGAGAGGACAGCACTGAAGGCGAGAAATTGGGCACCCGTGGTGGAGGCAACGATCATCGCTAAGGTTGTCTTGCCAGACCCCGGAGGCCCCCATAAAATCATGGAGGGGAGATGATCGGATTCGATGGCCTGGCGGAGAACCTTTCCCTGACCCAGGAGGTGATCCTGACCAACAAATTCATCCAATGTCCGAGGTCTCATTCGATCGGCAAGGGGAGCCTCTCTCTTGAATAACTCCTTCCCTTTTTTGTCAAAAAGATCCGTCTGCTTCTTCATGGGCTTTTCTTCTTAAAATTCCCTATGCGCTATGCTCTTTGCCCTCTGCGTCAACCTCCTGAATGGCTTGAAGCATCTCTTGATGGATCAACCCATTGGAGGCCAGGATTTCTTCAGAATAGATGTTGAAGGGTCGGCCTTGAAAGTCGGTCACCTTTCCCCCTGCTTCGGTAATCATTAGGGTAGCTGCCGCCACATCCCAGGCGTGGAGTTTAAATTCCCAGAATCCATCGAAACGGCCTGCTGCTAAATAAGAGAGATCGATGGCCGCTGAGCCAGGTCTCCTTATGGCAAAACTCTTGGTGATAAACTGATGGAAATAACGGAGATAGAAATCGGCACGTTCATGAACATCATAAGGAAAACCGGTGCAAAGAAGACTTCTGTTTAATCTATCGATCCGGGAGACAACGATCCGTTTACCATTGAGAAAGGCGCCCCTGCCCTTTTCCGCATGAAAGAGCTCATTGAGGGTCGGGATGTAAACCACCCCTAGTTTTACCTCACCTTGAACTTCAAGCCCGATGGAGACACAGAAACAAGGAAACCCATGAAAATAATTTGTCGTCCCATCAATGGGATCGATAATCCACCTCCATGAAGACCCTTTCCCCTCGAACGGGCTCTCCTCTGTTAAAATATCATGGTCCGGGAAAACATCCGAAATCATTTTTACGATGGCCCGTTCACAGAGCCGGTCTACTTCCGTCACCGGATTGAATTCTCC
>Ga0315282_10015840_pt1 | contig 11075 bp, 12 predicted proteins | sample YL17G07_20_MG_FD_203693 | JGI IMG/M metagenome (GOLD analysis project Ga0315282, IMG submission 203693) | Sediment microbial communities from Yellowstone Lake, YNP, Wyoming, USA - YL17G07_20 | ecosystem: Environmental > Aquatic > Freshwater > Lake > Sediment | place: USA: Wyoming | collected...
GATCAGAAACCAAGTTGGAACGGCTGCCAACAGGCAAAAATGTCTTTTTCTCTTAGAACGAAAATCAATTACTTTTTCGTCTTGGATTTCTTTTCCCTATTGACACCGGAGGCCTTATAAGTGTTAGACCTCATGCTTCATTTTTCTCTTCTTGCACATTTTAGTAATCTTTATATGCATTTTTTACTTGTCTGGAAAATCTCATCATAAGTGGGATTAATTTTGGAATTTCTTTTAAAGGATATTTCATCATAAAAGATAGTGATTTCATCGGTGATTTTGCGTTCATATATAAAAAGTTAAGATTATCGTAAAATTCATCCAAAGGAAGTTCTGTCGGGAGCAGCGTGTGGAAAAAATCAAAAAGATCATAATTTTTTGTAATAAGTTTTTCTTTGACCTTTTCATAGAAATCCGTTCCTGGCAAAGGTGTGAGAACTGAGAATGTTGGAAAACTAAGCGCCAGACTCCTGCAGTAATTTTTAAAAGATTTAAAATCTTCTTTCGTAAATTCCGGCCTTACAATAAAAGAAGCGTAAATGTCTATTCCATTTGATTGCAATATTTTTACCGCTTCCCTGTTATTTTCAACGGTAGAACCTTTATTTATATATTGGAGATCTTCATCTCTAAAAAATTCCAGTCCGACAAAAACTCGTTCAAGCCCGATTTCCTTCCAGATGTTGATAAGCTCCGGATTTTTTATAATATAGTGAACGACCCTGAAAAGTAGTCATTGCGAGGAGCGAAGCGACGTGGCAATCCCTTGAGATTGCTTCACTTCGTTCGCAATGACACATGGTGAATGTCAACTTATTTATGTCGTTCACTATAGTATCACTTCTTCCATACAAAAAGTAACGTTTCTTAATTCCTGCCTCTTTAATCAGTCTGGCAAGGGTCTTCATTCTTTCGGCGTCTATCAGGGATTCATCATCAGCAAAAAAGACGAAATCTTCTTTTATTTCAGAAAGTTCTTTGACAATAATTTCTGGTTTCCTTCGGATGTATTTGCCATTGGTCAGTTTCCATAAGGCACAGAAATTACACCTGAAGGGACAGCCTTTTGATGTCCGTATCGATGCCAATGGTTTCATCCATTCTGTAAAATAGTGTTGTCTATATTTTTGTGTAAACTCTCTTGAAGGGTAAGGAAAAATATCAAGATCGGTTATGGATTCAGATGGAATTTTAATCAGCTTGGAATCTTTCATATAAGTTATTCCCGGAATCCTATCAAATCCTTTTTTATTTTCAAGCCGTGAAATAATTTCTTTAAAAACAAAAACTCCTTCACCAATTACTATAAGATCAATAAAAGGAGTAACAAAATCCTCTGCGGCAATTGTGGCATGATGTCCACCAACGACTGTAAAGATATTTGGATTAATTTGTTTAATTTTTTCAAAAAGATCTTTAACAGTATTTACATTGACCGTATATGAAGTAATTCCAATAACATCTGGTTTGAAATCTCCCAGAACTTCATTAAGGTTTTTATCAAACCGCATATCCAGTATTTTCACGTCATGATTGTCTTTGATGCCGGACGCTAAATATTCAAGAGCTAAAGGTTCAAAAATATAAAAATCTTCCCCACCGATTGTTTTTTGAGCTTTTGCAGGTTGGATTAATAGGACTTTCATAGTTTGTAGTTTATTATTCTTTCTGGTCTAACGTTTGAACTGTGCGGCGGCTACTCGCCGTCCGCACCAGTAATTTGTTATAAGAGGGCCTCTAATTATCTGTAAATCTTAAAGAAATTGGTTGAGCATGTCAAGCCGGAAATGGGGTTATTAAACTACACTACAACTTAACTTAATATTTCACTTGACTTATCTTATATATTATGTTATCATGATTTCAAACAAAATAATATCAGGAGGTGTATCATGGATTCAAGAAAACGTTTAGAAAATTTAAAAGGCAAAATCTTAACAAAAATTGGAGAAGCTGCAAAGAAAGGCGCCACAGAAGAAATCTCATCTAGTACCAGAATTATAGAAGAAATCGAAAGATTAATAAAAAGATGGGAGGAAATTAATTCTGCTGTTGATCTTTTAGAAAAGAAGGTGAATTCCCCTATTAATATGGATCACATCATTACTACTCCAATGGAGAACATTTTAACTTCAAATAAACTTGAAGGGCTTTCACCAAAAAAGAAAGGTAAGGTTTATCGAAATGAAATAATTCGTGAACTAAAAACAAGGGGTATCTCTTTGTTTCATGTGGAAGGTACAACATATAAAACAAAAAATGGAAGCCTTGTTGGAATTGCTTACGCCTCGGAAAGATTGCCCAATCGTTGGTTTCTGGGATTACCTTCAAAAGATTATAATTCGGCAATATTGATATGTGAAAATAAAAATGGAAAATTTTTAAATTTTATCTTGTCAGAGGATTTTTTAAGAAAACATATTAAAAAGTTGAGTCATGATGATTACGGCCAGATAAAATTTAACATTTTCTTAAAAGACGAACATTATCAACTTCGTATTCCAGGGGAAGGCTATGATAATATTGATAATTTTCAAAATAACTATTCCTCATTGGGGTGAGAATTTCAGTTTTTAATTTTTTCTTTTATCCTTATAACGCACGCATAACCGGGAGTGGCCCGCCAGGGACACGATCCGGTTCATGCGGTTGTTAGGTCTCCTTGTTGGTGTCTTTTTGTTCCTTTAGGCTCTATCACCATGCTTCGGGTTTCATTCATAGGTAATCTTCAATTCCGTACCGTCATAAATCCCTTCCACAACAACCGTGCCTCCCCACTGGAAAAACTTTCTAGTTGTCCCGGCAGGCGTCTTTATTCTGTTTAGGATCTCGCTGCCGTCGGGTTTGTTGCCGGTTCTCTTGACAATATAGAAATCCTTGTTCGAAGAGAATATGGCGGTCTTGTTATTTGGGATACTGATTGTGTTTTGCTTGCTACCCTTTGTAAGGGTGAAAGTTTGTGCGAGTTTATCAAAGATAGCTGCTTTACTTACGTATTTCGATGCCTCTTGTACATATTGATCAGACTCCTCTTTTGAGGGCACGTTCTTTGCCATGACCAGTAGTCTTTGACCAATTTCCTGATTATATGACTGACAGTATTGCTGCGCTCTCCGGTAAAACCAAAAACTCTCTTTTCCAGTAGCCGAATTTCCAAGACCATAATAGACGCTACAAATCTCATTCTTCAACGACCCATCAATAGATGAGGCAATCATGAAGCGGATATCCAAGTCCTCATAATGGGCGCTGGCCGCGAAATTCTTTCCTTCTGTAAAAAGCTCCTTCGCTACGGACTGCCGGGTGTTTGGCTCATACTCGATAGCTTTTGAGAAGAGATGTTGAGTCAGGGGTATGGCAGATTTCTTCGATAAGCTTGTCTTCGCTGCCTTAAGGAATTCCTTTCCTATGTCCCGCCCATAGTCGGATTTAAAGCCGACAGCCTTTCGGAATTCCTCCTCTCCATCAGCCGGCTTTCCGGTATTAATAAAGCACACGCCTAAAAGAAAATGGGCTTCAGCATTGGTCGGCTTTTCCTCAATCTTCTTTGTTAGCAGGGCAATTGCTTGAGGGTACATACTGGCTTGAATAAACTCCCTAGCTTTGTCGACATCACTCTTGAATATGGAACAGCCAACCAGTGCAACAAGGAGCACAGCAATAGTGCAGGGAACAACATACAACTTCGGTTTCATCTTCCTTCCTCCATCGTCATAAATAATTAACCCATAAAAAGCTATAGGCTCTTCATCTTCGGTGACCTAACGCTGCGGCTCACCGGGAGCCAAATTTATTGGCGATCCGGTGGAGCCGCTTGTTAACCCGGTCCATATCTATATTTGGAACACAGATTCAACAGTGCAAGAAGTGTCAGGCCTACACTTTTCACTCATCATTAATTTAAGCATAATTTTAATTTAAAACCTTTCATAATCATTCTATCAATAGTGTAGACCTGAACCTCAATTAGCCTCAATTACTTAAAATTGTTTCATTCCTTCCAAAACTCAGATAATCACTTGCTCGGCAAGGTATAGACCATGGTCCCCTCACTCAGCGCCTTCCCCGCCGGTTCGTCCTTCTCTGCGGGAAGCACCTTCGTTGAAGTCTTTACCGTTCCTTTGATTCCTTGGAACCGACCCGTTCCGTGAATGATTTCAGTACTCCATTTAGCAGCTGAGGGAACACCTCCTGGAGTAGCCTCGATCACGCCCCTGGCATGACCTATAATGGTTGATCCATCCAGGAAGGTATAGATTCCATACGCTTCACCTGGTCCTGCTCCTTTAACGTAATTGAAAAAGTACATAGTCTTATGCCAAGCCAACTCTCCGTTTTCAAATACTGCTACTCCTTCTCTCACCTGTAACCTCATAATGTGCCCTTCAACATCGGGGACGTTAACAGTTTCTTGCTTCGTAACATGGTTGAAGCTTTTAAAATTCAAGGTTTCCGCTGTTGCTTGCGGAACAAAGCCCAGGACCCAAATGCTAATCCCAACAAAACTTACAATTGCAAGAATTATGAAGCATTTTCGAATAGCCATGGTTTTTCCCTCCTTTTTGGTTTTGCGATGAAGAATTTAGGTAATTAGCTATTTTTAAAAAATTCTCAATTGAGAGCAAAATAATGAGAAGCCCCAAAGGGATATTCAAAACCCCCTGGGGCCTTCATATTAGGTACTTCTGTAAACTCCATTTCATACACTGTATTCCAAAAATTTAGAAGTTATGTAGTTAGGTTAACGGTCGGGTTCAGCCGCCTTGCGGAGCGCAGCGGAGCAAGGTCGGCTGCAACCCGTTGTTGGGCGGCCGTCTCCATGCCAGTTGTGTCCCTCTACAATAAAGCCCTTCGAATGATGTCAACCGAAAACGGCTTCCCGTGCGCTGGATAGATTGTTTTGGCGCCCGCCTTCACCAACAACTTCCAACTTTCTCTGACCTTTTGCATGTCTTCAGCCAGGATGGGCAATCCTGGATTGAGGCGCAGGGGGAACATGTTCATTGCCAGGTCTCCCACAAAAGCATCCCCTGTCTCCAGCAAAACACTGATCGATCCCATTGAATGACCAGGGGTATGAATAATCTTGCCAGGAATCCCATACTCGAATAGCGAAAACTCTCCATCTCCCAGGACAATATCCACCTCGGTTGCGGGGATATGGACCGATGGCATAAACATCGCCATGATTTTTACAAATATGCGTCCCCAGGCAGTCACACCTGGAGGCATCGGTTTCAAGGACTTCTCAAGCCAGTCCTTTTCCTTCTGATGCAGGGCAAGTTTGGCGCCTGTGATCTCTTTAATCTCCCTGGCTGATCCAATATGATCCCAATGCCCATGAGTGAGAACGATCAGTTTGATGTCTTCGGGTTTCATTGACAGCCTTTCGACGGCTTTCGTGAAGCCTTTTGCTTGCTTTGGGCCCCCGCCATCAATCATGATGACCCCTTTACCCTGAATGATATAGCAGTGATCAAAACCCAATTTGATCGAGTGAATGCTGACTTTCATTTTTACTTTCCTTTCTCAAATGGTGCAAATCGGCTGCAACGCGTTGCGGGTGGTGGGTATTGGCATCCAATTGACTCACTTAAATCCATAAAACGCTTTTCAGTTCCCTTTTGATCCCTCTTTGATACCGGTATTTGGGATACCCAAGTATCATTGAACCCACGACATTGTTACTGTCGGGAATTGAAAACATCCTTCTCAACTCTTGATCATTCTGTATAGCGGGTGGAATGAGATCCATTGCGGACCCACCTAAGCCCAAAGCATGTGCGGCCAGAAATCCATAGGTCAAAGCAATATAAATATCTGTTTCATAGTTCTCTGCATTTCTGTCAGCATGGAAAAGTATCATGGCAGGAGCATAGCGGGTAATGGTGTCTTCCACGCCCAGTTTCAATTCGGGCAATCGGCTTTTCAAGAGCGGTATCACATGATTTTTAAGGGTCTTAAACTTTGCCTCACCCACCTTGTGTCGAATAAATAATCGTGCAATAGGATTGCGCATTGCTGTAACTAAATCATCATACACCTTTATCATGAGAGGCAGCGCTTGACGAATGACTTCGGTATCTTGGACAACCACGATTTCCGTTTTGATTGGGGTAAAGCTAGGAGGGGCAAAGGTCATCGCCTGAACAATTTTTTCCAGCACCTCTGTGGGCACGGGTTTATCTTTGAAATTCCGTATGGCTCGCCGAGTGGCAATCATATTAAAAAAGACGAGATCGGCTGCAACCGGGTCTGGGGTTTCAAGAAAGTCTCTGGAATACGACAGCCCTTCCACGACAATGGATTGTGTCGGGCAAATAGCCATGCAATGGCCACATTTCATACATAGCGGTAGCCTGTCTTGACGGAATGATATTCCGTTAGAACCATCTTTTCTCATGATTTTCATTGGGCATACTTCGGCACACAACCCACAAACTGTACAGGTGTCCTGATTGATGTTCGTGTTACTCATAAATATCTCCTTCAGTCAAATGATCTCATGGCCGCCGAACGCTAAGGCTCACCGGTTGCCAGGTTTATCGGCAATCCGGTGGAGCCGCTTGTTAGGAGGTGATTTTGTTTTCTATGAGATACCTTCTGCCTTCTTGCTGTAAGAACCAACCAATGATAACTTTTTTATTTTTGTTGTATGGAATGTCCTTAATCATTTGGTGGGATTTGAGTTCTTCAAGATGAAACTTCGCCATTTGAATTTCATAGCCAAGGACTTGTGCAATGTCTTCTGTTGGCAATTTATCTTGTTTAAAAAGGAGCTTGAGAATATTTAATTTTGCTTCGTCAAGGAGGTTCATATGGTTAGGCTGCTCATAATTTTGTATTTTTTTCCTCAATTCTTCGTTGTCTTTTGTAAGTTGGTGTACCTTCGTTTCAAGAACTTCTATCTTCGACTGAAGACCATGTATCTCAGACATAAGTGCTGCATTCTCGGTAGTAAACTCGATATTCTTCTTCTCAAGGAGCGCGACTTGATCCTTGAACAGCGCAAGATGATCTCTTAATATGGCCGCTGAACCATGTTCGTTGATGAGCTTTTGTAATTGTTCAGATAGTGCCGTTATGGGATTTAATGTCATTTCATCTTCCTCCTAACTATCTGCATAACCTGCGCGGGCAATCCCCAATTTCCGGAACCTGACGCGACTAATCCGCGTCAGGTTGATGCGGTTGTTATGCAAAGCATTACTGATTGTCTGCTGTAAGTGGCAAAACGTCGACTCGCCACGAATCGCCCTCCAGAATGACCTCAATCTTGCTCCTGTACTGATATGCGCCGGGCTCACCGTTGTAATACTCATACAGAGTAACGGGGAAAGCAAGTCGTTTGGGGTTGATCTCTTTGCCCGAGCTAATTTCAAAAGATGAATGATGGGGGTTGCTAAGACCAATCATGTATTGCTTAAACCATTCTTCCTTCTTTTTCTGCTTGAGTTTAGATGACAGACCACGAGAAATGAGCTTGAATCCGGTATCTGCATCCCGCTGAACCCAAGCCCAAAGAAAAGAATCTGCGATTTCAAGTGCCTCAACGTATCTAGCGGGCGTAGACGGTTCAAATACTTTTCCTTCCACCGGAAGAGCAACCAACAGTAGGAAAATTATGATGAGGGATGGTTTCATGGGTCTATAATCTTGTGCATAACGTAAAGCTAAGAGGCGCGGGGGCCTTTTGCCGCGTCCCTCTTGAGCGGCTTGTTAGCTGCCCGATAGTCGTTTAACCTTGACACGTGACCGGTTTATTCCGGACATCAAAAAGGAATACTCGCGGAATCGAAACTCGAATGATGTGGGGGTGACCCACCGAATGACTTCGAAGCCCGACAACTCACCTATAAATCCGAACTCCTTGGCAAAGACCTCAAGATTGAATTTACGTATTTGCGCGAGTCGCTTGCAGCAGCCTTCACGGCCGAGGGTTATTTCTTCAAGGTAGATAGTGTTGTATATCTCAGAAGTAAGAACAACCACGCGGAAGGCCCGGCCTTGAACCTTAGCAGTCTCATCATTCTCGAACCAGTCGATAGGCCCCTCAGATAAGAAGGTGATCCATGGATAATGATTGGCATATTTTACTGTCTGTGTGAGCACCTCTATTTCTTGGGCGAAGACCCATTGAGAACATAGGATTGTAAGGACCATTATGATTGCAACAGAATAGGTCTTGAGTTTGTTCATATAATTGGTAGCTAACGTCTGGGGTAACCTGCAGCGCCACTTAAGATTGCCGCGGCAGCGCCGCTGCGCTTCTCGCTGTCAGGTTGACCCCATTGTTAGGCGCTCCTAAGGCAACATGATGCCTAGCGGCAACAATGCGCTTTTTAATGCTTGGTAAGCTGGCCCAGCACTAGCTATTGCTTGAATTGAACCAGAAAGGATATGAAAACAAGCCCGAAGTTTTGTATTATTGGGATTATTTTTCGCAAGCTCGACTATAGAGTCATCAACTACTTCTACTAATTCATGTATTTCTCTTTCGTCTCTATCTGCAGCATTTTGTACTGCTAATTTAACCTCGTTGAGAGCATTAATGATTTCTTGCTTCTCGGAGACAGCTAAGTGCTGAACTACATTTGCATATGCACCAGCACCACTTTGTACAGCCCCAACAGAACCATAAAAATTATAAGTAGCGCGTGGCGCAACAGTTTCTTTATCTGTTTCTCTTAACGAATCCACATAAAGATCTATTTCAACATCATGTTTTTCCTTTGACAGTTTTGCTGTCTCTGTGAGAGTGGATGGAATTGTGCTTTTCATTATTTGTGATTCTTTTTCGAAAATTGGCAGAAGAGTATTTAGGGCCTCTTGATGATATTTTGAAAAAATGTCCTTAAAATACGAAGCTAAGTCTACATTTTTATCAATACCAACTATCTTATGAACCCTTACAATTGCTTGCCACACTAATATAGCTCGTGCTTCCAACTCACGACAGAGGATTTCGTTTAATCTTTGGATGGTCATTGAAGAGTGCAAAGCACCACGGTGTGCATGCTCTGCTTTCATTTTTCCAATTTGTTTTGGTGCATCGTGCACCCGTTTTGCCCATGAAGTTCGGATGAGTCGGTCTAACCTATCTTCGAAGTTCTTATTCATTGTTTATCCTTGCGCCTAACATTATTTTTTAAGTTTATTCTATAGATGGGGGAATTATATGTTTGTAGATTAGTAGTGTCAAGATATTTTTGGCTTAAAACTGTTGAATTGGGGTTATAATTTCGGTATAATATTTCAAATTTTATTATTATACCGAAGTTTTATAATTTAGGAGTTCATTATGTTAAGGAACTATGAAACATTTCTGACCAAGAAAGGGACTGTAAAAACTCAATATGTTCCCTTTTACCTGAAGTGGGTCTCAGATTGTTATGGTTTTCTAAACGAACCCCTGTCTAACCGGCTTGAAAGTGAAAAGAAGAAACAGTTTTTGTCGCACATGGCGAAACAACACGAAGACTGGCAGGTGAAGCAGGCTGATACGGCCTTGAGACTCTACGACTATTTTCTTTCCAGAGCCATATCACCGACGACCGGCGAACCTTCCTCCCAGGAAGAGAAATGGCGACTTCTTGAAGAAAGGATGCGCAATGCCCTCAGGCTTCGACACAGATCCCTCAGCACAGAAAAGACGTATCTTATCTGGTTGCGCAGTTTCAGGGCCTTTGTTGGCGAGAAGCCGCCCGACCAGCTTGTGGGAAGAGACCTCCAGGACTTTCTGAGCCGTCTGGCTGTTGAGAAGAAAGTCTCCCCTTCGACGCAGAACCAGGCCCTCAATGCCATCGTCTTTTTCTACCGGCATGTCTTGGACAAGAATATAGACCATGAATTAAGCGCGGTCCGGGCCAGACAAAGGAGGCACCTGCCGGTTGTTCTCACCATTAAGGAAATCCTGAATATCTTCGATCAATTGTCGGGTACTTCCAAACTGATGGCCATGGTGATTTACGGGGGTGGCCTCCGGCTGCAGGAATGCTTGCAGTTGAGGATTAAAGATATTGACATCGAACAGAACATGGTCATTGTCAGATCAGGGAAAGGAGACAAGGATCGGAGAACCGTTCTACCGGAGACCCTTAAGGATGCCCTCATCGGACACCTATCAGAAATAAGATCGTCTTATGACCAAGACAGGAGGGACGGGATAGCGGGGGTCTGGCTTCCAGGGGCCCTTGAGAAGAAATATCCGAATGCAGGGAAGGAGTGGAGCTGGTTCTGGCTTTTTCCATCGAAATCGCTCTCGATTGATCCGAGAAGTAACGTTGTCAGAAGGCACCATGTCCATCCCGCCCAACTGCAGAAGGCGTTCAAGGTTGCCGTGGGAAAAGCAGGGATTACAAAGCAGGCCTCTCTGCATACGTTGAGACACAGCTTTGCCACCCATCTTTTGGAAACCGGGTATGATATCAGGACCATCCAGGAATTACTCGGTCACCATAATCTCCAGACCACCATGATCTATACCCATGTTGCCTCAAAAAATGTCCTTGGAGTACGGAGTCCTCTGGATAAATGATTTCGTTGTTTTAATATTACGCTAAACTTATTTCACTTTCTTTATCAGCTAAGTTTAAATTGAATTATGTGGACAAGAAGAGATTTTCTGAGAAAATCGATTTGGGTCCCATTATCAAGCTTTGTCGTGAATTCCCTCTTGGGGAAATTCGTCTCGACGGCCTGGGCCAAAACAAAAAAGATTCTTCCTAAGGGTTTTTCAAGAGAAGAGCTGAAGAATATGAATCCGGAAGAAATTGACAATCGAAATCTCGAAGTCGATCCCATCGAAAAATTCGGGACAATGGGCCCTACGGATGTGGCGGTTGACTTAAAGTCATACCGACTTAAGGTAACCGGAAAAGTAGGGCGCCCTCTCTCGTTGAGCTACGATCAAATTCTCAAGCATCCCTCATTGACTGAGGTGGTCCTTCTCATCTGTCCTGGTTTCTTTGCCAATAATGGCCGTTGGACAGGGGTGAATTTGAAAAATTTACTTCAGGAAGCTCAGATTAAAAAAGAAGCTCAATATATCGATATCAACGGAGCAAATGAAAAGG